>Ga0208565_1001253_pt1 | contig 15312 bp, 20 predicted proteins | sample Sb_taG_7_FD_187706 | JGI IMG/M metagenome (GOLD analysis project Ga0208565, IMG submission 187706) | Peat soil microbial communities from Weissenstadt, Germany - Sb_50d_2_FS metaG (SPAdes) (version 2) | ecosystem: Environmental > Terrestrial > Soil > Wetlands > Peat | place: Germany...
TGGGTGATTCTGGACCTGGTCGGGATTTACGTCTCGAAGGCGAAGAACCGGCCAGCGATCGAGGGGTTCATGCTGACGCTCTTGCTCGGCCTGCTGGGGATCCTGATCGCGGCGGTCCTGCCGACCAAGGAAGCCCCCGCGCCGGTGGTCCAGGTCGCCGCCAAGAAGCGATATCCGAAGGGCACACGATGAACTACAAGAAGCAGGCGGCCGAGAACGACGACGACTGGCCGGACGTTGTGACCTGGAACGACTGGAAGACGGGCTGATCAGCCGCCGCCGGTGTTCTGGAAGGTCTTGTTGTTCGAGTTGATCTTGCGGGCCTGGGCGTTGTACTGACGGGCTTGCTGGAGCTCGGCGGCGAAGTCCTGCTGTGTGCCGAGAATCGTGTTGAGCGTGTCCATGTGGAGGCTCTTCGTCGCCGCTTCGCGCTGCTTGGCGATGAGCTGGTCGATCCGGGCGGAGAGCTGGGCCATGACAGCCTGGGCCTCCATCTGGTTGACGGTGCCGTTCTGGCTCATCTGCAAGACCCGCTCCTGCTGCTTGAGTATCTCGCTGATCAGGCTCTGATTGGCCTGGTCCGCCTGGGGCTCATCCTTGGCTTGCCGCGATTCCTGGTTCTTGGCCTTCTGGGCGGCCCACCGAGCGTTGGCGATCTGGTCGTTGACGCCGTGGACGTTGGCGTTGGCGTCGTCGTCCCGGATGTCCTTGTCTTGCTCGGTTCGCTGATCGAGGGCCTTCTCGACTCGCTCGCGTTTCCGTTTCGCCGCGGGCTCCCGGTCGGACTTCTCCTGGGCGTCGCGCTGGATCTTGCCCATGTCGATCTTATCATGGGCCTCTTGTGCGGCCGTTCCTTCGCTTTCGCTTTCGCCCCGTTGCACCTTGGAAACGTTGCCGCTCCGGCCCAGGCCCTGGGTGCCGTTGAGGCTGGTGAAATCCTGGACCGCGTAGCTGACGTGCGGGAACTCGCGCCCGAGGTTGGCGTGGCCCCGGCCCAGCGAGCTGGCCGCCAGGGTGGCCATCTCCATGGCCTGCGCTTCATCCTGAGCACTCTGTGCGACTTTCTCCAGCGAGGTCGCAAGCTGGGCGTCCTCGGCAATGGCAATGACCTGTTGTGCCGCCACGAGGTATTGCTGGTTCTGGAGGTCAAGCTCTGCTATGATCTTTTCGTCAGGCAATGTACCGCTCCCTGAGGGATCGTCCCATTTCTTCGTATTTGATTTACCCGCCACTCGCCACTCTCAAGTGTTAATCTGCGACTGAATCTCGATCTTGATCTGGCCCTGCCCGGCGAAGAACACGCCGTCGGGCCCGGGGTCGAAGGCGGGCTGGCTGAAGAGCACCAAGCCGCTGCGGGCCCCGGCGTTCTGAAGCGTGAGAATGTTGGCCTGCCGGGCGGTGAGAACGCTCGGGTAGAAGCAGCGGGTGAGCATCTACCAGAAATTGGTCAGGTCGGAGCAGTTCGTCCCCTTGATCAGTACTTCGCAGTTGATGAGCAAGTCGCCCATCATCGTGTCGGGGGTCTTGAACTCCTCGCCCGTGTTCATCGGCGTCCAGCGCATGCAGGGCGCTTCCTGGAGCGTGAACGGCTTGATGTCGTTCGGATCGCCTTGCCAGGTGCGGAAGTTGCCCGGCTTGACGATCCGCTGGAAGATGCTGTTGGCGCGGACAATGGTCTCCATGGCGCGGAAAACCGCGGCCCGGGGCGATGTCGGGAGGTCGAGGGAACGAACGCCAGCCATGATGTCCCAGTACGGGGCGTTGCCCCGTGCGGATATGTTACGGCCCTTTCAGGGCCTCTTTGAGTGCCGGCGCTCAACATTGAGCCCCAGCTTGCGAATACGCTTCGAAGGGGCAGGACATGTCCGCACGGGGCAACGCCCCCTTCTGGAGCTATGCCCATAGCGTGTTCGTGCTGCTGAAGTTGATCGGCACTTCGCCAAACCCGTCCCCGTTCACATCGATTTCCACCGTCGTCGAAGCGAGAGGTGATTCGGCCTCGAAGCGGAACCGGCTGGCCAGCGCCACGTACTGGCCGGACTTGGTGATCATGCTCTCGCAGATCCTCGACAACGCGTAATACGCGCAGACCTGCTTGACCCGGGGTGTGACCAAAAGCTGGTTCGCCGCCAGGGCCGCGAACAGCCAGCGATTGGTCAGGCTGGTGCGCCGGCCGCCCCCGGTGTACCAGGCATCGAGGGCGAAGCCGTGATAGCCCAGGAGCGAGACGTTGCCGCCGCGGTAGTTGCGCAAGGTCATCTCGTCAAGCCAGTCGCGGGAGTCGGCCAATTGATCGTCGAATCCGGTGTTGTCGTCGGGAACCTGCAAGTCGCTGATCCAGGGGGCGATCTTGCGAACGTCGATCAGGGAGATGTAGGTCGGGCGAGCGGTGAAACTCGTCCCCGGCGCGGCGAGGATCTCCAGCGAGGTCCCGCGCGGCAGGAGCGCCGTCGTCCGTGTCGGCGAGCCGGCCCGGGTCGCGTAGCTTTGGAGGTAATACTGGCCAAAGGGCAGACTGGCCGTGTCGGCGTTCTGGAAGCTCACCTGGACCTAGGCGTTCGTCGCGGAGATCCACGTCGTCGCCGGGGTCAAGAGCGGCGTCTCGTTCGATCCCGCCCATTGGTTGCTGGCCCGGGTGTCCGTGGAGAGAAAGATCCCCGTGGGGATCGTCCCGTCCGGGTTCTGGATCTGGAACGGGAAGTCGCGAGCCGTGCCCTGGACAAGCTCAAAGAAAAGACCCATGGGAATGGTTCCTGGTTGTTAGCTCTTAGTTCCTAGATATGTGTTAACTAGCAACTAGCAACTAAGAACTAGCAACTGTCGTCTGATCGGGGTCGATCCCGAACGGGTTGACGTTGCCGGTGAGAATCCGGGTTGTCTGATCGGCATCGATAAAGAAGGGGTCGATGTTGCCGGTCGAGATCAGCACGGACGTGAATTCGTAAGGGAGATAGAGCGCGGGAATGCTGCTCTCGAGGAGACGGTTCCCTACCGTCCCCTCCAAGAGCCGGCCCGAACCGTTCTCGAGTAAGCGCCTGGACATTCTAATCGTGGGGCGTGAGGCGTGGGGCGTGGGGCGTGAGGCGTTAAATCCCTCTTCTCGCTCCACGCTCCACGATTAAAAGAGCTTCCAGTGCAGGTTCACGGTGCCGTTGGAGATCTGGATGACAAGAACGTTATAGCCTGCGGCTTGGCTGACGTTGTCTGAATCCTGACCGTGGCCGGTCGCCAAATTGGTGATCACGCGCGAGAACTGTTTCCGCGGAGCAAGCCGCGGTCCGTCCAGGTGGCGATACTCGGTCGCGGTCAGGTTGTTGTTGATGCCGCTGGCGTGATCCCCTGCGCCTGCATAGATGCCCCGCCGCTTGTTCGCTTAAGGACGCCACCCTTCGGCCGGTATTTCAGGGGAGGCGCGGGTTTCCCGTCCTTGTCGCTGTTGGCGAGCACGCCCATTCTATTGTCTTGTTCTATGATCCGTTCCCACCGTTCCATTTGTGATTACTCTGGAATCACGTACGTTCCCTTCGGGAACTATGGCAACTGATAGACACGAACGTAGTCGATGTTGTAGTAAGCCGGAGACGGCGTACTGCTGCTGACCCCTCCGCTCCAATCCGAAGAATCGCCAACATCGAAGTTCAACATCAGATAGCACGGCGTATCAATGGAGACCGCGTAGCTTGTAGTCTCGACATTGTCGATGTAAAAAGTCACTGTCGATGCTGTCCAGAGCATCTGAAACAAATGGTACGCCGACGTCCAGTTCGCGTTTTCACTGACCACCTGCTGCTGGTTATCCGGATTGTAGTGGACGGTCTGGTAAACCGAAGAGACACCGTCCCCCAGGAATTCCATGATATCGATTTCGTCGATATCGCCATTGGCATTGTCGACACAGAGAACCCAGAAAGCCGGCCAGAACCCAGCGCCCGCAGGAAGCAGAACGGATGCCTCGAAGAATCCGTATTGCCACTGATGGAGACCATTGGTCTGAATGATCCCGCCAGTCCACGAAGCGCTCTTGTTGTGGCGACCCCCAGAGCTCTTCGACAAGGCTTCGATCGTGCAAAGCGAATTGGCCACTACAACGTTGGCCGAGCTATATAAAAATTCAGACCACGTCGAAGAAACTGGACTCGTCCACGGACTGACTGTTTTCCAGTTGGCTGTGTTGATTGACGATCCAGTGAATTCGTCATCAAAAACCAAGGCGTAGTTCGTACCGGAAATGGGTGCGGGAAGTGACATTGGACATATCCTCCTATGAAGCAATCAGACCAAGTTGCTTGAGCGCGAGAACGATGTCACCGACTGTGTAGGCCGATGATCCAGTGCCGCCAGTGAACGTGCTGTTGGCGAAGACCTCGTCCGTTGACCCTGCCCCTGTCAACGTCGTCACATGCCCGGCTGTCGGCTGGACAACCGCTGCGGTGCCATAGAACCCCGAGTGGCCACTGACCGTAAGCGTAGTTGGCGACAGAGCGGCTGGCAGGTCAGCGGTCACAATGGCCCGAAATGCAGATGCTGCTGCGGTGACCCCGCTGGCTGGACCAGCCAGAACCGTATTCGGACTCTCGACGGTCCCCACTCCTCCGCTCATCGAATCGAGCTTGGCGAATTCCTCGATGATGACGCCCCCAGCCCGAACGCCAAACACCTCGTCAATCTCTTGCCTGCACTCTGGAGTCAAGCTCATCGTCAAACCCTCATTTTTTAGGGGAAATGACAAAGGGTTCATTATGACCCCTTTGTCTGAACTCAGTTGTTTGGCATGGCCTGCCAAATACCACCTATGCTGTTGCCGGTCACACAAACCCAGCCCATGGGAGTGCCATGAGATGGTGCACTCAAGTCGTGGATGCCGGCCCAAAGGTGCAAGTCCCGAATAGCGGTCAATCGCCGCTCGAGACGGTCGAACCCTTCACCCATCTTGTCTGTGCGAAGTCTCATCCCGCCATCCAGCGCAAGAAGCCAGCGACCGCCCGGAGTAATTCCGCCGTCGCCCCGAACTGCTTTCGGAACTCGACCGCCTGATCGCGGGGAACGGTGATGGGCAAGACCAGTGCGTTTTGGTCTCGGAACACGGCAAACGCCTCTTCGCCGTCGCGGAAATCGATCTGGCCGTCCTCGTCCAGTGCGACTTGGGGCATGACGATCGCTTTCTGCGTGGCCCTGGCTTCGAGAAGCTTGCGGGTGAACTTCTCGTATTCTCGTTGGAAACCGCCCCGACCGCCGGAACCGATGTAACCGGGTGCTTACTGCGTGGCCGCCCAAGCATCTTCGAGCCGCTTCACGTCCACGAGCACGGTCGATTCCCGCTTGACCGCTGCAATGGGGGCAGGCTTAAACGGCACCGCCAGCGTCTGCTCAACCGTTCATTTCTGCGTGGGTGTATAGGCCGTGGCCGTGATTGGCTCGCCAAGTCCTGACCCGGGAGTCCACTTCTCGCCCTCCGCGTTCAGGATGCGGAAGCCGGTGTGCAACCCAGCCTTGATCGATGCTCGCGTTCGTTCTTCGTTGAGCTCGGCGCCGCCGGTCATGTTTTCCAGGTCCGTTCGCCCGACGAGACGAACGGGTCGCCGCTCGATCTCCTGCTTGATGACCCGCTTCTCCACCGGCTTCCCGATCCGGCTTACCGCCGGTGTGCCGACGTGCGCCGATTGCTTCCAGGCGTTCCATTTCTTGAGCGCCTGGGCTTGCACCCAATCGGTTCCATCAGGAGAGAGCCCGAAGACATCGCGGCCATATTCGTCCCTCTGGTATCGGAGGATATCGACAAAACTCTTGCCAGTGACAGAATCGAATGCCCAGAAAAACTCGGCGCTATTGCTGTGAGCCCTTCCTCGGAGCAAGGACCGCACCCGCGAACGAGCGTATGAAGGCTCTAACGGTGGGGCTTGCTTGTGCGTCGGTCCCACCTGGGACTTACGGTGCTTGATGCTCTTTGGCAAGAGAGGGCGCAAGGGTGTGCCATCCGCGCCAAGCCCCGCCGCAAGGTCCCGATCTTTCGCTGTCAGCCCGAAGTCGACTACCCAGCCCTAGAACATGAGCTTCACGGGGTAGGGGTAGCGGGCGAGATCCGGAGGCTCAATGCCCCGGAGCCTGTATCCAACCTGGGAAGATTCGCGGTCGCTCATGGGCAATAGCACTCGCCGACCGTTTTCGTAGCCTCGAACCGGGGCGACTTGCGCCCCTTCCAGTTCACACCCCATTTCTTGCCGCCCGTGCTCAGGTGGACTGCCGTGATTTCCGGGATGAGGATGCGCTTCGATCGCGGCCACTGGAGGGCGTGCAACATATCCGTATGCTCGGCGTCCCAGCCGGCCACACTCGGGTACCGGAGGATACCGCTGGCCCGGTTCCAAAGCTGAAAGAACCCGATCGGGGCGTAGCCGCCGTAGTCGAAGTGCCCGACCCGGGAACCGACTGGCCAGTCGCGAGGCCCGTGGTGGAAGTAATGCTTCTCGTAGGGGTCGGGATTGACCAGGTAGCTGTGCCAGGCCTCGAGGCTCGGGCAGTCGACCCGATCGATCCCGTAAATGCAGGAGGGGTCAAGCTCCACGTTCGCCAGGTGCTTGCGAGCGTTCCGGGGCAGCGCGGTATCGGCGTCCAGATGCACCACCCAATCCTCGATCTTGAGATGAGCCAGGCCGATGTTGATCGCCAGCGCCTTCGCGAAGTCCCCGCCCCGTTTGAAGTATGGGCAAAAGGCGGTGCGGACGCCGTACCGCTGGCACACCGCGACCGTACCGGCGTCCTCCTGCGAAGTCACAACGACCCAATCGTCGAAGAGCGACTGGTTGACCCGGATGGTCTGCTCCAGGAAGTCGTCGTAGTGGAGACACACTGTAACCGCTTCAATCCGCATGTTCCCGAACGGGGCGTTGCCCCGTGCTCCGTTGTTACGGCCCTTTCAGGGCCTCTTTGAGTGCCGCCGCTTTACATTGAGCCTTGGCCTGCCCGCAGCCCTGAAAGGGCGAAAACATGTCCGCACAGGGCGAAGCCCTGTCCAGGAGCTCAAACGAAGGCCATCGTCAAGTCCGCGCTGTTGGCCGGGTCCCACTGATTGGTAATCGTCATGGCCTGGGTGTAGAGGTCGTTCAAGGGCAATTGATCCTCGAACGTCGTAATGACGCTGTTCGTTTCGAGGTTGAACGTGACGGAGTGCGTCCCGTTGTTCAGCTCAAAGGTGCACGTGCTGCCCGTGTACCCAGCACCCGTGTTGAACCCCAAGAGCCCTTCATACGACGTGCGGTCGTCCGGCGACGGAGCGTAGAAGTTGATCGCCTCGAGGGTCGTTGACCGGCCGACGAACCGCATGAGGTTGATGAACCGGTTCGCCCAGAACCGCCGCGCGAGCACGTTCTTGCTGGCAAGCTTCAAGCTCTGGAACTGCGTCCGGGCCGAGCCGATCGTCAGCCCTCCCGAGGCGTGGACGAAGACGTAGGGATTGGTCGGGAGCTGGACGTCGGTGGGCGGGGGAAACGTGACGGCGGTCGGGTCAGTGGAGCTGTCGAACTGGTTGCCCTGCGGGGTGCTCCCGGAGACGTCGAGCGAGAGGGTCGCGATCGTCGAATCCTCGCTCACGTCGATGTCCCAGCCATCGACCTTGCAGCCGAGGTAGACGCGCCGCTTGATCGTGCCGTCGGACCGCGTGATCGCGTGATAGATCGCCACGCTGGCCAGGTCGCCGGCGGGCTCGGTCGTGGTCCAGGGGCCGGTCTGGGCCGTGTTGATCTGCTGGCCGCCCCATTGGAGCAGGAACTGCGAGAGTGGCCCGGCGTAGAGCTTGGTGACCAGCCGGCCCTTGCACTCGATCTTGTCCGAGACGCGGAAGGCGTCGATCGCCACCCCGCCGCCGTAGGGCACAGCCACCATCACGGGCCGCGGCCGCATGGTGAAGACGTTGGCCCCATCGAGCCGGATGTAGAATGCATTGGCTGATGCGGTAGGCCAGACGACTGGACTGGCCACCGGAGTCTTGTACGCGGACTCCTGCACCAGCATCAAGAACTCACGTGACATGGGAATACCTCTTTAACCACGGAAAACACCGACAGGACCACAGAAGGGAAGAATAAGATATAAAGAGATTTCAGAATTTCATTTCTTTTCCGTGGTCTTTCCGTGCTTTCCGTGGTTGACGGTCTTTGCTTACGAGTTGAGTTGCGATTGAATCTCGATCTTGATCTGCCCCTGGCCCGCGAAGAACACGCCATCGGGACCGGGGTCAAAGGCGGGCTGCGAGAAGAGCACCAAGCCGCTGCGGGCCCCCGCCGTTTGCAAGGTCTGGATGATCGCCTGCCGCGGCGCGCCGCCGCCTTGCGGGTAAAAGCAGCGGGTCAACATCCACCAGAAATTGGTGAGGTCATCGACGCAACTGCCCGCGATGATGACCTCGCAGTTGATCAGCAGGTCGCCGGCCATCGTGTCGGGAGTCTTGAACTCCTCGCCCGTGTTCATCGGCGTCCAGCGCAAGCAGGGCGCCTCCTGATACGAAAACGGCTTGATGTCCCTGGGTTCGCCCTGCCAGGTGCGGAACCGGTCGGGCTTGACCACGCGGTTGAAGATGAAGTTGCCCCGCACGATGGTTTCCATGGCCCGGAACACGGCGGCCCGGGGCGATGTGGGGAGGTCGAGCTTGCAGACGCTAGCCATGATGAGAAAGACCTTTGAACCACGGAAAGCACGGACAGACACGGAAACAAGCAATAAAGAAATTTTGATCTTTCTTTCTTTTCCGTGGTCCTGTCCGTGTTTTCCGTGGTTAGATGCTTTACGCCCAGAGCGTGTTGGTGCTGCTGAAGTTGATTGGAACTTCCCCGAACCCGTCCCCGTTGACGTCGATCTCGACCGTCGTGCTGGCCAGCAGCGACTCGGCCTCGAGCCGGAAGCGGGCCGCGAGCATCGCGTACATGCCGCCCTTGGTGATCATGCTCTCGCAGATCCGCGACAGGGCATAGTACGCGCACACGTTCTTGATCCGGGGCGTGACCAGGAGCTGGTTGGCTTGCAGGGCCGCGAACAGCCAGCGATTGGTGAGCGCCGTCCGCCGGCCGCCGCCGGCATACCAGGCGTCGAGGGCGAACCCGTGGTAGCCCAGGAGCGAGACGTTGCCGCCCCGATAGTTGCGCAGGGTCATCTCGTCGAGCCAGTCGCGCGAGTCGGCGCAAGGGTCGTCAAATCCCTCGTGCGAGTCCGGCACCTGGAGGTCGTCGATCCAGGGGGCGATCTTCCGCAGATCGATGATGCCGATGTAAGTCGGCCTGGGAACGACAGCCAGCGGCGCCGCGATGATCTCAAGTGAGCTGCCCCGCGGCAAGAGCGCCGTCGTCCGGGCGGGTGTGCCGGCCCGCGTCGCGTACGCTTGCAGGTAGTAAATCCCGTAGGGCAGGGAGCTGCTGTCGGTATCCTGGAGTGAGACCTGATACTGCGCGTTCGTCGCACTGATCCAGCTCGCGGTCGGAGAGAGCAGCGGGGTCTCGTTCGAGCCGGCCCAAACACTCGCCGTGAGCACGTCGGTCGCCAGGAAGATCCCGGTGGGAATCGTGCCGTCCGGGTTCGTGACCTGGAAGGGGAAGTCCCGGGCCGTTCCCTGCACAAGTTCAACTGCGATGCTCATGGAACTGCCTCAGTAAATGCGAACCGCCGAAATCGACGTTGCCCCATTAGTATCCGAATAGATAGCTGGGCCGGTTATCGTACCGCCTGTGGCGGCATAGCACGCTTGAACGTTGAGCACGGTCGCACCCGTCACGGTATAGATGACAGTCCCGAAAGGTGTCGCTTGCTGAAAACTAATTGCGACGGACGAGACTTGCAGGGAGCCAAGACACAGCAACGAGAGGGATGATCCCAGACACGATGTGGTTGCGGCATGTGAAAGCACGACGGAATTCGTGGTGTCGTAAATTTGTCCGATGATCCAACACTGCTGTCCTGCGGTTCCATTGATCGTGATGTCCCCACGAGCCACGGCAGTAATGAGATACGTTCCCGCGACAGGCAAGGTAATGGACAAGCCGATGTTCTGAAAGCTGCCTGTCATCCCACTGAACGATGTTGTCAGCGTGGCGACCACTGCGCTTTCGGTTACCGGATTCGCCCACGCGGGTGCACCGGAAACGACGGTGTGGACCTGTCCGTTCGAGCCAACGGCGAGTCGCTGCGCTGTCCCTCCCGACCCGCCGATGATCTCGTCGCCTGCGGTCGTCATCGGGTTGGTGAACCCGCCCGTTGCCGCTGCCCACGCGGGTGCACCGGAAACGACGGTGAGAACTTGATTCGTGGAACCGATCCCCAGTCGGGTCCCTGCTCCCGACGTGCCCCCGATGATGACGTCGCCCGCCGTGGTCATTGGCGACAAGGCGTTGAAACCCGCCGCTGCCGTGGCCTGGCCCGTGCCCCCCTGCGCCACCGCAAGCTGGCCGCTGGTGATCTGCGATGCGGCCAGGTTGGGAGTGCAGACCGTCCAGGTCCCTGGTGTCCCGGCTGTCGTGCAAGACCAGCATGGTGACGTTGTCGAGGTGACACCCGTGTTAAAACAGACATCGCCTTTCGCCCACGTCCCCGCGGTTGGGGCCGCCGATCCAAAGGTGATCTGATTGCCGCCGATGCCCAGGGTTCCATTAGGGATGTCCACGCCCGTGCTGGAAAACGACGCGATAGCTCCTGTGCTCGCTATCCCGGTGCCGATGGTTAGCGTACTCGGTAGGTACATGAAATACCCGCCGTTGGGAATCCAGCCGATACCTCCACCCGTGGTGTACGCGCTGCTGGCACATCCGAGGTCTAATACGTCTGAATTGGCGGCGTTGGAAATTTCTATGCCCCACGATTGGCCATTGCCAGACCCGCTCCCCATGCGATTTACCAGTAGGGCGCCCGAGGCCGTGGGAGTGATGGTGATGGTGGCAGGTGTGAGGGCCGCGGGAAGATCGGCGGCCACCAGCGCGCGGAACGTGGGGGCAGCGTTCGAGCCGGACGTCGGCCCCGCGAGCAGGGTGTTTTTGGTCTGGGTCGCTAATGCCGGGGTCAGGGTGCCGCTAGTCGTGACCGGCGTGTCGGCACTGGCCGTGAAGATGGTGCCGTCGCCCGTCCAGGAAACCGAGGTGACCGTGCCGCTGGTCATGCCCGCCATCGAGAGCAGTGTCGAAAACTGGATGCGCTTGTCCGTGCCCGCGCTACCCATCGTCGTATCGGACGTGTCGAGGATGAGCACCTCGTCCGCGGCGTGATACGTCGTGTAAAGCGCGAGACCGGAAAGTGGTTCAGGGGTCGTTGCCATGATTCAATCCGATGAGGTCAGACCGACCGTGATCAGCGTGGTCTGTTCGGGGTCGATGCCAAAGGGGTCAGTGTTGGCGACCGTGATCAGCGTGGTCTGTTCGGGGTCGATGCCAAAGGGGTCAGTGTTCGACGCCGTGATGAGCGTGGTTTGCTCGGGGTCGATGCCGAAAGCATCCCCGGATGATCCTTCGAGAAGCAAGAACATGCCGTTCTCCAGGAGGAACGCGGCGCCGTTCTCCAGGAGGAAACTGGGCGCGCTCGCGTCGTTTGCCGACGGCATGAGCGTTGAACTGAATTCGTAGGGCAGGTAGAGCGCGGCCATCAAAACACCGTGAAGTTTTGCCAGCGGTCGAGGCCCGAGACGCCTGTGTTTCCATTGGCGTTGAAGCTGGCCAGACCGGCATTCGTGCCGTTCGGGCCGCTGATCCCAGTGAGCTGCAGGACCTGCGTGGCGTCGCAGTAAACGGTCAATGTTGTGCCCGAGAACACGGCTCGGAGGACAACCCAGTTGGACGCGGGGGCGGCGGTGCCGCCGGAGTTCTGCAAGGTGTATGTCCCGGCCGCGCAGCTATACACGTAGATTGTCTGCGCCGTGGCGGTGTTGCTGATGTTGCCCGCCGCGATGAGCCAGTAGTTGAGATTGTCGACGAGTCGCGCGCACAATCCCGTCCGGGCGCCGACACCGTTGGAGCCGGTCTTGCGGCTGACCCGCACGTCCATGTCCGTGGCGCCGATGTTGACCCAGGCCGTGCTGTAACCCGTGCTGCCGCTCGGTGTGCAGTTCACGGCGGCGCCGTGCAGGATGCCCCAGAAGGCAGTTGCCGATGCGCCGTTGTAGTTACTGCCGGTAGAGTATGCGAGCGGTCCCAGTGAGCCGCCCTCGGTCGAACCAAGGCCCACGTTGTTGAAGGCCCAGGTGGCGTTCGGGCGGGAGAACGAATCGAAGACCTTGGCGCCTTGAGGAGCGGCCGCCGGAGCCGGCACGCCGGCGGTTGGCGGTATCGGCGGCGAGCCGTTCACGGGGAACGGGAATGTGCTGTCGTTCACGTAGATGGGCACTGGATAGCTCGAGGGATCGCCCCAACGACCGACGCCGCCGCCCCCCGACGGCCACGATCCGTTGAGGAAGCCGGGGTGGAACCGGGAGCTGCCCGAGCCGTCGACGTACCCGTAGGGGGAGAGGTCGGGAATGAGCCTGCGGTTGGGAACGGTGTAATCGGCGAGGAAGTTGCAGGCCGTCCATGTTCCCGACCCTTGGAGGTAGGTGAATGGGGAGAACGGCCAGCAGTCCATGATCGCATACTCGCCGGGCGAGGCGAAGGTCAGCAACCGCGTACCCTCAAAGCCGCGCAGGCAGGCGAGGCAGCCGGTGAGGTTGGCATGGTCGGACCCGCCGATACAGAGGTCATTGCCGCCGTTGGCGATCGTGGCCGGTGATTGCCGGGGGCCTGCGAATGCCGTGCGCATGCAGGGGATTCCGTCGATGTAGATGTACAGATATCCGTTGGTGGAGTCCCAGATGTACGCGACATGGCCCCACTCGCCGGGGTAGAGCCCGTCATCGGCTTGGAAGCTCGTCGTTACCGAGCCGCTGTAGACGTTCCCGGAGACGATCTGGAGTGTCGAGGCGCCCGGCTGTTGCTGGAAGCCGACGAGGAGGGCATGAGCGCCGCCGTAGCCGTCGCTGATCACATAGCCGTTGAAGCTGACCGTGGTCACGAGGGGCTTGACCCAGAAGTCCCAGTAGAACCCGCCGGTGAGGTTGGTCGCCGCCGGCCAGAACCCGCCGTGGTAGGCTTGCATCGGGGTGAGCTGGCCGGCGAACTGGAGCACGTAGTTTTGGCCGTTCCAGGCGGGACCGGTGCTCGAGGCCGTGAGCACGGAGCCGGCCGGACCGGGCTCCAGCACACCCCATCCAGGCCCGATGCAGACGGGAATGGCGCCGATTTGCCCGTTCTGGTCGTTGGTTCCCTGGCTGCCGGTTTGTTTGATGATCATCAGGGTCTCATCATCTCAAGGCCGGCGCGATTCGTGGAAACCGCCGTGAGTATCGTGCCGACCCCGGTGGCGGCCGCATACGTCTGCGCGGCCGTGGCCGCGGGAATGACGGTCTGGACGACCGCATCAGTGAAGGCGTTGGCCTGGCCGCTGCCGTAGAGGTCCACGGTGTATTCCGTGGCCAGGGCGTTGAGCGCATCATTGGCCGCGAGCAAGGCGACGACAGCGGTGGTGAAGCGGGACAGGAAGTTCTGCTGTTTCGTTGTGCATACTTGAGCCATAGGGGAACTCCAGTTCAGGAAGCGAGAAGACCGAGCTGCTTGAGGGCGAGCACAATGTCGCCGAACGTGTACGCGGATGATCCGGTCCCGCCCGTGGAGGTCGAAGCCGAGGTCATCCCGGTGCCTGACCCCGCGGTGAATCCCGTGGATGTGCCCGTGGTCGCGGGCTGGACGACGGGCGTGGCCCCGTAGTGGCCGATCAGGGTCGCCGAGCCGTTGCTCTGGACCTGGAAGCCAAGCCGCTTGCCGGTGTTGCTCGATGTGTAGTCGCCGGCGTAAAGCAGCAGGTTGCCGGTCCAGGTGGCGTCGGTGGACGTGTTGAAGTTGGCGTCGATGTAGCCGCAGCCGCGGTTCGTCGTCGTCGAGGAGTTCTTCCCCAGGAACATGATGGGGACGGTGGAACCGGCCGGCGTCCGAAAGCCCAGGGGATAGGAGAGCGTTCCCCCCTGCGAGTAGGTATCGATCAAGACTCCCGAGTTGCCGGCCGCGCTGTAATTGGGCTCGAGGTTGATGTTGGATATGAAGTTGAAGGCATACCCTGAGTTGGTTTGGAGAGTGACTGTGGACGCGCCATAGGATTGCGTCAGGGGAAGATCGGCGGCGGCCAGCGCGCGAAAGGTGGGGGTCGCGTTGCTGCCCGAGCTTGGTCCGGCGAGAAACGTATTCTTGGCTTGGGCGATCAGGCTCGCCGGGGTAAGTGTGCCGGTGGTCGTGACCGGTGTGTCGGCGCTGGCCGTGAAGATCGTGCCGTCGCCAGTCCAGGAAACTGAAGTCACGGTGCCTGTGCCGGCCGGCAGGTCGGCCGCGGCCAGCGCGCGAAAGGTAGGAGCGGCGTTTGAGCCGGTCGCTGGGCCTGCGAGGAACGTGTTTTTGGCCTGGGCAATCAGGCTTGCCGGCGTCAGGGTGCCGGTGGTCGTGACCGGTGTGTCGGCGCTGGCCGTGAAGATCGTGCCGTCGCCAGTCCAGGAAACCGAGGTCACGGTGCCGCTGCCGATGCCCCCAGCCGCCCAGCCGATGCTGCCGTCGGCGTTGACAGTGAGCACATAACCGGCGGTCCCGGACGGCAACACACCCCAGTCAACCGCCCGGTTGGGCAGGTCGAGGGGAGGCGGTGTGGTGCTCGTGTTGGTGACGTAGACGCCGGCTGGGATGGCACCGAGCTGGGCATCCTGGCGGTCGAAACGCAAACCCATAGTTGACCTCTGCTTTCAGTCAGATCCCGCCGACGGGGACCACGACGTAATTGATGGTGCCGGCGAGCGTCCCCGAGCCGGTCATCTCGAGGTCGAGGGCCTCGCCCGGCGCGCACGTCAGCCAGGGGCAGGGTGAGAATGGCAGGATGAGCTGCCCGTTGGCAGCCAGGGTCACGCCGCCGGTCGCGATGCCGGTTGTAGTGTGCGACTGGAGGTTGACCGTGGTGAGTGCCGCGGACGCGACCAGGGCGATCTGGACGACCGCGATCTGGTAGCCGGAAGGCGGCGCGGCAACGATCGTGCCCGAGGCGGTGATGGATACCGCTTGCTGGTGCGCGGTCAGGGGAAGCGATCCGTAATGCAAGACGCCCACCTGGTCGGAGACGGGCGTCGTGGCCTGATAGGGCATGGTTTCCTCTTTTGCTGTCGCTCCCTACGTTCGCTCAGAAAATCCCGGGGTGGCGGTCCCCCGGGCGCCGGTTGCTAGCGGGCTTGGTAGATCAGGAGTAGGCTTTTTGCACTTGACCGACATAGCTGCCCGGGGCGATGCA
>Ga0208565_1001257_pt1 | contig 15285 bp, 13 predicted proteins | sample Sb_taG_7_FD_187706 | JGI IMG/M metagenome (GOLD analysis project Ga0208565, IMG submission 187706) | Peat soil microbial communities from Weissenstadt, Germany - Sb_50d_2_FS metaG (SPAdes) (version 2) | ecosystem: Environmental > Terrestrial > Soil > Wetlands > Peat | place: Germany...
GTGGCCAACGGCCCGGTGCTCGCTGAGCCGGCCGTCGGCTACTGAGGAGCCCGGGCTCCAGCAGAGGTGGACGATGATCGTGAGCCGGGCCCTGCAGCGTTGGCATCGTGTACCGGTCTCTACGCGCATGTGACCTCCCGGTGGTGACGCAGTCCCCTCGACACGCGAAACGTGTCTTGGGCCGGCTGCGGAACACGTAACCGCAATTCCCGGTCGGAACGTGGATCAAAGTTTCGCGCCTCGGCTGTGCCCCTTGCGATCACTCAGGAGTCGGTCGTGAACGCCCTCTATCGACGTCCGAGAGCGATCCCGAATGGCCTGGGTTACGGCGAGCCTTCGACTACCCGCGCAGATCCGGCACTACCGCCCGGCCTGAGACCGTCGTGCGGCGCTCCGGGAACGGTTGATCCCGGTCGACGCCAGGGTGCCCGAAGGTGGCCCCTTTCGATGCCCTGTACCCGGCGCTATCGTGCGTGGCGTGTCGACACCGCGTGGACGTGTGACCGGTGGAGATGAGAGGCGGCTAGTGGGTTGGCCGGCCATCGCCAGGGACATTGGATTCATAGCCCTGATGTTCTGGCCTCTAGCCTTGACGTGGGGCTTCCCATTTGGTCCTGGACCCGGCGTCCTCGCGTGGTTGTTGGGTGGTGCCGCCGAGGTCTTGTGGCTGGTAGTCCTCGCTGTCGTTTACGTGCGGTACCGAGGACGTCGTTTCGCGCCCATAGCTCGTTCTACACCCCCTGCTGAATAGCGCAGAGGCCGGAGTCGGATGGTGTTCGATCCCTTGGTACGGGGGCGTGACGGCACCAGGCATTCGAGACCGCCGGCATGATGCGCCAACGGCAAAGACGCGCCACGGTCCCTCTGGCCCAGGAGCGAGTGGTCGCCGAGGTCTTCCAAGGTGACACCCGAGCCGGTGACGAGGTCGGCCACTGTTCGTGAAACGAGTATCTCGCCAGGTTGCGCCAGAGCTTGTATCCGCGCCGCGAGATGAACGGCAATACCAGCGAGATCGACGCCAATCACCTCGCACTCTCCGCTATGTATCCCGGCATGCGCAAGTCCAGAAACACAGCGAAGTCGAGCCGGACGTTTCTCAAGCGTCCCTGGTCGCCATTCTCCACGCGCCCAAGACCGTCCACACCACCAGCCAGGCCGCGATCACTGCGACCGCGATGGCAGTCGGCTCCGGCACCAGGTACGACGAGTCTCGAAGCCCAGCGGGTCCGTTCAGGATCCCGTAGTTGATCCCGATCCCGGCCGGTTCGAAATGCGCCACAGCCAGTTCGATGACCAGGAGTCGTTGAAGGTTGATCAGGTGGGGAAGCTGAATCTTGGTCGACAATAGGAACGGTCGGAAGATGATCTGGTACACGATCATCAGGATGATCGGAACCATTCGCTGTCCCATGAGAGAGGCGAACCCGAGACCGAAGACGTAGGCGATGGCCATCTCGAGCTCGAGCCACAGTCCCGCCCTGATCATCACGCCATAGGGCGGCGAGTTATAGGTCACGGCGTAGGTCGGATAGTTCTGCTCGGCCTGTCGCTCGGCCAGCGCCCTGGACAGCGGGGTGTTTGGCTCAGGTTCGTTCCCCGGGCACGGCCCGTTGTAGGGGAAGTCGCAGATGATCAGATTCGGATGATCGGCGGCCCAGGTTTCGTATCCATGGAGGGACAGGCCGAGGGGCACGGTGGTGCCTTGAAAGTCGAAGCTGGATGGCGCGGAGAAGACGCAGACCGCGCAGATGATGGTGAATGCGACGGCCACCATGGCGATGATGATGGCCAAGCCGGCCGGGATGCGGGCCAGGTAGAGCGCCACTCTCGAGCGCCCGGTCACCACCTCCTGCGTGAACATCCCGTCAGCAAGGTCGGAGCAACCTGCGGTGGCTCCCAAGGTCATAGCGGCGATGAACCCGAAGATGTAGAGCACGCCGGCGATGAGGGAGGTGAACACGTCGAACCCACCAGCCGGCCCATACGACTGCGGCACGAAGGCGTGCAGCAACAGCTTGATGACGAGGAAGAGTGTCGGGAGCCCGATCGTCAATGCGATCAGGGTGATCATGAGTCCCCGACGCTTGCGCAGCTCCATGAACCTGGTGGCGATCATCGCCCCGGTGGGGATCCATGATCCCCGATCGTCGGGTTCTGCGGCGACCAGCGACGGGACCGGCGGCGACGTTCCGGTGTCCGACAGGCCCGTCATTGGGATTCCCCCAGCCGGCTCGTGACCTGCAAGAACCACGATTCAAGCGATGCCTGGACCTCCTGGAGCCGGTAGACCGAGATCCCGCCTTCCACGAGCACGCGGTTGATCTCGGCAACGACGTCACGCCCGGTTCCAGCGGGCAGGGTGATCCCCATCCCCTGCGGGTCGGCGATGGCTTCCGCACCGATGGCGGTGGCGTCGATGAGTCCACGGGCCCGATCGGGCTCCGAGCATTCGATCTGGAGCTGGAGGTTGGCCCCGGCCAGCAATTCGGAGATCGGCCCGAGGCGCACCACGCTGCCCCGGTCCACGATGGCCACGGCGTCACATGTCCGTTCCACCTCGTCGAGGAGATGCGAGGACAGCACGACCGTGCGGCCCTCGGCCACCAGGGACAAGATCATCTCTCGCATGGCCTGCATGCCGGCTGGATCGAGGCCGTTCATGGGTTCGTCGAGGATGAGGAGCTGCGGGTCCCCGATCAGGCAGGCGGCCACGCCGAGTCTTTGGCGCATTCCCATCGAGTACTTCGATACGCGGTCGTCGGCGCGATGAAGGAGGCCGACTCGCTCGAGCGACGGTTCGATGCGCCGCCGTGCTGCCGGTTCGCGTGCAGCGGCGAGGATCCGGAGGTTCTGGCGCCCGCTCAGGTGGCCGTGGAACCGGGGCTCGTCGACGATGGCACCGACCCGGGCCAGGGCCTTATCGCGATGCCGGGGAACCGCGTATCCAAGCAGGGACATCGTGCCGGCGTCGGCGTGCGTCAATCCCAGGAGCACCCGAATGAGCGTGGTCTTGCCGGCGCCGTTTGGACCGAGGTATCCGAAGGCGCATCCCCGTGGGACAAGTAGCTCGACTCCGTTGACGGCGACGTTGTCCCCGAAACGCTTGGTCAGTCCGTGCGTCTCGACCGCCCATCCATCGCTCGAGTTTCCGTGCCGAAGAATGGAACGCGCTGTCGGTGATCCCGGCAGCAGACTCGGATCTGTGTCCTTCGGCTTCGCGCGCCACTCAGGTTCAGATAATTGCGATCGTAACCTCTTGTTCTCGGCTCGCCGGGTAACCAAGCGATACACGCCGTAGACGAGTCCCGCCAGAACGAGCAGGGGGAGGAAACCGACGCCCATTAACTCAGTCCGGTCCCTGGCACGCGGAGAAGAGTACCCGTGGCCCCTTCTTGGCAACGGCATCGCCGTGAAACGGTCATCGAGGCGCTGCGACGCCCGACGATCCCGGCTCGGAACTTTCGCATCTTTGGCCGGCGCGGGTTCGTGACGCGGGAGCGCATACGTACCGGAGTCAATACCCCGGCTCGCGGAGTCAGTACCCCGGCTCGGCAGACGTCGCGATCACCACTCGAGACCAAGCCGGGAGCCATCCCGGATGGCCCAGCCCGTCAGGGCCTGCCGGGGAGCCGCACTGCACCTGGAATTCCCGGATGGTCGCCCCATCAATCGGTCACCCGGCCGGGACCCGGAGGACGGACCGACCCCGAGGGACCAATGTCCCGGATCGCGCCACCGTGGAACAATCCCTGGCATGGACGAGCCGCCGGAGCTGCAATACAAGGGACACTGGAGGACGGCTGTCTGGGCCCTCCGAGTGGGGTACGTCGGGCTGGCCGTCGCCATCGCGGGCCTCATCGTGATGTCGTTGGGATCCACACCGTGGGTCCTCGCCGTCGGGGTGTTCATTTGGCTCGCCGCCGAAGCCGTCACGTTGGCGGGGTTCTTCTCGTCCCGGCACGAGCTACCCGAGCCACGACCTGGGTACTGGTCGATGAGGTTGATGCTGATCCACGACACAGTCCACGCCAAGTCGTCGGCCCAGGAGTCCTGACGGGCTCACCATCACCATGGGGGTTGGGCTCAAGTCCCGTGTCACGGCGGGCCCCATTGGTCGGCTCCCGACCTGCTTTGCAGCCCAAGCGCCACACGGAGAGGCACTCCCGCCACACCGCGGGCCGCGCCCGGGGAGACGGCCCTGCAGACGCAGGATCGTACGGCTTTCACCCCACCTTGCCAGCGAAGTCAACATCGGCTGAGCAAAGAGAACCCGAGCAGAGAACCCGCACAAGGAACGTGCGGAGAGAAACTGTGCGCGCCCGGTGAAGCTGCGTGCCCGGTGGAGCTCTAGGCCGGCTCGGTGGCGAGCACCTCGCCCAACCGCAACAGGCTGGCAGTGGCGCCCCCCAGGGTCAGCGCCAGGTGCTTGGTGAGAAGGTAATAGCGGTGTAGCGGGTAGTCGCGGTCGACGCCCATGCCGCCGTGGAGGTGTTGGGCGGCGTGCACGACACGCTGCGCGCCCTCGTCGGCCCAGTACTTGGCCACCGCCACCTCGCTCGTGGCGGGCAGGCCCTCGGACAGCCGCCACACCGCCTGCCACGCCGTGAGCCGCACGGCCTCGGCGTCGATGTAGGCGTCGGCGGCCCTCTGGCCGACCGCCTGGAACGTGGCGATGGGCTTTCCGAATTGCTCCCGCTGCGTCGTGTACTGCGCAGTCAGCTTCACCGCGGCGTCACAGGCACCAGCCACGCACAGGCACAGCGCGGCCTCGGCGTGCTCGAGCAGCCACCGCAGGGCGTCGGCCCCACCGGGTCCCGTCACGAGGACGCCATCGGGGCCGACCTCGACCCCCGACAGCTCGAGCTCGGCCTCGATCTGGCGGCTGGTGGCCTCCTGGGGACGCCGCACCACGCCGGGGGCGGCCGGGTCCACCACGAACAGCCCGATGCCATCGTGGGTGCGGGCCGAGACCACCACCGCGTTGGCGATCATCCCGGCGGGGACGAAGGACTTGGTGCCGTCGAGGCGCCAACCGTCGCCCTGTGCCGTGGCCGTCGTGGTGGGGTTGGCGGGGTCACCGCCCTGCTCGACGAGCGCGGCACTCAGGACGACGTCGCCAGCCACGAAGGGCTCGATCCAGCGCCGGCACTGCGCGGCGTCGCCGAACTCGGCGATGGTCCCGGCTCCGAGCACCGCCCCGGCCACGAAGGGCACGGCCGCGGCGGTCCTGCCCGCCTCCTCGGCGACGACTCCCACGGCCACGAAACCGAGGCCGGCCCCGCCCACGGCCTCGGGCAGGCCGATGCCGAGCAACCCGGCGGAGGCGAGCTCGCCCCAGAGCTTGCGGTCGAAGCGCTCGTCGGTGGCCTCTACCTCCCTGAGCCGCTCGGGCGTGGCGAGATCGGAGAAGATCCGCGACGCCAGCTCCCTGACGGCCTCCTGCTCCTCGGTGAAGGAGAAGTCCACGTCGTCTGCCTTTCTAGCGAAGCGACCGCGGCATGCCGAGGCCGAAGATGGCGATCAGGTCGCGCTGGATCTCGTTGGTCCCGCCGCCGAAGGTCAAGATGACGAGGCCCCGGGTGTAGGCCTCGAGCCGTCCGCGCAGGACCTCCTCGGCCGAGCCCCGCCGGAGGTACCCGGACTGGCCCACGACCTCCGACAGCGTGCGGAGGGCCTCCATGTAGAACTCGGTGCCGAACACCTTGATCGACGACGCATCGGCCACGTCGAGGCGCCCCTGGGTGCCGTTCCAGGCCACCTTCCAGTTGATGAGCCGGAGGAACTCGAGCTTGGCGTACACCCTGGCCAGTGCGATGCGCACCCACTCCTGGTCGATGACGCGCCGCCCGTCGGCGAGCGTGGTGTCCTGGGCCCATTTCCTCACGTCACCCAGGGCGCGCTCGATGATCCCGGGCGAGCACAGGGTGACGCGCTCGTGGTTGAGCTGGTTGGTGATCAGGCTCCAGCCGTTGTTGAGCCCGCCCACCACGTTCGAGAGCGGGACCCGCACGTCCTCCCAGAACGTGTAGTTGATGTTGTGGTCGCCCAGCAGTTGCATGGGCACCACCCGCACGCCGGGCGTGTTCATGGGGACGATCACCATGGAGATGCCCTTGTGCTTGGAGGAGTCGGGGTCGGTCCGCACCGCCAGCCAGCAGTAGTCGGCGTCCCCGGCCAGCGAGGTGAAGATCTTCTGGCCGTTGATGACGAGCTCCTCGCCGTCGACCACACCCCGCGTCTGAAGCGCGGCGAGGTCGGTACCGGCCTGGGGCTCGGAGTAGCCGATGCAGAAGTGGATCTCGCCGGCGAGGATCTTGGGCAGGAAGAACGCCTTCTGCTCCTCGGTGCCGAAGTTCATGATGGTGGGGCCCACGGTGTTGATGGTCAGCATCGGCACGGGCGCGCCCGAGCGCATCGACTCGTCGAAGAAGATGAACTGCTCGATGGCCGACCGTCCCTGGCCCCCGTACTCCTTGGGCCAGCCGATCCCGAGCCAGCCGTCGCTGGCCATCTGCTTGGTGATGCGCCGGACCGTGGGCCCGATGCCGTGGCTCTGGGACAGCTCCGCCTCGACCTCGGGGGTGAGCAGGTTCTCGTAGTACTCGCGCAGCTCCTGGCGCAGCGCCTGTTGCTCCTCGGTGTAGCCGATCTCCATGCCCGCCCTGCCCTTCTTCCGGGTCGAACCTGGAACAGGTTACAGTTCCGCCCTCGGCGGGGGCCAGCGGCCGGCCGCCGGCGGGACAGGGCGACCACCCTCCGACGGGGGCCCACTCACCGACGGGCGGGGAAGCGGCGAGCCCACACACATCGAGCGTGGCACCAGGACACTTGGGCCGTCCCCGGCCGCCTGTGCCAACCTAGGGCCTTCCCCGAGCACGCAGCCAAGGAGCCACGACACATGCCCGACGCCGTCATCGTCGCCACCGGAAGAACGCCCATCGGACGCGCCAACAAGGGCTCGCTCGTGAGCTGCCGCCCCGACGACCTGGCCGCCCTGGTCATCAAGGAAGTGGTGGCCAAGGTCCCCCAGCTCGACCCGGCGCTGATCGAGGACGTCATGCTCGGGTGCGGCCAGCCCGCGGGGGAAGCTGGCTACAACGTCGCCCGGGTGGCGGCCATCCTGGCCGGCATCGACGTTCCGGGGGTCACCGTCAACCGCTACTGCTCCTCGTCGCTGCAGACCATCCGCATGGCGGCCCACGCCATCCGGGCCGGCGAGGGCGACGTGTTCGTGGCGGCGGGCGTGGAGACGGTGAGCCGGTTCCAGTTCGGCGCGTCGGACATCGGTCCCCACAACCCGGCCTTCGCCGAAGCCGAAGCCCGCACCGCGGCGAGGAACCCGGCGGTCACCGAGCCGTGGACGCCGCCCAAGGGCATCGGTGACGTGTACATCGCCATGGGCCAGACGGCCGAGAACGTGGCGGAGTACGAGAAGGTCACACGCGAGGAGATGGACAGGTTCGCGGCCCGCAGCCAGAACCTGGCGGTGGAGTCCCAGAAGAACGGGTTCTTCGAGCGCGAGATCATCCCCGTGACCCTCGACGACGGCACCGTGGTCTCCAAAGACGACGGGCCCCGGCCCGACACCACGGTCGAGGGGCTGGCCGCGCTCAAGCCGGTGTTCCGCGAGGGGGGCACCGTCACCGCCGGAAACGCCTGTCCTCTCAACGACGGCGCGGCGGCGGTGGTGGTGATGTCGCAGTCCAAGGCGAGCGAGCTGGGCATCACCCCGCTGGCGCGCATCGTCTCCAGCGGCGTCTCCGCGCTCGACCCCGAGATCATGGGCCTCGGGCCCATCGACGCGTGTCGTCAGGCCCTCAAGCGGGCGGGCAAGACCATGGACGACATCGAACTCGTCGAGATCAACGAGGCCTTCGCGGCGCAGGTCATCCCGTCGGCGAAGCATCTCGGCATCGACTGGGACAAGCTCAACGTGCGGGGAGGCGCCATCGCCCTGGGCCACCCCTTCGGCATGACCGGGGCGCGCATCATGACCACGCTGCTCAACGCCCTCGACGACGAGAACAAGACGTGGGGGCTCGAGTCGATGTGCGTCGGTGGCGGCCAGGGCATGGCCATGGTCGTCGAACGCCTGTCGTAGACGGGCACGTCCGGGACAGAGGGGGATCGGCGTGGCCGGCGTCATCTACGACGTGGGTTCGATGTGGGAGCTCGTCGAGGCCCGGGCGGCCGCGTCCGGGGACCATCGCATGCTGGTCGACGAGGCCGGCCGCGAGATCACCTTCGGCGAGTTCCGGGACCGGTGCGAAGTCGTCGCGGCCGGGCTGCACGCCATGGGGGTGGGCCCGTCGACGGCGGTGTCGTGGCAGCTTCCCACCCGGATCGAGACCATCGTCCTGTCGATGGCACTGGCGCGCCTGGGCGTGGTGCAGAACCCCATCATCCACATCTACCGCGAGCGCGAGGTGGCTTTCGCCCTGGCTCAGACCGGGGCCGAGTTCTTCTTCGTCCCCGGCGTGTGGAAGGGCTTCGACTACGTCGCCATGGCGGACACGATCGGCGCCGGTCTGAAACGGCCCCCGACCGTGGTCGTCGCCTACGACTCGCTCCCCGAGGGCGACCCCGCCACGCTTCCCGCTCCCCCGCCGCCGGGGGGCGAGCAGGTCCGCTGGATCTACTACACCTCGGGCACCACCTCCGACCCCAAGGGCGTGCGCCACACCGACACCACGCTCGTCACCGGCGGCCGCGGCCTCGCCATGGCGGTGGAGCTGAGCGAGCAGGACGTGGGGTCCATCGCCTTCCCCTTCGCGCACATCGCCGGTCCCGACTATCTCGTCACGGTGCTCGCCACCGGCTTCTCGACCGTGCTGCTCGAGTCGTTCGTGCCCGATGTCGCCGTCGAGGTGTTCTCGCGCAACGGGGTCACGATGGCCGGGGGGAGCACCGCCTTCTACATGGCCTATCTCAACGAACAGCGCAAGCAGCCGGGGAAGAAGATCATCCCGACACTGCGCCTCCTGACAGGCGGGGGGGCGCCCATGCCGCCGGAGATCTTCCACGAGGTGGCCCGCGAGATCGGCGTGGTGGTCGCCCACGGCTACGGCATGACCGAGATCCCCATGATCTGCATGGGATCGCCGTCGGACTCCGAGGACCAGCTGGCCCACACCGTCGGCAAGCCGGTCTTCGGCGCCGAGGTCCGCATCGTGACCCTCGAGGAGACCGAAGCCGCGACCGGGGTGGACGGCGAGGTGCGGGTGCGGGGCGCCATGGTGTGCAAGGGCTACACCGACCCGGTCCTCAGCGCCGAGTCCTTCGACGACCAGGGCTACTTCCGGACCGGCGACGTCGGGCACCTGCGGCCCGACGGCCATGTCGTGCTCACCGGGCGTCTCAAGGACATCATCATCCGCAAGGGCGAGAACATCTCGGCCAAGGAGATCGAAGACCTCCTCTACACCCACCCCAAGGTGGGCGACGTGGCCGTGGTGGGCCTGCCCGACCGCGAGCGCGGCGAACGTGTGTGCGCGGTGGTCGAGACGGCCAAGGGCGCGGAGCCGCTGCGCTTCGACGAGATGGTGGCGCACCTGCGGGCCGCGCACCTCATGAAACAGAAGGTGCCCGAACAGCTCGAGGTGGTCGACGCCCTCCCCCGCAACGAGACTCTGAACAAGGTGCTCAAGTACAAGCTGCGCGAGGAGCTGGCGGACAAGCCCTTTGGGGGCTGACTCCGGCGGCGCGGCCCTCGACGCCCGCTCCCACGGTCCGCGGGTCCTCAAGCGCGCCCGATCGGTGCCCGTGGGGCGCCCGACCACAGGGGGAACGATGGAACGAGGTCAGTTCGAAGGGGTGATCGGGCGCGACTACTCGGAGTCGACCCCGTGGTGGCCCGAGATGCGACGCGCCGATCCGGCGACGCCCAACGTCGTGATCATCGTGCTCGACGACGTCGGGTTCGCCCAGCTGGGCTGCTTCGGCTCCGACATCGACACGCCCGTGCTCGACGGCCTGGCCGCCGAGGGCTTGCGGTTCACGAACTTCCACACCACCTCGTTGTGCTCACCCACGCGAGCCTGTGTCCTCACCGGCCGCAACCACCACTCCAACGGCATGGGCCGGATCGTCGAGCTGGCCACGGGGTTCCCGGGCTACGACTCCCGCATCCCGAAGTCCAACGGCCTGCTGTCGGAGGTGCTGGTGGAGCGTGGTTTCTCGACCTGGGCCGTGGGCAAGTGGCACCTCACGCCCGAAGACGAGTGCCACGAGGCCGCCCCCCGGACGCGCTGGCCGCTGGGCCGGGGCTTCGAGCGCTTCTACGGTTTCATGGAGGGCGAGACGCACCAGTACGTCCCCGCCCTCGTCGCCGACAACCACCAGGTCCCTCCGCCACGGCGCCCCGAGGACGGCTACCACCTCACCGAGGACCTCGTGGACCACGCCCTCGGGCTCGTAAAGGGCCTGCGCGCCGTCGACCCCGACAAGCCGTTCTTCCTCTACTTCTGTCCCGGGGCGTGCCACGCCCCACACCAGGCGCCCGCGCCGTGGATCGAGCGCTACCGGGGGGCGTTCGACGGCGGCTGGGACAAATGGCGCCGGGCCACGCTGGCCCGACAGCTGCAGTCCGGCGTGCTGCCCCCCGGCACCGAATTGTCCCCCCGGCCGGACTGGGTGCCGGCGTGGGACTCGCTCTCGCCCGACGCACGACGCCTCTACGCCCGGTACATGGAGGCGTTCGCGGGGTTCCTGAGCCATACCGACCACCACATCGGGCGGCTGCTCGGCTTCCTCGAGGAGACCGGCGACCTCGACAACACCATGGTGGTGGTGCTGTCGGACAACGGCGCCAGCTCCGAGGGAGGCCCCACGGGGTCGGTGAACGACGTGCGCCCGTGGAACATGGCGCCGCGCACGGTGGAGGAGGGCCTGGCCCGCATCGACGAGATCGGCGGCCCGTGGTGCCACAACAATTATCCGTGGGGATGGACGGTGGCCGGCAACACACCGTTCAAGCGCTGGAAGCGCGAGACCCACGAAGGTGGTGTCGCCGACCCGCTCATCGTGCGCTGGCCGGGCGGTATGCGGGCCCGGGGTGAGACCCGTCGCCAGTACGTCCACGCCGTGGACATCTACCCCACCGTCCTCGAATCCCTCGGGATCGAGTCGCCGGCCACTCTGGGCGGTGTCGAGCAGAGCCCCGTGGAGGGCACCGCCTTCGCGTACTGCTTCGACGACGCCGGCGTGCCGAGCCGCCACGCCACCCAGTACTACGAGATGTTCGGATGCCGGGCGATCTACCACGACGGGTGGAAGGCGGTCACGTATCACCCCATCCAGGACACTCGGGTCGCGTTCGACGACGACGTCTGGGAGCTGTACCACGTGGCCGAGGATGCCTCGGAGTGCCGCGACCTGGCGGCGGTGCAGCCGGACAAGCTGCGCGAGATGATGGGGCTGTGGTGGGAGGAGGCCGAGCGACACCAGGTCCTCCCCCTCGACAACCGTCCCTTCTCGGCGTTCGTGTTGGAGCGGCCTCCCCCCGTGCAGCCGCGCACGCGCTACGTCTACTACCCGGGGGCCTCCCCGGTCCCGGAGATGGTGGCGGTGAACATCCGCAACCGTCCCCACGTCGTGCGCGCCGAGCTCGAGATCCCCGGGGATCGCGCCGGGGCCGGTGGACCCGCGCCGTCTCCGGAGGCGAGCGGCGTGCTCGTCTCCCAGGGCTCGGGCCTCGGGGGGTGGGCTCTCTACATGGTGGAGGGCCGGCCCGCGTACGTCCACAACTTCGTGAGCCTCGAGGAGCACCACATCGAGGCGGACGCGGACGTTCCCCCCGTCACTCCCGGGCGACACGAGGTGGCCTTCGCGTTCACGAGGACCGCCGACCACGCCGGGACCGGCCGGCTGCTCGTCGACGGCGTCGAGGTCGGCGAAGGGACGATCCCCCGCTTCACGCCCATGCGCTTCTCGATCAGCGGTGCCGGGCTCACGTGCGGCTACAGCGACGGCGTCCCCGTGTCGCGCCGGTACGCCGCGCCCTTCGAGTTCACCGGGCGCATCCTCCGGGTGGTCATCGACGTCGACGGACCGCCCTTCGCCGACCCCGAGGCCGACGCCCACTTCGCCCTGGCCCGGCAATAGCCGCCGGCGCTCCTACCCTCCGGGCCGCCGAGGCGGACGGCCCGCCCGCTGGGCGCGTCGCACCGATGCCCCGAGCAGCGCGATCACGAGCACCGGCATGGCGGCCACCACCACGGGGCGCGCCACACCTTGGTGGGCGAGCACGGCTCCCACCACCACGACCAGTGCCGCGCCGAGCAGGAGCTCGGGGGTGTCCCCCACCAGGAACTCCCACCAGAACCGGCCGAACGCGGACCCGTAGCGGCGCACCAGGGACACCGGGGTTCGTTCCCCTCCCGGGCGCCGGTCAGGCAACCTCGACACCGGCCCGTTCCCCTCGTCCCACGACCGACACCGTCGCCCATGCCACCACGGCGTACACCCCCACCAGCACGGGAAGGGCGACCTCGCCCCCGGGCCAGTGCACTCCCACGCCCTCGCCCGCCCAGAAGGTGCCGAAGCTGACCAGCATGATGCCCACGGCCATCTTCATGGCGTTCTCGGGCACCCCGGCCAGGTGGCGGGACACGACGGCTCCCACCCCCGCCACCACCACGACGGCGGCCCCGGCGCCGACGGCGGCGAGACCGAGGCGGTGATCGGCAGCGCCCAGGGTGAGGACGATCACGACCACCTCGAGGCCCTCGAGGAACACCCCTTTGAAGGCGACGGCGAACGCGGTGGAGTCACGGCCCTTGGCAGGCCGGGCAGAGGCCTTGAGCTCGGCCACCTGCTCGGTGAAGATGGCGTCCTCGTCGTGCTTGTCCTTGAGGCCGCTGGCGCGCAGCAGCGCCTTGCGCAGCCACTGCAGCCCGAACACGAGCAACAGCGCGCCGACCGCGATCCGCAGGCCGTTCAGGGGCACGTAGTGCACGAGGGCGGGCCCGATGGCGACGACCAGAGCGGCCAGGGTGGTGAGGGCGACCGCGGCTCCCTCGAGAGCGGACCGCCAGCCCCGGGTCACCCCCACGGCGACCACGACAGTCAGCGCCTCTACCATCTCGACCGCGCTGGCCAGGAAGACCGACACCAGGAGGACGATGTTGGCGCTGCGCACGACAGCCCTACCGAGTGTCCCCGGGACGTCCTGGTTGGCGCGTCGTCATCACACCCAAGGGTAGGCGCCCGCCACCGGCGAGGGCGGGCCGGCGGGGCGCCTTCAGAGGCTCCGGTCGGTCAGGGGGCCCTCACGGTGTGGCGACGACGAGGTGGCCGGTCGTCCTCAGGACCGGAGGGCGGCCTCGGTCTGCGCGCTGTCCTCGGTGCCGCGGTAGTAGTCGATCTTGCTGCCCCGGAACCGGAAGTAATGGTGCAGGTTCATCGACACCGGCTTGCCGGTAGCGCGGGGCCTCGCCCGAAAGCGCACCACGGTGAACACGGCGTCCTCGTTGGCGGCGAAGGTGAAGGGAGTGAACTCGTCGACCTCCATGGTGGACCCGAAGGCCTCGAAGAACGAGGTGACGCCTTCCTTGCCGTGCTTGACCCCGTACCACGGCGCCACCGTGGAGCTGGTGTCCGAAGCCCAGTCCACGTCGTCGGTCACGGCGTCGAGGATGGCTCCGACGTCCCCCCGACCGAACGCCTCGTAGATCGCCTGAATGGTCTTGATGTTGTCGTCCGCGCTCATGGGATCCCCTTTCCGATCGTCTTCTCCCCTGGTCTTCGCCACCCGTGGCCCCCACGGTTCACCCGATCTCCGCGGTTCGGGCTACGGGTGCCATGCTCTGATCCGTGCGGGATGGCGGCGAGGGCTCCCGGGTGTCGGGCCTGTGGCTCGTGGCCGGCTACGCGGGCGTGACGGGCTTCTTCGTGCTGGAGGCCACGACCCGCCGTGGGGGCGGGGCTTCGAGCCTCGACGCGTCGGGCGACGACCGAGGCACCACCGGCATGATCGTGGGCGCCTACGCACTGGCATCGTCCCTGGCCCCGGTGCTGCGGCACTCGGCGTTGCTCCCGCTGCCCCGCCGGGCCGCCCCTGCCGGGGTGGTGCTCCAAGCCGTGGGGCTCGGGGCGCGGTTGTGGGCGATGCGGACGCTGGGGCGCTCCTACTCGCGGACGCTGCGCACCGAGACGGGTCAGTCGGTCGTCGACACCGGTCCGTACCGCCTCGTCCGCCACCCCGGCTACGCCGGCTCGCTCCTGATCTGGACCGGGTTCGCGCTCACGTCATCGAGCCTGCTCGTCGTGGCCCTCGTCGGTGCGCTCATGGGCACGGCCTACCACCGGCGCATGGCAGCCGAAGAAGAGCTGCTCCGACGCGAGCTCCCGGACTACAACGACTACTGCGCCCGGACGAAGAAGCTCATCCCCTACGTTTGGTGACGGCGCCCAGCTGATTCCCGACGACTCGGGGCCGTCGTGATCCGAGCTGGCCGTGGGCGACGAAGACGAAACGACCGCACCGGAGCGAGCCGAGGGGAGCCTCCGTGCACCGAGCCCGACGCCTGGCACGACCGGCTGAGCACGCAGGAAAACTGAGGGCGTCGCCGTGATGGTGCTCACACGCGAGCGTCCGGCCCCGCCCTGTGCGCCCGGCCCCCGGGTCCTTCCCCGGCAGAAGCCCCGGAAGAAGCCCCGGCAGAAGCCCCGGCAGAAGCCCCGGCGGGAAGATATGGTGCGCGCCGTGGACTCGGGGGACGCCGTGCTCGTGGCCAGGCTGGCCGCAGGTGACGAGGAGGCCCTGGCCGAAGTGTGGCAGCGACACGCCCCCCTCGTGTTCGGCCTGGCCCGCCGGCTGACGGGGGACCCGTCGGCCGCCGAGGACGTCACCCAGGAAGTCTTCGTCACCCTGTGGCAACAGCCCGAGCGCTTCGACGCCCGACGGGGCTCGCTGCGCGCCTACCTGGGGGTGCACGCCCAGCGACGTGCCATCGACGCACTGCGCCGTGAAGGTCGCCGGACCGAACGAGAGCATCGGCACCACCGGCTGCACCCGAAAGCCGAGGCGTCGCCCGACGAGCGGACCGAGTGCGCCGAGCTGCACGACGCCGTGCGCGACGCCATAGGAAGGCTTCCCGCCGAACAACGCGAGGCGGTCGAGCTCGCCTACTACCGCGGCCTGACCCATCGCGAGGTGGCCGTCGCTCTCGACATCCCCGAGGGCACCGCCAAGTCGCGACTCCGGCTTGCTCAGACCAAGCTCCACTCCTGGCTCGACCCCAACCTCTTGGAACTCGTATGACCGAGACCCGTCGACACGTCGAG
>Ga0208565_1001260_pt1 | contig 15263 bp, 16 predicted proteins | sample Sb_taG_7_FD_187706 | JGI IMG/M metagenome (GOLD analysis project Ga0208565, IMG submission 187706) | Peat soil microbial communities from Weissenstadt, Germany - Sb_50d_2_FS metaG (SPAdes) (version 2) | ecosystem: Environmental > Terrestrial > Soil > Wetlands > Peat | place: Germany...
AAGCGGGCTCGCCGGACTGGCGCAGCGCGTATCCACGGTGGACGGGCGGACCGACGTGGTCAGCCCGGCGGGCGGTCCGACCACGGTGACCGTCGAGCTGCCCCTGCGCGCCTGAAAGACACTGCGAGCCTGAAGACACTGCGAGCCTGAGAGGACATTGATGCGGGTCGTGATCGCCGAGGATGCCGCGCTGCTGCGGGAGGGGTTGACCCGGCTGCTCGAGGACCGCGGGCACGCGATCTGCGCGGCGGTGTCCGACGGCGACGCGCTGCTGGCCGCGGTGGCCGAACACCATCCGGACGTGGCCGTGGTGGACATCCGGATGCCGCCGACCCACACCGACGAGGGCCTGCGCGCCGCGCTGCAGTTGCGGCAGCAGCATCCCGGCACCGGGGTGCTGATGTTCTCGCAGTACATCGAGACTTCCTACAGCGCGCAGCTACTGGAGAGCGGCGCGTCCGGCGTCGGCTACCTGCTCAAGGACCGGGTCGCGAACGTGGCCGAGTTCAGCGCCGCGCTGCAGCGGGTGGCCGACGGCGGGACCGCTCTGGACCCCGAGGTGGTCAGCCAGCTGTTCAGGGCCAGCAGGCAGCGGGGCGGCCTGGCCACGCTGACCCCGCGGGAACGCCAGGTACTGGCGCTGATGGCCGAGGGCCGGTCGAACGCCGGGATCGCCGCCGAACTCGTGGTCTCGGGCGGGGCGGTAGAGAAGCACGTGGCCAGCATCTTCACCAAGCTCGGCCTCCCCCCGGACGAGAGCGACAACCGTCGCGTGCTCGCCGTGCTGCGTTACCTGGGACCCGCCCACGCCTGACCCGGCCACCGGGGCTTGACAGCCTTGGCTAATAAGATTAGCTTTATAGCTAATCTACTTAGCTAATGAGGCTGACATGACCGAGTTCCTTGAAGTAGAAGGCGGCAGGATCGCTTACGAGGTGACCGGCGACGGACCTCTGGTCGTGCTCGCGCACGGCATGGGGGACAACCGCAGTGCCTACCGCTTCCTGGTCCCGGCTCTGGCCGGCTACCGGGTGGCCAACACGGACCTACGCGGCCTGGGCGAGTCGAGCACCGGCTGGACCTCCTACACCCGCACCGACACCGCCGCCGACCTGCTCGCGCTGATCAGGCACCTGGGCGGCCCCGCGGTCATCGCCGGGCACTCGTTCGCCGGCGGCGCCGCCACCATCGCGGCCGCGCAGGCCCCGGAGCTGGTCCGCGCGATCGTCGAGATCGCCCCGTTCACCCTGGTGCCCAAGCTCAGCTTCAGCGCCTTCCTGACCAACCGCCGGTACCGTCGGGGCGGGGTGCGGCTGATAGGCGCCGGGCTCACCGGCAGCGTGGGCGTATGGACGAGCTATCTCAACGTCGCCTACCCCGGCCAGAAGCCAGTCGACTACGCCCAGGCCGTCGCCGCGCTTGCCGCCAACCTGCGCGAGCCGGGCCGGATGGCCGCGACGCGGAAGATGGGCCAAGCCCGACCCGCCGATGCCGCCGCCGCGATCGGCAACATCCACTGCCCAGCCCTGGTGCTCATGGGTACCCGCGACTCGGACTGGCCGGACCCGCAGGCCGAAGCGGACAAGATCGTCGCCGCGATGCCCGCCGGGCTCGGCCACGCGGTGATGGTCGACGGCGCCGGGCACTACCCGCACACCCAGTACCCCGATCAGGTCGCAGCCGCGATGCTGCCCTTCCTGAAGGAGCACGCGGGTGCCTAGAGCGGGGCTGACCCGCGGTGATGTGGTAGCCACGGCCGCCGCGCTGGCCGACGAGGCCGGCTACCCCGGCGTCACCATGGGCCTGCTCGCCGACCGGCTCGGCGTCCGCCCGCCGTCCCTGTACAAGCACGTGGGTGGGCTGGCCGACCTCCAGCACCGCGTCGCCACCCTGGCCATGACCGAGCTCGGCGAGGTCATCCGTGACGCCGCGCAGGGCCGGGCCGGACTCGACGCGCTGGCTGCGGTGCTGACCGCGGTCCGTGGCTACGTCACCCAGCACCCGGGCCGCTACGCGGCCACGGTGGGTGCCGAGTTCAGCGGACCGGATGACCCGCTGCTGGCGGCGGGCACCAGCGTCATCAACTCGATCGCCGCCGTGCTGCGCGGGTACGGCATCGCCGAGGACGAGATGGACCACGCCATCCGGACCGTCCGCTGTACCATCCACGGGTTCGCAATGCTGGACGCCTCCGGGGGGTTCCAGTGGGACGCTGATCCCGACCAGAGCTTCGACTGGATGATCCGCTTCATCGACCGCGGCCTCCGGCACTAGCCGGGCAGGCGCGTGCTGCGCAGGCACCAGCAGATCAGCGGCAGGTCCACCTGGTCCCACGGCTGGCGGTCGAGGAAGGTCCTGACTCGCTGGGAGAAGTCGGCCCGCTGCTCCAGGTCGAGCGTTATCACCCCGCTGTAGGTACCGAGCAGGCCGGCCAGCTGCTCCGAGGTCATCGGCAGCGAGAACTCCACCCGGCGCTCCTCGGGGGGCGACATCGGGGTGCCCAGCGGGAACGTGACCTCGCGGCGACGGCGACCCGGTGACCCTTCCGGCGGACGGTCGGCCTCGCGCGGGGCGCGGGCCAGGGCGTTGAACTCGGCGACCCACGGCAACACTCAGGGCGGCCGGCGCTGTTCTTCGGCGCCCTCGGCCATGGGTACGGCCTGGCCTTCGAACGCAGCGTGCTCCAGATGGGCGCCTTGCTCCTGGTGGTGGCCGCGCTCACCCGCCTGATGCCAGCGCGAACATCCCGTGCAGAGTAGCGATGCCCTCAGCGGTGGAGCGGACGTCGAGCACGATCGTGCCGGCGTCCCGCTCCACCATCCAGGTGGCCCACGGGCAGCACTCGGTCTCGACCGCGACTAGGGTGCGCAGTTCCTCCTCGGCCTCCGGGCGGAAACAGATGCGCAGGCCGTCCGCGGTCTCGGCGCGTTCGGTCATCGCCCGGGCCATGAGCCGGTGCCAGCGCTCGCCTTGCGCCGCCAGGCCGGCCGGGGTGAGGGTGCAGGCGACCGGGGTGGTCTTGGTCATGACGTGCCTCCCAGGGAATCGGTCTCCAGTCAGGGTCGCTGTTAAAGTCGCCTCGATGTCAAATCCCGGGCCTGCTCTGACCATCGGCGCGGTGGCCGCGCTGGCGGGCAGGCGGCCGTCCTCCATCCGGTACTACGAGCAGATCGGGCTGCTGCCCCCCGCGGCCCGGGTGGGCGGGCGGCGCGTGTACGGCCCGGAAACGGTGCGCACGCTCGCGGTGATCGAGACCGGGCAGCGGGCGGGGCTCACCCTCGACGAGATCAGGGCGCTGCTGTCCGCCGCGCCCGATGACCAGGCCGCCATCGAGCGGCTCCGCGAGGTGGCCGCGAAGAAGCTGCCGGAGATCACCGCCCTGATCGTCCGCGGCCAGATCGTCCGCGGCTGGCTCGAGAGCGCCGCGCGCTGCGAATGCCCCAGCCTCGGCCAGTGCCCGCTGTTCGGCGATCCGGCTGTGCTGCCGGGCCACGATGGCGATCTAGGTAGCCGCCCCTCGCTCTAAGCCCAGCGGCACCGCCGCCAGACGTCGTCAGTATGCACTTGGACGTTTTCGGCCGCTATCGCATTCATTGGGTAAGAGGCACTCATTAGCCGGGACCCTCGGAAGGAGGAACATGATGGGACCGTGGTTGCTGATCATCGTGGTAGCCATGGCAGTGGTGCTATGGCGGTTGATTGGTGTTGCTGGCGTGATCTGCCAGCAACGGGCACGCGTCGCGGCTCATTCCGCCGAGATGGACGCGGCGGCGTCCAGTTGCGCCATACTTTTCGAGCGGCTCCCCGACGGGACCACGTTGCTGGTCATGCCGGGACCGGCTGCCCGGGAACAGGCGCCAGGAGCCGAGGTAATACCCATGATCCGTGAGATGAAGCCATAGTGACTGGGGATTCAAGCAGAACGGCTATCTCGCCACCGCAAGACCCGTACGGCGACGCCGAGTCGCTGTTCCGCGCGGCCTATGACGACATGGTAAGAACCGCTTACGCGATACTGGGGAACCGCGCTGACACCGAGGATGCCACGCAAAATAGCTGCCACAGGCTAATGATGGCGTGGCAGCGCGTGGCTGGCCTGCCGACGGCGCGACAACAGCGCGCCTACCTGATCAGAATTGTTACCAACGAAGCACTGCAGATTTTGCGTTATCCGCACCGGAAATGGGAACAAACCACAAGTGACGTAGTAGAGCAAGAGTCCAGCCAGCGGTCTCCGGACGAGAACATGCACGCCAGAGAATATCTTCGGCTGGTATGGATAGCGATCAGCGAGTTGCCTGGGGTACGGCGGGAAGTGGTGGTCCTGCGCGCGGCCGGTTACGAGTATGAGGAAATAGCAACGCAGCTAGGTATCAGCATAAGCACAGTTCGCAGCCATATCAGTGACGCGCGGCAGCAGCTTTCTCAGGCCGTGCGACGCGACTGGGAAGGGGCACAGGAATGAGCAGAGGCATATCTGCGGATGGCCCGGAGAACGTCCTGGATTGGCTGTACGAGCAAGGTAAGCAGCGCGGCGAGCGCCTCCCTGAATTCGATGTCGAAAAGACCCTGAGCCGGACGCGTGCGGCCCGTGATGCCGGCGCGGTGAACTTCTGGAGCGTCCTGAGCCCGACCGAGCGCAGGGCCTTCGAATCGGCAGCCCGTGTGCAGACGTTCCCGGTCGGCACCGCGCTGATGCGCGAGGGCGAACAGGCCAGTGAGGTCATCGTGATCCTCGATGGCTGGACGAAAGTCTGCCTCGACGACGACGGCCAGGAGCGCGTCATTGCAGAACGCGGCCCCGGCGACTTGGTCGGTGAACGCGGTACGGTGCCGGGGAACGTGCGTTCCGCTACCGTCATCGCCGTCGATACGGTCCGGGTGCTGGTCATGACGACCACGGACTACGCCACCTTCGTCAGCGAGCACCCCGGCGTGCCCGACCTCGTGAAAAAGCAGATCTACGACAGGCTGATCGATCGGCCGGCCCCTTCCGGGCCGGGCGCCTGACCGAACCGGCATTGTCCGGTGCCTCGGCGCGCGGACGTAGCCCCGGGCTTATTGTCGTTCCATGACGGCGGAATCGGCTGGCGCGGGCAGGCGGCACGGGGCAAGGCCGCCGACGATCACCGAGGTGGCCGAGCGTGCGGGCGTATCCATAGCGACCGTTTCCCGTGTGGTCTCGGGCCGCGGCCGGGTGCGCGAGGCCACTAGGCTGCGCGTCGAACAGGCGATAGCGGCGACCGGATGGGCGGTGGATCCGGCTGCGCGCCAGCTGGCTGGGGGAGCGGGCGACGAGGTCGCGCTGGCCGTTGCCGTGGCCGAGCACCGCGAGTTCGCCAGCGACCCGTACTACGCCAGGGTCATCGCCGGGGCGCACGAGGAGACGGCCCGCCACGGCCTATCGCTTTCCGTTCACGTCGCGCCGCTGCGATCGCTAGCTGGCCTCGCGCCCTTCGGCGGCAGCCAGCGCCACATGGGCGCCATCCTGGTCAACGCGGGCGCGGAGGAGGCGGCATTTATCAGCGGCCTGAGCCGGCCGGTCGTCTCGATGGGCGCGGTCGCGCCCGCGGTGCCGAGCGTGGACCCGGAGAACGAGGCAGGCGTGTCGGCCGCGGTCGGACACCTGCTAGCCCAGGGCCGCCGCCGGATCGCGATGATCTCCGGGCCGCGGCGCAACCCGTGCTCCCGCGAGCGGCTGGCCGGCTACCGTTCATCCGTTCGTGCCGCGGGATTGAGTGAGATCAAGCTCGGCGCCGACTTCACCCGGCCGGGCGCCGCCCGGGCCGCCCGGCGGCTGCTCGAGGCCGCCCCGGACATCGACGCGATCTTCGTCGCATCTGACCTGATGGCCACGGCTGTGCTGCAGGTGCTGATCGCCAGCGGCCGCCGCGTCCCCGACGACGTCGCCGTGGTGGGCTTTGACGACTCGCCTCTGGCATGGATGACGACGCCCGCCTTGTCGACGGTGCACCAGCCAGTCGAGAAGCTGGCCGCCCTGGCGGTCCGCACGCTGGCGGACCGGGCCGCGCCGCTGGACCAGCGGCTGCCCACGCACCTGGTGGTGCGGGCCAGTTCGGCGGCCTGACCCGGACCTGCGCCGTCTGGTTGCCAGTGCGCCCGGCGGGAATCGATACAGGTGGGTCCACGCTCAAGCGGGAGGCAGGATGAATCGGATCTGGCGGCGCGTATGCGCCGGCATCAACCCGGTGTCGACTGCGGCTACCAGCTGGTGGTGCCATTCGGCCCTGCGTCACGCGCTGACCGGCTACGGGCCGACGGCTCAGCAGCGGCGGGTCATCCGCCGTAGGACGGGGGGCGTCGGCTTCGTGCCGTCCGTAGAGCAGATGAAGGCGCGGGCGCGGGCGATCGACGAGTTGCTTGGCCGAGAAGATCGCTAGTGCGGCGTAGCTGGTGTTTCAGGCTGACTGGTGCAGAGTCGGTCAAGTCGTTCCAACGTCCGGTTCATGCTCTCGATCCAGATGCTGCCGTTGTCGATATCCACCCGCTCGCCTTCCGGCACCCGGGAACAGTCGAAGATCTCGGTCACGATGGTCGCGTCCGGGCCATCGGGAGTGAGCTCAAAGGACCACCGCTGCCCCCAGCGGGCCTGCCGCGAAGCCTCCGGGGCGGCATTGGGGTGCCCGTGCCCGGCTTCCGGCTCCCAGCCGATACGCCGGTCCGGCTCGTACTCGACCACGTGATTGTTCATCTCGTACTCGCCCAGTTCGGTGAAGTACATCTTCATGACGAAGACGTCCCCGACGCCGGCGATCGCAGTGCCGGAAACCACTCCCCGCAACATCCCGGAGCCGTCGAGATCGCGATGCCTGGCCGGGTCCGCCAGGATCTGGAAAATCGCACTCGCCGGTGAGCCGATCCGCCGCGATACGGCTATGGGCTCGTATTCTCCGCCCGCCACGAGCGCGCCTCCTTGACAGGCATTGGGGCAATAAACACGGTGCGAGCGTATCCCGGGACCTACGGCAGCCCGGTGCCCGGACGCGAGACAGCACCAGACGACACCGAGGCCCCGGATCTGAGGCGGGTGTCATCCGATGCTGTGTACCTGGGCTTTGCTGGAGCGCCGGAAATCGGCGGGCCTGCCTGGCGTCGTCACTCATTGCCAGGGGTCTCACCCAGGGCGGACCGGCGGGCTGTGGCTTCTGAGGACCCTGGTTTTGTCCGGATTCCACGCCGTGGTCGTCCCGTCGGGGTTCAGGACCAGGGTCCATCCCCAGCGATGGATCGCAATTTGATGGTGGAACCAACAGAGTAGCCGATGTCCAGCGGGAGGCTGGGGCCGGCGAGCCGGGCGCCGAGCTGGCGGCGGCGCAGGAAGGAGGCGAGCCCGCCCGGGCCTGAGAGCAGGTCCACCGCTTTTCTGACGATCACCTGCTCAAGCGGCCCGCCAAGCCGCGGGCACGATCGCCCAGTGGGAGGCCGCGCTGCAGATCGATCTGTATGAGTTCAAGGTGCGATCATTGACCCAGCCTGGTGTCACGGCCACGTCCCGTTCTTCCGGGCTGAGGCGCTCCGCGGATGGGGTCCCGCTGCGGTGGAGCGGGTCAGCTAGCCGTTCGCCCTCCGGGGCACGGGCGGCCGGACGGGGATGCGGACCCGGAGCACCGTCTCACCCGGCCGGGAGTCGATGGTGATCGCGCCACCGTGGCGCTCCACAACGATGCGCTGTGCGATGTCGAGGCCCAGGCCGGTGCCTTGACCGACGTCCTTGGTCGTGTAAAAGGCCTCGAACGCGCGGGCCGCCACCTGCGGCGGCATGCCCGGGCCGGTGTCGCTGACCTCGATGACGACGTCGTTGCCCTCGGCGCGGGTCGACAGCCGGAGCGTGCCCGCGCCGGCCATGGCGTCGATGGCGTTGTCGATGAGGTTGGTCCACACCTGGTTCAGCTCGCCGGGGTATGCCTGGATCCGCGGGACGTCTGCGCTGTAGTCACGCACCACCGTGACACCGTCGCGGAGCTTGTACCCGAGCATCAGCAGGGTGCTCTCAATGCCGTCCGTCACGTCAATGTCCTGCACCGACGCGCGGTCCATCTGCGAGTAGGACTTGACGGCGGCGACAAGCTCGGAGATGCGCCGGCTCGAATCCTTCAGCTCTGACAGCAGCGTGGCGGCGGACAGGGTGCTCGCTATCCACTCCAGGCCCGGTCCCAGGGCCGGTACGTCTAGCACCAGCGCTACCCGCTCGCACCAGGCGAGTGTTACCCCGGCGGCGGCCAGCGGCGGGGCGATCATCCACTCACAGGTGATGCCGTGGCGGCTCAGCCACGACGCCAGGGCCTCCTCGTGATCGGCCAGGGCCAGCGGGTCCCGTACCGCCGCCTGAGGCTTGATTTCACGGCGCAGCGCATCGAGCGCGGTGAACTGCCGGGCCGAGATCTCGCCCTGAGCGAGCTGGCCGAGGGACGAGAGCAGCACCTGGGATGCGGCCTCGAGCGCGTCGACCGCCCGGGTGGCGGCGGCCGCCGGGTTGTTGATCTCGTGCGCGAGGCCGGCGGCGAGCGTGCCCAAGGTGGTGAGGGACTCGCGCTGCCGTGCCGTCGACTCGATGGAGCGTGCGGTGCGGTACACCCCCTCGATCAGGTGCCTTCCGAACGGGAACCAGGCGTTGACCCGCTCACGCAGCACCTCGGCCGGCACCTGGAGCACCCGCCCGCCGGTCACGCCCCGGCCGGTCGCGAGATAGACGCCGTGTTCGTCCCAGGCGCGGAACCCGCCGGCCCACCTGCCGGGCACGTCCATCTTCGCGACCACAGTGTCCTCGCGGCCGATGTGGCGCACCAGGTCGATGGCGCCATCGATGAGCACCCACCAGAAGTCCGCGTGCTCACCCTCGCGGAACAGATCGGCTCCGGGCTCGACGCGAACCTCGGTACTGCCCTCAGCCAGCTCGGCTAGCTGATCGTCGGCCAGGCCGTCGAACAGGCTCAGAGCGCGAAGCTCACCGGCGCGCATCAGATCGTGGCCAGATACTGGTGCACCTGGTAAATCGACATCGCGCCCTCCCCGACCGCCGACGCGACCCGCTTCATGGAGTCGAGCCGGACATCGCCAGCGGCGAACACGCCGGGCACGCTCGACTCGAGGGCGAAGGGCGCGCGAGGCAGCGGCCAGCGCCCGGCATGGGCGGGACCCAGGAGGTCTTGCCCCGTGACGACGAACCCTTGGTCGTCCCGGGCGACATCGGGGCCGAGCCACTCGGTCCGGGGCGAGGCGCCGATGAACACGAACAGCCAGCACGACGGCACCTCCTCCGCCACACCGGAGTACTTGTCGGCAAGCGTGAGCGCCTCCAGGTGGCCATCGCCCCGGCCCGCCACCACCTCGCTGCGATACCGCACCTCGATATTGGGCACGGACGTGATCCTGTCAGCCAGGTACCGCGACATCGTGCCCGCGAGCGTCGCGGCCCGGACCACCAGCACCACCCGCTTGGCGTAGCGGGACAGGTTGAGCGCGGCCTGGCCCGCCGAGTTGGCCGCCCCGGCGACGTAGACCTCGTCGCCCTGGGTCTGGCTCGCCTCGCTGGCGTTCGCGCCGTAGTAGACGCCGCGGCCGGTGAGCTCGTCGAGCCCGGCTGCTTCCAGGCGCCGGTAGGACACCCCCGTCGCCGCGGTGAGCGCGCGCGCCTCGATCTGTCCCGACCCGTCCAAGAGCACGGCGCGCACGGGCCCGCGGGCCTCAAAGCCGACGACGTCGCGCGCCAGGACCATCTCGGCGCCGAAGCGGGAAACCTGAGCGATGGCGCGCTGGGCCAGGTCGGAGCCGGTCAGCCCTTTCGGGAACCCGAGGTAGTTCTCGATCGCCGCGCTCTGGCCTGCCTGCCCCCCGGGCGCCTCACGCTCCACGATGACGGTGCTCAGGCCCTCCGACGCCGCGTACACCGCGGCGGCCAGGCCGGCCGGGCCGCCGCCCACGATGCACACGTCATACAGCCGCTGCCGGGCGGTGGTGCGCAGCCCGAGCGCGCCCGCAAGCTCGAGTGTCGACGGCGAGCGAAGCACATCACCGTCGGGGACGAGCACGAGCGGGAGATCGGCCGGCGTCGCATGCGCGAAGTCGCGCAACCGCTGGGCCTCGGCGTCGCGGTCGATGTCGTACCACCGGTACGGCACGTAGTTGCCGGCCAGGAACATCTTGATGTCATGACTGCGGTCAGACCACCGGTACCCGACCACCCGCACGTCGGAGGTGTGGTCCGGGTTCGCCTGCCGCCAGTCGCCGAGCAGGTCATCGATGACCGGGAACAGCCGCTCATCCGGAGGGTCCCACGGCTTGAGCAAGTAGTAGTCCAGGCCGATGTCGTTGATCGCCTTGATGGCCACGTCCGTGTCGGCATACGCCGTAAGCAGCAGATACTTCGCCCCCGGCGCATGAGTACCCGCCTGCTCGAGCATCTCGATGCCGGTCATCTGCGGCATCCGCTGGTCGGCGATGATCAACGCCACCGGCTGGCCGCGCAGCGCCAGCCTGGCCAGCACCTCCAGCGCCTCGGGCCCTGACGTCGCGCGCACGACGCGGTAATCGGTGGCGTAGCGGCCCCGCAAGTCGCGAGTGATCGCGGCAGAAACATCTGGATCGTCGTCGACCGCCAGGATGGTCGGTTTGCTCATCAGATCAACCTCACCTGGCGGCCTCGCCGGCCGCGGCCATAGGTTATCTGCCATGTTAGCCAGTCCTTTCTGAAGTGAGCCTGTCCCCCGGTTGGGTGAACGGCTTGTTAAGTCAGTGCCGGGCATCTCTTGCACAGGGCGCCCGTTTGCCCCCCGAACCGGACCCCGTTATCCGGCCGCCTAGTGCCGTTCTGAGGAAGTGCGGCCGTGACCCGGCCCTCGGTCAGTCCGCGTACAGGGCGTCGATGACGTCGGCGTACTTCGCGTGCACCATCCGGCGCCTGAGCTTGAAGGTGGGCGTCAGTTCCTCGCTCTCGGCGGTCCATTCCACGGGCAGCAGCCGCCATCTCTTGACCTGCTGGACCCGCGCCAGCCGCTCGTTCGCGTCGGCCACGGCCTCGGCTACCGCTGCCAGGACGGCCGGCTCCCCGGCCAGCTCGGCCAGCGAGGACGCCTGGATCCCGCGGGCCCTGGCCCAGGCCGCCGCCACGTCGCCATTCAGGGTCAGCAGCGCCGCCACGTACGGACGCCGGTCTCCGTAGCTGAGCGCCTGACCGATCAGTGGATGGGCGGTGAGCAGGTTCTCGATCGCGGCCGGCGAGATGTTCTCCCCGCCCGAGGTGATGATGAGGTCCTTCTTGCGGTCCACGACGGAAAGGAAGCCGTCGCGGTCCAGTGACCCGATGTCGCCGGTGTGCAGCCAGCCGCCGGCGTCGATCAGCTGGTCGGTCTGATCGGGCAGGTTGAGGTACCCGGGGGTGTTCAGCGGGCCGCGAGTCAGGATCTCTCCGTCACCGGCGATCTTCACCTCCGCTTCCGGCACCGGCCGTCCCACGGTACCCAGCCGGAATGCGCTGGGGGTGTTGGCGGTGACCAGGCCGGTGGTCTCAGTCATCCCGTACATCTCCAGGATCTTCATGCCGAGTCCGGCGAAGAAGGCGGCCACATCGGGCGTCAGCGGCGCCGCCGCGCTGGACACCATGGTCGCCTCACTCAGGCCGAGCAGGGACCGGATCGGCCGCAGCACTGCCTCGTCCGCCCGGCGGAACTCCCCGGCGAGATCATCGGGCGTGGTGTTGCCGAACTCGCAGCTGCGTACGTACCTGCGGCCGGTCGCCATTGCCGCGTCGGTGGCGGCGCGCTTGGCCGGGTCCTGCTCGGCCGCCAGCAGCGCCTGGATGCCCGCCTGGAACTTCTCCCAGACCCTGGGCACGCCGAAGAAAGCGGTCGGCTGCACCGCGCCGAGCGTGGCCGCCAGCTCGGCGGCGTTGTGGCAGAAGTAGACGTGCCCGGCGTTGTACACCCGCCCGTAGATGGTGAACATCCGCTCCGCGATGTGCGCCAGCGGCAGGTAGGAGACCAAGCGGACGCGCTCCATCATGAAACCGTTGGCGTCGGCGGCGGCGAGCTGGCGGAGCACGCTGCGGTGGGTGATGATGACGCCCTTCGGGTTCCCGGTGGTGCCGGAGGTATACAGCACCGTCACGGGGTCCTCGGGCCTGATCGCCGCCACCCGGCCGGCGACCGCGCCAGGCGTGGCGGCGAGCCGCTGCCTGCCCAGCGCGGAGAAGTCCGCCCAGGTGAGGTACTGATCACCGGTGGGGCAGACGGCCGCGTCGCGGACGATGATCTTCTTCAGGCCGGGCAGCCTGGCTAGCACGGGCTGCCAGCGGGCCAGTTCCCGGGCGCCGTCGAGCACGGCGATCCTGGCATCGCAGTCGCCGGCGATGTACCCGACCTGGTCTGCGGCCAGGGTCGGGTAGAACGTCACCGGCACTCCCCCAGCGTGCACCACCCCGAGGTCGGCGAGCACGTGCTCGACCCGGTTCGGCAGCATCAGCGCGACCCGCTCACCCGGTTGCAGGCCGAGGCCGATCAGCCCGGCGGCGAGCTCGAGCGCCTGCTGACGGGTCTGCTCCCAGGTGATGGTCTGCCATGGTCCGCCGTCGTCGCGGTCGGAGTACGCGGGCTCGCCGCCCCGGCGCTGGACGGTGGAAGCCAGCAGGCTGCATAGGGTCCAGCCCTCGTCGCCCCCGACCACATGCCCGGTGCCCTCCCGCTGCTGCAGGATCTCTGTTGTCACGGTCTACCTCCTCGTTAGCGGGCACTGGCCCGCGGATTGCGTGTTCGTATGGCATGCCAGGTCCTACAGCGGCGCCTGGTCATACGGCGGGCGCGCCTGCGGTCCGGTGGCCCGGGCCCAGCCTGGCCTGGCCTGGCCCGTGGCCATATCGCCGCTCACACGTGTGCTTCTCTTATGCGCGCGGCTCATGCATAAGAGCGTGCATCGCTGCCGGGATTGCTCGCATGGGTGAGTTCCCCCATTTCCCCGGCCGCCGTGATACTTCTCACCCTCTGGCATGGCCCGTGAGCGGTCCGTGCCTATGGCCCGGCTCCGGGATGCGGGTTAGGGTTGGCGGGGTGAGCGGCGCCGTGGCTGCAGACCGGCCGGGCCCGCGATCGGAGCCGCCCGGCACTGCTGAGCTGCTCTGCGCGCTTTCCTTCGGCTCGGGCCTGGCTGCGGCAGAGCGGATGGAACACGGGACCAACACGGCCTTCGTGGGGGTCCAGCTCGGGCGCGCGCTCGGGGCGGGGGCCGGGGACCTGGAGGCCGTCTTTTACGGGGCGCTGGTCAAGGATGCGGGATGCGGCGCCTGCGGCGCGGTGCTGGCCCGGTACTTCGCCGAAGATGAGATGGTTCCCCGGCTCGACCTGAACCTGGTCGATCTGCATAGTCCCCGCAGCATGGGGGCCTGGGCCGTGAGCCGGCTGCGGCTGGACCCCGGCACCGCGCCTGCCCGGCTCGCCCGGCTTGCCGCCTTCGCCTCCCGGTGCGGCCCGGTGGTGCACGAGGCGATGGCTGTGCACTGTGAGGTGGCCGTCGACTTCGCCGCTGGCCTTGGGTTCGGTCATCACGTGCAGGACGCCGTGCACTACCAGTACGAGCGGCATGACGGGCGCAGCCCGGCTTTCGGCCGGCGCGCGGAGGCGATCCCCCGCCCGGCCCAGATCCTGCACCTGGCGCTGGCCGCTGACCTGGTGCGCGGGCTGAGCGGTGCCGAGGCGGCGGCGGCCATGGTCAGCCAGAGGACCGGGACCTACTTCGATCCGGACGTGGCCGGGGCCTACCTCGATCTGGCCGGCGGCCTGTGGCCAGAGGGCGATGAGCCGGTCCCGCTCACCGACGTGCTGTCCTGTGCCCCCGGGACCCCGGTCGACCAGCTACCCGGCGACCGGCGCCTGGCCGTGTGCGAGGCGCTGGCCGACTTCGCCGACCTGAAGTCCGCGCGGCGCGGCCCCCACTCGCACACGGTCGCCAGCCTGGCCGCCCGGGCTGCCTCCGGCCTCGGGCTCCCAGCAGCCGAGCAGGAGCGTCTGCGCCGGGCCGGGCTGGTCCACGACCTCGGCAAGATCGCCGTGCCGTACCGCCTGCTTGAGCAGGCGGGCGACGACACAGATGCGGCCAGCCGCCGGGGCGGAGCAGCCGCGCTCGCGGAGCCGGTCCGGCTGCACCCCTACTATGCCCAGCGCATCTTGTGCCGGGTCCGTCCCCTCGCCGACCTGGCCGCGGATGTCGGCGCCCACCACGAGCGCCTCGACGGCTCAGGCTTTCCGCTCGGGCTCGCCGGCCCGGGCATACCCATCGGCGCCAGGGTGCTCGCCGCCGCCGATGTCTGGGCCGAGCGGGCCGCCCATGGCCCGCCCGACCTCACCGGCGAAGACGGCCTCGACCCGGCGTGCGTAGCCGCGCTCCGGTCCCGCCCCCGGCCCGGTACCGGTCAGCCGCGCCAGCGCTCCCGCGCCGATCCGGGCCGCCCCGCCCTCAGCTCACGCGAGCTGGAGGTACTGCGGCTGCTCACCGACGGCGCCTCCAACCCCGACATCAGCACGACCCTGCACATCAGCCGGCGCACCGCCGAGCACCATGTCGAGCACATCCTCACCAAACTCGACGTGACCAGCCGCACCGCCGCCGTGGCCTACGCCCTGACCCGCGAACTGCTGGCCTGAACCGAGCCCGGCGCCACGCCCAGCTTACCGGGCCACACGAACGCCAGCCCCGAGCCCGGGTCCAGCCGAGGGACGTGTAATCGGGGAGCAGCCGGAATGCGCCAGAAAAGGACGGCGGGCTGGGGATGACGCAAGCTAGCAATGCCCTCGTCATGAACGTTACCGCACGTCAAGCGCCGATCGAGAGTGCAGTAGAAGAATCGTGGTTTTGCCGATGATGGCACGCTCGAGGGCTTCCCAGGCCCGGGCGGTGTCCGGGCCGGACGCGCCTTGCCCGCTGCTGCTGGCCGTGTCGCTGGTGCCAGCCCCGCCGCCGCTGCCGGTGCCGGCCTGGCCGGTGCCGCCGGGGCCGCTGCCGCTGCCGCCGGTGCGGGGGTGGTGGCCGAGCCGGTCCAGTTCGACGCACAGCCGGACCAGGTCGTCCAGGGCAGCCGGGTTCACCTCGCCGGTGACGAACGGGGCCATCGCGGCGTCACAGGCCATCGCGGCGGCGGCGTCGCCGTCCAGCCACGCACCGCCGTCACCGCCGCCCGCCGAGGCCCGCGCGCGGTGCCCGGCCCACTGCGCCCGGACCTGGCTGGTCCATTCCTCCAGCAGCGCGGAGCTGCCGTCCAG
>Ga0208565_1001262_pt1 | contig 15258 bp, 14 predicted proteins | sample Sb_taG_7_FD_187706 | JGI IMG/M metagenome (GOLD analysis project Ga0208565, IMG submission 187706) | Peat soil microbial communities from Weissenstadt, Germany - Sb_50d_2_FS metaG (SPAdes) (version 2) | ecosystem: Environmental > Terrestrial > Soil > Wetlands > Peat | place: Germany...
TCCAGTGGATATCCTGCAAACAGCCCTCGGCGTCGTTCGCGGGTGTGATTCCCAATGCCTCGCGGTACTTCTGGTTCCAAGCGTCGGGCAACGCGCTGATTGGCAGTTCATCGGCAAGCAGGGCCAGTTCCAGCTCGAAGCGAATGATGATGTGCAGGTTGTAAGTCACCTCGTCGGCCTGGACCCGGATCAGGCTGGGCGCCACATGGTTGACTGCGGCCAGAAACTGGTCAAGCGCGACGTCATGGAGGGCCGAGTGAAACACCCGCCGGGCGATCGGGAACCAGTACATCCAGAAAGACCGGCTTCGCCCCACCGCGTTCTCCCAGAGCCGAGACTGCGACTCGTGCACTCCCAGGGAAACCGACTTGCCCATCGGCGTGCCAAAATGCTCTGCCGGCAGCCCCTGTTCATAGAGCGCGTGGCCGACCTCGTGGAGAACCCCAAAGAATGCATCACTGAATTGACGCTCGTTGTAGCGGGTTGTGATCCGGGTGTCGCCCGGCCCGATCCCGGTGCAGAATGGGTGGGCCGTCACGTCGAGCCGGCCCCGCTGAAAGTCGAAACCCAGCGCCGCGGCGACCGCCTCTCCAAAGACCTTCTGCCGATCGAGCGGATAGGACCGCATGAGGATCGCATCGCCCTGCGCACCCGCGCCACCCTGGGAATCTTGCCCATCCCGGGTCCGCCTCGCCGACGCCTCCCTGATCGTCTGCACCAGCGGCACCAGCTCCTCACGCAGAGCCTGGAACAAGACGGCCAGCTCGGCAGATCGGGCACCCGGCTCATAGTCGTCCAGGAGCGCGTCGTAGAGCGCGGCGCCCGGGACACCGGAATCGGCTACCTCGCTCAGGCAGGCCGCTTCCCGTCGTTTGAGCTGGATGATCTTCTCCAGCCATGGGCGGAAACGCTCAAAACGGGCCTCAGTCCGCGCCGCGATCCACTCATGCTGGGCCAGCGAGGTGGTTCTGGCCAGCGCTTCCACCAGGTCGCGCGGCAGCCTGGTCTTTCGTTCATAGTTCCGGCGCAACTCACGGACATTAACGGCCGGCGGCGATTCGGGATCAGCCACCAGGTCAGAGCCCCCGACGATGGCCAGCAACTCACCGAACCGGGGATCGGTCGCGCGCTCGTGGTGCAGCCCGGCCAGGTGCGCCATCTGCTCGCCCCGGTGCGCCGAGCCGCCCCTGGGCATGTAGGTCTGCTCGTCCCAGTGCAACAGCGCCGAGCAGGACGACAGCACTGCCAGTTCGCGTGCCTGGCGAATCAATTGTTGATAGGCTCGTTGAGCGTCTTCAGCCAAGGACACCCCCGATCATTTTCCCTCGCTATGTCCGGTTTCCTTCCGGCCAGTGGCTTTGCCCGGGGTCCGGGAGCGGCAACGGCTTTTCCTCTTCGCCACTCCCACCACGATCAAAGCTCATGGTTTTTGCCGGAGCGGACACGAAAAAAACAAGCGAGGACCAATCGGCCCTCGCTTGGCAGAACAAATCCCAGAAGTTGCCCGGGGCGTTAGCTTGTTTGTGTAGCGGAGAATCGCCCGGATGGGTAATTCAACGGTCAAGTCTCATCAAGCGACCGAGGACCGCCTGAAGAGCCGGCGCAAGGTAAACAGCCCGCTCAGGCCGATCCCCAAGAGGGCCATCGAGGTCGGCTCGGGGATCACAGCCGAAGAGAACCCTTGGTTGATGATCGAGATGCTGGCACCCTCGCTGCCGCCGTTCAGAACGATGTCCTTCTGAACTTCAATGGAGTTCACTCCGGCGAAGTTGATGGGGTCAGAAGTGACCCCGGGTGGACTTGGACTGGAAATCTCCATTGTCCCGACCGTGCTGCCGTTGGCGGCGTTGAGAAGGTATTCGCTGACCGACCCCGTACCCGTCCCGCCAAAGGTGCTGAAGCCACCTGACAGGGTGGAGTTAGTGATTAAGTAACCCTGGGGGGCTGTCACAACGTAAGTGATGGCATAGTCAACGGTGGTACCCGCCGCTGCGAAGAATGAACCGCTGAATTTTAGGCCGGCCTCGGGCCCGGCGCTAAATTGTGAGACGGTGATGTCCGAAGCAATCGGGGCTGAGTTGACGGGGCTCGTGCTGTACGTGAAATTCGAGAAGGTGTCGGGTTCGGGACCGACAACCGTGAAACTCCCCGCTGGCAAGAGCAGATCCAACGTCGCGGGAAGTGGGATCTCCCCCGCCTGAGCGTTCAATCCGCCCAAGGCCAGCAGGCCGACAGCAAAGCTGAGAATTAGAAATCGTCTCATCATTTGTACCTCCTGGAAGCAGAATCCTGGAGAAAAAAATGTTACGTCGATGGACTGGTTCCCGTGAATCAGCCACCGATCCCGGCCTCGAAAATCCAGCAACGCTTGATGCTTTCGGCCGAGCGCTCTGGATCCTCGGGAGAAGGTAGCAACGGTCGAGTCGTGATTCTTGCCTTCCGAGTCACTCATGAAACAACCCGAAGGGCCTGAAGTCCTGGATCGCTGTCCCTTGAAAAGTGGCAGCATCCTGGTTGGCAATCCACCATTCTCTACAAACTGCCAGAAGCCGGGAAGAAGTTCATGGGACAGGTTACCGAGACGCCCGGGCCTGCGTCCAGTTGACCAGAAGATCACATAAGCCGACGCCCGACTCGGCCGTACTGTGATTCCTGGGTGCCATCAGCACGGGGAGGATCGTACGAGCCGCCAATGACCGTTGAAGAAGCCCAATTCTGACCACTTGCAAGAAGCTTGTCAACGAATAAGAACTCAACGAGGCTTTTTCTGGGAACCTGTTAAGCCCTGGACCTGTACCTCTACCAGCCCTCCGCGTGACATTCTTGCTCGATCGCCTGTTTACAGGCCCCAAACGCGGTCAGTCAAGGAAACCGAAACATCAACCTAGACCATGTCTTCCGATCCGAAGACAGGTCTCGAGCTTTGCCGATCACCTTTCTAGCTCACTCGCCGTCAAATTTCCAATCAATTCAGTCCATGTGATAAAAAGCAACAAGATTTCCACCTCGTCTAAAGGGAGACGTTGGAAAAAGGCATCATTATAGCCACGCATGATTCTAATCGACCCCCATCAACCCAAGATGTCGTGCATGCATCATATTCATTGCGCGATCGCTGAGCCTAGAAAGGCGGCTCGGCGGAAGCGTTGGCAGTTGTCAGCGGCTCTTGGCCGGCCGGTTCCTGGTCGGGGTCGAGCGGCGTGCGGAGGCGGACCGATCGCCGGCCATCATCGTAATCTTCTGCTGCCTTATGTCAGGCGTGAGCAGGTAGCCGAACCATTCTTGCAAGCATTATGATGCTCTCGTTGTCGTCCTCCCAGATCTGTCGGAGGAACTCGAGCCACTCGGCCGGTCCCGAGACCGTCGGGATGGAATCGTAATCGAGCGCGAAGGCGTTGAAGAACCGTGGGGGCGGCGGAACCGTGCGCGAACCCCCGTCGATGAAGGACGACAGGTGCACCAGGGCATTGCGGGTCGGCAAGATTTCGTTCACGGGCCACGAGGCAGTCGCTAGCCCAACTTCCGCACTGGTAGCAAGAATACCCCAGAAAAACCAGGCTCTGCGTGTTTTTTCAGTCACTATTCAGATCAGTAGCATTAACAAGCCAAGATGCACAAATTAAGAACAGTAGGCAAAGCATATCAGATCTTACTAAGTAATGCAAGGGAAACAGTGTGAGAATTAGTCACTATTTTGATCGGTGCTCGATTTGGCGACGCAGAACGGCCGAATACTCGAGCGCATCTTCTCTATTGTTATATCTCAAACGTAAAATAAATAGCCTAGTGAACATAGAGACTTTATCTCTTAATTCTTTCCTGCGAAAGTCGGGCTAGCGGGTCTTGCAGTCCGTTGGTACCCGCACCGCTCGCGTGAGAGGCGCCGGCGCCAAGGCTGGCGGCGGCCGGCACGGAGGTCTCAGGAAAGCCCTGGACCCAGGCTGGCTGATCGGGGCAGGCTGCCGCGGGGATCAGTATGCGTGCAGCGATCGCCTGGAGGACGTCTGCCACCAAGCGGTTGGTCACCGCGATCGGTCGTGGGAGTCCCCTGGCCCATGCAGGGGCGGGCCTCCTCGAGGGTCTGTCTGAAACCTTTGACAAGGACGCATGCGGCCGGGAAGGTTCGGTCATGTCCGCGCTGGCCGGAGACAGCGGGGGCAATCCTGGCCAGGTAGGCGGCAATCCTGCGCTGGTGGCCGGCAGAGTCATCGCCGCGGGGCAAGGAGCCGGCAATCATCGCTGACCGGGAAGCCGGCTGCGCTGGCGAGAGGTGCACGGCGTGCCGGCCCAAGAGCCATCCGGCAAGGTCGATGGGATGTAGGACCAGGGGAATCCGTTAAGTACCGCCGGGGGAAGGGCCCGAGCAGGCGGGGTCGGAATCCTTGGTCATTCGCCGTGCAAGCCTTTGTCATCGGGCGGTCTCGGTGGTGAGCACCGCTCATCGTACCGCATCCAGCGCCGAGGCCACGGATTGGCCTGGAGCAAGGCAGGACTCGCGCTGCCTGACGTGCTGGCAAGAGGGCCGTTCTGGCCTGGGAGACCCTTTCGCCTTGCGCGTGCCCGGCAGGTCAATGAGCCGTGCGGGGTTGACGGTGGCCGTGCCGATCACCACCGACGAGTCGCTATACCGGCACGCAAGGGTCCCGACGACATCGGTCGCCAGGGTGCGGTGGGTCGGATCGTTGGGGCAGTCGGGTGGATGGATCAGGACCCAACCGCCGATGCCTGAACGACCCCAAAACGCGGAAGCGGCCAGTTCTGGGCAGCCCGCCAGAATCGCGTACCGCCGGTCTTCATCTTTTCCATCATGGTCTCCCGGATTCGCAATGCTCTGCGGCGGTCGTTTCGCTTGCAGTATTGAAGGTCTGCTCGGGCTCTGTCGCACCATAGTCCGAGAACCGCCTTCACGACACACCGCACTCCAAGCAACTGCGCAGCTTCCCCAGCGCACCTTGCTCGACCTGCCGCACGCGCTTAACGGAGATCCCCAGCGCACGGCCGAGCCGGCGGTAGGTCCACTGCCGCGAACCGCCAGCCGCCATCGTGGCCGTTCCCGCGAGGGAGACCGCTGAAGGAGAGTCTTCGTGCGGATCGTCTAGGCCGAAGCGGCGGCGGATCAACCAGGCTTCGACGGGAGTCAAATGGTCGAGCGCCTTATGCAGTTCGTCAAGCGTCTCGGCTGTCTCCAGATCGTGCTCGGGACGGTGCATGTCGGCGATGGTCTCCTCGAGAGAGGTCTCCTCCCCGTTGTCATCGACCCCATAATACCACGACTGCGAGATCATCGAATGATTCAAGAGCTGACGCCGACGGTGCGAGATCTCCAAGCGAGAGCCGAGCGCGGCTGATCCACGGTTATCCGGCGCGGCCCCGTCCTCGGTTCGCGGATCGCCGCCGACCTTGTGCGCCCGGACATTCAGCCTGAACATGTATTCGGGCACGCGGATCAGCGAGAAGTTGACCGTGATGGCCCGCTGGATCGTGTTACGGATCCAGTAACTCGCATACGTTGAGAAACGGGTGTTGTGTGTCTCCGGATCGTAGAGCTCCACGGCACGGATCAGCCCGCGGCTGCCCTCCTGAATCAGATCGTCGAGGGTTGCCCCGTAGGAGTAATAACGCTTGGCGATGTTCACGACCAGTCTGAGGTTCGCCACAATCAGGGCTTCGCGGGCGACCTGGTCGCCGGCCTTGATCCGAGCCGCCAGTTCATGTTGCTCCGCCGGCGTAAGCAGGCGGGCAGGTTGCCTCAGTGCATGCTCCCGCGCCCGTCGAGGCCCACTGTGGCTCTTCTTGTCGGCTGATTCCTCCGTGCAGTCTCTGGCTTGATTCCCGAGTGCTGGATCACCGGCGAAAGACGTGACCTCACCGCGCCCTGCGCTGCGGGGCCCACGGTGTGCGGGACGCGGTTCGACATAGGTCATCGACGTTGCTGTCATGATACATTCCTTATGAAAAGCGGTCCGCCGCACGTCGGGCTCCCTTTGTGGTCTCGGACTCAAGATGCGGCAGTTCGCGAAGGATCCGATGCTGGCCAGATCACCCGGACCTGCTCCTGAGGGCCTTTGGCGGAGCTGGAACGAAGGCTCCAGCGAGCCGCTGTTACGCCCTGGATCGCGCCCCGGGCTGTGGAAAAGCTCTGGCTCGTAGGATCAGTGCCGACGTGGGTGACCAGGCGAACGTACCAGCGCCCCGAACGATGCCCCGCGCGGAACTGCTGGGTGAATCGGGGCGTGTACACGATAAGCTGCTGTCCCGTAAAGCGATCAAGGACCCTCAACGTGCCATCGGGCTGCCGTGGCTCGACGTGGACCCGGGGCACCGACGTCGCGTGGACCGGTAGCAAGGTCAACATCGCCAGGGCCCGGGAGGCGGAGATCGACCGCCGCCGGGACCGGGGCCGTGGTGAGGCTGGTGTTGGCCCTACGGAGGGAACTCCGCCGGCCCGCGCGCCAGAGGCCATCGTCTCCGGCTGCCCGGCCGAGTGATGAGCCGGGTCGGATCGTGGCTGCGTATCAGGGATCATTGTCTTGATCATCTCCCTCTCGTGCAAACCTGCGCGAATCAACCGAATCGCGAATCAATTTTTCCGGACGATGACCGGCTCGTTCCGTCCCGCGCGGCGGGTCCACAGCAAGGGTGAGGACGGCTGCAGCGCGGTTACCGCTTCCGCTGATCCGGCCCGGAGGTCGGCTGCCAGCCTGCGCAGCAGCTCAGGGGCGTTATCTCCCGGGCGGATGTGCTTCGAGAACACCCCGAGCGCCGCGCTGGCCTGCCCTCCATGGCGGATCAGCACCCTGAGCCAGCAGAACGGGCGCACATCCTCCTGAAACGCCAGCTCGGCCATGACTCTCGACGCGGCGGTGCATCCCACGCCATCCTGGCGCAGAAGCTCCACGGCGACGGGGCTCCATCTCCAGTCCAAGATCGCCCGATCGAGCCGTGCGCCGGTGAGCAAGGCACCGCGGAGGTCGGCCCCCACGAGGTGCGCCCCTTCGAGACTGGCGTACCGCAGGTCCGCCCCGCGAAGGTCGGCCTGCCGAAGATCCGCAGTCCTCAGAAACGCTTGCCGAAGATCGGTTTCGAGCAGCCTGGCGGCTCGCAAGTCCGCCTTCTCGAGCTTGACGCCGGCCAGCTCGGCATGGCTCAACTCGGCGCCGCGGAAGTCGCCTTCTGTCAGGGAAGTTCCACGTACTTTGACTCCTTTCAAGTCTGCGTACAGCATCCTGACGCCCCGCGCCACGGCCAGTTCCAGGGCCCGCGGATAGGTCTCGGCCTCCACCATGGCGATGAGCCTTGCGCTCCAGCGATGAAAGATTGGGTAGGTTGGCATCTCTTGACATCTCTTGATGAAAGTTCCGCGAAGCGGTCGTGCGAGCGCGCACCATCTCCGCGTGAGCCTAGCGGGCGTGACCGGGCCAGCCTCATGACATGGGAATCACGTTCAGGAAAAGGTGAGCCGAGAAGGGCTCGCGGCCACGAGCCGGCGCCCCGCGTGGCGGTGGGGGCGCCGTCTCGATGACGATCGGCGGGCGGGACGTCCGCCGATCGAGATGATGGTCTCGAAGGCTAATTAGCCGGGGCCGACGGGTCCCGAGGGCGGAATTGGCGGAATGAGGATCGGGGGTTCGTCGGTCGGCAAGTCGCCGGGATCGGGCTCGGGATCCGGCACCGGGTCATCGACCACCACGTGGGTGGGACCTGCCACCAGACTGCTCATACTCAACTTCTGTTCCAGAACATCAAACAGGTCGAGACTCTCGATTGCGAATCTGCGGCACATCTGGGCTGTCTCCTCTCCGGGTCGAAATACGAAGCTGGTACGGTCGAACCAACGATATGAAACAATCGGGCCACTTCCTGACCCGGATGTTCCCTCTTCATCTCCCGTTCACTGCACCCTTCTCCTATATGATCTGGTCTCGAGCTTGCAAAGTTGCAGTAAAACGGAAATTCTTTGGAAATCTCTCCCTGATCGGCAAAAACGCGGACTCCCGGCAAGCTTGCCTCTTCTTCATAAGTTCCGCATCGATGAGGAACTGGCGCCGCGGGGCGAAGGCCCCCTGTTGGAACCTTCGGGAGACGATTCCGGGGGTTTGCGGCTGACGGGAAAACGATCACCCCGATGGCGGGCGACTCTCGGTCTCGTTCGACTATCAGCCCGGGCTGGCCGGAAGGTCGCACCGGAGGATGCGGGCGACTCGCTCGCACGCCGCGACGTACATCTGGTCGAAGGCAAACTGAACGCGCCCGCTGGGATCAGTCTCGTGGGAACGAAGCTGAAGGAGCGGTACGACCGCCTTGAGCCAGAGGCGGTTTTGAACATCCGCGTCCACGTAATCCGGAATCATTTCCTCGCTGCCGGGATCGTCGCCTTCAGCCGGCCTGGAAGCCGATTCGCCGGAGGTGTCATCGGGTTGATCGGGCTGGTGCGGATCAGGTGTACCGGAAGAGTCAGGTTTCATGGTCGTCTGGCTTCCCGTTGATATGGATGCACCTTGGCCGGCTCGGTCAGGGCGTACTGCCGCGACGAGGCAATCGAAGCAGTCGTGATGATTGATCAAGCCATGGCGCCCTCGCCCCCGGGTGTACCGGGCCAGGCCAGCACAGCCGCGTAGAACTAGACAAGACGGAAGGGACACTCCTACATCCGGCCAAGAGGCATTAACGATTCCGTCACGCCTGGAGCGGGCATTGATCGGTCTGGAGTCGCGGCGCTGGTCCCGGCGGGGACAGCCGCGTCGTGGACCTTTGGCCGAAGAAGGGTCAGATATGCTGAGTTGCACGCGGGGTGGGTCTGATCAACGAACTCGCACTGGCGACGGACATCCAGGCCCGCGCAGGGCAGACCCGGCTCGATCGGTCACCGCGAGCACCGCACCGGTTCGTGGAAAAAGGTCACATTGACGATGTTGCCAGGCAAGCCGGAGGGTCCGCCCTGGCGACGGGGCGGCGAGCCACCGCGAACAGTGATGTACCAGTCCGCAATAGCCCGCGGAGGGCCGGACCGTGCTCGAACAGGAACGCCAGTCTGACGACCCAGGGCAAGGGCCAGGGGGGCAATTCGAGGTAATGGCGGTAGATCTCCGACGGTGTCTGGCCGGGGCGCGAGCGCGGGCGGGCGCGGTGTCGCAGCAAGGCCGGCACGAGCCATCGTCCCCACCAGAAGATCCGTTCCAGCAACAGGCCGGAATCGGCAAAGGCCGCGCCCAGGGTTTCCGGCATTAGCGCCGGCGATGGCTCTGAATGGCGTCGAACTCGGTGAACAGCGCGGGGAGCGCCGGAACGCTGACGATCAGAGCGCCCCCCGGACGCACGAGCGTCCCCAGCCGGGCAACGGGCGCACGATCATCATCGAGGTGCTCGATCACGTCCAGGGCCAGCACGGCGTCACTCGCCGCAGCGATCTGGCCGAGGGGTTGAGCCAGGTCGGCCTCCACCAGGCGTCGGCTCGGGCGGTCGAGCTGCTGGAGCGCCCGCCTGGAGTTATCTATGCCCAGACCACCCCCGGTGGCGGGGCCGGGATGATATTCCGGCCGCAGGGCCGACACGCTTTCCCTCAAGGACGCGACTGGACCCGGCGGAGAACCAGGATCTCCCGAGGTGGATACCAGAGCCAGACCGGTGTCCTCCGGCGCTCCAGCCTCTCGAAACCCGGCAACTCGCTGAACGCGACCGCGTAGGGTCGGGCCCGGGCATCGGCTTCGGCGACCAGGTCTCCGTTGACGCTGGTCGTGTAGATGGTCCGCTCGTTGGGGATCTGGTTGTTGAACTCGAAGCCGCCGTCGATCTGATCGGCAGGCACCTCGACGCCGTTCACCTGTCCGGCCATCAGATCGCTGCAAGCTTCCCAGCGCACCCTCTGCCACGCGAAGAGGTCATGCACGGTCGCCACCGTGTACGCGCCGAACATGGCCGCAAGGACCAGACCGGTCGCCAGCGAGCAGCGGGGGACTTGGCCGCCATCAACCTGGAGCGCGAGCACCGAGAGGGCGATGAAGAGGGCGAGGATGGACAGCACATAGCGGTCTAGCATGACCTGATAGGGCAAGCCCAGCGGGCCGAAATAAAGCACACCCGTCAGCACCAGGAAGATGACACGGAACCGCAATCTCGCCCCACGCTCGTCCCGCCCGCGGATCGCGGCCGTCGAAAGGTCGAAGAGGACTAGGAGCAGGAGCGACAGCCCGACTGCCGCCCCAGTCGTGAGGACAATCCAGTAAGCTTTCGGCGCAACCGGCAAACCCGAGCCCGGAGGCGAGATGATCCCCATCCGAAAATCTTCTATGATATTCCCCGACATGGGCAGCAAGTTTCCTATCGCAGCGAGGGCCGCAGTTACGACACAGGTGAAACCGACGATCCAGCCGAGGCGGAGATTCCGTCTGCCCTTCTCGAATCCTGAAACCAGCGAGGGGCACAGTGCGGATAGCAAGGGCAGGGCGAAGAGCCCCGCTAGCATAAACATCATAAGCGCCGCGCGCAGGGCAGGTTTAAGCGCGCCGAGCCGGAAGTGCAGCAGATCCTGGATCGAATTATTGAGGGAATTGACCTTCAGGTAGTACATCCCCGGAAGCCGGCCGAAGTGGGCAAGTACGCGGGAATAGGCCGCCAGGCTGATGCCCGCAAGCAGCGTGGGGGACATCGCATAGAGGAGCCAGCGGTGACCGAAGCCGAGCCTGAGCGGAGAAGCGATAAGGAAGGCCAGGAATACCGCCAGGGCAAGTTGGCGAACGAACAGGGCCGCAAAGGCAGCTGCCAAACCGATCCAAAGAAGCCGGTCTCTCCCCGTATCGAGCCCCACGAAGAGCCCCAGGATGCTGAGGACCAGAAGCACCGTGAAGGGGACATCGGTCATGAAGGTGCAAGACAGTCCGAAGTAGATGGGATTGAGCGCCAGCGTCAGTGCGGCCAGAGTCGCCAGCGCGGTGCCCGAACCGATATGTCGGCAGAGCCCGTAGAGTCCCATGACGCCCGCCAGACCGGCCGTCAGCACCGACAACCGCAACGCCAAGAACGAAAACCCTGCAGGCAGGCAGAATAGGGCGCCCCAGAGCACCTGGCCGATCAGGGTCATGGACTGCCAGAACGTGAAGCGGATCGAATCCTGTTCGGTTAAGGCCTTGACCGGAAGCGCGTAAGCCCAGTCATCATTCAGCGAAAACTCTCCCCGCGGATCGACCTGGATCGCCATCCCCACCCATGCTGCGGTCAGCAGCAGGATGGAGCCCAAGTCGCCCACCACCGAAGACGACGGGGTGGCGCCGGTCGTTGCCACGGTCCTAGCCAGGTTGGGTGTCGGGCTCATGTTCGCTCCGGTTCGACGATCGAAGACCGCACGGCCGACGTCGCCCGCGCCGGCGAGCGACGGCGAAGAGGGACGTACCGTCGCGGAGCTTGCCGGTGAGCGCGCGGGGCTGCTCAATCGCGTAGGCGGCCGTCATGGCGAGAGGGACCGGCCAAGGAGGAAGCCGGAGATAATGGCAGTATGCCTGCGCGATCGACTCGTCAGCCGTCGCCTTTGGGCGGCCACGCGACCAGCGGATCAGGGGCACCATCCAAGCGCCCCACCAGAAGGTCTGCTCGAGTTCCAGGTCGGCGACATGGAATGCACTCTCCAGGGCGTCCGGCAGGTATCGGCGGCGATGTCCCTGGATGGCATCGAACTCCGAAAACAGGTCGGGACGGGCCGGAACACTCACCACCACGTACCCGTCCGGGCGTGCCAGGTCGCCGAGCCGGCCGACCGCCGCCCTGTCATCGTCGAGATGCTCTATCACGTCGAGGGCAAGAACGGCGTCGTAGGCCCCGACCTTTTCAGCAGGCAAGGGCTTGGTGAGGTCCACTTCCACCAGCTCCCTGCCCGGACGATCCAGTCGCTCAAGGGCTCGGCGCGAAATGTCGGCGCCGGTGACGCGATATCCGGCCCGCTCCAGAGCCCCCAGCGTGGTGCCCCAGCCGCAGCCCGCGTCGAACACCCGCGCCGGCGGCGAGATACCCAGCCGACCAAGGAGCTCCTGCGTCAGCTGCGCTCGTGCTCGCCACCAGGGGTGGCGGTCGATGAGCGAACCCAGCTCGACCAAGATATCCTCCGCCATGTTGTGATCGGCGAGGCCCTCGGACCAGCGGTGGATCATGTCTGGACTCCCTGGCCCCCCTCCGTAGCCTGGGCTCCACGATGGTCCTCCGCCGAGGTGGAGCTCATGGGGCGATATTCGCCGATGATGTACATGGGCCGTCGCTTCGACTCCAGGAAGATCAGTCGGATGTATTCACCGACCACCCCCAGCCCGATCAGCTGGATCGAGCCCACGAACAGGATCGTGGCCATGACGCTGGCCCAGCCGCGGGGGGCAGTATGGTTGGCCAGGGCATCGATCAGAACCCAGGCCGTCACCAGGACGGAGGCGAACGCGGTCGCGACTCCCACATAGGCTGCGAGCCGCAACGGATAGCCGCTGAAGCTGACCAGCCCGTCGATCGCCAACAAGATCAGCGAACGCAAGGTGTATTTCGGCTTGCCGGCCTCTCTCGCCGCACGCTCGTACTCGAGGCCCGTTTGCTTGAACCCGACGAACGTACGCAGCCCGCGGACGAAACGCATCTGTTCGGGCAGGCCCACCAGTACCTTGACCACCTTGCGGTCCATCAGACAGAAATCGCCACTATCGAGTGGGATGTTGATGTCGCTGATCGCGTTCATGATCCGGTAGAACAGAAAGTAGCAGAGCCGCTTGATCGGCCCCTCTTTCCGGTGCCGACGGACCGCGTAGACCACGTCGTAGCCTTCCCTCCACCGATCCACGAACTTGGGGAGAACCTCGGGCGGATCCTGGAGGTCGCCGTCCATCACGACGATGGCCCGGCCCCTCGCGTATTCCAATCCTGCCGACACGGCCGCTTGGTGGCCGAAATTCCGGCTCAAGTGGATCACGGAGACCTGCGGACTCTCGTCTTGAATTCGTTCCAGCCGCTTCGGCGTATCATCGCGGCTGCCGTCGTTGACGAAAAGGATCTCGTAGGGTTCACCCAGTGGGTCGAGCGAATCCACCAGCCGGCGATGGAGTTGCCCCAAGTTCAACTCCTCGTTGAACAGTGGGATGACCACGCTCAGCAAAGGCGGCTTCCCCCACAACGGCTTCTGACGGGTAGCGTCGCTGAGAATCGCGCGTATCTCATCGAAATCGGAGACTGTGGCGACCAACTCGCCGTCGCGATCAACGATTCGGCAGATGGCAGACAATAGGATGCTCCCATGGATTAGCCAACCGCCCTCGAAAGCCGGGGCCGCGTTGAGGGTCGATCATTGCCGAATTCCACGTCTACGGGGAAAAAGCCGTAGGCTCCCTTGTGCCGCTGCTCGGATGAGTTTTAATGACCGTCGCAATCCAATTTAAGTGTCGCGGGTGGCACCTGCAAGCCTGCTTTCCGCGCATCAGGCTACCGCGGGTGGAAGACGCACTTCGCAGTGACCTGGCCGCTTAATATTGTGCAAAGGTCGGTTTCCCAATTCTTCTCGATCCATAAGTTCAAGGATGAACTGACCATTCCGTTTACCAAACCCGCGGATCTGTCTGAACTGCGTGATCTGGCCTGCGGCTGCGTTTCTACCGCGCCCCTTGTCTAACTTAAATAGCCTTGCGCGATTCTGGGAGGGATAGAAAAATGAGGAACCCCAGACACTCACATTGTGCCGGCCAGCACATGAGCGAAGGGAGTTCCTCATGTGTCTTTGTACAAAAGTCATCGTCGTCTGGCGAGAACTCAGGAGGCGAGAGCAGCGGATTATGGAGGCTTTGAGCCGAGGATCGCCGGATGCCGTTCTGCGCTGTCGCTGTAAAGTGATCTTGGGCTTGGTCCAAGGTAGTTCCCCGACGACGATTGCAGCAGGCGGCTTGTGTTCGTCATCCCAGGTGTATCGAGTTGCCCATCGCTTTGTCGGTCAAGGGCTTGCAGGGCTGGCTGACCGGTCCGAGGACAACGGCGAGAACAAGGTCACCGAGTCTGACGAGTTGGAACTCCTAGCCGTCTTGGCCGGCTCTTCCCGAGACTACGATTACTTGAGGCCGACATGGACTCAGGAACTCTTGGTTCGAGTGCTCGCGGCACAGACCGGAATTACCGTGAGCGTGACCACGATGAGCCGGCTCCTAAAGCGGCATCGCGTGCGTCTTGGTCGCCCCAAACCTATCGTGGGCTGCCCGTGGCCCAAGTCTCGCCGAATGCGTCGGCTGCAGATTCGCCGGCTTATCCGGGGCCTCGGACCGGATGATGTCGCAGTATACGAGGATGAGGTGGACATTCATCTGAACCCCAAGATCGGACCAGACTGGATGCTGCCGGGCCAGCAGAAGACCGTCCTTACACCTGGTCAGAACCAGAAGCGTTATCTGGCCGGTGCGCTGGATGCCCATACGGGCAAGCTCACATGGGTAGAAGGCGAACGCAAGAACAGCACATTGTTCCTTATTCTCATTCATCGGTTGGTAACCGTCAGCTACAAAAGCGCACGGCGGATTCGCATTATTCTCGACAACTTCAAGATTCATGACAGCCGCTAGGTTCAGTTGGCGCTGGCGGTATGGGAGGGGAAAGTGCAACCCCACTTTCTGCCACCCTATTGCCCAGATCACAATCGGATCGAGAGGATCTGGAAGGATCTCCACGACGACGTGACTCGCAACCACACCTGCAAGGAGATGGAGGAACTCGTGGCCGAAGTCTACCAGTACCTCCGTTGCCGAAGACGACGAGGAAAGCACTGCTATCCCAGAAGGAGAACTGCTTGATGGGTAATCTCCCAGAATCACAAAAGGCTATTTAAATGCCTTGCCATTTCTGCGGCTTGGATCAGAACTGGCCAGGCACATAATCTGGGAAATCTGAAGGACTTGAAAGGTTTGCTGTAGCCCCAGGATCATCCTAGTTTTCCCAGATTAAGCAGTGGTTTCCCCAAATAACTGCACCATCCCCGCGATGCTGCGCATCGCCTCCAAGGCCCTGGCACCGAACAGCTGCCGCCAAGGTATCTTATGACCGCATAGAACGCGGACGACGGTCGGATTCCCACTCCAGCCTTGCGCTCACTCCTCTCTCATGCCCATCCTCTTGGTCTTTCTCCTCATCTCCCAGGGCGTGATCCCAAAAAGCGCTCATGCGGCACTACGCTTAGATTGTTTCCTCGTTGATGTTTGCGTCACGTCGTCATCCTGCTCGTCGAGCGCTTTCAACTCGGCAAGGCATTCCAATGGTGTCCAT
>Ga0208565_1001266_pt1 | contig 15222 bp, 13 predicted proteins | sample Sb_taG_7_FD_187706 | JGI IMG/M metagenome (GOLD analysis project Ga0208565, IMG submission 187706) | Peat soil microbial communities from Weissenstadt, Germany - Sb_50d_2_FS metaG (SPAdes) (version 2) | ecosystem: Environmental > Terrestrial > Soil > Wetlands > Peat | place: Germany...
TCAGCTGCGGGCTTGCGCTTGAGTGGTGGTGAACGTGGTCTCGAGAAGCCCGGCACGCGGGGCACCGGCCCTCCACCACCGGCCCGGCGCATTGTGCGCAGATCAGGTGTTCGCAGCTCATCGGAAAACCCCTTCCGCCTGGCCGCGTCCCGGCAGTTGCCGCGATGTAAGGCCTTAGCTGCCAGTTTCCCTCTAGACTGTTCCCTGGCCAAACCAGGTTACCCGCAAGTTGCCGAGGTTGGCGGCAGCCGCCGCGGTCCTTGTCCACCTACATCGCTTGTGATGGTCCCGTGATCAATTTCGATAACGTCACAAAGGTCTACCCGAATGGGAACCGCCCCGCGCTGGAGAACGTGAATATCGAGGTCGCCAAGGGGGAGTTCGTCTTCCTCGTCGGCCCGTCGGGGTCAGGGAAGTCGACCTTCCTCCGCCTGGTCCTGAAGGAGGAGCGGCCTTCGGACGGCAGGATCCACGTGGCCGGCCGGGATCTCGCGCGCCTGACTAACTGGAAGGTGCCGTACCTGCGACGGCGCATCGGCTGCGTGTTCCAGGATTTCCGGCTGCTGCCCAACAAGAACGTCTACCAGAATGTCGCCTTCGCTCTCGAGGTCATCGGCAAGCAAAGGCGCTTCATCCGCAAGGTCGTCCCCGAAGTGATCGACCTGGTCGGCCTGGAGGGCAAGCACGACCGGATGCCCGACGAGCTATCCGGTGGCGAGCAGCAGCGGGTCGCGATGGCCCGCGCGTTCGTCAACCGGCCGATGATCCTGCTCGCCGACGAGCCGACGGGGAACATCGACCCGGCGACCTCGATCGGCATCATGAAGGTGCTTGACCGGATCAACAGGACGGGGACGACCGTCGTGATGGCCACGCATGACGCGGCCATCGTCGACTCGATGCGCAAGCGGGTCGTCGAGCTCGAATACGGCAAGGTTGTCCGAGACCAGTCGCGCGGGGTGTACGGCCAGGCATACTGACCTGTCGTCGCCGCTCCGCACCATAAGCGGCGGGCCGCCGCCCTCTACCACAGCAGCGGGCCGCCTAGGACTATCAAGGGATCAGCCAGCATGCGTTCACAGTTCGTCTTGCAGGAGATCTGGATCGGGCTGCGCCGGAATCTCACCATGACGATGGCGCTCATCGTGGTCGTGGCGATCAGCCTGTCCCTGCTCGGCACGGGCCTGCTGTTCGTCAAGCAGGTGGACAGGACGAGAACTTACTGGCAGGGCAAGGTCGAGCTGTCGATCTACCTGTGCATCAAGACGAGCCCGCAGCCGCAGTGCCAGCAGAACGGGCCCGCCACCGACGCCGAGCGGGCCCAGCTGCAAAAGCAGCTCATGTCCATGCCGCAGGTCCAGAACGTCTACTACGTGAGCCAGCAGCAGGCCTACTCGGAGTTCAGGCAGTACTTCTCCAACGAGCCCGCCCTCGTCCAGGACACCCAGGAAGGCGACATCCCCGACTCGTTCGAGGTGAAACTGAAGAACCCCGAGGCTGACTACAACATCGTGGCCAGCGCGGTCACCGGCCGGGTCGGGGTGGAAACCGTGGTCGACGAGATGACCATCCTGGACAAGTTCTACCGTCTGCTCGACGGTGCCAGGAACGCGGTGATCATCATCGCCCTGATCCTGATCGTGGCCGCCATCTTGCTGGTGGCCAACACGATCAGGCTGTCCGCCTTCAACCGGCGCCGGGAAACCGCCATCATGCGCCTGGTCGGCGCGTCGAACTTCTACATCCAGCTGCCGTTCCTGCTCGAGGGGGCGATCGCCGGGCTAATCGGCTGGGCCATCGCGGCGGGGCTCCTTGTTGCGGTTAAGTCCCTCATGCTAGATAGCCTGGAGCAGTACTTCTCATTCAACGTAGGTTTGTCCGTGGGCGACCTGATCGAGGTCATCTTGTTCTCGATGGTCGTGGGAGTCGTATTGTGCGGTGCGACGTCGTTCCTCACACTGCGCCGCTACCTGCGTATCTGAGTGGCTGCTGGCATGGGGACGGGAGGGACGTGGCTCGGGAGCAGGGGCAAAAGGTCATCGCCCGTAATCGCCGTGCGTACCACGACTACCACATCGAGGACACCTACGAGGCAGGGCTTGTCCTGACCGGTACCGAGGTAAAATCACTGCGTGCCGGCCGCGCGTCGCTCACCGATGGTTTCGCGCAGATCACCGGCGACGAGGTATGGCTGCACAACGTCCACATTCCCGAGTACACCCAGGGCACCTGGACCAACCACACGCCCAGGCGGATCAGGAAGCTCCTGATGCACCGCAAGGAGATCGACCGCCTCGACAGCAAGATCGCCGAGCAGGGTTTGACGTTGGTCCCGCTTTCGATGTATTTCAAGGATGGGAACGTCAAGGTGGAACTAGGTCTCGCGCGTGGCAAGCGGACCTATGACAAGCGCCAGGACCTGGCTAAACGTGATGCGGCCAGGGAAATGGACCGAGCCCTGAAACGGCGAAGGTGACGGGCAGGCGGATTGTGTCCTCTGCTGCGAGCGACCGCGGCGGCCACGCCAGGCCGCGAGGCCTCTTCGCGCCTAAGCCACGCGACAGCGGGGTCCCGGGGCAGAACGGCGCAGGGTCGGCGCAGAACAGCGGAACGCCCAGCCCGCTCGGCGGCGTGCCCGGCCCGCTCGGCGGCGTGCCTGGTACCCCTGGCGGCGTGCCTGGTACCCCTGGCGGCGTGCCTGGTACCCCTGGCGGCGTGCCTGGCCCGCTCGGCGGCGTGCCTGGGCAGAGCGGCCGCCCAGCCGAGCCGGCCGGCGGCCCGTCGGACCAGAACGGCCCGGCACCCAGGCCGCGTACGGCCCGTCCGGCCCGGCATGTGGCTCCCAGCCCGGCTGCCAGGCCCGGCCGCAAGTCCTCGCCCGCGATCCGGCGAGCGAAACGGTCGCGCATCGCCGCACTCGGCATCGTCGCCGTCGGCGTGCTGGTTATCGGCCTGGCCACGGGCTTCGGCTCGGAGCCTTCCGCGGAGCCCGCAGCGCAGGCGTTCCTGTTCGACTGGCAGCAGCAGCAGTACGCCGCCGCGAGCGCCCAGACCACGGGCGCGTCGGACACCGTCACCGCGGACCTGCGGGGCGCCTTCGCGCAGCTTGACGCGACACAGCTATTCCTGACCATGAAGTCGGTCGTCCAGCACGGCGGCACCGCGCAAGCCTCCTTCATGGCGACGGTCGACCTTGCCCAGCAGAGCCGGGTGTGGACGTATCGCGGCCAGTTCGGCCTGCACCGAGTCAATGGCGCATGGAAGGTTGACTGGACGCCGGGTGTCGTCAACCCGAGCCTGGGCCCGGGCGATCGGCTGGCGGTGGTGACCCAGTTCCCGACCCGGGCGTCCGTGCTCGACGCTAAGGGCGACCCGCTTCAGCTTCCGGCCACGGCCTACGTGCTCGGCGTGTGGCCGGAACGCCTGTCCAGCCAGGCGGCGACGGCCCTGGCGTTCGCGCGTCTCACCGGACTGCAGGCCGCGCAGGTGCTCGGCGAGATCGCGGCCGCCCCGCCAGATCAGTTCTTCCGTCTCGCCACCGTTGACTCCGCCACCTACGCGAGCCTGCGCAGCGACCTTCGCGAGGTACCGGGCCTGGTGGTCCGGCCGGAATCGCGCCGGCTGTTCAATGCCGAGGCCACCGGACTGGTCGGCGAGGTGGGCAGCGAGATCAACGAGCGGCTGCGCGCCGACGGCGCACTCTACGCCCCAGGCGCCACGGTGGGGCTGTCCGGGCTCGAGGAGGCTTATCAGCGTCAACTGGTCGGCACGCCCACGACCGAGGTCGTGGTGGTGAACTCGGCAGGCGAGCAGACCAGTGTCCTGGCCCAGTGGCCGGGCGCGGCGGGCACGCCGGTACATACCACGATCAACCCGACGGTGCAGAACGCGGCGCTGACCGCCCTCGACGGCGTGTCCAGTTCAGGTGAGATCGTCGCCGTCCAGGCGACAACCGGCGAGGTCCTGGCGGTCGCGCAGCACCAGGCGTCCGGCGTCCTGCCCGCCGGAGGCCCGCTGAACGCGAAGCTGGTGCCGGGCAATGCCTTCACCATCGTGTCCGCGGCCGCGCTGGTCAGCAACGGGCTGGCGGCCCCGATCTCGTGCGCGAATTCCTTCACCGTCGGCGGGCAGACCTTCACCAGCTACGGGACCGGTGAGCAGAAGCCGTTCAGCACCGCTTTCGCCGAAGGCTGCAGCACGGCGTTCGCCGAACTGTCCGAGGGGCTCACGGCCAGCCAGTGGGCCCAGGTGGTCAGGGAATTCGGCATCGGCTCTAACTGGTCGCAGCTGCCGGTGCCGGCCTTCTCCGGTTCGGTGCCGTCCGCGGCGGGCAACGCGGTCCTCGCCGCCCAGACCATCGGCCAGGGGAACGTGCGCATGAGCTTGCTGTCCATGGCCATGGTGGCTGCGGCGGTGGCCGCCGGCCGCTGGCACGTCCCGCAGGTGATCCAGGCGTCACCCGACCTGGCCAGCACCCCAGGCGCCTCGCTGGACCCCGCCATGATGTCCGCCCTGCGCGGGCTCATGCGCAGCGCCGTCCGATCCGGCGCCGCCCACGCCGCCGACCTGTCCGGCCCGCAGGTGTACGGACAGGTCGGCCTGGTCCACACCGGGGCAGGCTGGATGAGCTGGTTCGTCGGCTACCGCGACGACATCGCGATCGCCGCGATCGAGTCCGGCAAGACGCCGAAGCTTTCCGCCGCCGCCCTAGCCGGCGCCTTCTTCTCGGCCGCCCGCTGACCTCCGTCCTCCTCGGCCCCTGACCTCCGTCACTCCGAGGTCGTCGGACGGGAATCCAAGTTGGCTTGAGGGTGTTGTACGTGTACGGTCAGGTGTGGCGGGATGGTTTAGCTGTGCCGGCCGGACAACTCAATAGGGGGTGATCGGTTTCGACTTCGGTGGTCGAACCAGGGGAAGCGGGCCGAGGGTTGCGGTTGTGACCTCGTTAATCCTGTGGCCGCAAACCAATAAGTGCCAACACACCGCGCACTGCCCTCACTCTCGCCGCCTAAGGCGAGTTAAAGAGGACTGTCAGCCCGGGGATGCCTTCGACCCGGTGCCTGGCATCAGCTAGAAGGATTTACCGCCTGACCCGGTCGCGGGGCTAGGCGGGACATCTAACAGCGACTGAGCCTGTCGGCGTCTTGCTTGCGTGATCGCCGGGGCTGAGAAAAGCAGAGCAAGCTGCGCCCGGAGAAGCCCTGGTGAGGTACTGAAGGACGCGGGTTCGATTCCCGCCACCTCCAAGAGTGCTCAAGGCAGGCCTTGAGCATTGTTGGAGGTGTCCGAAGCCCCTGTATTGAGCGAGTATTTCGCGTGCCCACGCGATGGCGTCGCTTACCCGGATGCCGGTTGGCTGCGGCTTTGGGCCAGAGTTCCAGATTCTCTGGCCGGTTATCGTCTCGTACGCCGTTGCGGTGGTGAACGGACTCCGTTGGCAGCAGGTAACGGCCTAGGACGCGTTCCATTACGATAATGTGTTCGAAGACATACTGACCTTTGCCGACCCGCGGGTGATCAGGAGCCCAGAGGCGGTCCGGGTCGGCTAGTGCTATACCTCCGCTGAGGTCGGCGGGGCACCGGGTACGTGTGGCTTATGCGCGGGGATCGCCGACGCCCGCTGGTGGCGGAAGCCGGGCAGCAGCCGGGCCAGCAGCAGGGCGCCCGCGATGCAGGCCAGGCCGCCGGAAACGACCGAGACGGTGTCGCCGAAGGCGGCCGCTACCGCCCCTGCCTCCAGGTCGCCCAGGCGGGGACCGCCGGTGACCACGGCGATCTGCAGGCCCGCCAGGCGGCCCCGCAGCGCGTCCGGCACGGTGAGCTGGATGATCGTGCTGCGGAACACCGCCGAGATGACATCGGCGCACCCCGCGGCGGCGAGCAGGGCCAGGGCCACGGGCAGCCACGGCACCAGCCCGAAGCAGGTGATGGCGGCGCCCCAGGCGATGACCGCGACGATGACCGCCAGGCCCTGGCGCTGGATCCGGCTGACCCAGCCGGTGGTGAGCGCGCCGACCAGGGCGCCCGCGCCGGGCGCGGCGTAGAGGAAGCCGAGGGTGGACGCGCCCCCGCCGAAAAACGTGGTGGCCAGCGCCGGGAACAGGGCACGCGGCATGCCGAACACCATGGCGTTGATGTCGATCAGGTAGGCACCCTGGATGGACTGCCTGCCGCGGACGAACTCCAGACCCTCGATGATCGAGCGCAGGCCGGGCCGGTGGCCTGCCTCCCCGGGCGGCTGCGGCGAGATCAGGAACACCGCCAGCAGGGCTACCCCGAAGCTGGCTACGTCCATCCAGTACACGAAGCGGACGCCCGCGCCCGCCAGCAGCAAGCCGGCCACCGCCGGGCCCGCCACCGCGCCCAGCTGGAACAGGGCCTGGAATATGGCGCTCGCGGTGGGCAACTCGGACCGGCGGACCATGTTCGGCACGATGGCGTTGCGCCCGGCGCTGTCCAGCCCGCTGAACCCGGCCGCCAGGGCCGGCAGCACGAACAACGGCCACAGGGCGGGTCCCAGGTCGGCGTTGACCGCCAGCCCGGCGCTGCAGGCGGCCATCAGCACCTGCGCCACCATCAGCAGCCGGCGCCGGTCCATCGCGTCGACCACTGATCCGGCCATCAGCGACCCGGCGATCAGCGGAAACAGCTGGGTCGTCGACACCAGGCCGACGACCAGCGAGGAGTGGGTCAGCTGGTACACCTGATAGGGAACCGCCACCGTGGTCAGCTGAGTGCCGAGCACGGACACGAGCTCGCCGGAGACCAGGCGGCGGAAATCGCGGGACCGCCGCAGCGGCGTCAGGTCGATGAGCAGACGCCGCGCCGGCCGGGACGGCGGCTCGGCGGGCTCGCTCATCCCGATGTCCTCCCCACAATGACTGATGGTCAGTCAGTGAGATAGCTATCTCACCAGATCGCCGCGCGGCCGCGAACCTCGACGCCTGCGTCCAGGCTAGCTTCGAGTGCTACCGGGATCTGCCCGGCCCGTACGAGGTCCTGTCCCGGCACGCCGCGGGCGTGGCCCTGAGCACGCCGCGGGCGTGGCCCTGAGCACGCCGCGGGCGCAGCCTGAGCACGCCGTGCCCGCAGCCTGAGCACGCCGCGCCTGCGGCCCGAGGCCGGTCAACACGACGCGCCGGCGAAATCGCCGAACGGCCCGCGAAAAAGGCCTGTTGCGCCCGCATTCACGGCGGCCAGGATGGCCGATCATTACCATTCTGCTTCGGAACACGGGATAATAGGGCGACGGATAGAAACGATTGTGGCTGGCCGGTTCCATCGCAGGCGCCGGGGTAATGGCGTGCGCAGTACCCGGTGGAGCACTGCCTAGACGGGCTGTGCGGCGGGGTCCGGAGGAAGGGGATGGGAGAATGGCGGCGATGAAGCCGCGGACGGGCGACGGTCCGCTTGAGGTCACCAAGGAGGGGCGCGGCATTGTCATGCGTGTCCCGCTTGAAGGCGGCGGGCGGCTAGTTGTTGAGCTCACCGCCGACGAGGCGGCCAGGCTCGGTGATGCCCTGAAGTCCGTGGTTGGGTGACTCTAACCCAGGCCGCTGCCTAGTCGCTCCTCTTGACCGCGGCAAGCAGGCCATCTCCGAGCGGCACCAGCACGGGCACGAGCCGTTCGTCGGCCCGTACCTGGCTGGCGAGGTCGAACGCCAGGTCATCGTCTCCGGCGTCTGGAGAAGTTCCTGCCAGCGCGTTATTGAACGCCACGATCCCGCCTGTCCGCAACAGGCGCAGCGCGGCGAACAGGTAGTCCGGGTAGTCTCGCGGATCCGCGTCGCAGAACACCATGTCGTAGGTGCCATCGGAGAGCCGCGGAAGTACCTCGAGCGCGCGCCCGAGGATGAGCCGGCACTGATTCGGCGCGAAGCCGGCCTGGATGAACGCCTTCCTGGCCATCCGGTGATATTCGGGTTCGGTGTCCACGCTGGTGAGTGTGGAGCCCGGGCGCATGCCGCGGAGCAGCCAGATACCCGAACTTCCGCAGCCGGTGCCGATCTCGACGACCGTCCTGGCCCCGACCGCGCAGGCCAGGAAACGCAGGGTGGCGCCGACGGCCGGGAGGACCGGTTCGGTGCCACCGAGGTCGGCCGCGCTAGCCCGCGCGGCGAGCAGCGGCTCGTCCTCGGGCAGGTATCCGGCGGCGTACGCAAGTGGCCCCACCTGCAGCAGCCTAGCGCCAGATATGCAGGTCCGGGAACTCTCCGGGGGCTTAGGCCGTTAGCTCTTTCGATGAGTAACGGGCCTGGCGGGCCCGTCCCAGCCGGCCGGCCGGCTGGCCGGACACAACTGGCGCAATGGAAGAATCCAGGGCACGATGGTGACAGGCGCGGCACTCTGTGACCCGGAGGGCGGATTGTTGGAGGAAGCCGGCCGAGCCGAATCGCCGGCCACGCATCCTGCGGCCACGCATCCTGCTCAGCCCGAGTGGAACCTCCCGACCTGGGAGGAAATCGTCCGTATGCATTCCGCTCGGGTATACCGTCTCGCCTACCGGCTGACCGGCAACCCGCACGATGCCGAGGATCTGACCCAGGAAGTTTTCGTCCGGGTGTTCCGGTCCCTGTCCAGCTACACGCCGGGCACGTTCGAGGGCTGGCTGCACCGCATCACCACGAACCTTTTCCTGGACTCGGCGCGGCGCAGGCAGCGGATCCGGTTCGAGGGGCTGGCCGACGAGATGGCGCACCGGCTGGCGGGCTCCGAGCCTACGCCGGCTCAGGCCTTCGACGACAACCATCTGGACGACGACGTGCAGGCCGCACTCAAGGCGCTCCCGCCGGAGTACCGGGCCGCCGTGGTCCTGTGCGATATCGAGGGTTTCTCCTACGAGGAGATCGCCGCCACCCTTGGGGTCAAGCTGGGCACGGTGCGCAGCAGGATCCACCGTGGCCGAGCTCAGCTGCGCTCCGCGCTCGAGCACCGCAGGCCCGGACCGGTCGCCACCGTCAGCACCCCAGCAGCAAACGAGGAAGCGAACGAGGCGGCGCACGCGCCAGCAAGCACGGCAACAAACACAACAACAAGCACGGCGGTAGGAACCTCAGCACGTAACGAGGCCACCAGGGACTCCGGATTCCGGCGCCCGGGCCTGGTCCCGCGGCGGCTGAAGCGGGCGGGTGAGCCATGAGCCATCTCGGTGACCGGCTGTCAGCCCTGGTCGACGGCGAGCTCGACGGCGCCGAACTCGACCGGGCCTACGCCCACCTCGCCGGCTGCGAGCAGTGCCGCACCGAAGCCGCCGAGCTCAGGGCGCTGAAGCAGAAGCTGCGCGCGCTCATGACCGGGGCGCCGGCCGAGGCGGCGATGACCAGGCGCCTGATCGCCATGACCGGGCCGGGCGGGCCGATGCCGCCGCGCCGCCGGCTGCTGCGGGTCGTGCCGGGCCGCAGGCCCGCGGCAGGTCCGGCGCCGAAGCGACCGCGGGCGGAAGCCCGTCGGCCAGGACTGGCCTGGCGCCGCCGCTACCTGGTGCTCGGCACCGTGTCCCTGGTCGTCGGCCTGGGCACGGCCGCCTTCACGGCGGGCGGCGGCGGGGAGGCGGCGCCTGGGCCGAGGATCACGCCGCCGGTGGAGATGTACAGCGTGGAACACGCGATCACCACCGGTGAGGTCCCGTTCCCCGGCCCGACGGCTCAGTTGGCCTCGTCCGGGCCCGGCTCGAAGGCGTCGGCACCGTGAGGTCCGCGTGTTCACCCTGACCTCCCCGGAAGGCCGCCCTGCCCGTGAGCACGGGGCCCGTGAGCACGGGGCCCTTGAGCACGGGGCCCGTGAGCACGGGGCCCTTGAGCACGGGGCTCGTGATCACAGGGCCCGTCATCACGGGCGCGACGGCCGGCCGCCGCTGCTGCTGGCGGCCGCGCTGGTGATGGCCGTGCCCGGTTTGCTGGTCGCCGCGTGCAGTGGCCAGGCGGGCACCCAGACGCAGAATGACGCCGTCGCGGCGGCCCGCGCGGCGATCGGGGGTAAGGCGCCGGTGGCGGGACGCCGGCCGGGGGCGGTTCTGGCCGTCCGGCTGCTGGCCCAGGCGGCTCAGGCGGCGATCGTGACCTCCTACCAGGGCGAAGAAGTGGTTACCCGGTGGAGCCAGGGAAGCCAGGGCAGCGGCGGGAGCGTCCTGGTCTCGGACATCTGGCATGTCAGCGGCGGTCAGACGGTGACTCAGACCCTCGACGCCGGGGCCGCGGCGAGCAACCAGCCCTACCTGTCCTCCGATGACGACGGCCAGGCACCCGAAGGCGTCCTGGGGGTCACGGTCCCGCTCGTGCAACTGCTCGAGACGCACTACGTCATGGCGTACGCGGGAGCGGGCTCGGCGGGCGACCGGACGGCCCAGGTGGTGGAGGCCCGCCGGCCCAACGGCAGCCTCGCCGCGAGGTTCTGGCTGGACGACGCGACCAAGCTGCCGCTCGAGCGGGAGGTCTTCGACACCGCCGCCCACGTGATCAGCCGGGACGTGTTCATCAACGTCCGGTTCGCCAAGCAGGCGTCGGCGCCGGCCGGCGCCAACCCCCCGGCCGACGCCGACCTCCCGGCGGGTGCCGGGGGGTCGGCCGATCCGCAGGGGCTGTGGACCGAACCCTTCTCGCAAGCCCAGCTGTTCGCGCTGCGTGCCCACGGCTGGCTGGTCCCGGCCGAGCTGCCTGGCGGCCTCTCGCTGTTCACCGGCGCCGAGACGGAGGCGAGTAGCGGCACCGTGCTCGACCTGGGCTACTCCGATGGCCTGTCGGTCATCTCGGTGTTCGAGCAGCACGGCGAACTGGCGGCCAGCCTGGCCGGCTGGCGGAAAACCACGGTGGGCGGCCACGTGATCTTCGTCGCGGAGCCGGATCAGCGCTCCCTGACCTGGTCCGGGCGCGGCATGGTGTACACGGTGGTGGCGGACGCGCCGGCCCAGACCGTGGACGCGGTGGTCGGCGTGCTGCCGCACGACAAGCCGCCGGGGTTCTGGAAGCGCATGACGCGGGGCCTGGTCCGGCTGGCGTCCTGGGTCAATCCGTTCCACTGACCAGGCCAGGGCACGGAATACCGCGGGGCAGCATGGGATCAGGCCCGGCCGTATCCACAGAAGGCGGCGACACGGTTTAGAGTGGACTCGCGAGCGTGTGTTCGCCTGCCCGACGGAGAGCTGAGCGTTGTTTGACCTGTCCATCTCTAAGCTGCTGATCCTCGCGGTGATCGCGCTCATCATTTTCGGCCCGAACGAGCTGCCCAAGATCGCCGGCCAGGCCGGGCGGGCCCTCCGTGACCTGCGCAAGATCGCCGAGGGCGCAAAGAATGACCTGCGGGAAGGGCTGGGCCCGGAGTTCGCCGATTTCGAGATCGAGGACCTGAACCCCAAGCGGTTCGTGCAGAAGCACTTCCTGGACGACATCAACGGGGATTCAGCCAAGGCCGCCGCGCAGTCGCCGGGTCAGACCCGGGCCAACGGCACCCTGCTCGCCCCGGGCGAGCGTCCCCCGTTCGACCCCGACGCGACCTGAACCCGGAAAGCCCGAAAGCACCTAGCGCGGCGTCAAGCCGAGATTACGCCCGGCCAGCCCGCGGCCGCGGGCGCCGATTTCGTCCGCGATCTTCCGCAGCGCCAGGGCGGCCGGGGAGTCGGGATCGCTGAGCACCAGCGGCATGCCCGCGTCACCGCCTTCGCGCAGCCGGATGTCCAGCGGCACCTGTCCGAGCAGGGGCACCTGGGTGCCGCCGAGGCGGCTGAGCGCGGCCGCCACGGTGGCCCCGCCGCCCGAGCCGAACACCTCGGTCTGCTCCCCGCAGTGCGCGCAGACCAGATACGACATGTTCTCGATCACCCCGGCGACGCGCTGATGCGTCTGCGAGGCGATCGCGCCGGCTCGTTCGGCCACCTCTGCCGCCGCCAGCTGCGGGGTGGTCACGATGAGCAGCTCGGCCGACGGGAGCATCTGGCCCACGGAGATGGCGACGTCACCGGTGCCGGGCGGCAGGTCGAGCAGCAGCACGTCGAGGTCGCCCCAGAACACGTCGGCGAGAAACTGCTGCAGGGCCCGGTGCAGCATCGGCCCGCGCCAGACGACCGGCGTGTTGCCCTTGGTGAACATGCCGATGGAGATGACCTTCACGTCGTGCGCCGACGGCGGCATGATCATGTTCTCGACCGGGGTGGGCCGGCCGGTGACGCCCAGCATCCGCGGCACCGAGTGCCCGTAGATGTCGGCGTCCACCACGCCCACCTTCTGGCCGGAAGCGGCCAGCGCGGCGGCGAGGTTGACCGTCACCGACGACTTGCCCACGCCGCCCTTGCCGCTGGCCACCGCGTACACGCGGGTCAGCGAGGACGGCTGGGCGAACGGGATCTCCGGCTCCGGCCGTCCGCCGCGCAGCTGTGTCTGCAACCCCCGCCGCTGCTCGTCGCTCATCACGTCGAGCCCGACGCGGACCGAGGACACGCCGGGCACCTTGCCGACCGCCGCGGTGACGTCCTTGGTGATCTTGTCCCGCAGCGGGCAGCCCGCGACGGTCAGCCAGACCTCGACGAGCACCACCCCGTCGGCCGCGACGTCGATGTTCTTGACCATGCCGAGCTCGGTGATCGGCCGGTGGATCTCAGGGTCCTGCACGCCGTCGAGTGCCTGCCTTACCTGCTCGGCGCTCGGCGGGGTCGTACGCGGGGAGGTCATGGCTTCATGCTACCCACGTCCTTCGTCGCTCCTCAGTCCAGGCGGCGCCGCGCCCCTTTGGCTCGCGGGGTCTACCGCTCGCCAAAGGGGCGCTTGCGAAAGGGGCCGCTGCCTTTCGGTTAGCCGCTGACGACGGCGCCGGTGGTGGGGTTGAGGATGACCGGGCGGAAGTGCGGCCTGGTGAAGAAGTCGAGCAGGCCGCCGCGGCCATCCAGGCTGCCTGAGATGGCGTCGAAGGAGCCGCCCCCGATCCGCTTCCCGCCGAGCCAGTTGTCCTCGATGAAGGCGGGGATCGAGGCGGTGTTGGTCAGGTTGTTACTGACGTAGTCCTGCCGGGTCCAGGGCGAGATCACCAGCATCGGCAGGCGCTGGCCGTATCCGCAGCGGTTCGGGAAGCTGCCCAGCGTCATCGCGACCGAGGAGCAGAATGCCGTGTCCGCCGCGGTGTTCGAGCCGTTCACGACCGGCATGACCTGGTGGTCATACCAGCCGTCGGAGTCGTCCCAGGTGATGACGATCGCGGTGGACTTCCAGTACTTGGACTCCTCGACCTGGTTGATCGTGTTCACCAGGAACGTCTGCTCGTCCAGCGGGTCGGAGTAGCCGGGGTGGCCGTCCTGGTACTCGGCCGCCTTCAGGTAGCTGACCGCCGGCATGTTCCCGTCCTTGAGCGTGGTGTAAAAGTCGGACAGGTCGTACTGGTGGTTGGCCTGGTCGGTGTGGCCAATGGCGGCCTCGGAGCTCGGCGGCAGGTGCTTGGGGTTGGCGGTGGACTTGTAGTACTGGAACGGCTCGTGGTGCGGTGAGTAGTCGGCGACGGTGTTGCCGCCGATGTTCTGGTGCGTCGAGCCGCAGACCGCGTAGCCGGCCGCGTTGGTCCCGGTGGGCGCGAATCCGCCCTGGAACCAGCCCCAGGTGATGTTCTTGGCGTTCAGCAGGTCGCCGATGTTCTTGCCGGTCGAGACGCCGACGGGGCTCGTGGTGGTGTGGCTGCTGTCGGAGCAGTCGTCGTAGGCCGGGTCGAGGTCGCCGTAGATGGTGCCCAGGCCACTGGTATTCAGCGCGCTGACCGTACCCGGGTCGGGCACCACCGTGCTGGTGTTGGTGGGGCTGACCGCGTAACTGGCGCCGTCACTGCCCGAGATGACGTTGAGCGCGCCCGGCGTGGACGGCCCGAAGTTGGTGTCGAAGTTGTTGTCGCTCAGCGCGTAGTTCTGCGCGTAATTCCACAGCCCGGTGACCGTGTTGCCGTCGTAGTAGTCCATGACCAGGCCGGGCGCGCCGTACGGGGTGGTGGGCGTCCCGGTGCAGGTCGCGGTCTCGGTGAACTGGACGAACTTGTCCATCTTCCCGCCGTTGACGGCTTCCTGCTCCGGCGTGTAAGCGTGGTCCTGGTCGCAGGTGAGGGCCTGCGAGTGGGTCAGCCGGGTGGGATTGTTGCTGTTCGGGTTGCTGGTGAGCAGCGGGCCGACCGGGCCGCTCGGGGTGATCTTGGTGTACAGGCCGTTCACCGTCGGGGTGCCGGGCTTGGCGTGGAACGTGCTCCCGTCGGTATTGGCCGCGTAGGGATACGTGCCGAAGTAGTGGTCGAACGACACGTTCTCGTCGAAGATCACGACCAGGTGCTTGATCGGTGTCGAGGTCCCGCCGGGCCGCAACGTCCAGCTGCCCGCCGGACTGTTGGCCGGGATGGCCTTCGGCGCCGCGTTCGCGCTGGTCACCGTGGCGCCGACGGCAAGGCCGGCGCTCATGACGGTGGCGGCGGTCATGGCCGCGTAACGCCGGGCTTTCCTGTATCTGGCACGGACCGTGGCTGGGCCTTCGCCCATCTCGCCCTCCTGAGTCTGCTGGCTGAATGTTCCGGCGAACCCCCACAGGGCTCCGGGGCCGCGGCGCCGGTGCGCACGGGCGCGCACCCAGGAGCAAAAGCTGGCATAACGGAATGACACAGATACGCACTCAATCTGACCAGAAGGCAAACGCCCGGTCAAGAATCCGTCACGCGCCCGAGGCCGTGAGGCCCGGTCAAGCCGAGTCGGCCGAACGGGGCAGGCACGAGCCAGCCTGGCGTTGCCGTCCGGACGGCTCGCCTTAGCTGGCCCGCGGCCCGGCGGCCGTCGACGCCGGTGTCAGGTCACCCGCCTGGTCGTAGCCGAACCACGTAGTGATCGAGGATGTCGCCGCCACCGGCCTGACCATCCGACCTTGGTCCCAACGGGATAGGAATCACCGGTTCCCGGAACGACATTGCCGGACCGATCGAATGGCGCGGTAAACGCGATAGGGAGCAGATAGTCGCTCCAGGGTAAGAACCAGAAAAACCGGACGTTAATTGCCGTTACTGCCCCAGAACACCCCAGTCGGTAAGAGCTTGGATCAGGCCCTCGGTAATCTCCAGGGAAGCCAAGTCGGCCAAATCCACCCAGCGCGCATCCGCCGCGTCGTCGCCCGGGCGCAGCGTGCCGCCGGTGACCGTGGCCGCGTAATCCGCGATGTCGATGACGGTGCCGTTCGGTCCCCGACGCTGCACGCGGCCGATCAGCCGGCCGACCTCCACCGCGAG
>Ga0208565_1001269_pt1 | contig 15219 bp, 16 predicted proteins | sample Sb_taG_7_FD_187706 | JGI IMG/M metagenome (GOLD analysis project Ga0208565, IMG submission 187706) | Peat soil microbial communities from Weissenstadt, Germany - Sb_50d_2_FS metaG (SPAdes) (version 2) | ecosystem: Environmental > Terrestrial > Soil > Wetlands > Peat | place: Germany...
ACTTCGGCGCGTGGGTGGGTGGGCTCGCGAATCCGCCGTGGCGCGCGTCGAAGCTCTCAGCCAGCCGCGCCACCGCTTCCTCCAGCGCGCTCTCGCGCGGCGGCTCGCCGGAGGGCAGCAGCCGCGCGGCGCCCGACAGGCGCTCGCGCAGGCGCTCGCCGCCCGCGCGGAGCTCCTCGCGGTTGGCCTCCCAGGACTCCGCGATCGCCTGCAGCACCTGCGTCCACGCCGGCATCCCCTGGCGCGGCTCCGGCGGGAAGTACGTGCCTCCGTAGAACGGCAGCTGCTCGGGCGTCAGGAACACGTTCAGCGGCCAGCCGCCGCGGCCGGTCATTCCCTGGACCGCCTCCATGTACAGCGCGTCCACGTCCGGGCGCTCCTCGCGGTCGACCTTCACGCACACGAAGCACTCGTTCATCAGCGCCGCCGTCGTGGGATCCTCGAAGGACTCCCGCTCCATCACATGGCACCAGTGGCATGCCGAGTAGCCGATCGACACCAGCAGCGGCCTGTCCTGCTCGCGCGCGCGAGCGAGGGCCAGCGGGCCCCACGGTAACCAGTCGACCGGGTTCTCCGCATGCTGGCGCAGGTACGGGGAGCTCTCCTGCGCGAGCGCGTTGGGCATCGGCTCAGCGTAGGCGCAGGCGCGCGAGCAAGCCGTGGATCGCAGCGCCCGCTGGCCATTCAGCCGCGTTGGCGCGCGACAGCCGGACCTTCGCGATGCTGACGTCGAAGCGCCTGCCGCCGAGGGCGCCCGTCACCTGCTGGGAGGTTCCGCCGTAGTGCACCGTCCCCGCCGCGGCCTGCGCTCCCGAGATGGTTATGTCAGCCGCCTGCAGGCGGCCGCTCCGCACCGGGAACCTGGCGCTCAGCCGCACGCCGGGGACGAACGACAGATCCTTGAGGATCGCCGCCGAGGAAGTCAGCTTGGCGTAGCCGCCATGCAGGCCGCCGAAGCTCGAGCCGCTCGGCAGTTCCTGATCGGCCTGCAGCGTCGCCGCGATCACCTGGCGGTTGAGATCGACGAGCGTGTCCAGCACCGCCACCAGGGTTTTCCCGGGCTTGCCGGGGAGGCTCGCCGGCGGGTGCACCGACGCGAGCCTGGTTGGGGTCACGGGGGTCGGCGCGAACTGGTTGACCGTGCTCGCGCACGGCTGCACCGAGCCGCCTGAGAAGAACGCGCTGACAGCCTGCGCGGAGCAGTTGCTGAGGTCGCTTCCCAGCACCGAGTGGCCGGTGAACGGAACGAGCAGCAGCTGCGCGTCGGGGATCATCGCCGCCACCCGGCGCGCGTCCGCGGTGGGGGTCCTCAGGTCCTGCTCGCCGGAGAGGATCAGCGTCGGCACGTTCGGCAGCGCGCCCACAGGCGGCGGTGGCGGCGAGGCGTCCGGCCAACCCGAACATGCGGAGACGAGGCTGTTGGCGTACGCGGTGCTCGCATCGAACGGGTGGAAATCGCTCGCCGGCTGGGCATGCAGGAACGCGAGCGCTTCGGTCAGTCGTGTCGCCGGCGGGGCGCCGCGCTGCCACGGGAACGGGGTCTCCTCGCACGTGGTGGTCGCGAACAGCGCTTCGTCCACCTCCTGCGAGCGTTCGCCCGGGCTTTCGATCGGCACCGTCGGGATCAGTCCCTGGGCGAGCAGCTGCAGGCGCAGCAGTGGGTCGGCGTTGTGGGCCAGCGCCGAGCGCACCGCCGCGGGCAGCAGCGCGCGCAGCGCCGGGTTCAGGTCGCCCGCGTCGAGGATGTCCAGCAGGCCCTGCTCGTCCAGCGTGCTCGCGTGGCGCTTGCCCGCGCCGTCGTACACGGAGCCGCTGAGGAGATGCCCGCGCAGCCGCGCTGCCAGCGTGGCGAGGTCGCCGAGGGGGTTGGCGGTGATGCCCGTGCACGCACCGTTCGCGCACAGCTCTTCGAGCACGCCCGTGATCGCCTGGAAGGTGGGAATCGCGAACGGTTCCTGGCCTTCCGGTGGCACCACCGAGTCGAGCACCAGTGCCTGCACGTTCTGGGGGTAGCTCTGCGCGTATTGCAACGCGACCTTCGTGCCGTAGGAGGTGCCGTACAGGACGAGCTTTTCATAGCCGCCCGCCTGCCTGAGGGCCTCGATGTCCTGCACCGATTCCTCGCTCGTATAGGCGCCGCGGGCTGGTCCGATCTGCGCGGCGCACTGTTGGAAGAGCTGACCGACGGGCGCCGTCGAGAACACTTCAAAGGCCGAGCAGCTGAGCGGGTTCGAGGCGCCCGTGCCGCGCTGGTCGAACACGAGCAGGTCGCGCGAGCCCAGTGCCGGGGCGATCGCCTGGGCGATGAATCCCGCCAGCGGCAGCGCCGCCTGGCCGGGTCCGCCGGCGAGCGCCACGACCGCGTCGCGGCTGGGGGCGGCGCCGGCCAGCTTGCGCTCGACGCTCAAGGAGATCGACCCTGCCAGCCCGCCTGTGCGCGCGAGCGCCACGGGCAGCGACGCGCATTCGTATCCGCTCGCGCTCGCGCAGGGGATGAAGCTAAGGCCCGAAGCGGGCGAGGAGCTGGGAAAGCAGGCGAGCAGCGCTGCGGGCAGCAGGACCCCCAGAGTCAGCGTGCGAACTCGCCTGCGCATCGTCCCCGACAATAGCCGCACTCGCGAGCGAGGCTGCCGGCAGCACGACGTGGCGGCCTTCCAGCGTCCCCACGAGCGAGCGGTGTGGCCCGCGCCGCAGCGTGCCCGCCGCGGCGCTCGACCCGCCGATGCGCAGGTCGTCGGCGTTCGTCTGCAGCGTTCCGGAGATCGTCACGCCGGGCACGTAGGAGTAGCCGTGCAGATCCAGCGCTCCTTCGCTCACGGCCGCCCAGCCGGCGCGCAGGCCGCCGATGCGCAGCGCCGGCGTCGCCGAGATGCCTTCCAGCGACCCGTCGAGCGTCAGCGCCAGCTCGAGCTGGCGGATGTAGTCGCGCAGCGTCAGCGCGACCGCGTGCAGCGTGCGTCCGGCCCGCCCGCGGTAACCCGTCGCCGCGGATATCAGCGACAGCCGCGCGGGCGGCAGCGGTGGGGGCCGCAGGCCGGGCGGCGTCGGCGTGTTCGCGCAGGGCTCGATCGGCTTTGCCGCGAACAGCGCCTGCAGCGCTTCGCTCGCGCACGAGCCGCGCTCATCGGTCAGCACCGAATGGCCGGTGCCGGGCACGACCAGCAGGTGCGCGTCGGGGATCGCGGCCGCGACTTCGCGCGCGTTGGACGTCGGAGTGCGCAGGTCGTCCGCGCCGCTGAGGATCAGCGCCGGCACGTTGGGCAGCGACGAGCTCTCCGAGGGTGGCGCCGGCGTGGCGAACTGCCAGTGCGCGCACGCTTCCACGTCGCTGAGTGCCAGCGCGACGGCGGCGGTGAAAGGCGCGAATGCGCTCGCCCCCAGCGCCCGCGCCGCCGCGCGCGCCTGCGCGACCCGCGCGTTTGGGGCGGCCGCACGGCTCCACGGGAAGTCCTGCTCTTCGCACGTCGTCGCGTAGTACAGCGGCGTGTCGAAGTCTTCCCCGCCTTCCCCGCCGCCGTTCGCGAGCGCTTCCAAAAGGCGCGCGAGCGGAGCTGTGTCGTGCCTGGCGGCGGCCGCCACAGCTGTCAGCAGTTCCGCGCGCAGCAACGGCGAGAAGTCGCCCGCGAGCAGGATCTCCAGCAGCTCCCGAGATGACATGGAGATGCTGTGCGCGTGCCCGCGCCCGTCGATCGCGCGTCCGCGTAGCGGCGCTCGATTCATCTGCCCGACCACCCGCGCCAGGTCCGCGACAGGGTTGGCGGTTACCTGTGCGCACGCCCGCAGCGCACACAGCTGGCGCAGGATACGCGGCACCGCGGCGAATGTCGGGCGCTGCAGCGGTTCCGGGCCGTTCGGCGGCACAACCGAGTCGAGCACCAGCGCTTCCACGTGGCTGGGGTACTGCTGCGCGTACTCCTCCGCCACCTTCGTGCCGTAGCTCGTGCCGTACAGGACCAGCTTTTCATAGCCTCCCGCCGCGCGGATCGCCTCGAGGTCAGCGACCGTGTCTGCGGTCGCGTAGAAGCTGCGGGCCGCCCCCAGCTGGCCGGAGCACGCTTCGATCAGCGCATCGAAGGACGGGTACAGGTCGGGGCGTTCAAAGGCGTGGCAGGACAGTGGATCGGACAGGCCGATGCCGCGCTGGTCGAACACGATCAGGTCGCGCGTGGACGCGATCGGGCCGAGCAGTTCGTCGAACGCTTCCGCGAACGGCAGCGCAGGCTGTCCCGGTCCCCCGGCAAGCGCGACGATCGCGCTGCGCGCTTCTCCCACCGGCGCGCGGTGGCGGCGGATCGCCAGCGTGATCGTGCCAGGCGTTCCACCGCTCGGGTCCAGCGGCACGGTCAGGTGCCCACACGCGAAGTCGTTGCTTTCCTTGCACGGCGCGAACGCGATCTGGGCGTGTGCCGCGCTGGGGGCGGAGAGGTACGCGCATAGCGCCAGGGACGCCGCGAGCGATCGCCACCGAGAGCGCATTGATCGGAATCTATTGTCCAGCTCGGCGTCGCGCCACCGGTTTCTCGCCCGTGTCCAATATTGTGCACGCGCCGTCGGCGATCGCCGTGTCGTGTGCGCCGGTAGTGTCTGCCCACCGATGGCCGGCGAGCGCGAGACAGTCCACGCACCGGGGGCGCCCCCGGCGATCGGCCCGTACAGCCACGCCGTTCGCAGCGGCCAGCTGCTGTTCTGCTCGGGGCAGATACCGTTGGACCCCGCCACCGGGGAGGTGGTCGGCGAGACGCCCGCCGAGCAGGCGCGCCGCTGCTTGGAGAACCTGCGGGCCGTCTGCGACGCCGCCGGCACGACCCTCGATCGTGCGTTGCGCATGACCGTGTACATGACAGACCTCAGTGCATTCGCCGCAGTCAACGAGGTCTACGCCGAGTTCTTCGCCGGGGATCAGCCGCCCGCGCGTGTGACGGTCGGCGTCTCCGCCCTGCCCCGGGGGGCACAGGTCGAGATCGACGCGATCGTCGTGCTCGGCTGAGCTACGAGGAGAGTCGCCGCTCGGCCGAGCTACGAGAGGACCGGCGCCACCGAAGCCGTCGCGGTGTCGTCGCGCTCCGCCGTGTCCGGCTCGGGCGTCTCCTGCTCAGCGCCCCGCAGCGCGCGGCTGAGCAGTTCCCACAAGATCGTGCGTTCGCCCGTGTCGAGCGCCTGCAGCACTTCGTCCTCGATCGTTTCCTGCGCGTGCTCGGCGCGTCCCAGCGCACGGGCGCCAGGCGCTGTCAACTCGACCAGATGGCGCCTGCGGTCCACGGGGTCGCGCCGTCGCGCCACATAGCCGAGGTCCTCGAGCTCGTTCAGCAGCAGCACCACGTTGTTGGCGTCCATGCACAGCGCCTCCGCGAGCTCCTGCTGCGGTCCGCCGTCATGATCGCGGACATAGCTGAGCGCCATCAGGTGGCGCATGTGCATGCCGAGCAACTCCTCCGTGCTGCGCCTGTACACCTGCTTGGCAAGTCGCGTGAGCAGGGCCATGGAACCCGGCGCGCACGCTCTCCCGTCGCCCATATCAGAAACCTTACACGCCACTTCGCATCAGTCGTCACTATACCAGCCATCATAAAGTCTCCATAGATCATCCCTGTTGAGTGGATGATCCCTGCTATGGTGTTCCCCAAGCCATCGAAGGGAGCACCGAATGAGCACCTCAGCCACAGCCTCAGCCACGGCCACCGACGAGCGGACCGACCGCTCGCACGTTGGCGTAGACACGGCGAGCGCGCGCGAGCGTCGCCGCTGGATAGCGCTGGGCGTGCTGTGCCTGGGCCAGCTGATGATGGTGCTCGACGCGACGATCGTCAACGTCGCACTGCCCTCGATCCAGCACGAACTGCACTTCACGCAGGCGAACCTCACGTGGGTGATAGACGGCTACCTGATCACCTTCGGCGGCTTCCTGCTGCTCGCCGGGCGCTTCGGCGACCTGGTCGGGCGCAAGAAGGTGTTCCTCGGGGGGCTCGTCCTGTTCGTCGTGGCCTCGATCGTGTGCGGGGTCGCGGGCAGCCAGGCGATGCTGATCGGCGCCCGCCTGGTCCAGGGTGTCGGCGGCGCGGTCGCCTCGAGCGTGATCCTCGCGATCATCGTCACCGAGTTCCCCGAGCGGGTCGAGCAGGCCAAGGCGATGGGCATGTACGCGTTCGTGTCCGCAGGCGGCGGCTCGATCGGGCTGCTCGCCGGCGGCGCGCTCACGCAGTCGCTGTCCTGGCACTGGATCTTCTTCGTCAACGTGCCCATCGGCGCGATCGCGCTGCTGCTCGGCTGGGTCCTGATCGAGGAGAACGAGGGCATCGGGCTCTCAGGCGGCGTGGACGTGCTCGGCTCGATCCTGATCACGCTCGCGACCATGGTCGGCGCGTTCGCGATCGTCAAGTCAAGCGAATACGGTCTGCGCTCCGCGCGCACGCTCGGCGCCGGCAGCGCCTCGCTGGTCCTGCTCGGCGCGTTCCTCGCGCTGGAGGCGCGCCTGACCAACCCGATCATGCCGCTGCGGATCCTGCGCCTGCGCATGCTGATGGGCTCGAGCCTCGTCCGCGGCCTGCTCGTCACCGGCATGTTCTCCGCGTTCTTCCTCGGCGCGCTGTACCTGGAGCGCGTGCTCGGCTATGACGCGATCGACACGGGCCTCGCGTTCATGCCGCTGACGATCGCCATCGCGATCATGTCGATGGGCGTCTCCGCGCGCCTGGTCGAGCGCTTGGGGTCGGTTCCCACGCTGGCCGCCGGCCTGGTTGGGATCGTCGTCGGGCTGCTGGCGCTCGCCACCCAGGGCGTGCACGCGAGCTACTTCCCCGGCCTGTTCCTCGCATTCCTCGCGCTTGGCCTCGGGGCGGGGGCGTCCTTCCTGCCGCTGCTCACGATCGGGATGGCCGACGCGCCGGCGCGTGACGCGGGGCTCGCCTCAGGGATCATCAACGTCTCCGTGCAGCTGTTCGGCGCGATCGGGCTGGCCACGCTCGGGACGATCGCAACCGACCACACCAAAGCGCTGAGTGCGGCCGGGCATCCACTCGCCAGTGCGTTGACCGGCGGCTACCACCTCGCCTACATCGTCGCCGCGGCGTGCGTGGCCGGGGGCATCCTCGCCGCATTCCTCGTGCTGCGCCCGCCCGCTGCGCTGGTCGTGCAGGAGACCGAGGAGGTCGAGCGTGAGCAGGGGGGCGCGGAGCTGGTGGCCGCGTAGCGCATCAGGCGCCAAGCTACTGGTACAGATTTGGTACCATTTTGGGATGAGCAAGCAGATCGCCGTACGCCTCTCAGACGAGCTCGTGGAGTTCGTGGACCGGGCCGTCGCGGCCGGCAGCGCTCCCAGCCGTGCCTCGGTGGTCACACGAGCGCTTGAACGTGAGCGCCGGCGTGCCGTCGCCGAAAAGGATGCCGAGATCCTTGCCCGTGTCGGCCCGGACCCCGAGCTTGCCGGGCTGGCCGAGCACGCAGTGGGCATGCCGCCCGCGCTTGCGTGATGCGCCCGATCCACGTCGCGCAACTCGACAAGGCGCGGCCGGTTCTGGTCCTCACCCGTGAGCTCGTGCGTCCATACCTGGCGACGGTCACGGTCGCGCCGATCACGACCACGATTCGTGGACTGTCCACCGAGGTGAGGGTTGATGCGGCCAACGGACTCTCGGGACCGTCGGTCGTGAGTTGCGACAACGTCACGACGATCCCAGCCGAGGCGATGCGGGAGCAGATCGGCGTGCTGTTAGATCGTCAGGAGCCGCATCTCAGCGAGGCGATTCGGGCTGCGTTCGACCTCGCCTGATCGGCTGACTTCACGACGCCCGCAGCTCCGCGCGCCTGATCTTGCCACTGGCTGTCTTCGGCAGCTCGTCGACGAAGTCGATGATGCGCGGGTACTTGTAGGGGGCGGTCGCGCGCTTGACGTGCTCCTGCAGCTCGCGAACCAGCTCCAGCGAAGGCGTGTAATCGCCGTCGCGCAGGACCACCACCGCGCGCACGACCGCTCCGCGTTCCTCGTCCGGGGCCGCCACCGCCGCGGCTTCCGCGACCGCCGGGTGGGCGACGAGCGCGGACTCCACCTCGAACGGTCCGATGCGGTAGCCCGCGGAGACGATCACGTCGTCGGCTCGCCCCTCGAAGTAAAGCCAGCCGTGCTCGTCTTCGCTCACGCGATCGCCCGTGCGCCATGGGCGGGTGCGATCGGATGCGCGGTCAGCGATCTGCCACGTGCCGTTGTGTCCGCGCCGCACGTGCTCGCCGAGGTAGCCCAGGAAGAACGTCGGCACGCTCGGCGGGTCGACCGTCAGCTCGCCGTCCACGATCGTCAGGCTCATCCCCGGAAGCGCCCTGCCCATCGAGCCGGGACGAGCGGGGGTGCCCAGCGGCGTGCCTGTCGTCTGGCCGATCTCCGTCTGTCCGTACCCGTCGCGGATCTCCAGGCCCGTCGCCTCGCGCCAGGCGCGCAGCACCTCGGGGTTCAGCGCCTCGCCGGCGGCGACCATTGCGCGCAGGTGCGCGAACGGGCGCAGCGTCGCGCGCTTGGCGATCACGCGGTACTCGGTCGGCGCCATGCACAGCACGTTCACGCGCTCGCGCTGCAGCAGCTCCAGGCGCTCGTCAGGGTCGAAGCGCGCGTCGTGCAGCAGCGCCGCGGCTCCCGACAGCCACGGCGCGATGAACACGTTGCGCGCGGACTTCGACCAGCCGCTGGCCGCCGTGCACCACACCAGCTCGCCCAGGCGCGCGCCCAGCCAGTGCTCGGCCTGCACGCGCTGGCCGGCCAGGTAGCGCTGCGCGTGCACGACCGCCTTCGGCTCGCCCGCCGTGCCACTCGTGAACGTGATCAGGCACGGGTCCGCATCGTTCAGCTCGACCGCCTGCGCGCGCTCGCCCGCGAACAGGCTCTCGTCGGGCACGTACACGACGTCCACCCCAGCCGCTCGCCCGGCGGAGCGCTCGCGATCTGCCGGGCGAGCGCCGGTCGGCTGCTCGCCCGCCGCCTCGAGCTCGGCGCGGTTGCGCTCGTCGGCGACGATCAGCGCCGGCTCGGCCACGTCGATGCGTAGCCGGAGATCCTTCGCGCGCAGCTGCTCGGTGCACGGCAGCACCACCGCGCCGACGCGAAAGCACGCCAGCATCGTGAGCACCCATTCCGGGCGGTTGCCGATCAGCGTCATCACCACGTCGCCGCGGCCGACCCCGCGGCGCTGCAGCGTCCCGGCGAGTCGGGCCGAGCGCTCCGCCACCTCGCCGAAGCTCCACTCGCGCCGGGCGCCGTCGCGCGCGAGCTCCACCATCGCCAGGCGCTCGCGTGGGCTCGCATCGACGATCTCCCGGACGAAGTTCACGCGGGCATTCTCGCGCAGTGCGCCCTGGTCTCACGAAATCAACATCGGCGCCAGCTGGTGGTCGGCCACAAGGGCAAACTCGTCGTTCACATCCTGACGGGCAGCCAGGCGGGCATCGAGCTCCACTGCGACATGTCATGGACGGGAGAAATCTGGAACCCGGTGTCCGGTCCCGGCGAAGACCGCATGACCGAAGCCGCGTTCTCGGATTGCGAGAGGACGCCCGCGAGATGCGGCGATCACCCCCCGGTGCTCGCGCTGGGGCTGCCGTGGCACTCCGTGCTGTTCAGGGACCCGCCCGAAGAGGGCAACGACGACATCGAAGGGGTGCAGCTCGAGCTGAGCTGCGCGCCAGGCGAAAGCAGCGTCGTCCAAGGACAGCTCATCGGGCATCCGACCCGCACGAACAGCCACCTGAGGGGCCTGTTGAAGAGCAGCGACGGGTCCGTCGAAGCGGAAGTCGAAACCTCCATCAAAATCAAGCACCGCGGGGATCACAAGATCAAAATCGGCCCCTAGCGGGTAGCGGCAGGGGAGCAACGTCGGCCACGGCGCCGTTCGATCCCGTACCCGACGCGCCGGCTGGCCTGGCGGTGACCGGTATTCTGCGAGGCACCGACAGCGACAGCCAGACCCCGAACCCGGAGCCCTGATCAGATGGCCGTAGCCGCCTCCCAGTACACCGAGAAGACCGACGAGCAGAAGGCGATCACCGAGATGGTGCACCAGTTCGCCGATGAGCAGATCCTGCCCAACGCGGAGCACTTCGACCACGAGGACACCTTCCCGGAGCCGATCGTCGAGCAGATGAAGGAGCTGGGGCTGTTCGGGGTGACGATCCCCGAGGAGTACGGCGGCATGGGCCTGGACCTGACCACCTACGCGATGATCGTCGAGGAGCTCTCACGCGGCTGGATCTCGATCTCGGGCGTGATCAACACGCACTTCATCGGCTCCTACCTGCTGATGAAGTTCGGTAACGACGAGCAGAAGCAGAAGTACCTGCCGCGCATGGCCACCGGCGAGATCCGTGCCGCGTTCTCGCTGTCAGAGCCCGAGCTCGGCTCGGACGTGCAGGCGATCAAAACGTCCGCCAAGAAGACCGACGACGGCACCTACGAGATCAACGGCCAGAAGATGTGGGTGACCAACGGCCTGCTCTCCACGCTCGTGTTCGTGCTCGTCAAGACCGACCCCGAGGCCGAGCCACGCCACAGGGGCTTCACCTGCTTCATCGCCGAGAAGGAGCCCGGCGCGAGCAAGAACACCGGCCCCTACGCCGGTCTGAACGTGCCGCCGAAGATCAAGAAGCTCGGCTACAAGGGCGTCGAGTCCACGGAGCTCGTGTTCGACGGCTACCGCTGCCCCGCCGAGAACGTGCTCGGTGGCGAGCGGGAGGGCCTGAACAAGGGCTTTGCGCAGATGATGGATGCGCTGGAGGTCGGCCGTGTGAACGTCGCCGCCCGCGGCGTGGGCATCGCCCAGCGCGCGCTCGAGCTGGCGCTGCGCTACTCGCAGGAGCGCAAGACCTTCGGCAAGCCGATCGCCGAGCATCAGGCGATCCAGTTCAAGCTCGCCGACATGGCAACGCAGGTCGAAGCGGCGCGGCTGCTCACGCTGCGCGCCGCGCGGCTGAAGGACGCGGGCGAGCGCTCGGATCTGGAGGCGGGCATGGCCAAGCTGTTCGCCTCGGAGGCCGGCCGCTTCTGCGTCGAGGAGTCCTTCCGCATCCACGGCGGCTACGGCTACTCCAAGGAGTACGAGATCGAGCGCCTGTACCGCGATGCGCCGCTGCTGCTGATCGGCGAGGGCACCTCAGAGATTCAGCGCATGGTGATCGGCCGCAAGCTGCTCGCGCGCCATAAGATCTGACCCGACAGCCACCGACCGTCGCCGGTCCAGGAGGGAGTAGCCAGATGGCCGAAGACGCCAAGGACCTGATTGAGCTCGCGATCCGCAGGTTCATCGGCGAAGTGCCCGCGCTGGAGCCGATCAAGCTGGTCGTCGGCATCGAGCTGCGCGGCCGTGGCGATGTCCAGCAGTTCCGCCTGGAGATGCCCGGCGTGAAGGTCACCAAGGGCCCGGCCGCCGACGCGCGCATCCGCGTCGACATGCGGCGTGAGTTCTTCAACGTGATGGCTCGCGAAGGCAAGGTCGCGGACTGGATCGAGGCGTTCAGCTACGGGCAGGCGAAGGCCTCCGGGCCCGAGCAGATCCTGCGTCTGATCATCAACGTGGTCGAGCGCCAGCAGGAGCGCGAGCGCACGCCCAAGGCGCGCAAGCACGCGTAGCGCTCCAGAGCATCGCATCAGCCTCGATGCGTTATTGCAGGTATTCACGATAACGCATCGTAAATGATGCTGAAGCAGTTCAGATGCTGCTACGCTGGGCATCAGATCGGATGCGTTATCGTCGCATCTGCACCTAATTCCTCAAAACTGATGCACCTTGACGAGCTCCTGACCGACGATGCCGTGCTCGCCGAACTCGGCCGCAGGCTGGAGCGTCACCGCGTCCAACGCAACCGGACTCAAGCTGAGATGGCCGAGCAGGCTGGGATCGGTCGGGCTACCCTGCAGCGCCTCGAGCGGGGACAGTCGGTGCAGATGACCTCGATGATCAAGCTGCTGCGGACGCTCGGACTGCTCACCGCGCTTGACGCCGCCGTGCCCGAGTCCATCGATCTCCCCATCGCCCAGCTGGAGCGCGAGCAGCGCAAGGTGCGCCAGCGCGCACGCGGCAGTCGCGGCGGCCGGTCCGTGGAGTCCGCCGACGAGCCGTGGAGGTGGGGCGACGAGCGGGAGGCGGGCGTATGACGGTTGCGGCCGTGACCTTGTGGGGAGCACGGATCGCCGCGGTCTCGATTGACGCCCGAGCGCGCTACGCGACGTTCCAGTACGACCCGGCGTTCGTCCACCATCCTGGTCGAGGTCAGCGACGTGGTCGCCGGCTGGCGCGCGATCGCCGAGCAGGTCGGGGTCGAGGAGCAGATGGTCGAGCAGATCGCCCGCTCGCACCGTCTGAAGTTGCCGCTCGGCTGATCCAGAACGATGCGAGCGCTCCCCGACGGGGGGGGCGATGTCACGGCGGGCTAGCGACGTCAGTGGTAGGAGGCGAGCTGCTCGGCCAGGAACGCCAGCGAGGCGAGCAGGAAGATGCACATGACGATCAGCGAGAAGTTTTCGTTCATGGGCCCAGCACCAAGATAGTGCCTACAGCGGCGCGCCGTCCTCATAGAGCTTGAGCACGCGCACGCCGTCTCCCACTGCATCCAGGCACAACCGACAGAGCACGCACTCGTCGAGATTCTTCTCGACGATCTCGAGCTGACCGGCGGCGGTCGCGAAGATGTCCACCGGGCAGACCTCCGCGAGCTTGGCCGCGAGCGCACCGTCCGAGGCGAGCGCGTCGTCCACTTCGACGGCAATGAACGTCCCGTCCGCTCTCATGCGGAGCTCCGTTCCGCGATCTTGGACCTGATCAGCTCCGGAATGTCCTCGATCCGCTCCGCCACCGTTATGCCGGCCTGCGCGAGGCGCGCGATCTTCTCCGAGGCGGTGTCCTGGATGCCTTCCACGATCGTGCCCGCGTGGCCGAAGCTCATGCCCGGCATCTCGTCCATGAAGCGCCCCGCCATGAAAGCCACGATCGGCAGGCGCGAGGAGTTGTCGGTGACCCAGCGCGCGAGCTCCGCCTCCATGCGCCCGCCCGGCTCGGTGTAGATCACGATCCCCTGCGTCTGCTCGTCGGCCTCGAACAGCCCCATCAGCTCGGCGTAGCTGGAGCCGATGATCGCGTCGCCGCCGATCGACACCGCGGTCGATTGGCCGAGGCCCGCCGCGCTGAGCGTCGAGGACATCTCCGTGGTCATCCCGCCCGAGCGCGAGATCACGCCGATCGGGCCCGGTTTGTAGGCCTGCGCGGCGTTTTTCGCCGGGCCGCCGATGCCGCCCATCTTGATCACGTCGGGAACGATGATCCCCAGGCAGTTGGGGCCGATGATGCGCGCTCCGCGCAGCGCGGCGAGCTCGACCATCTGCGCGACGTCGCGGCGAGGTATGCGCTCGGTCACGATCACGACCAGCTTGACGCCGTTCTCCACCGCCTCGAACACCGCGTCCTTGGTGAACGCCGGGGGGACCGTCACGACCGACCCGTAGATCGGCGCGCCGTTGTGGGCGACCGCCTGAGCGACCGTGTCGAACACCGGCACGCCGTGCACTTCGCGGCCGAGGCGCCCCGGCGTCACGCCGCCGACGATCTTCGCCCCGGCGCCGTAGTCCAGGCACTCGCGGGTGAGGTTGACCGCCTCGCGCCCGGTGATGCCCTGGACGATGAAGGTTGTGTCGGCGTCGATCAGGATGCTCACGCCGCGGCTCCCTGGATCTTCTGCACCGCTCGCCTGGCGGCCTCGTTGAGCGATACGGAGCGATCGGCGTAGTCGACACCGTACTTCTCGAGGATCTTGAAGCCCTCCTCCTCCCACGCGCCGGGGATGCGGAAGATCGCGATCTTCTCCGCCGGGTCGTGGCCGAGCTCCAGGCAGGCTTTGATCACGCCGCGCGCGACGATGTCCACGCGCGTGTTGGAGACGATCGACATCATCACCGCGATCTTGTCCACGCCGGGCTTGCTCAGCACGAGCTTCGCCAGCCCGCACGCCTTCGCCACCGACGGGTTGCCGCCGATCTCGCAGTAGTTGGCCGGCTTGCCGCCATGCGCGCGGACTGCGTCGAACAGCGTCAGCGAGCCTCCGCCCGCGCCGATCACCAGCCCGAGGTTGCCGTCGAACTCGGTCACGTTGCCGGCCACGCCGCGGTGATCCTGGGCGTCGACTTCCTCGCCCGCGAGCTCGAACGGGGTCGCCTCGCGCGCCTGGCGGGTCTCCTCGTCGCCGACGCCGAGATCCGCGAGCAGCGCCTTGTGGCGTCCGCGCGCCTCGTTCTCCATGTCCATGTGCGCGTCCAGCGCCACGAACGAGCCGTCCGCGAGGCGCCCAAGCGGGTTTATCTCGGCAAGGATCATGTCGTTCGACATAAACAGCTTCGCCAGGCGGGTGAGGATCGGCACGAGCTTGTTCAGCGCCGAGCCGGTTACGCCGGTGGAGGCGATCACCTCCTTGGCCTGGAACTCGCTGAACGGCAGGATGTTCGAGAAGTCCCGGCGGCCCACCTTGTCCGGCTGCTCCTCCGCGACCTGCTCGATGTCGATGCCCCCCACCGGCGAGAAGATCATCACCGGCTGCTTGCGAATCCCATCCCAAACGACGCCCGCGTAGTACTCCTGCTCGACCTCCGCCCTCGGGTCCACCAGCACGCCGCGGGGCATGTGGCCGTTGATCTCCAGCGCCAGGATCTCGCGCGCGTGGGCTTCAGCCTCCTCTGGGGTGTCCGCGAACTTCACGCCCCCCGCCTTCATGCGCCCGCCGCTCAGCACTTGGGACTTGATCACCGTAGGGCCGCCGATCCGCTGCGCGATCTCGCGCGCCTGCGCGGCGTCGGTCGTGAAGCCGTAATCGGTGACGGGGATGCCCGCGCGCTTGATGACCTCGCGCGCCTCGAACTCGAAGAATCGCATGGCGGCGCGGAAGCCTATACGTCAGACGCGCCTGCGCGCTGCGGAATACCCTCGCAGCCAGCCCTCGCTCAGCAGTCGGCGAGCGCTCGTAGCGTCTCGCAAATCTCGTGGCGTCGGGGGCCGAGCGTGCCGGTTCTCTCAGTCAGCGCGGATCGCAGGATCGGCTGCAGGTTGTCGAACGAGGCGGCGCAGTCGCTTGCAAGGCCCTCGCTCGGTCCGAGCCCAATCTCGGTTGGGATCCCGCGTGCCGTTCGGCTGACCGGGGCCACCACAACGCGCTTCAGCACCGGTATCGCCTGCGATCGCGTGATCACGAGCACGGGTCTGCGCT
>Ga0208565_1001271_pt1 | contig 15190 bp, 17 predicted proteins | sample Sb_taG_7_FD_187706 | JGI IMG/M metagenome (GOLD analysis project Ga0208565, IMG submission 187706) | Peat soil microbial communities from Weissenstadt, Germany - Sb_50d_2_FS metaG (SPAdes) (version 2) | ecosystem: Environmental > Terrestrial > Soil > Wetlands > Peat | place: Germany...
ACATGTTCTACTTATAGTTTGCCAATAAGCAATAGTGGCTTTGGCGAAATCGACTTTGAGGAACTCAGGTTGTGGCAACCTGAGACTGGCAGCCGTGTCTGGTGCCCGTGGATCGAGCGAATGGCGAAGACTGGACTTGTCGAAGACGATTCGATGGGAAGGGTTGTCTACGAACTAGCGAAGTGGTTGCTCTGGATTGAACTGTTTGATCGGATTGAACGTCAGGAGCTTGCGACGGAGTTGCTACAAGCGTACGTCTTGAACAAGCACAACGGTCATGTCAGCAGGTTGAATGAGGGACACGAAGCAGAGGTGTTGTCGCAGGTGGAGAGGATCGTCGCCTCTGCTGGGAAGATTACCCAGGATTCTGAGGAGTTGTTCGAGAGGATACGCCAGAACAGAAGGGACGGGAAGTACTGGCGTCCGATCAGGATCGTCCCGTTGCTATCTGGGACAAGGGCGACCATCGGGTTGGATGAAGAGCAATATAACTGTTCTACTTATTATAGTTTGCCAATAAGAGACGATGGTTTACCTGCCCCGATCGAGGACACACTTGTCCAATATGCCAAGCGGATGAGAATGCGACGAACTCAGGGGGAGTATCCCTTTGTCCGCTTCTCTCGGCGGTTGCTGAATTATCTATGTGACAGGAAGGGCTCAGCACGTCTCAGCACTGCGTACCTGACGACGCTGGTCACCAACGTCCATCAACAAAACGATTTCAAGGTTGCCCTTCGGGGACTCAACCTGCTGAGGGACTGGACGGGAACCTACCGAGCCAAGAGCGCCTCCTGCCTGTACCGCCTGACCGACGAGGCGATGGACCTCTTCCAGAAGCCAAACGTCGGCGTCAGCAACACTCGTGCAGGTTGATCCAGGAATGTTAATAGGTTATGGCACGGTGAAGGCTCGTTATTAGCCTGATCTGCCGGTGTCATGGCACCGGTTATTAAGGTCAGGGGGTCAAAGAGACGATCCAGGACGGAGCTAATAGCGTCGGGAATCACTCGTGGTGCGCCCTGGTCGATCATCGGATGTGATTAGTTATTAAGGCGTTCCAATCTTTTCGTCAAGAGCGGGGTTCTGGCTCAATACGTCTCACTGGATGGGCGGCTAATAACGGCGACTAATAGCTCGCAGGCAAGACTGCCCATCAAGGCTGAGCCATGATCGACACTTACGAAGCTGCCGTGTGACCCGGCGTCTCCGCTGAGTTGGCTAGGCGACGGACTCACACAATGTGAGAGTCATGTTCGCCAGTCGCCTTTGTGCGTGCTCCCCAGTGGTTGCCCACAAGCCTGGTTCATAATCCAAGAGAGTCGGTGTCCCAGCCCGCCTAATAACGATGGCTCAGAGACCGGATCTTCAGAGTGTGAAGAAACGGGACCAGTCCTCCTCGGAAGACCGGTCCCGTCCAACCTTCCTCCTGGACGCTGCCTCACGCTCCGACGAGCACCTCACGGATGTCACTTCCGTCGATCCCATCGCCCACGGCGTCCCACCCTGGAACCTGACGACGGGCGAAGAGTTCGATAGGACGCTGGGGACCATAAAGTTTCTCGATCCTGTGATGGACCTCCTGGGGTTTTTCGGAATGCCGACCGACTGGGGAGACGACGACCTGCCGCACGTCCCGCCGCACCCTGGGCTGTCCCCGTGCGTACCCCACGGCTAGATCCGACATCAACAGACCAGCACCGGCGTCCTCCCAGCGGAGCCGAACCTGTTTTCTAATCACTCTTCTTGAGCACCTGAGCAACCCGAGTGAGCGCTGCGGCCACAATGGTTTCATCAATGTCGCAGCCCACAAACCGTCGTCTTTCGCCCACCAGGGCCGTCGCCACAGGCACCGTGCCAGATCCCACACACAGGTCGGCAATCAGATCGCCCGGTTTACTAAGGAACTTCAGTAGTTGCACCGATTCCCCTACGGGTTTTTGCCACTCGTCCCAATCTTTTTCCGGCTCGCAATAGTCCAGCAGATCCGCCAGCATGGTGGCCGTGACAAGTTGGCGTCTAGGCAGGTTGCGATATAGAATTATAGGTGTGTACATGTTGCGGATCGTTTTGTTTAACACACGTGTACCGTTGCGGGCATTGCGCAAACCGATAACTTGCCACTCCTTCACTAAGCCGGCGCTCTTGAGGGCGTCGTTCCATTGATCTTCATTATAGCTTCCAGTGTAGACACAGGCGAGGCCGTTGGGTCGTAGTATACGGCAGAGTTCCCGCCCGAGCGGGCGACCCAGTGCTTTCCACTCAGCCCACGGTGGATCTACGATAGCGACATCTACAGAGTGGCTTTTGATCCTCTCGCCAACGGCCCTGAAATCGCAGTTGATGATGTGAAAGTCTTCGATACTGACGGGCTCTGCTGACGCCATTTTCGCTGCCCGTTCTTGATCCCTCCGCAGGTGTTGCAACTTGTGGAGATTGAGATAGGCATCTTGCGGTGTTTGGTGCAGGGATTGGAGGATCTCCTGTGCTTGCCGTGATTGTCTATCGAGCGAGGTGTATACTACTGCTGGGCGTCTGTAATTGCCATCGGCACCCAAGCGTGCATTCGACTGTCCAGATTGGACAGTTGCACGTACCTTACCGACCGTCGTAGGACTTACACCGATTCTTCCCGCAACCATCCTGTCGGAGTGGTGCGGGTGACGGACTAACTCCCAAGCAATCCATTGCCTGACCTGCTCACGAGTGAGGTGCCGACGACAGACATTCAAGACAACACGGAGATCCTGCTTTTCCTCTTCCGAGAGACCGGGAACGATGACTCGGGGGATGTCTCGGATTCCGAGTTCTTGGGCGATCTCCCATCGGAGTTTGCCGTCGATTATTCTGTCATGCTCATCCACTACGATGGGCACGAGCACCCGACCCCATCGGCGGATTTCCGCTTTGAGGCGCTCTCGAAGATCGGGGTCAATCTCCGGGAGTTCCCATTGCTGATCCGCCTGCTCGTAGGGTTGACCCACGGTTCCTCCCGTGTTGTATCAATGATGAGAGTCATAGGGGACGGACGACGATCACCGGTCGGGAGACCCAAGAAAAAAGTGGGCTTCCATGCCCACGTGTAGATCAGTTGTTGCCTGCGGGGTCGTCATATAAGTCATGGGCATCCATTACGGTCCAGGACTTCTCCCTCTGCGGATTGCTCTTGCTCTCAGACATAAGTCATCTCCTCGAATAAAAGCTCGGGCTTCCATGCCCGAGATTGGTAAATATTCGCCCAACTCGTAAGTACACGTAGCTTGGGCAGAGTCCTAGAACGGGTCGGGCGAATATTTACCGAGATTGGTTCACGCAGTCCGCTTGCGGGGTGACTTCGGCTTGGCCTTTGGCACAAGCAACGGATGGATGGCTTCAAGCACTGCCTGGTGGGTATGGGCAGTGTCCTTGTAGATGCCCAACTCCAGCACGCATGGCATGATGAGGTCAACCAGGATCGCCTCCAGTTTGGAGGGATCGGTCAATGGCTTAACCTCGCCAGCATCCACATCAATGTCGATGAGATTGGCTTCATACATCGGAGACAGGATATCCTCCTCGATTGGCCTCTCATGCTTGGAGTTCCATTCAGTCAGGAGTTCCTCTTCTGACTTGATGTGATCGCCAGTCTTCTTGATGTCCTCCTCGCTGGCTTCGAGATCACCGAACTCTTTGATGGGTGCATCCTCCTTCGTGTCACGCATGCCGCCAGCCTGGATCAACTCCAGGGCTTCGGTTTCATCAATGCGTGGGCTTGCTGGCGGGGTCGCCTGCGTCATACGGACGATATCATCCGCCTCCTCCACATCGGGGTCAGCCTCCAACACCCTCGGCGCATCCCGATCCTTGTAGGTGTTCTCGGCCACCTTCCAGTTACCGTCCTCACTCTGGTAGTGATCACGGAAGGGCAGTGAACCGCTCCTGATTGCACGCCTGCGAACCTCAATCACCCACGAAGGAGTGCATCCCAAAATGCGTGATACCCATCGGGCTGATTGGTACACGTCTCTCCGAGAGCACACAACCAAGGATGCCAGGATGGCATCTTGCTTGCGCTCCTTTGTGAGTTCCACCGAGGTCGCCAACAACTTCCTGCGGATGGCAACAGCCATGCATTCAATCGCTGCACCATCGGGGTCAGCAGCCTGCGGGGTGTAGACCTCGTAGGAAAGATGGATAGGGTTGCCCTGGGACTGGAGGTAGGCAACTACACGCACGGTGTCGTGCCCATCAATGATAATGAAGCAGTCGCCACGATCCACGAGCAGGACTGGATGCGACTGCCCATGCTTAACAATTGCATCCACCAGCACACGCAGTTGCTGTCCGTCACGCCTCGGGAACAATCCATGAATCCGTGGGTGGCTGAGGACTGGTTTGCCCCCAGCGATCACGGTCCCCTCTTTGGACGGTGCAATCGCATCGTCCTTTTCATCCTCATCAGCAACGTCTTCCGCTACCGCTGCTGCCGCCATGGCTGCGACCACAGCCCTTGTCTTGGGCACAATGGTCCTGTTTGACATAAATCACCTCCACACAGATATGCACGCATGCCAATGTTCACTGCGAACTATTAATTGCATGTGTGTACCCATGCGTCCATGCCACCTATCGTCCTCCTTGATCTACATGCATCATACAGAGTTTCGGAATAGATATCTACCCTAATTTCAAAATAATCTAAATCCATGCACGTGTGTGTGAAATTATTGAAAATCCAGAAGAAAGTGGAAAAATTGGACGATGTGGTATTCCACTTTCGGTAGGGTAGTTCTACAATGATGTATAGACAACTCGCCCAGAAAGGAAAAGACGATGACGATGTTCGAGCAGGCAGTGAGGGCTGCCATCCAGGCAAGTGGAATTACATATTCTCAACTAGCCAAAGAAGCAAATATCGATCCCAGTCAGGTCGGGAAGTTCATGGCGGGCAAGAGGGGACTGACCACTGAGACAGTGGGGAGGATTCTCGATACACTGGGCTGCACCTTGACAGCACCGATCAATCGGTATGCGCCCAAGCCGGTTGGGCGACCACGGAAGTACGTCAGCCGTGGAAAAGTGTGGGATGATGAGGGGGTGAATCGGGAAGGCAATATCTACATTACCAAAGACGGGGAAGTTCTAGAAATCAAAGAAGATGAGGCTGCGGAAGAGTCACCCAAAGCCATCGAGATCGTAAACCGGCCAGACCCTTCTTCAGAGTCGGCTTCCACTGCGGAGAAGCCTGAGTGACCAGCTCACTCAGTCCACGAGGCAGATGAGCCTTCGACCAGCCCGCCTGGGTCGTCCTTGACAACCTGCCAGAGTGCGATCAATGGCTCGCAGATGTCGCTGCACTCAAACCGACCTAACTCGTAGAGGACGGAGCCGCCCCCGAGGAACGGCTCGTAGCACGTGGCGATCCTTGCGGGGAAGAGGGCGACGATCTGCTTGGCCTGTCGCCGCTTGCTGCCCGTCCAGTTGATGAGGAACCCCCGCCAAGCAGCGAGCGGGTGAACGAAGGATTCTCACGAAGCAGGTTTGGTTCCAATCGAATTGAACCTGCGTCGTGAGATGGGTGCTATGGAGGGGGGATTTTGGGTGCTATACCGCTCGATCCCGCAAAATCTCGATCGCCACAAGCAAATGGTATATAAGGAATTGCGAAAATAGAGTGATTGGTGTTTTGGATTCCCGCCGCCTCCACTCTTTAGCCCGCTTGCGAGAAATCGCAAGTGGGCTTTTTTATTGGCTTTACGTCGAAGTGACTGAGAGAAAACCAGCCCGAAAAGTGGTCCGGATGCCCTTTTTCTGTCTAGTTTCAGGGGGTAATTTGTCTAGTTTCATACTTTACACCTTCTCATGACGCAGGTATCATCTCCGAAAATAGACGTGCTGTCCCACGTCTTCGAGGAGGCGTCATGTACGACAAGAAACTCAAGCGTGGCAAGGACGGTCTGTTCGTCCGCTACATCGGGCAAAACGACAAGGGTACGCCCGAGAAGTTCCGGTTGGGCTACGACCCTCTCGTCGCCGAGGAGAGAGTGCGGCTCATCGCCGCTCTCTGGCAAGAGATCGAGGAGCGAACCAGCGCCAGGCCCTTCTGGGATCGGAAAACCCTTGAAGCCGCAAAGGGAATCGCCAAGGGGAAGTCTCCGTCTCTGCCCAAGGGTGACTATGAAGACCCGATCAAGTATGTCCGGCGTCTTTCGGAGATCAGCAAAGCGACCGGAACTCGGTTCGAGCCGATGGACCCCGAGGGCTACCAGTCCGGCCTCAGGGATCTCCAGATCCAGATGGATAAGGCAAAGCGGAGTCTCTCTGCCTCCCTCCAGGTCGAACAAGCGACCGGTGTCACCGCCCGGCAGGCGATTGAGGCTTATGCGTCATCCATCGTGCGATCATCCACTCTGCCCAGCGGTTACCTCAAGCCCTGGGGGCGCACACGGCTCGACCAGCTTGACTCGATCAGGAACTACCTCTCCGACGAGAGATTCGGCGGCAGAGACTTCCTGGCACTCGACCTCGCCGACCTGACGTATAGTCGGTGCGACGAGATCTATGGTGTCTTCAGGTGGCGGCCCCTGACGCTCCGCAGCAATCTCCAAAAACGGATGGCACCAAGCTCGGCGAAGAACCTTATCAAAGAGCTTGGCAACTTCTTCGATTGGCTCGATGGAGCTGAGCAGTTCGACTGGACCCTGCCCCGTCGCTTCCACGCCATCAAAAAGACCCCGGACGACCTGTCTGCTGCCGAGCAGTACGATCGCCGCATCGCCAGGGAGAAACTCGTCATCCCTGACGATCGTCTCAGGACGCTCTTCGAGTGCGCCCTGCCGAACGAACGCATGCTCTTGCTCCTCGGGCTCAACTGTGCCTTCGCCGCCTCGGAGATCGGTCAGCTTCGCACCGGCTTCTTGAAGTTGGATCAAGGGACGATCGAGGGCATCCGGTTCAAGTCTGGCAACGAAACTCGACACTGGCTCTGGAAGCAAACCAGGGACGGTCTGGTGTGGGTGCTCAGCCAACGGAAGACCGCCAAGACAAAGCGATCGGACGAGCAAGACATCGTGTTCCTCACGAAGCGTGGCAAACCGATCTGGCACGGGACAGAGAAAGGACATGTCTCCGATGGGGTCAGCAATGTCTGGTATCGCCTGGTGAGGCGGGTTCGCAAGGACGACCCGGAGTTCCCCTCCTACAGCTTCAACAAGCTCCGCAAGACTTCAGCTACCCGTATTCTGGAGATCGCTGACGCCGAGACAGCCTCGATGATTCTGGCTCACAAGACGATCAGCGAGGACGACCTTCTGCATCACTACGCACTCCTTCCCTGGAATAAGCTGTATGCAGCCCAGAAGGAGTTGGAAGAACAGCTTGCCTCCGTATTGGAGGCGGGTGGTCCCGATCCCTGGGCGATGAAGCCCAAGACGTACATCGGCTTGGCAAAGACGAAAAAGCTGGCCGAGTTGCGCACTGCCGGGGTGTCTGCTTCGGCCATCGCCGAGCAGTTGGACATCAGCGTGGCAACGGTCTATCGCCTGCTGCAAGCGAAGAAGGAGGAAGTGGCAGAAGCAGAATAGATCATTATGATCAATTATGCTTTACTTTCACTTCCGGCAGCGTCACTCGGCTTCAGGACCACCCCGAGACGAGGTATCGTGGTCTCAAATAGAAAGTGACGGGTATCGACCTCACGCATGCTGCGAGATCAGTGACGCAGATCTCCTACGTCGAGCCGCTACTCGAAGGACTCCAGATCCCAGGCGATCACTGGCTTAGGGAAGAGTTGTTCTTGAAGGACTGACGATGGCCGGTGTTACGCCCAATAGCGTCTTGGCTCCAAACCTCGATCGCATGCTGGCTCTGAAGGGGCTCGGTCGCAAAGAAGCTGCCCAGGCGATCGGCGTCCCCCATAGTCGGCATCTCGACCTCCTGGGGCAACTCTGACCAGCGTGGCATGGCGGGATAACAATGATGTGCTATTCGTCGCCCTGATCAACTCCGTAGCAATCGAGAAGCTCCTGAAGTCCCTGAGTGTAAGTTCTTTTTCTTTTGCTGATACAGCAGTATTCGTAAATGCTGATTCCAGCATCTACATTTACATCGCTCTGCTCAGCTACAATACATCGCTCTGCGCTCGTATGCACAATGATGTACTCGGGGGCAGCGCTCTGCTTTGGCCAACCGAGAGACCGAGCAAGTCTATCGACGGATTCCAACGTGAGCGAACGCTCCTCCCGCACGAAGTAACTCAACTGAGCCACACTTACTCCTGACCTCCTGGCGAGTTCGGCAAGACTCAACCCCGAACGACGGATTGCCAATCTTAGAGACTGAGAGGCGCTCATGATAATCCCTCCTCTATTAACGATCTTCCAGAACAGATTCTAAACGGTCTTTCGCAGTTGAGAAAGGCGAAAATTTAACAAATCTCTTAACCGATTTACCCATAGAGACTTAGAGCGTGCGTGCAGGATTTTTTCTTGTAACCACTACACACGTTGATATGATTGGACTTTACATCTCTCAACCTCGTCGTAGAATAAGTTGAAGCTGGACCAAGACGGCGAGATTAGTCGAGCCGTTGGTCGTGCAACAGAGCTTCATCGGGAGGCCACAGTGGTCCTCCTGACACGCTGGCCCAATCGACAACGATTCTGCGAAGGAGACTCAGAGATGGCAAGTACAATCGATGCAGCAAGCACTCAGGAACTGGAACTCACGGCCGGCGGCAAGCCAGCGAGGAAGTACACAGACCCGTCAGCAGGTAAGGACTGCGGACCCGTCTGTTGCCTCTGGTTCTGGGAGACCGGAGTCATCAATTGGCTCGTCTACGGGAATGGCGAGCGGTCGATCCGAACGTACTCCCCAGGAAGGGTCGATGGGCGGTTCCTCTGCTCCCGTCCACGCTTCTGTGACGACGTGACGGAACTTGCCGCCCATTGCGACGAGGGGAAGGGCTACTTCGTGGTGCCGGTGGCGGCGGCGAAGCGACTGGCAACCCCGGATCAGGTGTTTGCGACGCCCGACGAGTACCCGGATTACACCTGAAACAGCCGTCTCCCCGAACGCCCGAGGTCGGATGGCGGTTACGTACTCGACCTCCCAAGTCGCAGACGTATACGGACGGTGACCACCGCTCCGGGCAATCGCCGTCCGCCCATTGCGATCCCGAGCCTGATGCAGCAAGCGAGAGGACAGCAGGCACATGCAAGCATGAAATCTGCACCATTTGTACCGTACGTGCAGAAGGGAGGTTGTGATGACGGAAGCGATGCGCTGCACCATGTTGCAACACGACAAGCAGGAGTTCGGTTTCGAGAGGACGGTTTGCGCTTGCCGCAAGTGCCGGCTCTGGTGCGAGCACCAGCCGGGCTATCTCGTACCTAGCGACCTCACCCGACTGATCCCACCCGACGTCGATCCCTTCGTCTGGGCGGAGGAACACTTGAGGGCGAGCCGAGGGTATGTCGTACTTTCGACCGCCTCTGGAACCGTAGTGTCAATCCCGTCCCTGGTGCCCGCCAAGGGGGACTCCGGGCACTGCCACTGGTACGAGCAAGGTCGCTGCGTCGTCCATGACCGCTCACCGTACGGATGCTCCTACATCGATCAACACATGACGGCTCGGGAAGCTGACCGGAGGAATTAGGCCGGGAGGTCGGCACGCAAGCGAGCGTTCGAGCAGCAGTCCCTCTACGCCAGGCTTTGGTCGCACCTCTGGGAAATGGGGCTGATCTATTCCACCGGAGCTGAAGATCAGAAGAGGGCGTTGACGGCGATCCGGGCTGTCCATCAGCGTGAGCAGAGCAAGGAACGTCGCAAGCAGCGGAAAGCCAGAAAGAAGATGAGGAGATGAAGAATGTTCATAGATTTTGAACTACGTACGTCGTTCATCCTGCGCTGGCTGGCAACCCGCCGAGCCTTCTCTGCGGGGCAGAGATTTCGTGCGCCCTCAGAAATCCAGCAGGGACCGTGGTGGGTGTGGTGGGTGTGACTGGAGGTAACAGCACGTGAGCACGATATCGAGAAACGGACTGGCAAAGCGTCAGCCTGCCGGACCACCGGTCAAGGACGTGATCCCCCTCCAGGTAAAACCCTCCGAGGAGGAGAGCCACCCCGATGAGACCAAAGAAGGGCACGCCTTTCTTATATGGGACGAGGACGAACAAGCCGCAGACAACTATAAAGCACTCGGCGATCGTCTCGCCAAGAGCAATGACCTTTTCCGGCGACCAGGATACGCCAGCGGATTACTGCTTCTGCTGGACGACGGGAAGCACGCCGTGATCTCCAAGGGGGCGGAACTCGCCCCCGTGATCGTGGACCGGGTGCGGGTCGAAGTCTGGAAAGGCGGCAAGAAAAAGGGCAGCAAGATCGCCGCCGCCCACCTCAACACCATGCTTGGCACCGAGACCTTCCTCGGGCAGTTCCGCAAGGTCGATCTGGTCACGACGACGCCCGCCTACCTCCCCGACTTCACTCTCACTCGACCCGGATTGAACGAAGGTGACGGGCAGCGAATCCTCTACGTCGGACCCGAGGCGGTCGTCTCGGACTCCCTCGACGCCATCGATGCCTTCCTGGATGTGATGGCGTTCGAGACCGAGGCAGACCGGACCAACGCCGTGGCGGGTGCCCTCACTGTGCTGCTGCGCAACCACTTGCCAGGCGGTAAACCGGTTCTGGTCGTCACCGCCAACAAGTCACAGGCGGGCAAGGACACCTTGGTCTCCTTCGCCGCTGGGACTGCTGGTTCAATCTCCATCTCGTACCAGGGAACCAACTGGGCACTTGAGCGGAGCTTCGTCGGTGCGGTGAAGAGCAGCCCCGATGTCGGGGTCGTGGCCATCGAGAATGCACGGCTGGATCGACGAGATCGGCTAATTGCCTCGGCGTTCCTAGAACGCTTCGCCACAGACCCGGAGCCGCTGCTTTTCTCCACAGGGACCGGTCCCCCGGTTCGACGCCGGAACGACATCGTGCTGGCGATCTCGACCAATTACGGAAGTGTCAGCGAAGACTTGATGAACCGGGGCTTGCCGATCCACCTGAACCCGGTCGGCAACGTGGCGGAACGGGTCTCGCCGATCGGCAACCCTCGGATGGAGTACTTGCCTGCGAACAAGGAACGGATCGCCGCTGAGTTGAGGGGGATGGTCGAACGATGGAAGGCGGCTGGGCAGCCTCTTGACGAGGATGTTCGCCACCCCTTCTCGGTCTGGGCGAAGCGGGTGGGCGGAATCCTGCGGGTCAACGGCTTCCAAGACTTCCTCGGGAACTACGGCGTGCGAAAGACGGTCGATGACCCGCTTCGGCAGGGTCTCGGCATCCTTGGCTCGTACGCCCCCGACAGGTGGCTTCCCGCTGCCGATTGGGCGAGGCTGGTCTCCGACTTGGGGCTGATCAAGACGGTGATCCCTCCCGCTGACCAGGACAGCGAGGCGGGTCGGCGACGGGGGATTGGGGTCGTGCTGACAGCCCACCTGGAGGAGACCTTCCAGGCTGAGACGGAGGACGAGCGACTGACCTTGAAGCTTGAGAAGCGAAGGGGACGCTTCTCGGGCAGCGAGGTCCAGGTTCGTTACCGCTTCGTGAAGGTTGAGGAGCAGGATCTCCCCCTCGACGCCGAGCACTGAGATCGTGAGCGATCGATCTGAGAAGACGAAAGTTGGACGGCACCAGTATCGGGTGCCGGATTGCGTTTGCTGTCCGTAACTGCGACCGTAAGGAGTTCCCATGACGAACAACATGAAGCACGACACCCGTTTGCTGCCGATCTCCCAGATCAAGATCGGTGACCGCCATCGCAAGGATCTGGGCGACCTGTGCGACCTCGCTGCCAGTATCGAGAAAGGGCTTCTACAGCCAATCGGGGTCTCGCCCGAGATGGAGCTAATCTGGGGATTGCGCCGCCTCGTGGCAACCCAAGATGTCCTTGGGAGCGATGAGATCCTCTGTCGAATTGTCTCGGTCGATTCGATCGTCCAAGGGGAGTTCGACGAGAACATGCTCCGCAAGGACTTCACTCCATCCGAACGGGTTGCCATCGTGGACACCCTTCGGGGCTATGCTCACGGGGGTGACAGGAAGTCGGATCAAGGTCGCAAATGCGACGTTGATCGGCTTACGACGAAGGATGCGGCGGGACGAGTCGGGTTTTGCAGAGACGACTACTTTCGGGCGAAGAAGGTTGTCTCGCAGGGGATTCCCGAACTGGTCGAGGCGATGGACTCGGGCAAACTCTCTATCTCGGCGGCGTCCGAGTTAGCTGGATCACATCCCGACACACAGCGGAGAGTCCTTGCCACCGTGAAAGACGAGAATGGCTGGGCGGTTCGAGGAATGAGGAAGAGCCTTAACAGAGCGAAGAGACGGATGGCGATCGAACTGACTGAGGGACGTAAGGTCCAGCCCCCCGGCGAAGGCGACATAAAGATCTACCACTGCCCCTTTCAGCGGCTCGAAGAGGTCGCTGGGATCAAGCCGAATTCGGTCAACCTTGTGCTGACCGACATTCCCTACGGACAAGAATTCTTGCCCCAAGTCGGCGAGCTTGCGGCGTTCGCCGCCAGGGTTCTGGTAGAGGGTGGGCTGCTCGTCACATACACAGGGCAGTTCTGGCTGCACAAGGTAATCGCATCCTTTGAGCCGCATCTCAACTATCGTTGGTGTAACGCAAGTGTCTGGGAGGGTACCGGGAATGTGGCGCACCTCGGAGGGTGGAAGCAACGGAATGGGCGGGTTGTTTCCAAGTGGAAGCCAATCCTGGTCTATTCCAAAGGGGAGTGGACAAAGGAGGGAGAGTGGTTTGATGTGTCGATGGTCAAGGCCAAGGAGAAATTCTGGCACCCTTGGCAGGAGCCGCTCGAAGAGGTAGAGAGGTTAGTCAAAGACTTCAGCCAGCCCGGTGATCAGGTCGTCGATCCCCTTGGAGGAGCTTTCACAACCGCAGTCGCCTGCAAACGTCATGATCGCAAGTGCATCTCCTGCGACAATAACGAAGCGGCAGTTATCAGGGGACAGGACCGCCTTGCGGGAAGAGCACAACCAACGCTGCTGACTCTCCTCAGTTGAGAACGGCAGAGCAATCTGGCAAAGAAGTGGTTCCGAAGCAAATCCCGTGCCAGCCCCTTCGAGTGAAATACTAATGGTCTGGCTTGCTGGCCTCAACTTACAGATTAGAGAAGTCGGCGTAAAATCCTTCAGACGCTTGCATAGGGCAAGCGGCTACCAGCCCAATTCAGCCTTCAAGGTAAAACCGTTTTTCAGGAGGTAACAATGCCCAGAATCACTGTCGAGTTGATTGCCCAGGTCCTCTGTGGTCGATTCATCGTTATCGACTTCCCTGAGGACGCCACCCTGAACGAGTTGCCGTGGGAGCAGATCAACGAAGCCGCAGATGCACGGGGAATAGACTGGGAGGTAACGGAGGGGCCAGCGTACTCGGACTGGTGTGAATGCTTGCCGCCAGAGGATGGCGAGCCCACGGACGTAAAAATTATCAGGGCGAGATCCGAAATGCGGCACGGACTGCGTGTTGTCACCCGCTCTGGTGAGGAGGCCACCGAACTCCGAGTCGAAGGTTTGGAAGACAGTACCAACGTGGCCTGGATCGAGGAAGACATCGAGGAGGGCGATGCCGACCTGACCCAGGAGGAAGACGAGGAAGACGAAGAGAAGGAAGACAGAGGTTGACCGATTCGACCCGCAGGCCCACCTCATCGGGGCTCGGCATGACCCCGACCAGGTCCGATGGCACGAACGGATGGTCAACGAGGCAGGCAAACACGTGGTGCGGTACAGCTTAGCAATGCAGTCAGGTTATCTCCAACAAAGAGGAGAAAAACATGACTCGGTACAAGGTGACGGTAGAGCAGGAGTGCTCTTCTATCAACAGTTACAGTCGCACAGGGAAGTTGATCGTTACCGCTAGCGATGAGGAGTTAGCGGAAGCGAAAGCCGAAACCCTCTTGGAAGATGAAGAGGTGGATGTGGAATGGTTTTACTCTGAAGAAGAGCAGGAAGATTATGAGGTGCTTAGCTCCGAAATCACCCCTATTGAAGAGGTGGAAGAGCAAGCGTCAATTTCATTCCCAGTCAAGGAGGATCACGCACCTGTTCAGGAAGCGAAGGAAGCGGGTGGGCGGAATCCTGCGGGTGGTATGAACTCAAGAAGGACGTGCCGCCACCGCCCGAAGAGGCGATGCAGATGCGGGTGATGACAATGGACAGCACTGAGTACGAGCGGTTCAGGCAAGCACAGCAGGCGAGCGTTCAGGCCATTTTAAAGCTGTGGCACTCATTGTGACGGTGGATCGTAAGCAAATCTCGTGCCAGTTCCTTTGAGTGAATTACTGTTGAGGTTGTCTTGCTACCCTCAACTTTCAGATTGGAGAAGTAGGGCGAGCTGAAGACCACAACCCACAGAGCGTACTGGGGGCTTTCAAGGCAAATTAAAATGGGGCAAGCAGGGCACTAGCTATCAAGCCCAATACCAGAACCATGACGTGAAACCTGGCACTGCCCGAGTAACTGATGTCTTCAAGGCCCAAAGCGGGTCTATTTCCAAGGGGGTTCATCACCCTGCTATGTTCCCCATTGGACTAACTGAAAATCTCATTAAGACATTTCCCAGATCCAAAGACCTTGTGCTTGATCCATTTGCTGGATCAGGAAATACGGACTGATATCGAGGTGGTGAGAGAGACTATCCGCCGCAATGAAGAGGAGGTGGAGGATCATCAAGATGAGCATTACACTCTGGAAGATGTGGAGTGTCGAAGGGTTCATCCCCACCGAATTGCCGTCAAGGGCAAAGTGAAGATCGTTGCCAAGGTCTCTGATTATACCTCGCTGTACAGAGACAAGACATCCCGGGATTATGAGAGTGAGGTTCTCACCGACTCTACATGGAACGATCTGATGCCCATTCTTTTTGCACAATGCAATACCACGAGAGACTTCGTCCACATATACCTGGAGGGGATACAGAAGAGGTATCGCAAAGAGGGCATAACGTACTGTTCTCTTTTGCTAGGCAGTTAAGGAGAACGCTACGCGTTTAGCCGCTATCTCCATTGGAACTGAGCGCGCAAGATTGACCCACCCTGAGCGCGCAAAATTGACCCACCCCCGTTTTGAAAATGGCCGCTCTGGGCAAGAGCGGCAATTTGCTTTTCACTCCGATTTCCGACTCTTCTTTGAT
>Ga0208565_1001272_pt1 | contig 15186 bp, 23 predicted proteins | sample Sb_taG_7_FD_187706 | JGI IMG/M metagenome (GOLD analysis project Ga0208565, IMG submission 187706) | Peat soil microbial communities from Weissenstadt, Germany - Sb_50d_2_FS metaG (SPAdes) (version 2) | ecosystem: Environmental > Terrestrial > Soil > Wetlands > Peat | place: Germany...
GTTCCACCAGTTGATGTTGGTCTTGTACTCCCAGCCGCGGGAGTCGTAGAAGTGGTCGGTGACCAGGGACCCGCTGGACGGCAGCGGCGCCTGGGCCTGCACCTGGCGGACCCGCAGCAGCGAGTCACGTCAGCGGGGAGCTTGAGTGAGGTGATGCCGGGATGGTGGGCTTCCAGATCCGCCCAGAACAGCTTGCCGAGCAGGTAGGCGAAATGCTGCAGCGAGGAGAAATCCACCGACGGCTGACGCTCGCGCAGGTAATCGACCAGCACGTCGCGGACCGGGCGGCAGGCGATCTGGTAGCGGTCGATCAGCTGCTCGCACGTCGGCTGGCCGCGGCCGGAGAACACCCGCATGGCTGCTGCGCGCCGGGGCCGAACGCGCCCCGGGCATGCAGCAGCTGGTAGAAGAACGGGCTGCTGGCATGCCGGTCCGCCCCGGTGCGTGTCTGGGCGGCGATCTCCAGCAGCTGCACGCAGTCCCCGACGGTGATCCCGTCGACGGCACCGCCCTTAGCCGCGATGATGATAGCGATCTTGCTGAGCGCGGCCAGCCGGCCATTACGATCCGGCGGCACCTGACTGGCACAGCGCGGCCAGCTCGGCGAAAGCCTTGCCGTCGCGGACGCGGGTCATCTCCGCGGCCAGGTTGCGTGGTGCCGACGGGCACCGGAGCAGCCAGCCGATCCCCGGCCGGATCACGTCAGCGCCGATCAGGACCAGCAACCCGGCGCCGGCGTGAGGCGCCGGCCTGACCGGGCCTGCCGGCGGCGTCCCGGCGGCACCTGCCCTCCAGGCCGTTATCAGCTCCCGCCAGTCGCCGCTTCGGGCCGCCGTCCCGGACCGGGCCGCGCGCAGAGCGCCGCCTACCCGTTCACCCGGCTGCGGACCGACGGGTCTGGGTGGCTCGACCAGGACGTGCAGATGGGACCTGACCGGTCCGCTCAGCGGCAAGAATGTCGCCGGCCGGTTCGAGGCATCGGTGGAGTCTGCGCTGCTCGCTGATCCCGCGCTGGTCAGCGCGGCTGCGCGGGAAATGGTGCTGAGCAACTTTCCCCCGACCGTGGCGCCGGATGTCCTGGAGGCCGTCGGCCTGGATCCCGTTACTGTCCTGTCCGACGGTGACGTCCCGCCCGTGCCCGGCCAGCCCGGCAGGCGCCGCGATCCCGCGTGGCGGGCCGCCGTGCTGCAGGCCTGGGACCGCCAGTTCGCCTTCTGCGGCTACGACGGGCAGCTCGCCGGAGCCAGCATCGGCATCGAGGCAGCGCACGTGCGGCGGTTCGCCTTCGACGGGCCGGACACCCTGGACAACGGCCAGGCGCTGTGCGTCCTGCACCACAAGCTGTTCGATATCGGCGTGCTCGGGCTGGACCATCGGCTGCGGGTACTGGTGTCAGGTGCGTTCAGCGCCCGGACGACCGCGGGCCGGGAGGTCTACCGGCTGCACGGGCGAGAACTCGCACCCCGGCCCGGCACGACCGTCCCCGCAGCCCGCTATGTGTCCTGGCACGCCCGGCAGGTATCCAAGGGCCAGCCGCTGACCGCATGACAGACGCGAACTGGAGCACCCCCGGCAGCCGACCACATCACGTTCGCCGCCAAGATACCGCTCCGCAGGCACCGGCGAGACCGAGCCATTCCGGCAGACAGACGGCATCGCCCGCGCACTGTCGGACCTGTCCTGACTCGCCCGCTCATGCCGAAATGAGTAAGTTGGTCCTGCATGTTCATGCGCTCATAGGCGTGGTCATGCACGACCGACAGCCTGCCGCAGACGGCACGTCCTGATGCAAATACTGGGTCCAGATCGCCGATTTAGTGCGGCTCAAAGTTGGTCCACCCGCAGGACGGCCAACGCGCAGACGGGGCCAGTTCTGTACGCTTGTCATGCTGCGGGGCGAACGATTCTCCTGCGGCATGAGCGGAAATTGGTTGGCAATGTAGACGCAGCAAGGCCGCGTTGAACAAGACTTCTAACACGATGCCATGCATAGGCCCTGTAACGCCGGGACACAAGCAGATGGCCAATCCTGGACGTATTCGCGCCGGAGCGCAGGCGCCGCGCCTCCGGAGTCAACCGAGCGCCGGGCGCACCTCCCCGCCGCACCCGCTGTCCTTCCACGCGTAGGCGGTTCCACCGGCAACTGCGAGGACGCCGAGCCCTACAACCGCGCCGACTCCGAGGGTGGCGACAACGCCCGCGGCAGCAAGCGCGGTTCCAGCCCCTATACCGGCGACTACGAGGATGCACTTAAAACGCAACCGAAAATCTGGGTCGGGCGGACTGCCCGCCGAGAGGGCCTCCCGTTTGATTAGGAGAATTTCACGTTCGTCATGGACGTTGCCCAGGATCCAATTCCACGCCGAGAGGAAGACTTCCCGCAATGAGGTTCTTTCGAACTCATCACCGAGGAGCCAGTCAAAGAGCTCCGCTGGCCCGTACTGTTCCCTAAGTTTCTGAAGTCCTGCGATGAGTGCCTCATCGGACTGCGAGCTCACCAAATCGGCGACACGACGTCCGGTCTCTACGAGTTCACCCAGACCGTCGAGCATGCGATCCGACAACCCCAGCAATCCGGAGAAGTCGACCTCGGCGACCCGGGACTCTTGGGCGGCCGTCAAGTAGACACTCCACATCTCATCGAGAGCAAGTAGACTGACAACGCGCTCGCAGGTCTGAAAGAGATACGCAGATTCTGCGATCGTCAGGGGCCTTGCACTGGCTGCGACCTCCGTGATCGTCATTACACTCCAATCCGTCGGTCGAGCATCGAGTTGTCGGACAGTCGAATGCCCAGTCGTCTACTGACACACACACTAGATGCTCAAGCGGACGCTGTCCCAGGTTTTCAATCAGGGCTGTTTCATGATCGTTTTAGTGTCGCGGCTGGCCGGTCCCGGCTGACGTGATCTGAAGTTATGTCACGATCTGGCGATGGCCGGCGTGGCTAGTCATCAAGTAAGGCGAAGACTTCGAACCCGCTTGCAGGCTGTAAAGATTTCCGGGTCGACGCGCCGGCACATAGCTGTCAGCAGTCTCGTGGCGACCTGGGTGGTGCGCAGGGATCATGGTCAGCACCTAGGCGGCCCAGTGCACCAGGGTGGTCAAAGTAAGTTTGCTCGCGATGGTGATGACGGGAAATGGCGGCATCGATGCATTTCGGTGCGTACGGTTCGAAGCATCAGAGCGCATGCAGCCTTTGGGGGCACAATGGACCTGGGAGACCGGCCACTGCGGGTTCCTGTAGCAGAGGCTCAGGATCTGTTTGAGGCGCAGATCGCGGCGGGTGAGCACCTCTTAGGCCAAATAGCCGCCGCTGCCGGGCTCGCTGACCTGGCGCCAGTCCGGGACGACCTGAGCGTATGGTCAGCGCGCAACGAGGCCGTCTTCGCAAGGGCGTTCGGAGCCACTGCCGGTCAGCAGTATCGCCTAGGAACTGGCGCTGCTGTGGCTGTCCGTGGATTCGAGCAGAGGCGGGCCGAGATAACACGTCATGTTCAAGCTGCGCTTGGCAAGCTGCGCAGGGCGGCGGCAGTTCTTGACCTCGTTCCTGGCGGCGTCCCGCCGACGGTCTCGTCATCGGTTCCTCAGCCCGTCGCTGCTGGAGCTAGCCAGGATGCGGAGCTGCCTGCGTCAGAGGTCGTTGAGTCCTCGTCCGTCCACGGCGAGCCGCTCCGATTGCCTGGCAATGCCGTCACGACCGGGTCAGCTTCCGAGCAGGAGGAGGACAACCTGGCCAGGGCCGGCGAGATTGCGGTACCGCCAGCTCACGGAAGGAGGGCGGCGTCTGTGCGCCAGCCTGGTGCGGGCAGGAAGGGGGAAAAGCATCGCGACCAGGCGAGACGAGACGTTCACGTTGCCGGGGTCTATGCCGTCGCAGCAGCAGTGGTCGGCGCATTGCTGCTGGCGATATTCACCAACGTCTTCGGGCTCTTCCCGGCAAGAGACCACGGTGTCGCCGGGAGTCCGCCGGTTTCCAGCCCACCCGCCGCATCCCCGAAGGACGCACCTGCGCCCGTAGCCAAAATCTTGGAGCCAGCACCAAACGCCGTCGTGCAACCTTGCACCACCGTGATCTTCAAGATCACCGGAGTCCCGACAGGCAAGGCCTTCGTCCTGGGCGTTTACATACCTCAGCATAATGCGTGGCATTTTACGGACGATAACCTTACGGAAATCCGTCCCAACGTCTGGAGCAAGACCCAGTCTCTGGGGGATAGCCATTATGGCAAGGGCGCGCCCTTCGTTATTGGCGTCTATATAATGAGCAAAAGTGAACTCGATGCTCTGTCGAATAATGAGACTACTTACTGGGACCCGCCCAAACCTCCAGAGGACGCAACTAGACTTGCCAGTGTTTCGGTAGTCAGAAATACCCATGACCTAGGCTGTTGAGGTGCGGGGCCTTTCGCAGCCGGATCGGTCGCGCTTTCGCAGCAGCTAGTGTGATCTTCGGCGGCCCGCATCGCGACAACTCCAGGTGCCCGGCCAGGGCCACCGCCAACCCGGAACCTCCCGGCGTCCGTGCATCAGACATGATGCCGGCAGAGGTACGCCAGCCTGATGCCGAATGCCGTTTATGCATGGAGGCGCATCCGCCTGCACGGTAAGCTAACGCCGCGCAGAACGGCGGATATTTTGCCCACATTACTGCCGTTCCAGCTCCATCCCCAACAGGTGCCGGACAGAGCCGGTTGCATGATTATTCGTGATCGCCAGACCGCACGGACTGCGCACTTCTGCCGCAATCAGTGCGTTCGGGGATCGGGCGCGGGGGCAGGCGGTTACGGAATTGTGCCGCGGGGCGCGACCCACTGTGTCAGCTGGCCGGTGACCTGCGCGATGAGGTCGTAGTCGGCGTCGTAATGCAGGACGGTCACGCGTTCTCGTTCGGCCACGGCGGCGATCATCAGGTCGGGGAAGCCGACCGCCCTGATCTGCCCGCCGCGCCAGAGCATCGCCTGGACCTCGAGCACGCGGCGCCAGTCCTCGTCGTGCGTAGCGAGCCACTCATAACCGGAGTCGCGGTCGGCGCGCAGCTGGTCGAACTCCGCGCTGGTCCTGGTGGCCCATCCGAGCTCAAACTCGATGACACCGCAGGTAGCGACCAGCCCCGCCTCGATCAGCGGGCCCAGCACCGCAGCTACCTCTGGGCGGCGGAGCCGGGCCAGCGCGCTGGTGTCCGCCAGATGGCTTGCTACCGCTGCCATGCGGCGCGCATCACCTCGGCATCCTCCAGGTCGGGCAGGCCGCCGGAGGCCAGCCGCTGCAGGTCCCGCCGGCGGGCTGCGAGCGCGGCGACCGCGCGGAGCGCCGCGTTGACGGTGTCCTTCTTCGTTTGTGTGTTCAGCACCTGCGCAGCGGCAGCAAGGTCCTCCTCGTTGACATCGATGAGAGTCTTGGCCATCTCCACCTCCCTCCCCGCACAGGATATCTCATCACCTACTCTTCGGATATACCCGTGGCTGGGGTCGGCCCTTTGCCGAATGAGGAGGCCCTGCGGCGGATCTGGGATGCGACGCGCCAGTGATCTCCTGGGAACGCATTGGGAACGTGTACCGCAGATCACGCATCCGGCCGCACGCAACAGGACCAGGACAAGATCAGCCCTTGACCACATCATCACAGGTCAGGGCCGATTCACGATGCGGAGGGAGGCATTCGGTTCGAACCAACGTAGTCTGAGCCGACGGTTCAGTACACCGCTCACCTTCAGCGACCGGGTGATCTTCACATACGTGTCATGACCTGGGACTTTGGCTGGTGGCAGGTGTTGGGTTCGAACCAACGTAGGCTGAGCCGACGGTTTTACAGGCCCCGCACCGCACCGCCGTGACCAGCGCGAATAGCTGTGTGCCCGGCCCATTCGGCGCGCATTCGGCGTGGCTGTTGTGCGCACCCGCGACCGCGCATCCCGGACCTCCGCGCCCACAACACCGAAGCCAAGATCCGAACCAAGGTGCGCCAAGATTCGCGACGATACGCCGCCACCACTCCACACAGGTCACCACCCCAGACGGGCCATATTCACGACGAGAACCTGGCCTACCGGGGCCAGTTCAGGTGATCACATTCGCCCTCAGCGTCGCGATGCCGATGCCGATGCTAGGCGGCGGATGCTCCATACGGACGCAAATAGCTCCTGTGGGCCGGGACTGGCCAAGTACTGCAGTCCGGGTGGCGCGTGGCATTGCCGACAAGAAGCACGCCGTAGGCGTGCCTATGCCCAGGAGGCGAGCCATTCGGCGGCGCGCTCCACGCCCGGCCGGTATCGCGCTGGAACCGTCGCTAGACGCGCTGCAATCACGCCTGAGTCGACGAGGCCGACCTTGAGCAGCTCGGCGACGAAGTTCTGGTCCTTCTCCCGCAACGCGCACAACTTCGCAACGCAGAGGTCCTCCTTGTCGAGGCACCAGCCGGTGAACTGTAGCTGGCCAGCGGGTTCGGCCGTGTTGGCGTTTTGCACCTTGACCAGTCGATCCCGCCAGCCTTCCGGCAACGCGGATGTCGTCAGGTCGACGCCATCGATCCTGAAGCCGTGAAGCTCTTCGAACGGCGAGAACTCTCCGGCGACCCCTTCGATGCGGTCGGCGAGCTGCGCGGTTTCTTCGTTGCTGTCGGTGATCGGGAGGATATCGACCTCGCCTGACATGGTGGCACGGACGGGGAGCTCATCCTCACGGAAGGTACCGAGGATCGCCTGGGAGCCAAGCACGATCACTTCCGGTCGACCGATTATCTGGCATGCGGTCCGGATGGCGTGCTCCAACTGATCGCGACGCATCAGCCCGCCACCTGGAGCACTGCCAAGCGTTCCTCGTTCGGCAGAAGGCCACCAACCGGAGACACCTCGCGCATTTCGATCGAGTCGCGATCCAGACCGGTGAGAATTCGGTGAAAGCCTGTTACGTCGCCGCGATCCAACAGCGACTCCCAGCGGTCGAGGTTCCGTAGATGTGGCTGGCCTCGCACGGTGCATCGGAGTCGCTTCAGGTTGCGCTCAATCGTCGGACGCCATTGCTCAAGGCTCGACCGCGTCAAGTGCGTCGACAGCCGGCGATGCAGCCGCCAAGAGCGCCACTCGGAGCGGGTGAGGTCGGGGGGCACCGGTCGCCAGACGACTTCAAGCCGATACCCCATGCACGACAGCAGCCGGTCAAGCTGGTCATCGCTCAGGTGGACCTTCCCGGAGAGGAACTGGCTGATACTCGACTGCCACACCCCACTGAGACGCGACAACTCCGACTGGCTGGTGCCCGTGTTGAGCATCACCTCGCGCAGCACATGGCTCCTATCCGACACCCCTAAACTATAGCAGATTTTGCTATACAGCACAGAGGTTGCCGGGTTCGGAAGCAATGATCTACGAATCGTTCCACGGACAGGTGCCAGCGAAGACCTCCCAGTGCTCAGCCAGGCGACCAGACCGCCCAACGACGCGGGCTGCGGCTGGCGAGATGCACTCAGTGTCCTCGTCCTGATTGTCCTCCCGCTCGCTGGATTTCGGCGCGCAGTCGGCGTGGACGCCTGCACTCGCCCGCCACCGACCACACACAACCGCATAGAACGCCGAAAGGCCTGACCGGCATACGCCCAGGTCAGGTGCTGTTCCGCAGCCAGTGGCAGAGGTTAGATTCGAACCAACGTAGGCCGAGCCGACGGTTTGATACACCGCTCCCTTTGGCTACGCCCGCAACACTGTGACCTGGGGTTTTACTAGTGGCAGGTGTTGGGTTCGAACCAACGTAGGCTGAGCCGACGGTTTTACAGACCCGCGACCATAACCCTCTGACCTCGGCCATAACGTCGAGCCTTCGGCCTGTGGGAACGCCATGGGAACGGGCCCGAGCACTGCACTCCGCTAGCGACGGCGCCAGCACTGCGCGTGCCGATCAAGATCATCTCCTGGTGCCGGACCCGGCCGCGAAGTGGCACCACCAAGCCAGCCGGCGGCGACTGGTTTCGCGTGCCCGAAATCCTGACTGACCGGTTGGTGACCTTCAGTGATCTACACGATCTCACCAGCAGACACGCCGACGGCTCGTTCTGCACGGGCTGTGGTCGGTGAAGTCGATACCCGATTGATGCATATTTGGCTTTTTGTGACCCGAGGCGGTGATCTTTGGAGCCGGATGTAGCTAGGCTGGCTGATTCCTTAAGCCTGCCCGCGCTCTCTCGGGGGTCAGGGGCTATGGTCCGCCGCAGCTGCAGCTTCCCTGACGACCGGCTCGGTGGGCAGTCGCTCGAGCTGGCGCGGCAATCCTGGGTCGGCGATCCGGTTTAGCAGCCGCGAACAGGCGCGTTCGCCAAGTAGCGGCATGGGCTGGCGCACGGTGGTCAGCGGCGGAGCGAGCAGAGAGCCGAGGTGCATGCCGTCAAAGCCGACTACGGCGACGTCGGCAGGGACGGCTATCCTGGCGGTCTGTAGTTCGCGTATCGCCCCGATCGCCGTCTGGTCGTTGGCGCAGGCGATCGCATCGGGCAGATCCCGCCGCGGCCTGGCCAGGATCTCGCGAACCGCGGCCTGGCCGCTGATCGCGGCGAACCGGCCGTCGAAGAAGCCCGCCGATGTGGCTCCGGGATGCTCGGCGAGCGCTTCGGTGAAAGCGCTCCGCCGCTCCTGCGCGTCGGGAGCTTCCCGCGGCCTGGCCACGTAGAACAGCCTGGCCTTGCCGTGGTGCTCGATCAGGTGGCGGACCAGCGCCTTGGTGCCAGCCCGGTTGTCGAGGGCAACGACGTCGGCGTGCGCTCGCCCGATGGACCGGCGATCAGCGCGACCGGGACACGGCCCGCTAGCACTGCGAGCCGCGGTGATCCGACGATGCCCAAAGAAAAGGTGCGAGGTTCAACCGAAACATGCCGCTGTGGTGGGAGATTGATCGATATCGCACAGGCCTTGTGCTGGGGTAATGTCGCCAACGAGTAGCGTGGCCCCTGTTCATATTGCACGCTCTTAGCCGGGATCGATCAGCCTCTGCGAGTTGGTCGGCGGACTCAGCCAGGGCAAGCTTCTCCAGGATGCGGACACTGTCGTCGACGATTGCCAGCGCACGTTACGGCTGGCGGGCGCGTGTAGGCGATCTCTAGTTTCAGGAAGATTCGGCGCCGGCCGCTAAACCTGCCTCGGTGCTGCGGTAGTCATAGGGTTGCGATGTGCCAGGTTTTACCGGAGGTGTTGTGGGCGGCGAAGGTGACGGTTTCGCGCAGTTCATTGAGGCACGCGAGCAGGCGTTGCAGCGGACGGCCTGGTTGCTGACCAATGACTGGGCGCTGGCGCAGGACCTGGTGCAGACGACGCTGGCGCGGTCATGGCCCTATTGGGGCAAGATCCGGCGCGGCGATGATCCGGAGATTTACGTGCGCAGGGTCATGGTGAACACCTGGGCGACGTGGCGGCGGCGCCGGTGGAGAGCGGAGCAGCCGTCCGGGATGCTCACCGACCAGCCGGCGCCCGGGGATGTGGCCGCCGATGTGGCGACTCGCCTGGCGCTGAGCAATGTGCTCGCGGCGCTGACGGAGCGGCAGCGGGCGGTCGTTGTCCTTCGCCTGTTCGATGACCTGCCGGAAGCCCAGGTGGCGCAGATTCTTGGCTGCGCGGCGGGCACGGTCAGGGCGACGCTGTCGCAGGCGCTCGCCCGCTTGCGTAACAACCCGCACATGGTCGACTTGATGGAGCGGAGGGCCTGATGTACGACGTTCAGAGCCGGCTGACCGAATTGCTGAAGGCGGGCGTCAGTGATCCGCCCCACCGGGTGACAGTCCAAGCGGTCAGGCATCAGAGAGCCCGGAGACGGACTGTCGCCGCTATCGGTGCGCTGACCGTGCTCGCCGCGCTCGCGGCTGTCAGCGCTGGCCTGGCGACAGCCGGCTCGACCCGGGCCGGCCGAGTTGCCATTTCGGCTGGCATTGGTACCCGGGGTGGGACACGAATCAAGGCGACTGCTTTCGCCCGCACCCTGTCGGCCGAGGTGAATTTGCCAGGCGGGGCTCGTCGCGTTCGGTGGCCATCGACCACGCCCGGGGCGCTAGAGCCGATGTTGCCGGGGCCGATGGCCGATGTCGTTGACCTGCGGACGCTGTACTGGACGAGCTGGCCGATCGGTCAGGTCAACGCGTTCCTGAGGGCGCACACGCCGCCCGGCTTGCTTCGTGGTGACAGCGGGCAAGTGAGCCGCTCCGGCGTGCCGACAAGCTATAGCGTCGATTACAACCCTCGGTCCCAACCGTCCTGGATTTACCTGGCGACCCTTGCGACAACGGTGATCCGCGGGTCAGGCGGCGGATCGCTGGTGCGCGTCGATGCGCAGGTCGCCTGGTATCCGCCGCGAAGCGCCGCAGAGCACATCAACGTAGGCAGATATCGGGCGGTGACCCTGACTGCTCCGACCCGCCAGACGGGACCACCGCGTCCGGTCACCCGAACCTTCACCAAGCGCGCGATCATGGTCAGGCTCGCCGACATCGTTAACTCCCTGCCTGCCTATCCCGACATCACGGTGAACTGCGGCGCGATGTCTGCCAACACCTCGTACCGGCTCGTGTTCACCCCGACCGCGTCCCGCTGGCCAAGGATCGTGGTGGCAACATCTGGCTGCGCTGTAGACACTGTGACTGTAGGCCAGCGCACCCAGCCAGCACTGTTCGAAAAAGGTGCTCTTCTGATCGGAGCATTGAGCAGGTTCCTCGGCCTAACTTCACGGTAAAGGCCTCACAGCTAGTTCTCGTGCGCCCCCCACAAGCATTCTGCTTGCATCAAGCCATCGACAGCTCGATGCACGTGCGGTGGGCTTGGCCGTACCGTGGACACTTCGCCTTAAGGAGGAGGGGCGATGGCAGAAACGGAAGGCAGGCCGGACACGCTGGCAAGCGCCAGTCTGGCCGCATTAGCCGCGCCGGGTGCGGAGCGCCGGCGGTCTACCACCCAGCTGGCCAGCGCCGATGCCCGCGCGGTGCTGGCGATCACACCCGGTCCGGCCGAGGGCTTTGACGGTAGCTGCAGCCCTGCGCATCCCGCAGCTGCGCCAAGAGCTGGTGATGGAGCAGGTGATGCGGGCCGATACCTTCGCCCTGCTTGGCGTGCTCGACGCGGCTTGCGACTCCGTCGGCCAGCTCACCGCCGCTCTCAACCGCACGTTCCGTCAGCACCCGGACGATCAGATCATCACCAGCATTCCGGGCCCAGCCGACATCAGCGACGCGATCGTGCTGGCCGAGATCGGCGACGACTGAACCGGTTCAGCGACGACCGGGCGCTGCAGGCATTAGCCGGCTCCGCCCCCGTCACCGGCGCCTGGGCAAATCACGCACCGTGACCCGGCGGCGAACCAAGAACAACCGCCTCGCCGCGATCGGCTAATCGTGATGGTCACCCCGGGTGCTGAGGCACTGTTCAACCGCATGCTTGGGCAGCTGCAGGTAAGCTCTAGAACAAGCATGCCGTCCCGGCCCAATGCGCACGGCGTGCGGGAGGGTGCCCTTAGATTAGGCACGCCTCTGCCCAGACCCGCGCGGGCTCTTACGAGCAGTAAGCCCACGTGTTAGTGAAATTTGACTGCGAATCCAAGTTTGACGTGTCTGCTAGCACTATACCCGAGGTGTCTTCCATTGTTATACCATAGTGATGCGGGTTGCTGACGAACCCAGCAGAGCCCGAGGACCAAGCTGAGGTAGCGTTTTCAACGCTGACGGTCTGGAAATCGCTCAGTTCCGTAGGCGGGTTATCCGGTCTTTCGCTGATAACTTCCGCGGTCGAGTTGTCTGGCGATTCGTCCGTCCTGCTGTGTTCGCTGTAGCCGTTGCCGTTATAGGAGAAGAAGTAGTCATAGACCTCGCTTGAAGAATCCCAGTACACCGAGCCATAGAGCGAACTACCGTGAGAGACCACCAGCCCCTTGATCGGGACTGGACCGCCGCTGTTATCGATGATCGTCTCGATGAACGCCTGATGGGCAGCGAAGTCCGGGTAGTTGAAGAACGTCCCTTCTTGGCCCAAGTTTGTAGTGCTGCCTGTGCCCCCTAGTCCGAGCCACTGCGCGAACTCGTCGCCACTGCAGCCGGCTCCGATGAATGAAGGCTCGATCCAAATCACGGTGACCTCATTGTACGTGTGCCCAGTGACGTAATCGCCTGCCCAATTGTACGAGCATCCCGGCAGCGTGCAAGGGTCGTCGGTATGAGGTGATCTGGAGACGAGTTCAGCCGGCGCTTGAGTTGCTGCCCTCGGGACTTCGACCAGGTACTTCGGTGCCGGGTTGAAGCGCCGGACATGGCGCATAACACCGTACCACTTGCTGCCCAGTTGCTTCCGGGTAGGTATCCCGTATACGGCGAGCTGCTTATCCGAGGCTCTGAGCACCTGGAAGTGTGCAGGAGGCACGTCCACGGTTACTTCACCGTAGGAGTAGGCATTGCCACCGCCGCGAAGTGGCGTAACGTGCTGGAGCCACAGAATTTTGTCACCGCAGGACCGCAGGACACCAATCTTGACCTTATACGGATTAAAGGATCTAGAGCACAGAGCAGACACGCGCGCATTCTTCGGAACAGCAGCGGCAACGTTGCCGTGCCCGGCGAAAACGGCCATGCCGCCGCACAGGACGAATACGGTCAAGGCGATGACGAGTTTCTTTCCGCGCATCTTGCTCTCCGGTAATAGGTTCCTAAGTGACACAGACTGACTTAGTATAACGAAGCCATACCACGAGTCAAGACTCTGATTTTGGTTGACCATTGTGAATGCTGAGTTCCAGGCTAGTACTGTTGCAATTAGGGATCTGTGATGTCGTCGAACCGGATGTGGCCGGCATGCAGTATCGCGACGTACTCCCGCTGGTGGCTGGAGGCCAGGCGGTCGTAGGCGGTGCGCGCGACCAGGTCGGCGTCCAGGGCGCGTGAAATCTGCGGGCTCGATCACGACCGGGGACTCGGCGTCGAGTTCCGCCTCGACTTCGACCTCGTCGCCGGTCACGACACCGCCGGGGGTCTTGCCCTGGCGATTTCATGACTGTCTCCGGCGGTGCCGCCGGCGAGCGGGGTTTGGCATTCGCCGCCAGCGATCAGCCATGGCCAGACGAGATCGAACGCGCGCGGACAGGCCACAAGCTGAGCGCCCGGGCCGCTCTATCGCCGGGCCTGCTGGCACTGGCACAAAGTCAGCGGGCAAGATCCGCCGATCTGGCCTTGTTCCGGTAAGTCGCTGTGGTCAGCGGTGTCGAACCAGATTGGCTGATCTGCATCAACGAAGCGCCCCGGATGACTACTACATCCGCACGTACATACTCGGCACGGCGCGGTGGCAGTGGTGACGGGCCGGTTCGTTCCGTCACCGAGAGTGGAGCTGTCTGGGGCGCCGCCGATGACGCGGCGCAACGATGACAGCGGCCATGCCGGGTGCGGTGGTGCGCGGCACCATAGTGGCGCCCAGCGAGGCGCAATAAGGGCCTGCGTGGCTGGGAACGCATTGGGAACGGGAGCAGCCTTAGACCGGCTGCGCCGGGGGCCCGCCGGGCCGCTGACCTGCCCCACCCTAACCCGGAGCCCTGTGGGGAGCGGTCTGCAGACCGCTCCCCACAGACAAGCGATAGCCCGGCGCTCACACCAGGGCTGACCTGGCATTTTGCGTGCGTGGCAGGTGTTGGGTTCGAACCAACGTAGGCTGAGCCGACGGTTTTACAGGCATCTCCAGAACATGCTCTGACCGGCGCTAATACGGCTGGCCGTCAAACTTCTCCGGTCATTCTCCGGGCGCGCGCAGAGGCCGACCTGAGCACGGAGCCGTTCTCAGGTCGGCCCGGGACTTGGTGACCCTGGCGACGACCCCGGTCTTTGGGCCGACATCCACATGGACCCGCAGGCCGAGCGCGCGCGCCAGGGTGAGCAGGGTGTCCATGGAGGGGTTGTGCTCGGCGGCTTCCAGCCGCGCCACCACCGGCTGGCGCCAACCCAGCAGCCCGGCCAGCGCGGTCTGGCTCAGCCCGTGCTCGGCCCGGTAGCGGATCACCGCCTCCGCCACCGCCCGGGCGAGCGCCGTGCGCTCCCACTCCGCCCGGAACTGCGGGTCCTGGAGCATCTCCGCCAGCACCTCGGTGTTGCCGATCAGCCGCCTGGTCATCCGCCGATCTCCTTCAGCCGTTCCTCCGCCAAGCGCACCGCCCGGTCAAACTCGCGCCGGGCATGCTCAGCCTCCGGGCCTACGGCGAGCATCACCATCGCGCCCGCCACCCGCCGGTACAGCACCCTCCACGGGGAGCGGCCCGCGCGGGGCCGCAGCTCCCGGATCCCGGCCCGGCTGCCTTTCACCTGGCTGGTGTGCGGCCAGCCGAGCCGGTCGCCGAACGCACCAGCTTTGCCGTCGCATTCATCACCGCGCCGCGCTCTCGCGGGCGGCCACCCCGGGCCACAGGGCCAGGCGGGGTAACCCCGCCCCGGCCGCCGGCCAGGCTACGGCCGCCCGCCCCATGTCAAGCCCGGCTCACGTACCTGCCAAACCTCGGCCCGGACGCGCGGCACCGCCGGATGGGTAAAATCGGTTCGGAGCAGGCATTGGCGCCTGCTGGTCACACAAACCCAGGTGTGCACGGGAGCTGGGGACCTCCATAGTGCCGCTGATAGCGGAGGGTGAGTTGAGCGCTGAGCCCGCCGCGTTCCCCGGCGCCAGGCCTGCTAGAACCATGTTTGCGGCGCTGTTCGGCGAGCTGGTGCTGCACCGGCGGGCGGGCGCCCCGGGCGAAGTCTCGCAGGACGCCTACAGCCTGTTCTATGCCAGGTCATCAGCGATGGGATGGCTCACCCCGGCGGTGGAGGGGGCCTCGGACGGGTTGTGGGGGATGAACGACGCGGAAGCTGCCCCTGGCTCGGGAGCGCCGCCGTCACGGGTTGCGTTCTTTCAGGTCGTGCTGACCGAGCCGAACCTTGCGAAGCTGCTGCCTGTTCAGCCGTTTCTGGCGTGTGCGGGCGATGTGATGGCGCGTTTGGGCAGCCTGCGCCTGGAAGCGGTCCAGGTGCTGCTGCCTGAGCGAGACGCCGACGAGGATGCGCAGTTTGCCTCGCCATCGGGTATGCGGGTCGCCAGCTCTTTGCTGTCTGCCTGCAACTGGTTCGCCGACTGTGACCCGCGGCTGCGGGCACCGGTGCGGGTCACGCTGGACGGCGGCCCGGATCCGTCCATCCGCGCGGCAGCACCCGCGA
>Ga0208565_1001276_pt1 | contig 15122 bp, 15 predicted proteins | sample Sb_taG_7_FD_187706 | JGI IMG/M metagenome (GOLD analysis project Ga0208565, IMG submission 187706) | Peat soil microbial communities from Weissenstadt, Germany - Sb_50d_2_FS metaG (SPAdes) (version 2) | ecosystem: Environmental > Terrestrial > Soil > Wetlands > Peat | place: Germany...
GTTCATTGCAGGTCTCCGGGTCTGGGGAAACTGGAAAATTGGGGAAAACGTCCTTAAAGTCTTCCTCAGGCTCAGGGGTTCTGCAAACCGTCGCGTCGACCTTTTCCTCCCTCTCATAGCTTCAATTCCGGGTCGCTCCAAGACGGGACATCGAAGGACTGCTCATGCCGGAAGCCGACTCAGAGACAAACTCGGCCCACTGCGGATCAAGCGGCTCAACATGCCACTCAAAGGGACGGGATGACGAGGGAATTGGGCGCGAACAAACCCCAAATCCGGTTGCAACTCATTGACTGCGATAGCCTAACGTCCGATGGCTTCGTTCGGCCGCCGGCAATCGAACCCAATCCCGCGACGAAACCGAGATTCCGGCACCTGGAGAAGGGGCTGGCGGCGTTCTGGAAGAGTTCGAAGGAAGACCTCCAAAGAAAGGTAAGCCGGAAGGAAAGCGCCCTGAGGTCATGGCACAGGACCTTGACAGCCCAGCTTCTCGAAAGTAAATGTCTAGGTTGCCTCGCGGCGACCGATCGACTGACTGAGGGGGTCAGTCGCGGCATCGTCCGGGTTCGATTTGCCGCCCCCAGCCGGGCGGAAGCGTCCCGCTTTGGCGAAGGTTCACGAGTTCTCGTCCCCGAGGAGGACGTCATCGGACCGATCGAGCGTGGTTTGAGGGTAAACGAACAGATCCGCATTTCACCCGTGCGGGTCATCAATGCCGAGGGAGCGATGCTGGGCGTCATGCCTACCAGCAAGGCCCTCGAAGCCGCCCGCGAGGCAGGCATGGACCTGGTCGAGGTCGCTCCCAACGAGCGGCCCCCCGTCTGCAAGGTCATCGACTACGGCAAGTTCAAGTACACCCAGAAGAAGAAGCTCTCCAAGCAGAAGCAGCACCAGATCCAGGTCAAGGAGATCCGGGTTCGACCCAAGACCGGAGATCACGACATCGAAGTCAAGGTCAAGCGTGCCCGTGAGTTTCTCGAGCACAAGGACAAGGTGCTGGTGAACGTCCTGTTCCGGGGTCGCGAGCTCGCCCACATCGACGAGGGACGCAGAGTCATGGAAGAGGTGCTCCAGGCTCTCGAGGAAGTGGGCAAGCTCGAGAAGAACCCCTCGATGGAAGGACGCCGGATGACCGCGATCCTCGCCCCGAAAACCTGAGCCCACGCCAGCCCCAACAACGCCAGGCCAGGAACGACGCCAGGCCAGGCAGGCGTTCGCCTGGCCGGGACGTCGCGCTGCCGCAGCCGTTGGCTGGAGATGCCCGCCCGCTCGCACGTTGATCCTTCTCATACGTTCGAGTCGGGGCGGCGGGTTTTCTTGCCGCGCGGTGGGTCCGGATGGCTCAGCTCGAGACTGTTCGGGAGCAGAACGTGCTCTGCCGTGACTGGACGTCAGGCGATCGCATGTGATAGGATACATAGCTTCCCAGCGTTGCGGCGCCGGAGCACGCCCAAAGCGATCGGCTCAGACCGCGGCTCGAGTCTGCCGGTACCGATTGCCTGGTTTCCCGGTGTGAGAACTGTGAGCCCGGCCGGTCGGCTTGATTCGGCCCGCCGATCCGCTCGACGGCAGTTGCCCGAGCGGGAATGGCCCCAGAGAGTTATCCCAGATTCGAAATGCGATCGAGTCGATGGAGCCCAGGCCGCTGACGGCGATGCGAGGGCCTCAGCCGAAACGACCGTGAGCACTGACAGGACGTATCGATCATGCCCAAGCTGAAAACCCACAAAGGGATGAAGAAGCGGTTCAAGGTCTCGGCCAATGGCAAGGTCCAGCACAAGCGCTGTGGGTCGTCGCACCTGATGAGCCACAAGAGCGGCAAGCGGGTCCGCCGGCTGCGCAAGCCAACGGCGCTCAACGTCGCGGCCGAAACCCGGCGGGTCCGCTCGGCCTTGCACATTCGCCCTGGCGTCAACCCGCTCGATGTGGAAGCAGGCAGGCTGGCGGCTCTGGCCGAAAAGGCCCAGACCTCGACCGGCACTCCGGGCACCGGCGATCCGGCGCCGAAGTCCGACTGACCGTGTACCGGCCGCCCCCCACGGACGAACTGGCCAGGATCCGGGCCCGTGTCTCCTTTGACGGGGTTGCCTTCGTCAATCATCCAGAGATTCCCCGTGGACCGGGTGCCTCGCGACGCACCCCTATGTTTGAGATGAGACCCGAACGATGCGTTCCAAGAGCGGTGCGGCCCGAAACCAGTCGAAGACGCGGCTCTTCAAGGCCACCAAGGGATTTGTCGGAGGCCGCCGTCGCCTCCTGAAATCGGCCAAGGAAACCCTGTTGCGGGCCGGCATGTTCGCGTTCCGCGACCGCCGCGCCAAGAAGCGCGACTTTCGGAGGCTGTTCATCACCCGCCTGAGCGCCGCCGCCGAGATGCGCGGATTACGCTACAGCCGGCTGATCCACGGACTCAAGCTGGCCAAGATCGGGCTCGACCGCAAGAGCCTCTCGGAACTGGCCATCCACGACCCCGAGACGCTCGACGCGATTGTCGCCCTGGCTCGCGAGGAACTGAATCGGCACGACGCGGCCGTCAAGTCCCGTCAGCCGGCAACGGCCGCCCACTGATCGCGAACGCCACGATGAGCTCCAACGATCCCTTGGAAATCGCGCTGCGTGAGCTGGAAAGCCTCGAGCTGTTCGGCACTGCAGCGCTGGTTGCGGCCTCAAGCCCCGAGGCGCTCGAGGCTGCGCGGATCGAATATCTGGGCCAGAAGCAAGGTAAGGTCAAAGCAGCCCAGGAGCGGTTGCGAACGCTGGATCCGGCCGGCAAGCGTGTCTATGGCCAGCGATTCAACGGCGTCAAGCAATCCCTCGAGGCCGCCCTCAGCGCCGCCAGATTGCGGCTGGAACGTCGCTCCGTGGCCGCCGGCGCGATTGATGTCACGCTTCCGGGAGCCGTCCCCCGCCTGGGCCATCGCCATCCCCTGACCCAGACCGCCGACGAGCTGATCGACCTTTTCGGCCGGTTCGGCTTCAGTGTCGCGCGTGGTCCCGAGGTCGAGGATATTCACCACAATTTCGATGCCCTCAATATCCCCCCATCGCACCCCGCCCGTGATCCCCTGGACAACTTTTACCTGTCCGAGGATACCATGCTGCGGAGCCAGACGAGCACCGTGCAGATCCGGGTCATGGAAGCGCAGCGGTCTCCGGTGCGGGTCATCGCCATTGGCCGGGTCTATCGCCCCGACACGGTGGATGCCACCCATTCGTTCATGTTCCATCAGATCGAGGGCCTGATGGTCGATCGCGGCGTGACCATGGCCGACCTCAAGACGGTGCTCCGGCTCTTCGCCCGCAGTTATCTCGGCCACGACGTGAAGATTCGCTTCCGGCCCTCCTTCTTCCCGTTCACCGAACCGAGCGTCGAGGTCGATATGCTCTGGCACGGCGGGGACCGATGGGTTGAAATGGGGGGAGCGGGGATGGTCGATCCCAACGTGTTCCGCGCCGTGGGTTACGACCCCGAGGAAGTGACCGGTTTTGCCTTCGGGCTGGGGATCGAGCGGCTTTGCATGCGAAGGCATGGAATCGATGACATCCGACTACTCTACCAGAACGACATCCGGTTCCTTGACCAGTTCTGATCCCGGCCCGGCCAGCCGATCTTTGATCTTGCCCCGACGTCCTGACACGACCAGGAAATCAACCGTTGTGATCGGATTGGATCCGACCCGACCCGTTCATCGACTGCCGCCTCTTCTCTGTCGACGGAGCCTCTCATGGAAATCGACGTCAGCCGCGTGATCGTCAGCAGCGGTCCCACCGCGCATACGACCCAGGTGCACCATCGCGATTTCTCGGAAATTCGCGCCGACGGCGGATCCGCCAAGGAAGCCGCCTCTCACCTGGCAAACAAGCTGGCCGCCGCACTCGACACGGCCCTCACCGACTGGCGCCGCCAGACGCTCGGCCAGGCGATCGCTGATGTCGAAGCCTTCGTGAAAAAAGACGATTGACCTTCAGCGGGTAGGGGCTAATGGCCACTGGCTCGCCGCCAGTGATTCGTTGTCACTCCCTGTTTGCCATCTGCCATTTGCCATCTGCCATCTGCCATCTGCCATTTGCCATCTGCCATCTGCCATCTGCCATTTGGAGTTACTTGTCCTCTGCCCGGTGACCTGATCGTCACCTGCCCGTTGCGCCACGGAGACGTCCCGTCCATGACGACCCCGGAAGCCGTCCGGCACCCCAAGGCCGCGAAAGCGGGCGCCTTGCATCGCGACATCGGGGTGCTGGACGCCACGATGCTCGTCATGGGCGCGATGATCGGCTCGGGGATCTTCATCACCTCGGCCGAGTCGGCGCGGCTGGTCGGGGCACCCGGCTGGCTCTTGCTGGCCTGGGCTCTGGCGGGAGTGATGACGGTCTCAGGCGCCATCGCCTCGGCGGAGCTGGCCGCGATGATGCCTCGCGCCGGGGGCCAGTATGTCTTTCTCCGGGTGGCTTACGGTCCGATGTTTGGCTTTCTCTTCGGCTGGTCGTTGTTCCTGGTTGTCCAGACCGGAACGATCGCAGCCGTCGCGGTGGCTTTCGCGAAGTTCCTGGGCGTGTTCTGGCCTGCGATCTCGGCCGATGCCCATCCGCTCTTCCGACCCGTGATCCTGGGCCACTATGCCGTCAGCCTTTCCACCCAGCAGTTCGTCGCTGTGGCTTTGATCGTGATTCTGACGATCACCAATACCCGGGGACTCAAGCTCGGGACGCTGATCCAGAACACGTTCACCTTCGCCAAGACCGCTGCGCTGGCCGCCCTGATCGTGATCGGCCTGACCCTGGGCTGGAGTGGAAAAGCGGCCGCCTGGACAGCGTCATGGTGGAACTCAACGGCCAACGGCTGGAGCTCGCTGGGTGCGTATGATGGCCATCTCCCGGTCGAGGGATGCCCCGCGCTCATTTTCCTGCTCGGGCTGGCCATGATCGGGCCGCTCTTCTCGCAGGCGGCCTGGAACAACGTGACCTTCACCGGCGGCGAGACCCGCGACCCCGGCCGGACTCTGCCGCGGGCCTTGTTTCTGGGAACCATCAGCGTGGTCGCACTCTATCTGCTGGCCAACGTCGCGTATCTGGTATCGCTTCCCTTTGCGGAGATCCAGCACGCTCCGCAGGACCGGGTGGGAACCGCGGCCATGGAGGCCGCGCTGGGACCGGGCGCCCGCTACGCGATGGCGGCGGCGATCCTGGTCTCGACCTTCGGATGCGTCAACGGCCTGGTCCTGGCTGGCGCGCGGGTATACTATGCAATGGCTCGCGATGGTCTCTTTTTCAAGAGCGCAGGCACGACCAATTCCCACCACGTGCCGGCAGTTGCGCTGGCGGCGCAGGGCATCTGGGCGACACTGCTGGCTCTGCCGGTGACCGTCACCACCGACGCGGCCACGCAGGCCGTCAAGTACGGCAACCTCTACAATGACCTGCTCGAATACATCATCCCGGTCGATGTCAGCTTCTACACGCTCATGGTCGGGGCCGTGATCGCCCTTCGAATCAAGGCGCCGTTCCTCAAGCGGCCGTACCGGACAGTCGCCTACCCGCTCCCCGCCCTGATTTACATCGCCCTGGCGGTCCTGCTCGTTGTCGATTTCATCTACCTCAAACCCAAAACCTCGGGAATCGGCTTCCTGATCGTGCTGGCGGGCATTCCGGTCTACCTGATCTGGCAACGGATCAGCGACCGGAAGGGACTGCGTGCAGGGCCGAAGGTCCAACCTGATGCGTGCTGAACGATGATCGTAAGCTGGAACTGGCTCACCGATTACATCCGGCTTGACATGCCGGCCGAGATCCTCGCCGAAAGGCTCGCGCTGACCGGGCTGAACCATGAGTCGACCTCCGAGGTCGAGGGCGATCTGGCGATCGACCTGGAAGTGACGAGCAACCGGTCGGACTGCCTGGGACACATTGGCGTCGCCCGCGAGATTGGCGTGCTTTTCGACAAGCCCCTGCGGGTGCCCGCTGCCCGGCCGACGAGCTCAGGACCGGGCGTGGAGTCTTGCACGGCAATCGCGGTCGAGGCGGGCGACCTCTGCCCCCGGTTCACGGCCCGCGTGGTCTCGGGCGTGCGCGTGGGGGAGAGCCCCTGGTGGCTGCGGAAGCGGCTGGAGACGATCGGCGTGCGGCCGATCAGCAACATTGTCGACGTGACCAACTATGTCATGTTCGAGTGCGGGCAGCCGCTGCACGCCTATGACCTTGACCGTCTGGCCGAGCACCGGCTCGTGGTCCGTCGCGCCCGCCCGGGCGAGACCCTCACGGCCATCAACAACCGGGTGTACGAGCTCGACCCCGAGATGCTCGTGATCGCCGACGCGACCCGCCCGGTCGGACTGGCGGGAGTGATGGGGGGGCTGGAGACCGAGATCGGCTTCGACACGACGAACGTCCTGATCGAGGCCGCGCAATTCGATGCCATGTCGGTCCGCCGCACTTCGCGCGCGCTGGGTCTATTCAGCCCGTCCAGCTTCCGCTTCGAGCGGCCGCTCGACCCGGAGATCACCGACTGGGCCAGCCGCCGCTGCGCCGAACTGATCCTGGAAGTGGCCGGCGGGACGCTCCATCCTGGCGTGATCGATGTCGGCGGACCCCCTCCCGAGCGCGGACCGATCACCCTCCGGCTCGCTCAGATCGAGCGGGTCCTGGGCATCCGGATCCAACCTGGCGAGGTCCGGAATATCCTGACCGCCCTGGGGCTGGAATGGCTGGGGCAGACTGACAATTCGGTCACCGGCCGCCCGCCGAGCTGGCGGCCGGACCTGGAGCGTGAGATCGACCTGATCGAGGAGGTGGCGCGGATTCATGGCTACCATCACATTCCCGAAGATCGGGCTGTCCCCGTCACCAGCGCGCCGCGTGGGCTGCGCGAGCGGGTCGAATCCGAGGTCCGCGGCTTGCTGACGGGCCTGGGGCTGAACGAGGCGGTGACCTTCAGCCTGGTCGACGAGGCCCTGAGCCTGCCGGTCGGCCCCGGCTCCGGACCGCCGCCACTGCGGATCGAGCATTCCAGCCGCAAACGGGAGGTCGCGTTGCGGCAGAGCCTGATTCCCAGCCTGCTGGCGGTTCGCCGGCACAACGAGGCCCACGGCAACCTCGATGCCGAACTGTTCGAGATTGCCCATGTCTATCTTCCACGCCCTGACCAACCCCTCCCCGACGAGCCGACCCGGCTGGCCCTGGTCAGCGGCCGCGACTTCCGGCAAATCAAAGGCGTGATCGAATCGCTCCTCGCGCGACTGCACGTTTCCTCGCCACTCAGGGCTCAACCGGTCGAGGTCGCTCTGTTCGCACCAGGGCGCGCTGCCGAGCTCCTGCTGGGTGACATTCACCTTGGTTACACGGGCGAGGTCGATCCCGATCAGCTCGCGACACTCGAGCTCCGTGGTGCCTGCTCGGCGGCCGAGATCGAGTTCGCCGTTCTGATGCAGCAGGCGCAGCTCGTCCCTCTCTATCGTCCGCTTCCCTCGTTCCCCGCGGTTGTCCGCGACCTGTCCCTGGTGGTTTCCCGCTCATTGAGCTGGGCCGACCTGAGGGCGGCCGTGGTCGAGGCCGCCGGTCCAACCCTTGCCGCAGTCGAGTACCTCGATACGTTTCAGGGGGGCAACCTCGCGGAAGACGAGCAGAGCGTTCACTTCAGCATGACCTTCCGCCATCCCGAGCGAACCTTGACCGGTGACGAAGTTGACCACCTCGTCAAGGCCATCGTCGCTGCCTGCACTTCCCGCCTGGGGGCCAAGCTACGAGTTTAATGGCCGGGAATCGACGGTCGGTGCTCGACGAGCCATTTGTGCGAGCTATGAAAGTGTGTAAGCCAGGCCGAGCGCGACGATGATGGCCATCGTTACGAGGATGAGGATGATGTGGCCCGCGCTCGGCTCCGCCAGAAAGTCGCCGAGTTGCTCCCCAAGTCGTTCGAGCCAGCGCTCGGCAACGGTCGGCGGTTCGAGCGTTTGATCCTGCGTGCGCTCTTCGACCAAGGCACGATTCAACTGGATCACTTCCTTACGGTATTCCTGCTGAACACGCCTGCCCGATTCGACACCCTCGTCCTCGAGGTTTCTACGGTGAGAGTCGAGACGCGTCGAGGCCGGCCTGGGGGAATCCGGCGTTGCTCTTCTGGTGGAGTGCGCGGTTTCCCGGGCTCGATCCCGCTTGGACTGAAGTGCCGATTCGATCAGAGACCAGTCGAGAGGAGTTTCGGGTTCGGGGAGAGACGAGGAGGTCGAGGTTCGGAGCTGTTGACTTCCAGGGCTTGTTCGGGTTTCCCGCTTGCGGCGGTCCGCGGCCGGGAGCAGCATCTCGAGCTCTTCCGCCACCTCGGCAGCCGAGGAGAAGCGATCTTCAGGACGAGGGGAGAGCAGACGGTCGATCACCGCGACCAGGGGGACAGGCAGGTCCTTGCGAACGTCCGTGATCGGAACATGTCGATCCTGGATCCGTTTGACCATCCGATCCATCTTGGTCATGCCCGGAAAGGCAAATTCTCCCGTCAGCAGCCGGTACATGGTGCAGCCGAGACTGAATTGATCCGTCCGCGCATCGACCGCCTGCCCATTGAGCTGCTCGGGCGACATGTAATCGCATGTCCCGACCACAAAGCCTTCGTCGGTGTCTTGAGCACTCGCTCCTTCGTTCGAGACCCCGACGAAAGCTCCCAGTCCAAGGTCGAGGACCTTGACGACCCCCGTGTTGTCCAGGAAGAGATTGGTGGGCTTGATGTCCCGGTGGACCACCCCCTTTTCGTGAGCGTGGGCGAGACCCCATGCCACCTGTATCATGCAGTCGATGACCTCTTGCGGGGGCAGCATCCCCCGGCGCCGCAGGACCTTCTCGAGATCCTCTCCCTCCAGGTACTCCATGACAATGTACGGGGAGTCCTCATGCTGGTCGGCGTCGAAGGCGCGGACGACGTTGGGGTGGTCGAGAACCCCGACGATCTTCATTTCACGGAAGAACCGCGTGACGGAATGCTTCGAGGATGCACAGACCGGCAATACGACCTTGAGGGCGACCAGGCGATCCAGCAACCGATGCCGGGCCTTGAATACGCGCCCCATGGCTCCGATACCGAGACGGTCCAGCAGCACGTAACGTCCGAAAACGAGGCTCTTGGCTTTCCCAACCAACAGGCGGCGGGCCTGAAACTCCGTCAGCCTGCCTTGCTCGACGAGCCGCTCGGCCAGCGCGGATGAGTCTTGCAGTTGCGTGTCCTGAACCAGGCAATCACGGACCTCCTGCAAACCGGTTTCGGACAGTATGCCCGACCGTTCCATCGTCGCAAGGAAGTCCGCCGACGAGAGACCACAAGGGTTGGCATCAGAATCGTTTGGCACTGCGAGATGGCTCCGGGAATCGCGCCGTTTGCCCAGGCTGACGCAATGCTTCCTCACCGATGAAACCGGCTGTCTCTTTCACTCCATGCCCCATCATGCACGACGGTATCTCGTAATGCCAGTGCAAGTTCACAGAGTCATCCGGGACGCTGAGTCATCATAATCCGATCAAACATTCAAGAACTCAACTTTGGTTTCACGATATCTTGCACGCAGTCATGATTGCACGCCACCAAGCCTTGTCGCGTCGAGACCCACGGCAGGCAGTTTGCTCGGTCTGACGGTGGAGGTAGCAGGCGGCCAGCAGTCTCGATTACCCTGGTGGTGATGTGATTCATCCCGGATTCGACGTCCGCTCGTCGGGCTCGATTCGAAGCGTCTATCGTACGTGGAAGGGATTTTGGCCGGCCTCACTCAACCAAACAGGACATGCCTCGATGAGCAAGCAAGTACGAGCTGCGATCCTCGCATTCGGCCTGGTTCTGCCGGGTGCCCTCGGGTCCGAGTCGGTGGCGATGGCTGATGAAGATGGTGCTCGCCCCGCTGACGCCACCTTGAAGGGCAAGGACGCTCTGGGCGACTGGACGAGGGATGCGCCGGGCGTCCGTCGCAAGATCACGGTTGCTGATCTTAGGATCCCAGGCACAAGGGAAAGCACCCCGAGCTCAAGGACAAGGTGATTGTTCCCGACGTGCTTGTTCAGTCGCACTCGGCGTCGCTCGACTTGACCTTCTATGACGGCAGCCAGTTCCCGCAAGAGTACCGGCTCGACGCGTTTGCTGCCGAGCATGGCTCGTGGAACCGTGCCCGCCGGACCGGCTACAAGGTGATCCGCGTGCCAATGAAAGACGGCAAGGCCACGGGAGAGTACGAAGACTTCCTGGTCGGTTTCGTCACCGGGGATGGAAACGTTTGGGGCCGTCCGGTCGGCGTGGCCGTGGCGGCGGACGGCTCGCTCCTTGTGACTGACGACGGCTCGGGTTCCGTCTGGAGGGTCGCGTATACCGGCAAGAGATAAGATCGGATCGACCCTCGCTCGACGGCCGGGACCATGGGGGCAATACTCAAGGAGTCGCTGGTCAACATCAGGCAGCGAACCCGGTGGAAGTTCCGGTCCGCTTTCCATAGAGATCGTGGCGTCGTCCCGATCCTGGGTGGGAACGAACTCGGTCCCGCATGGTCCGGCAGTCCGGGCTGGATCGAGAATTGCAAGCAGACTGTACGCGAAATGGGGCGGACAGAACTTGCGGTCGGCTCCGAGGCGAAGTTTCCATGATCAGCATCCTCAAGCAATGGCGAGTCTGGGTCCTGGCCGTGCTGCTGATCGGTCCCGTGCTGGCTTACGTGGCCTTCGGCACGATCTGGCTCTGGGAGCGCGGCTGGTTGTGGCTCACAACCGCGGCCCTGCTCTGGATAGCCGCCGGGACGGTTTTCTCGATCCTGGCCGCCCGGTGGACAAAGAATGTCCATCCGATCATGCCTCCCCTCGACTGGGAGTCACCCTCCACGTTCTCTCCGCGCGACCGCGAGGCCTGGAAGATCGTCGAGCAAGAATCCGACGCCGGCGAGACGCTGGCGATGGGGGCTCTGGTCGAGCCCGAGATCTACATTGAGACCGGGCGCAGGCTGCTCCGGCGGCTGGCCGAGTTCTACCATCCGAACACGACCAATCCACTGGACGATGTACCCCTGATCGAGCTGCTGACGGCCCTGGAACTTGCCTCCGAGGACCTCGCTGGGCTCTCGAGGCAGATCCCGGGGGGAGACATGATCACGCTCTCGCACTGGCGGCGGGCCGTTCAGATCAGCGGTTACATTTCCAGGGCCAACGATCTTTATTCCATGATCTCGCCGATCCTCAACCCCCTCTCGGGCCTGGCCCGGCTGGGTACGCGGGAGCTTCTGATCAAGCCGGCCTGGAAGAACATGCAGCAGAACGTGCTGCGCTGGTTCTACCAGGCTTACGTGAACCGCCTAGGTGTTCACCTGATCGAGCTGATGAGCGGCCGGCTGGCCATCGGGGCCGGGCAGTATCGCCGGTTGACCCGCCGCGCGGCACTGCCGGCGGCCGCCTTGTCCCGGGAGCAAGAGCCCCTGGTCGCGGCCATCGTGGGGGCTCGCGGCTCGGGCAAGTCGCGTCTGATCGAATCGCTGAAGCAGGCATTCGCCGGCGATCCGAGCCTGATCGCCGCCCGGTTCGAGGGACGCGGGCTGGACCCTTCCCTGGCCGAGCGGCTCCGCAACGTTCGCTGGGTCGAGGTTCCTGGCTATCCTCCCGCCGCGGAAAGCGACTCGCGCCGGAACCGGTCCCTGCGCCAATCCGCGGTGGCCGCGGCGATCGATTGCGACCTCTTGATCCTGGTCATTGACGGCCGCAAGGGGCTTCAACCGGCGGACGTCTCGCTGGCGCAGGCGTGGGACCGCTACTTCATCGAGCACCCGCAGCGCGAGGTGCCACCCACCCTGGTCGTGATCACGGGGGTCGATCATCCGGACTTCGGTGCCGTCTGGGCGCCTCCCTACGACTGGTCGGCCGGCAAGGGAATGCGCGAGGCCGCCGTCCGATCCCTCTTCGACTCGCTGCGGTCGACGCTGCCGCCGACCTTCAGCACATTCACGGCAGCCGGCCTTCCCGGTGAAACGGCGTTCGGTGTCGCCGAGCACGTCCTGCCCGCCCTGGCCGCGCAATTGCACCGGGCCGAGCGATCCGCCCTGATTCGCCAGCTCCAGGCGCTCTCCAACCGCTCCAAGGTTGGCCGGGTCATGGGCCAGATCGGTCAGCACGGGCGTCAGGTCTGGACCAACCTCAGGTCCAGGCACAAGCCGGCGCGCCGCGTCCCCTGAGTTCATCCGGGTGCATCGCCCTGGCACGCTGCAAGGTTGGCCTTGACATGGCCAAACCGACTCGTGAGATGTTATCGGTTTTGTTGCGCTCGGGCGATGGGAGAGTGGTCCCCACCAATCAGCAAGAGGAGATAGGGATGGAAGCCACCGTGGAAGCGCCTTCGGCTCAAACTCGCAAGGACTACACGAGCCGGCCCGGCGCTTTGAGCCGCTTCTTCCGCATGAGCCGAGATGGGTGGAAGAGCGAGTACAAAGACCTCAAGGCCACCGTCAAAGGCTACAAGAACCGCCTTGCCCACCTGACCAGAAGCCGCGAGCAGTGGAGGATCAGAGCCGAGAGAGCGGGCGAGCAGATCACCTCCCTGGAAATCGAGATCGCCGAACTGACTAATGACTAATGACTACTTTGCACCAGGACGTCATCACGCCCTCTCAGGTGAGCCGCCGCGCTGCTCCAGTGTCAACGGCTTGGTGCCTGGACCAATCCGGCGCGCACGGGGTTGAGATCCACATACCGCGCCGCGGTCAGGAGGCGGTCTTCATCGATGACGAACGAGGCCAAGCGGCCTTGCCACGGGTGCCCTCGCCAGCCCTCCCGGAAGTTGATCCACCGCGTGTATCGCCGATGTGCCTCGCCGATGGCGCGACGCAGGCTCTGGGCGGACTGCGGGACAACGATCAGGAGAACATGATTGGGCATCAAGCAATATGCCCAGATCGCGACCTGCTCTGCGCGGCAGAATTGCGCCATGAGCTCGAGGTAGTGCTGGTAGTCTTCCTCACCGAAGAATGTCTCTTGTCTGGGGTTTCCCCGCTGGGTGACATGGTGGCGCATGCCAGGAGCTATCACACGTGCCAATCGAGCCATGGTGGGAAACTAACCCGGCCACAACCCCGCGTCAAGAGTTAGGTATGGTGTCCCCGGAACTCCCCTATGGTGTCCCCGGAACTCCCCTGGGCAGTAAGAATGTCCCCTTTGCGGGGTTCAGGGAGTGTTCAACTTCCTCAGGAGTTGGCCAACGATCTGGCTGAGCGACTCTTTCGACGTATCCAGGGCTCGGATACCAGCAAGCGTAGGACTGTGCCCCTGCACGGCCTTGAAGTCCATTTTGTGCCAGACCGGGAGAATTCGTCGGGTGCCCGTAGCATTCTCCCCGGAGACAAGTCCGTCGAGTTCCCGTTGAGGCCATGTTTTCGTTTTTGCGAAGAAACTGGGCGATAGAACCACGACCCCGAACCTAGAACGCGACAGGCCTTCATCGACTTTTGCGCGGATGCTGTCCCCAACTTGAATCTCGTACTCATCGTACCAGACGCTTACCCCCTCCTTAATCAGGGCTTGGGCCAGCGGCCGAACGAAGTCGTCTTTGTCTTCGCTTGCGTGAGAAATGAATATGTCGCGATTGTTCATGATGCGGTTCTCCTCCTCCATCACAGCCAGGTAGTCCGGATTAGCCCTTACAAACCGCGTCTGGAGGTGTCGGTAGACTTGGTCTCCGACACCCCGAACCATCTTTACGAATTCGAGCTTGCCTCTAACCACATCGGCGAAAGCCGGCGGTCTGTCGCCAAGCGATGCACTTTTCACGTAGTGTAAATGGTACTCTTCCTGGGCCTTCTCTAAACCAAACTTCTCCCAGGCGTGAATCATCGCCCGAAGTTGCCTGACGAACCTTCGGGGAACATTTACTTTCTCGTTCACTGTCAGCCCCGTGACGGACTGGCGATAGGTGTTTCCGAATAGCCTGACCTTGTCAGGGTGTACAGCGAAGGTGTTTGCTTGAATCACGGCTCGGAGCTCGTCACCGACCACAGCGGAGCCACTTGTCCCTACGTACGCCATCTCCCTGGGGAAAGCCCCCCTTTTCTTGGAAAACGTGATATCGTCGGCGTACCTTGTGTATTGGCAGTGGTGTCTCTTTGCGAGGTCTACCAGTTGCCGGTCAAGCTTTGCGCATATCATATTTGCGAGAATCGGCGAGGTTGGAGCACCCGGAGGCAGGTGTTTCTTGTGGCAACATACCTGAGCAAGAACGATTGAAGCCTGGTCCCCGGCACCTATTGCGGGGGACATAAAGAGCCCACGCACCCGCCCAAAATGAATTGATGGGAAGAAGTCTTTCAAATCTACATTCAACACCCATCGACGCCCGATGTGATAATTCGCATTACTGACGATGCTTCTCCCTGCAGTGAAGCCATGGACCACGTTTCGGGGGCGGTAGATTTCGGAGAGCCTTTCGGCGAGTGTTCGCTGGAGCCGCTTTAGCTCGGGTCGTGGGGCGAAGATGACTCTCTCCCCGCCTCGTCGTTTTGCGATACGGAATTCCCTGTATCGCTCACTTTCCGGGCGAACGTAAAGCAAGTAGACGAGTTGCTTGGTCGATGTTTCGAGAAGACGGGCCACATCGGCTCGCGTGGTCAATCCGGCGAGTGGGTTAGCGACTAGGGACATTCAAGTGGCCGCCTCACGGGCCAGAAAGGAGGGGCGGGGTCGGACTTAGGGCTTTTCTTTCCGAGCAGACGGCGGACAGCAGTCAGTCGGTGCCCGTTACCGGGCTGGGGGTTGAGCCGCGGCGGCGTAATCCCCGGAACATTCGCAAACAGGCGGCAGGAACGCCGCCTAAAAAGTAACCGCGAGTCCGACCCCCCCTACGAGGATTTTACCATTTCGCTTGCTGCTTTCCACCCACGACCGATATCTGTCCAGACGCTTGCGTGCACGCAATCTGGCTCACCCGGGATCGACACCGAGCCTGCTCTCCTCGGCTTCCTCTCTTCATGGGCTTGCTTGCGGTCCGCCAGGGCCTCCGGGCGCGTTTTGAGTTCCGGGCCGGGTGGCCCCAGGGGATTGCTCCCCTGGGGCTCCCACAGATCCGTACGTGCCCTTTCAGGCATACGGCTCCTCACATCATGAACGCGCTACGGGACGGCACACTGAGTGGATCG
>Ga0208565_1001282_pt1 | contig 15027 bp, 17 predicted proteins | sample Sb_taG_7_FD_187706 | JGI IMG/M metagenome (GOLD analysis project Ga0208565, IMG submission 187706) | Peat soil microbial communities from Weissenstadt, Germany - Sb_50d_2_FS metaG (SPAdes) (version 2) | ecosystem: Environmental > Terrestrial > Soil > Wetlands > Peat | place: Germany...
GGAGGTCACATGCGCGTAGAGACCGGTACACGATGCCAACGCTGCAGGGCCCGGCTCACGATCATCGTCCACCTCTGCTGGAGCCCGGGCTCCTCAGTAGCCGACGGCCGGCTCAGCGAGCACCGGACCGTCGGCTACTGAGTCCGACGTCGGGAGGTCCACTCTTCTCCGACAGGCTGATGCGGATGGTGATCAGAGTGATTGCCCCGGGCAGGCGTTGTTATCCGGTCCCCCCTATTTGTAGGGCGTCCCCATGCCAGTGGTGATCAACTTTGTCAAGCTGCCGTGCATCAGCGAGCCCCAGGCGTTGGAGCAAACATCGAAGCACTCGTACTCGGGATCCAACCCCAGGTGAGCGAAGCGGACCTCCGTCTCGTCACCTCTACTGACGATCTCGAAGCTGATCTTTGTGCCCACCCACTCGGTTTGATCCTCGACGAATTTCATGCGGTTGTCCAAGACGAGCCACGTGACCTTCTCGTCCGGAACGAGCTCGATGACTCTGAGCTTGGAATAGTGGATGTCCTGGACACGATATGTGAACTCGTCTCCGACTTTGTCGTTGTTTCCTTTGACGTCTTCACCCCACCAGCCTCGCACGTCGTTGATGCTCTTGAAGACTTCCTCGGGGCTTTGGTCGGCTACGAAAGAGGTGGTGTAGTCGTTCATGGCTTCTTCTCCTTTGATTTTGGTTTGTTGCTTGATCTCCAAGTGGACGATTTGCCTTGGTTCCTCTGTCAAGGCAGGGCCGATCCGGTTTCAAGGAGGGTTTTCAGGCCGGCCAGCACGGCAGGCCAGCCGTTCGAGATGCCCTGGAGGACACCGCTACCGGGCTCGAAGCCGTCGTGCACGACCGTGAGCTTGACCACACCGTGCCCGGTGTCCTCGATGTCGAAAGCGACGTCGGAGCGGGGCTCAGCCCGCCAGGCGTCAGCCGTGGCTTCGTCCATGCCGACCTGGGCGGCCCACTCGGGCGTGAACGTGTGCCAGGTGTAGGCCAGCCGACGGGAGGGATCCGATTCGAGGATCACCTGTTCGGGGTCGCTCACGACGAGCCCGACCTCCGCATGCGCCAGGGCCCAGGTCGAGCCCTTCTTCCAGTCCGAACGAAATGTCTTCGCACCAGCCCTTTGGTGCCGCCAGTAACGCTTCGTGAGTGCGGGGTCGGTGAGGCCCTGCCACACCCGCTCGGGCGTGGCGTGGATGTAGGTCGTGTACGAAAAGCTCGTCACTTGTCTTCCTTCCCTCGATGTGCAACCAATGGTAGCAGGTCCCGCCCAGATATGCAATCTAAAGTTGCACATTGGCCTCTGACGTGCTACTATGGGTTGCAGTTCGAGGGTGGGAACGAGCGATGATCGACATTCGATCTACGTCGCCCACGTGGCGGCACCCCCGACCGGCGAAAGCCGGCGACGCGCTCAGAGAGGGATCGGATACTGATGGCAGACCTGGTGATTGAGCGGGAGATTCTGATCGAGGCACCGGCGGAGGTGGTGTGGCGCACCGTTACCGAGCCCGACCAGATGAGCCAGTGGTTCGCCGACCGAGTGGAACTGGTCGTGGAACCTGGCGCTCATGGCTACATGGGGTTCGGGGACCAAGGCGGCCCGGTCGTCGTGGAGACGGTCGATCCACCGAATCGCTTCTCATTCCGCTGGAACCATCCTGGCGGGGAGGAGCCGGTAGCCGGTAACTCCATGCTCGTGGAGTTCACGCTGACGCCCGAGGGCGGCGAGCGGACCCGTCTTCGAGTGACCGAAAGCGGCCACGAACTGCGCGACTGGCCCGAGGCGGAAAAAGAACGCTATGCCGACGAGCACCGGGGCGGGTGGGCCGAGTTCCTGGACCGCCTCGCCGGCTTGCTGGCGGAGCGCCAGTCGGGATGACGGCACAGCCCGATGACGAGTTGTGGTCGGCCATCGCCGACCCGTCTCGTCGCCGGGTTCTCGACCTCCTCGTCAGCAACGGTGGCGTCAGCGCCAGCTGGTTGGCCGGACGGGTGCCGTTCTCCCGCCAAGCGGTCTCCAAACATCTGGTCGTGCTCGAAGAGGTCGGGTTGGTCAGCCGGCGAAAACAGGGTCGAGAGGTTCTCTACCACGTAGTAGGGGACCGTCTCGACGAGGCCACTCGGGCCATGACGGACCTCGCCGCGCAATGGGACCGGCGCCTCGACACGATCAAACGGATCGCCGAAGCGACGCACGCGGGAGCCAAGGAGAAGAAGAGGCGAGGCCCTGACCCCAAGTAGGCGGAGGAGCCGTTCGGAGCGTCAGCCCCGTTGGCACGGACCGCCCATGATCGGCACGACAGCGCACCCGTGTATCACGAGGATCCGATCGGCATCACCGCTTCCCGGACCGACCTTACGGGCCGCCTCACAACCGGTCGTCGGGGGTTCCGGGCGCCTCCTCCGCCTGCCCGGCCCGAGGTTCATTTCTTACGGCTTACTCACCGTGCTGACGAGGTCAGCCGATGTCGTGCACCTTGATGCCGTCCAGTTCACGCACGAAGTCGGCCCCGAGCGCCTGTGACGGCGTATAGGCCCCCGGAGCCACGGCGCCGGAGGCGAGGCGCTGCGCGATGCGAACCACGGAATCGGCGGTGAGGTCGTAGGGGTCGAGGGTGGTGACGGTTCCGCTCACCGACCGGCCGGCCGCGTCGGTCACCTCTCCCCACAACTGTCCCTGGGTCTTGCCCCGGGTCTCGGCCGAGGGGCCGGGGAGCCTCCCCACCACGCGCTTCAAGAGACGTTGTACCATCCGGTTGCGGGTGGCGGCCCCACCCACCTGCGCCAGGGCCATCATCGGGGCGATGGCGGGGGGCAGCGCCGCGTACACCACGATGTCCCCGATCCCCGTGGAGTGATACGCGGTGGCGACGTCACCCCAGGCGATGGCGTGGGCGTTGGCCTTCCCGTCGGCGAACTCGACCTCGCGGCGCCGACGGTCTGCAGGAATGGGGCCGATCACCCCGCCGACCCGGGCGCGCCCCGCCGTCCCCAGTGATTCCATCGCCGTCTTGGCCGTTCCCGGGCTCACCCCGCCCGTGGCGCGGAGGGCGAGCTCCAGGCGCACCGCGTCGGGCAGGGCGCGCGCCAACATCGCGGCCAGGCAGTCCGAGGGCACCACGTCGAATCCTGCTCCGGGGAGAAGGACCACCCCGGCGGCGCGGGCTTCATCGTGGCGGGCGAGCACCCACTCGAACACGTCGATCTCGCCGGTGATGTCGAGGTAGTGGGTCTTGGTGGCGAGACACGCGTCCACCATGGGCTCCGCCGTCGCCGAGAACGGTCCCGCGCAGTGGGCGACGACGTCGAAGCCTTCGAGCGCGGCGCGCAGTGCCGAGGGGTCTTGCAGGTCGACGGTGCGATGTTCGAGCTCGAACCTCTCGCCGAGGGCCCGCAGACGGTGCTCGTCGCGCCCGGCGAGCACCGGGAGCTCCCCGCGCTCGGTGGCCAGGGCTGCCACCAGGCGTCCCGTGTACCCGTACGCGCCGTAGACCATCCAGCTCATGCGCCCACCTCGGTGCTCGGAACGACGGGGTCACCCTACCGGGCGTCGGCTTCCCGGGCTGGCCATGCCACTATCGTTGTGCCGGCCCTGGGAGGTGCCATGAAGCACGTCCGGAAGGTGTTGGCGCTCGTCGCCGTCTTGGTCCTGTATTTCGTGGTGTTCGGCGCCATCTTCGGATGGCATCGGTTGCGTGTGGACTTCTGGCCACTCGATCAATCGGTGGACGGCCCGAACGTCTACGCCTCGTTCATATGGCTCCCTATCGCCTTCATCGGAGGCTGGATCGGCAGCGAGGTACGCGGCGCCCGAAATCTCGAGAAGCAGAGGCTGTTGCTCGAGGAGCACGCCAAGCTCATCGACAAGAAGCTTGATGAGCATCACCTGCGGATGGCGAAGTTGTTGGGTGTGACCGACAAAGCGACGACCGACACACTCAACGCGACCCCGGGGGACCGACAGCTCGACAGCACGACATAACGCCGCGCAGGGCACGTCGCAGGATCGTGTGACTCAGTCGATGGGCTGTTGGGTGATGCTCGGCGGCTGGCGCCCGGCGAGGAGCCATCCTCCGGTCGCGGCGACCACCGGCAGGCCGACGAGGATGATCAGCAGGCTATGGGTGGGCGGGTTGGAGAGGGCGGAGATGCCACCGTTGACCGCGCTGCCCCGGAACCACGCCGCGGCGGCGACATAGCCGGCCGCCGTGCCGAGCACCGCGCCGAGCAGGGCCAGTGCCCCCGCCGTCGCACCGGTGATGGTCCGGCGGGTCGCGCTGCTCGCCCCGGTGGCGGCGAGGGTGCGCAGGTCGGCCGCCGTCTCGCTGCGGATGAGCCCGACGGACATGGCGAGGACGCCCAACGCCAGGGCGATGCCGAACACGGTGGCCCAGTTGATGATCTCCGCCGAGGTCGGCTGGTCGTTCTTGGTCTCCACCGTCATGGCCGCCGCGGCGGCCGTCCGCTGGGTGCTGTTGATCTGCGCGGCGGTCAGGGGGTGCGCCCCCTGGATCAGCCATCCGCTCGTGCTCACCTGGAGATGGAGCTGGTGTACGGCGTGCTCCGTGATGACGGTGTTGGGCGCCGAGGTGCCGGCGGGAAGGGCGTCCACCTCCTGGATCTTCGGGTTGGCGACACAGCTGCCCGGCGTACAGGGGTAGCCGTTGTCCGATTGATTCCCCGCGCCAGGTGGCGGGTTGCTGCCGGGGCCGACGAGGGTGCCGCCGCCGCCGCCGGAGTTGCCGTAGTTGAGTTGCATCAGAGAGATGCCCGACAGCCCGGGCCGCATGGTCAGGATGTCGGCCGACGGGTCGACCTCGGAGGCGGTGATCCCGAAGGCCCTGAGGAGCTGTGGGGTGGCGACATAGAGCTGACCGGAGAAGTTGCGCCCGGCTGCGGCGTGCAACAAGTTGGCGGAGGTCGAGTCGAGCTCGATGACGCCGTGGGCCCCCAGCGAGCCGGCGATGCCGCGCGCTGTCGTGGCCATGGACGCCAAGGTGTTCGCCGTCGTCGACGCATTCGGTCCGTTGCCCTTGGGACCGCCGCCTCCTCCCTGGGGGCCGTTGGGTGTGTACAGCACGATCTGGTTCGACGCCAGGTTGGGCCCGGCGTAGTCGAGGACGTTGCCGTATCGGGCCGCGGCGACGACACAGATGACCACGGCGATGACCACCCCCAGACTGATGGCTCCGAGGGCGGACCCCGAGCGGGCCCGGTAGCGCGCCAGGTCGCGCAGGGCCAGGCGCACGGCGATCGGGGCGTGGCGGCCCAGCCGGGCCAGGGTGGTGAGGGCGAGCGGGGACAGCAGGATCACGGCGACGATGAGGGCGACGAAGCCGAAGACCAGCGGTGGTGCGCCTCCGTTGCCGCCTTTGCTGCCGGAGATCGTCAACAAGAGGAACGCTATGACGAGGAAGACGACGCCGGGAACCGCCGAGCGGTGCACCCGCTTCGGCGGGGCGGGCCTCCCCGACAGGGCGGTCACGACGGGGACCTTGGTGATCGACCGGGCCGGCCGCGAGGCGGCGAAGAAGGTGGCCACGACGGCCAGGACCATGGCGACGGCGACCACCACCCACGGCAGGGCGAACACACCGATCAGATGGTGCGAGCTCGCCTCGACGTGCGGTCGGTAGGCAAGCCAGGCCGCCAGGCCCAACGCCGCTCCGGTCAAGGTGCCGACGACGCCGACCACGAGGCCGTTGGCCCGCACGACGAGACGGATGTTCTTGTCCGTGGCCCCCAAGGCGCCGAGCATGCCGATGGAACGCAGGCGCCGCTGGGCCAGCACCGTGAACCCGCCCACCGCCACCAGGGCGATGAGGAGCATGCCCAGCGTGGCCAGGGCGAGCACGATGGTCTCGGGGTTGAGCGGGTTGTTCGCCGCTACCGAAGCGGGGGTCTCGACGTTCGGACCGATCGAGCCGGGGCGGACCCCGGGCGCGTCGAACAGCAAGGTGACTGCGGTCGGTGCGGTGACCTGTCCCGGCACCACGAGGGCGAACTCGTCGAGCAGGCTCTGGGGGTTCTGCACGATGCCGACCACACGCCGGACTTGGGAACCCTGATGCCAGAGGGCGCCGATCTTGAGGTTGAAGGCGGACGCCACGCCGTCGGTCACCGCCACCTGGCTCGGTGTGGTGGGATAATGCCCCGCCACGAGGGACAGCATCGGCCGCCCATACGGGCCGAGGGGGTTCTGGGCGCGCAGGTCGTAGGTGCTGATCGTGCCGGGGATCGTGAAGGTCTGGTTCTCGACGACGTCGACGCGACCAAAGCGGTGCTCCAGCGCCGCGATCTGGGAGACCACGTGCGAGTCGGGCCCCTGGAAGGTGGCGAGGTCCCCGGCAGTGCCGAACCCGAAATCGGCCGGAGCCGGGGTGTTGGTGGCCACCGTCGCCCCGACGACCGTGGCCGCCACGGCCACGACGACGAGCGCCAGGATCAACAGCTGCTGGCGCCACTCGCGCCGGAACAGTCGCCATGCCCACCGGACCATGGCGCGCCGGGCGGGGGCTCCACCGTTCCCGGCCCGGGTTCCCACCTCGGCCGGCCTCTCGAGAAGTGTCACGCTCATGACGGACGCGCGCTCACGTGTGGGGGGCGGGCTCGAGGAGGGACTCGGGGCTCGGCGGTGGCATGGTCTGGTCGACGACGCGTCCGTCTCGGAGGAACACGACCCGGTCGGCCCACGAAGCCAACTGGGCGTCGTGGGTCACCACGACGGCTGCCACGCCTCGCCGGCAGGCCCCCAGGACGAGGCGCATGACCGCTTCCCCGTTGGCCGAGTCGAGCGCGCCCGAGGGCTCGTCGGCCAGCAACAGGTGGCGCTCGCCCACCACGGCCCGGGCGATCGACACCCGCTGGCGCTCACCGCCCGACAGCTCGTCGGGATAGTGCGACGCCCGATCGGCAAGTCCGAGCTCTTCGAGGGCCGCCATGCCGGCGGTGTGGGCTTTCCGGGCCGGGATCCCGTCGAGCTCGAGGGGCAGTGCGACGTTCTCCACCGCGCTCAGCCCGGCCAGGAGGTTGAAGTCCTGGAAGACGTAGCCGATGGAGCGGCGGCGCAGCCGGGCCTGGTCGTTGCGTGACATCTTCGAGAGCAGGGCTCCGCCGACGTACACGTCACCGCTCGTCGGGTCTTCGAGGCTGCCGGCGATGGTGAGGAGGGTGCTCTTGCCCGACCCGCTCGCGCCCATCACCGCGACCAGCGCCCCGGCGTCGACCGACAGGTTGATGTCCTGGAGGGCGTGGACCTCGGTGTGTCCTGCGCCGTAGGTCTTGGACACGTCTCGCATTTCTAGGAAGCTCATCGTGGGACCCCGATTCTCCGCCGAAGCTTCGGCAGGGCGTATGGAGCGGACCTGGGTGGTTCGGAAGCGGCGCGCTTGAGGCGACCGTCGGCCGTGTCCAGCCAGCGGATGACCGAGTCCAGCCGGAACAGCTCGGCGTCGACCACGAGGGCGAAGCCCAGGTCGAACTCGGCTTCGTCCTCCTTGAGGCGCGTCCACTGCTGCATCAGCTCGACCAGGTAACGGCGGTGCACCTGGATCACGTCGTGGACGTCCACGCCCGACACCTCCAGCGCCACCAGCACCTTGATGACCAGCTCGTCACGGGGCGGGGAGGAGAGGTCCGGCGGGGTGTGGAGCCACTCGACCAGCTCCTCTTCGCCTTGGTGGGTGATGTGGAAGCCCTTCTGGGGACCTTCGGTGTCGGGCGCGTCGGACTCGACGAGGCCGTCGCGCTCGAGGCGTTGCAACGTCGTGTACACCTGGCCCACGTTGAGCGGCCAGACGTCGCCGGTTCTCGCCTCGAACTCCTGGCGCAGCTGCAGGCCGTACTTGGGCCCCCCGCTCAACAACGCCAGCAGGGCGTGCCGGACACTCACGACTCGGGCATCTTTCGTAGCATACTCCGTATACTACTGGCAGACTCAGGCACGTTGTCAACCATGATTCAGGAGGGGCCTCGGCTCCTGCATGCCGAGCGGGAGATGACCAGCCTGATGCCGGGGCCGAAAGGGCCCACCACGTCCAGCTTTCGCGCCCTGCTCATGCGACAACCGTCACAGTTGGTAGGGCGGAGGACAATCGGGGATTACCCTGACCCACCCTTCTCCCCGCCGGCGGCCCGGCGGAGCTCCCGGACCGCCGTGGCGCGGAGGTGGGGCCCCGGATCTCACCCCGTTGAGCGTGGGAGCAGGGCCCGGGTCACGAGCACCATGGTGTCGGCGAGGCCCGCATCGCGGTGGACGAGCCCGGCCAGGTAGTCGGGATCGCAGATCATGTCGACGAAGGCGTCGGTGTCCGGGTACTCCATGATGGCGACCTGATGCCACGAGGCTCCCGCGCCGATCAGCACCTGGTCGACGTCGTTGTAGAGCGTCAAGCGCCCGCCCCGCCGGGTGACGTGATCGAGCGCCACCGCGCCGTAGAGCCCGTAGGCCTCGGCCCCGGTCAGCCCGCTCCCGGCCATCTCGTGTCCGTCGGGGTACCGAGCGAGCTCGAGGTAGGCGAGCAGGTTCACGAACTGGAGGGGCCCTCCCAGATCGGCTGTGACCAGAGCGTGGAGCTGCTCGGCGTCGGGATTCAGGCCGCCCGACCCGTGCCCCGCAAGTGCACGGAACAGGGCTTCGATCTCCTCCTGATTGCGCTCGGTCACCGGCCACCTCGCTCGAGCCGGGCCTCGAACCCGGCATAGGTCCAGATCATTTGGTCTCCGTCCAGTCTGCGCGTGGGGTGTGGGCCACGCGGATGTCGTCGGCTCCTCCCGGCAGGTCTGAGTCTTGGACCGAGTCGGGCATGGTTTGCGGCACACGCCGTTCGCGGAACTTAGGGCTCAGGGGTTCGGCGCGCGCCGCAAGCACCACACCACGGGGGTATCGGGGAGGCGGACCTCGTGGATGACACCGAAGCCGGCCCCGGGCCTACCAGGAGACGTTCGCTTCCTTCTGGGTCTCGGTGTACGCGACGACGCCGTCCCGGTCACAGCGCTCGAACGGGGCGTTCTCCGACCTGCCCGGTCTCCCCGACCGTCCCTCGCCCTCATCGTCCTCCTCGCACCGGAGCCCCGCCACTTTTACTATAGTAAACGAAATCAAAACTAAAGTACACACGGGAGGTCCCATGTCGAAGGAATCGATGGGTGTGAAGCTGGCGGCAGCCCGCGCCGCCCACGGCCTCTCGCTACAGGAGGTGGCGGCGCGTGCCGGTTGTTCGTCGGGGTACGTGCACAAGCTGGAAGCCGACCTGGTTCGCACGCCCTCGCCAAGGGTCCTGGCGGGTTTGGCTGACGCGCTCGGAGTGTCCTATGCGGACCTCATGACGGCCGCCGGCTACGACGCTGTTGCCTCCGGCCCTGACGCGTCGCCGAGAGTTCCCGGCGCGACCAAGCGCTACAGCAATGCCCATATCGTCGAGCTCCTCGAACAGCTGCAACGCGACGTGGACCTGCTCAAGTCCACGCTGGCGCGGTAGCGTGCCGCATCCATCTCGAACGGAGGGGTTCTGGAATGTGGGCACAGCTCATCACCACGCGACTGAAGCCGGGCAAGGAAGGCGACCTGCAGAAGTTGGTCGACCAGCTCAAGGCGGTCGAGCAACCCGGTTCAGGCTTGGTGCGCTCGACGGCCATGCGGGACCAGAACGACCCGAGCCGGGTGTACATGATGGTCGTCTTCGAGAGCGAGGAGAAGGCTCGCGCCCGGGAGAACGACTCGGCACGCCAGGAAGGGCTGCAGGCCGCCAGGGCAACGATGGCCGAGATCTTCGACGGAGCGCCGGAGTTCGTCGACCTGACCGTCATGGAGGAGGTGTCTGGCGAGTAACGCACCCGGAAGGGCTCTATTTGAGGCTCACCACCACGGAGCCCACGGCGTGGTCGTGCCACGCCTGTCTTTTCCCGTCCCATAACGGCGACAGCGCGTTCAGGACACCCGGGATGAGGAGCAGGTAGAAGAGGCCGACGTAGATGAGCCAGCGGCCCAGGGCGCGGCCGAACCCTATCGGTTGACCCGAGCCCTGGCCTCGAACGGCGATCCCTAGCACCCGCTTGCCCACGGTCTGGCTCTGTCCGTCCAGGGCGGCGAAGTAGATGATCTCGAAGGCCAGGATGACGGCCCATGCGAGGTTGAAAGGCGCTGGGACATACCGGTGTGTGTTCCCGTTGAAAGGGTCCATGATCGTGGTCGACGTCGTGGCGGACACGATCCCCACGACGATGGCACCGGGAATCGAGACCACGAGCGTGTCGATGAGCAGGGCTCCTGCACGCTGCCCCCAGGTGGCGAGCGGCCGGCCCAACACGTCGAAGGGTCCTGGACGCGAGAAACCGAAGCCGAGGGGATCGGCAGGCGAGGGGTTGGACGGGTCGGAAGGCCAGGGGCCTGGCGTCGGGTACTGAGGCGGTGGAGGCGGGTACCCGCCAAGCGGGGGTGTCACCGCGCCACCGTTGAGCCGAGACGAAGGACGCCTCGGACCAACCGGCCTCTCGTCGTTCACGACGCCTCCTGCGGGATGAAACTGATAAAGACAGTACTGCGAAAGCCCCGGTTCGTTTGGGCGCACCGCGGGCCGGGGTTCGGCACAACAACAGCACCCATCACGAGCTACCCTCGCTCGATGACCGCGAGAACCCAACCCCATCCCCGCGACGAGGTCCAGGCCGTCGTCGACCGCTACCACGAGCTGCGCCGCCGCATCGACGAGGGCCTCGAGCCCAACGGCTTCGGGGCCCTGGCCGACTTCTACACCGACGACGCCGTGTACGTAGACGCCGCATGGGGACGAATCGAGGGCAAGAAGGCGATCGCGCATTGGCTCGAGCACTCCATGGTCGGCTTGATGGACTGGAAATTCCCGGTGGAGTTCACGGCCATCGAGGGGGACGACGTCGTCGTGAAGTGGACCCAGATCATCCCCGGCGTCAGGGCGGACGGCACACCCTTCACCCAGTCGGCCTACTCACGGCTGCGCTATGCCGGCGAAGGGAAGTTCTGCTACGAGGAGGACACCTACAACATGGTCCACGTCTTGGAGGACGTCGCGACGAGCGGGTGGGTGCCCAGTGAGCCCATGAACCTTCCGCCGGAGCACCCCGACCGCGATTGGTCCCTTCCCCGGCTCTGAGCCTCTTGCCCCGACGCTCAGAGCATCGAGACGTCATCAGTGCAGGTGGGCATGCCGATGCCATGAAGTGCTGTCGGTGTCGGCGTCATGGCGGTCCCAACTGCCGCGACGCCGAGCCGAAAGGCTTGTCAAAGTTGATGATGCGGAGCAGGGACGGGCACGACACTGTAGAAGCGCAACGTCCGTTGCGCGGTGAGTGGACTTCCACGAGAGCGCCTTAGGTCCTTCTGACTGACGTGTCTTCCGGCGGGGGAAGGGACGTAATGAGAAGGATTCTATTGGCATTGGCCGCGTTTGGTTGATCGCATCGGTCGGGTTGGCGGCCTCTCCGTCGGCACTGGCGAAGGCCCGTGTCAGGTCAGCCGGCCCTGGAGCCGCACACGCCCAGAAGGTCAAGCACCACAAGGTCAAGAACGGCGATCCCACGATCTACGACAGCATCGTGGACCCGAGCCCTGGGAATCTCCCCAGCTGGGCGTTCCAGGCCACACAGACGTCCGAGTTCGGGAACCAGGTCACCTTTGCCGGTACGGCTCGGGTACTGGACAACGTCGTGGTGCAGATGGCCAGCTGGACGTGCGGAACCTCGCCGGCGGAGCGTCCTGTGCGACGGCTCCGGGGGCCACGTTCTCCGAGCCGATCACGTTGAACATCTACGACGCTCCCGCGCTCGGCAATTCGGCGCCGGAGGGAACCCTGATCACCCCGGGAAGCCTGATCGCTACCGATACCCAGACGTTCAACATCCCCTACCGCCCGTCGGCGGACCCCAACTACGCCACCGACTGCCTGCCGGACGTCACCATGTCCTCCCCCATCAGTGATTTTGTCGGAACGTGGTATGACAGCGCCATCGATCAAGCGACCGGGTCGCCGGTCGGGTGTTTGAACGGGCTCCTGGCCAACGTCACCTTCGACTTCGGTCATGTTTCGCTCCCCAACAACGTGGTCTACGGGATCGCCTACAACACCACGACGTGGGGATATCACCCGTACGGCAATGCCCATGCCTGCGATGCGACCACGAGTTGTGGTTATGACGGGCTCAATGTGGCACTGACCACGACCTCCACCCCCAGCGTGGGCGGTGATCCCGATCCGGGCTCTCTGTTCCACAACGCGGCGGGCACCTACGGCTACTGCGACGGCGGAACCTCCCCGGGAGCAGGCGTCGGGATATTCCGCCTCGACTCACCGGGACCGGTTCTCCAATGTTGGGAGCCGGGAGCGAACGACACGCCTCCGTATTACATCCCGGCGGTGCAATTCAACGCCTTGGCCAGCCCGTCACCCACCATCACCAGCCTGAGCACCGCCACTGTCGTGGCCGGGACGCCCTTCTCGTTCACCGTGACGAGCACGGGGGTCCCCACACCGTCGATACGGATCTCCGGGAAGCTCCCCAAGGGCCTGGTGTTGAGCGGAGGCAGCGGGACCGAGACCATTTCGGGAACCGCGCTGCGCACCGACCGGAACAAGGTCACCACGCTGATCGTGACGGCCAGAAACGCCAAGAAGTCGGTCGCCAAGCAACACCTCCTCCTCACTTTGACCGGCGGGAAGAGTTAGCAGTCGGAGTCAAGTGCGAGGAGACGGTGTCGTCCCCACGACCTCTGCCCCCAGAGGTCGGGGGGCGGCACCTGGTTGCCGTCGCCGGCTAGGCGAGGTGAAAACGAGACTCGGGTCGCCCTGTGACGCCCAGCCCGTCCATGGCCAGCACCCAGCCGGCCTCCGTGGCCGGCGGGGCGTCCTCTCCGAGGTTGACTGCGATGGAGGTCACGAACAGCCGGTCGAGGTTGGGCCCGCCGAAGGCCACATCGCTCGGATTGGCCATGGGAACGTCGACGACGCGGTCGAGGCCGGTGGCGGTGAACCGGGCGATCTTGCCGCTGCCCAGCACACAGCTCCACACTCCACCTTGGGCGTCGACCGTGGCACCGTCAGGCGCACCGCCGAGAGCGGCGTGGTCGGCAAACACCTGTCGCCCGCCGATCGTCGCGCTCGTGCCGTCATAGGGATAGGAGTAGGCGACGCGGGCATTCGTGTCCGCCATGACGAGCGTCGGCCGGCCGTGAACGTCGATGACCACCGGACCATTGGCGTTCCCGATGTCGTCGTCGAGGAGCCGCCAGCCCTGGTCCGCCGAGAACCACCACGACGCACCCGGGCCGGGCACAAGGTTGAGCGTGCCGGTGACGAGGTTTCCCACCCCATCGGCATTTGCGTCGTTGGCCCGCCCGTGCATCCCAGCCGGATACGCAGCCAACAACTCCGATGTGCCCGCGTCGGGATCCACAATGTGCAGTCCGTCGTCCAGGCACGCCACCAACGGCCCGGCGTCGGTGAGCACCAGACCGGCGGGCATGGTCGGAAGCACCATGGAGTGCAACGGCGGTTCAGCGTGATCGAGCCAGTGAAGAGTCTGGGTCGCGCAGTCGACAAAGTAGAGGCGTTGCCGACGATCGTCCCACCGCAGGCTCTCGCCCCAGCTCAGAGTGAAGTCCCCGACGCGCTCGAACGTGGCCATCTCAGATTCTCGCATCACCGGCCTCCCGGGTGCCGTCACTTCCCTGCCACGGCTGACCACTCGATCACGGGTGGCCGCACCGCAGCGCACAACGGGTTCCCTTTGCGATCGGTCAGCCCGAGGCGGCCCACGAGCCGGCCGAGCTCCACGGCGTCGTCGACCACGGCGGAAGGGATCGCATCGAGGCACAGCTTCGCTCGACGAAACAGTGTGAACGCGCCGGCGTCGTCGACCGTGCCCCAGGAGAGGTAGATGAAACGCCCACCGGGTGGACCCTGGATGTACGGACCCTTCAGGTCGACTCCGGTGGGCGTGTGGGTGGACGTGCAGTCGATGGTCCAGGTGGCCGAAGGAGCATCGCCGGGAACGAGGTCGAGCAGCTCGTCTCGCCGGTTCCGGCGTTAGATCCCGACGTGGATGTTGTGATAGCCGCCCGGAGAATCAGGGCTGGGACCGCAGGATCGGCCTGGGAGCTCTGTCGCTTCGATGCGGATGCGCACAGGATCGATGCGTCCCCGCCCTACACGCTCGAATTGTCGACGATCTGTGCGATGTCCACGAAATCGACGGTGGGTCGGACGCCGTAAAGACCGGTCACCCGTTCCCGGAGCTCATCGGTGAAGAACCCATCAGCGGCTTCCCTGGTCTCCCAGACGTAGAAGTTCACGGCGCGCTGGTGCTTCTCGTCGAAGGTGAAGAACTTGAATCGCAAGCCGGGCATGCCTTCGAACATGGACCGCGCCTTCTCGGCCACGCCCGTGACCCGGTCGCGATCGAAGTCACCGTCGTACTCGAACGTCACGTTCACACCGATCACATCCGCTCCTTTCGCCCGCGGCGGCGGCCCCAGTCCGAAACCGGATTCGTCGACGCACTCGGAACAGGTCCGACCCGCTCACCTCCGGCAGGGTCTACCAGCTTTGACCCCGGTGTGCTCAGGGATGTGAAGGTGCCCGACACGCCCAAGGGCAGGCCCGTCCGGGTCGCCCTGGTTCGGATGCCCCGACGGTCCCCCTCATCCCGTGGGGACCGCTCCCTGCTCGGCCGCTCGGTGCGCCTCTTCCATCTGGGCCAACAGGGGCCCGGGCCAGCGGCCTCTGCAGAACACCGTGTCTTTCGCGATTCGCCCGTCCCGGAGGCGGATCAGGTGAGCCTGATGGCAGGAGTGCGGCACCCCGTCCTCCTGCCAGCTGAGGGTGAACTCCACCACCTCGCCACCCTTAACCGGGCTGCGCTTGACCTCCTCGAAACGGCCGAGGTCGGCGTACCACTTTCCGAGCTCGGCCCGCACCGCCTCGGTCCCTCGCACGGAGAAACGCCAATTCGGGACCGTGGCATCCAGCAGGATGTCCTCGCAGAAG
>Ga0208565_1001289_pt1 | contig 14939 bp, 14 predicted proteins | sample Sb_taG_7_FD_187706 | JGI IMG/M metagenome (GOLD analysis project Ga0208565, IMG submission 187706) | Peat soil microbial communities from Weissenstadt, Germany - Sb_50d_2_FS metaG (SPAdes) (version 2) | ecosystem: Environmental > Terrestrial > Soil > Wetlands > Peat | place: Germany...
CGCGAGCTTCCTTGTTACCAGTGGGCAAGAGGGTGTGAATCGGAAAACCTTCGAACAGTTTCGCCGTCGCCCAGACACTGTCCTTGCCTGAAGACCCGCCCTCGCGTTCGACGACAATTTCGGGCTGCATGTCTCCGTACCTGGCCCAATCCGCCTGGGCGGTACGGAGCATGATCTGGTCGCGTTGCCAGCTACTCCACTGCCCTCGGACCACATCCTCGACATAGTAGCGGGCATCGCTGGTTCGGGCCAAGAGCACGCCACAGGTGTAGCAGCCACCGCCGGCGGTAGCGGCCCGGTCCCAGTAGCGCACGCGATCCACACGGGCCGGTGTCGCCGCGACGATCTGGGTGAACCAGTCGTGCTGAAACATGCCTCCTTCCCTCGGGACCGGCTGCTGCTGGAGTTGGCCTGCCGAGCCATAAGAGCCGAGGGATTTCTCCATGGTGCGCACTTTCTCTTCATCGAAGAGGCGAGGACAGAGCAACTGCCTCTCTTCAGTCCTGGGGTCGTCCCAGCCCAGGCTGGTCGCCTGCATGCGGCCGCGTTCGTAGCGCATGGGCAGACAGAGATGTTCCCAGCCGCCTTCCGCCAGGACGTGAGCAGATAGGTCGCCGGCATGCAAGCGCTGCATGATCAACACACGGCGGGCGTTGCGGGCCACGCCACGCGTGCTCATCGTCAGGTCCCACCACTCGAGCACCGCCTGCCGTTCGGCCGGACTTTCGGCGCGCTGCACGTTGTGTGGATCGTCGCAGACGATGCGATCAGGGTGTTCTCCCGTGCCGTGACCCTCGACCGAGGTGGCCAGCCGATAACCACCCTGGTCGGTTTCGTAGTAGGTCTTCTGATTTTGATCTCCGGTGAGCCGGAACTGCCGAGCGCAGCGCGTCTGATACCAGCGGCTACCGAGCAAGGCGCGACATTTTACGGAGTCGCGGGTACTGAGTCGAGAATCATAGGAAGCAAAGAACCAGCGTACCGTGGCATCGTTGGCCCATTCCCAGGCGGGCCAGAAGACGCAGGCGAGCAGGCTCTTGCCGGCGCCTGGTGGGATGTTGATCAGGAGTTTTGGAATCTGTCCTAACGTCACTGCTTGCAAATGTTCGCAGAGGGCGCCGATATGCCAGCTATCTACGAACGGAGTTGCTTCAACCAGCGGCCAGCCCTGCCGGACAAATTCATACAGGCTGTGGCGGGCCATCCGTCTCTGGTATAGTTCCTCGGCTGCTTGGCGGAAGTAGTCGTCCTCTTCCTCGGTTAATGATGGTGGCCAGTTCCTCATCGGTTAGCTCCTTGACGCTTGGGAGGTCATGTTCTTGGAGCACTGGGTCGGTAGGCTCGCCCAATGTCGAGCGTTCCAGCTTGGCGGACTCAATCAAATAATTCAGCAGATCGCGCGGCTTGAGTTCATCCGGCCGGAGCTGGCGCAGACGCTCGATCGCTTTGGTTTGCAACATCTGAGCTTCCTTGGCATAGCGGTCGTTCATTTCTTTGACGGCAGCGGTGCGCTGGCTTGCTTTGACCTGTTCCTGTTCCTCGTCCCAGGCCTGCGCCCGCGCGCGCCAGTGCCAGCGTTTGGCCCAGCGGCGGATGATTCCCGAAGCCCTGGCCCCTGACCTTCGTTCGCTGTCCTGAGTGCCGTGATAGCTGCGACTGGCTTCGTCGAGACTGCGTCGCGGGCCAAAGTCCCGGTAGACGCAGAAGGCGGCGAAGGCCTTGGCAGATTCATCCGGCAATCGGTCCCAGGACGATGCCATGGATTCCTCACTTTCTGCAAAGGTGTGATCCGAATGCGCAGGCGCCTCCTCAGCCAGCCAGCGGGGCTGAGACTTTCGGCTCGAGACCGGCCGGTGAAGTTCGTTCGGCTTTCTTGCCGGTGAAGCGCTCCCAACGGGTGACGATGACGTCGCAGTAGAGTGGATCCAACTCCATCAGAAACGCGCGCCTCCCGATCTGCTCCGCGGCAATCAACGTCGAGCCGCTGCCGCCAAAGAGATCGAGCACGTTCTCCCCCGGCTGTGACGAGTACTGCATTGCCCGCGAGGCCAGCTCCACCGGCTTCTCGGTGAGATGGACCATGCTCTGCGGGTTGACTTTCTTCACTTCCCACAAGTCCAGGGCGTTGTTCGGCCCGTAGAATTTGTGGCCCGCCCCCTCGCGCCAGCCATAGAAAGCAAGCTCGAAGCACCCCATGTAGTCCTTCCGAGTCAACACGGGATGGAGCTTGTTCCAGACGATCCCCTGCGAGAAATACAGCCCGTGCGCCTTGAGGGCCGGCGGGTAGTTGCCGAGGTTTGCGTAGCCGCCCCAGATGTAAAAACTGCCGCCCGGCTGCAGCACGCGCGCCATGTTGCCGAACCAGGCGTCGAGGAGACGGTCGAATTCTTCATCGGTAACAAAGTCGTTTGCCAGCGGCCTGTCCTTTGGCCGGAGCTTCTTGCCCGTCGGCTTGGCCTTGCCGGGGTGTCGCGCAAGGTCGAGCGCTTGATGGTGCTGTGTGCCCGGAAACGAACTCAACCCGGCGGCGATGGCGTTGTTGCTTCGCGGCTCGACCTTCACGTTGTAGGGCGGGTCAGTGTTGAGCAAATGCACCGCGGCACCGTCTAGCAACCGATCGACGTTCTCCGGCTTGGCACTATCGCTGCAGAGCAAATGATGCCTGCCTAAGCGCCAGAGATCCCCAGGACGGGTGGTGGCCTCATCGGGCGGTGCGGGGATATCGTCGGGGTCGACAAGTCCCTGCGTGCCGGACGGTTCCAGCAGCCGGAGCAGGTCTTCGGAGGAGAAGCCGGTGAGGTTCAGATCGAAGTCCATCTGCTGCAGTTGCAGCAGCTCCTGGGTCAGCAGGTCGTCGTTCCAGTGCGACAGCGTGGCGCTCTGGTTATCGGCGATGCGGTAGGCCTTGGCTTGCGCAGGCGTAAGCCCTGCGGCCACGTGCACGGGGACTTTCTCCAGCCCCAACTTCAGCGCGGCCTTGTAGCGCGTATGGCCGACGATGATGACGCCTGCCTCATCGACGACAATCGGCTGCCGGAAACCGAACTCGCGAATGGATGCCGCCACGGCATCGACCGCCTGATCGTTGACACGTGGATTGCCTGGATAGGGTCTGATCTCGGAGAGGCTACGTAGTTCGACGAGCATGTTCTCTTCCTTTCTTTGTTGCAGCCGAGTAGCGTTTCATTCTGCTTCGGCTGCCACACAATAAAAAACCCCGCCAGTCCTCCCGAAAGGAGGACCAGCGGGGTGCCAAAATCCCGCGGCGGGCATCACGCCCGGCCCTAATTGTTATTGTGCGCTCACCTGCGCCAGCGCGTCACATACCCGCAGTCCATGCACTTCAAAGACACCCTGCGCTCATCGATTAGGACAGCATGGGTCAGCACGGTACTGATCGACACGATGCCGTTCTCGTTGAGGATGTCAGGCTCGAAGGTCCCCATCAGGATTCCCGCGCGATTGGCGACGAGACCCGACCAAGCACCGCAGTTGTCACAAGACACTGCCGTCGGTTTGCCACCCTGCGGTGGCAGTTTGCCGACGAGCAAGCAAAACTGCGTCAGAAACTCAATAAACTGCGACACCGACTTCATGATTCGACCTTCTCCTTGGTTCCGTGACGAACCTTCGCCTCTTCCTGGTTCCGCGCTTCAGACCTGATGCGTTCCCAAATGCGTTGCACGTCCACGGCGGCCGGCAGCATACCGACGCTCGCGGCCGTAGCGTAGTCTATGTGCTCATTGGCAAAGATGCTGGCCTGAGTGAATAGTCGCGGCAACACCTGGGTCCCGGCCAGGAATAGACAAGTCTGCCCCCGGCGGAACTGAACCTCCATGTACTTGGCGGGCATATTCCAAAGGTACAGGAGCACTTGCTCAGCTTGGTCCAAGGAGACGCCGCGCGTGCGTAAGCCGCGGGAGACTGCAATGGCAAGCACTTGCTGCAGGGACCAGAGATCGGCATGGCCGCGTCCTCGACCGCCGGGCTTGGCGGCCTTCAGCCAGCCGTCGGCGCGCAGGCGTTTCAAGGTGCCCATCGGCAGACCGGTCAAGCGACAGAGTTCGTTACTGGTCAGGTATCCGTTCATGGTTCCCGTGCTAAAAGGTTCACTCCAAACATTATATCTGTCCGGCAGCGGGCAAGGCAAGGGGCGATGCTGCCGCAACCTCGCGCGGCTCCCTGGCTGGGACCCTTCGTAGATCTCTGATGCGGGCACGGGTTCTCATCGCTGGGCCTTCTCTGGGCGGTGATGTTACGGAGCAGGTCGTTCTCATCGCGAGCGAGATTAGTGCTACAAGCGGGGAGGTGTCAACACAAAACATGCACAAGCGCCGTAGCGGAAGCTTCGGTGCGGCATTTCTCGACGGGACGTGGAGTCCATCAGCGGCACTGTTAGGCAGAACTTATTACACCAGGGCTCATGCCGCCAGTAGCGAACTTGCAGAGGCAGACGAGCAGGCTGCGCGCCCGCGCTAGCCGGCCGCAGCCTCATCTTCAGAGCCAAACCCTCGACTTTGGCTCCCTTCCGAGGTAACGGACTGGATCGTCGTGGCTGAAGAACTACCCGGAGCTTGGAGCATTCCCATGCGTGTGCCGCTTGAAATCACGTTTGCGAAGTCGTCGTCCGCACTTTACGCCCACGCCGTGCGGTTGGCCCGTGCCATAGCCGGCTATCGGCGGACGGGAGAAGGTCAGGAGGTCGTCCATACCGTGAGGGCGACGGTGTCATTAGCCCACACGGCAACATGGGAAAAACTCCGCCGGCTCATGCGCTTGGTATCGGGATGGCGCTCAACCAACGTCAGCGTGGCCGGTCATGCGGTGCGCTATTGGACGCTTTCGGGCGGGCTGGCCCAGGTCGAGGCCTGCCACGCCCTTAAGCTGCAACATGGCCCAGGCTATTGCTCCGGTAAGAATACTCCCAGCACCGAAGCGACCTATTTCGGCTGCCGCTTCTGCAAAGGGGTTTCCCGGCGCGTCGACGGCTCGGCGCACCGCGGCGACTCCGGTGCCTTGTCGTCCCAGCGTGATTCCTTCCGAGTCGATAAGGCAGCCATACGCGTGGCCCTCGAACAACAAATGCGCGCTCAAGCCTGCCTCTTCTGTCCCGCCTTCCGCTGGCAGCGTGTCCACGCCGACGTGGACGATCTCCCGGACGTCATCGAACTGGGAAAAGCAAGCGCCTTCGAAGTGAAATACTCCGAGTTCGACCCGAAGAAGCCGCTCGGCATCAAGCCCAAAGAGTCTTCGCGCCACGGGGGGCTGGTATTCGGGGACGGCGCCCCTGGTCGGCAACAAGGCCCGCCCCCGGTCCGACACGTGCCGAACGTGCGCTACACAAGCGTTGCCGGCCAGGATGCCGCCCTGGCGCAAATCAAGAATGTCGTGGAGCTGCCTCTCAGCCACGCGGCCTACTTTGAGGCACTGGGTGTCGAACCGCACGGCGGCGTCCTGCTCTACGGGCCGCCAGGCAATGGGAAAACCCTCCTGGCCAAAGCCGTGGCTACGGAAAGCGCCGCCCACTTCGAGCTGATCAGCGGTCCGGGAGTCCTGTCTCCCTGGGTCGGCCAAAGCGAGGCGAACCTGCGTCGTGTGTTCGAACGCGCCAGGCAACTGGCACCGAGCGTCGTGCTCATCGATGAGCTGGACAGCATCGCGCCCTGGCGCCAGGACCAGAGCCAGCAGCATGCCGTCCAGCTCCTATCGCAACTGCTTGTGCTCCTGGACGGTTTGGAAGCCCGTGGACGGGTCTCGGTCGTCGCGACTACCAATCGCCTGGAGGCCATCGATCCGGCCGTGCGTCGGCCGGGACGGTTCGACTACCACATCGAGGTGCCATGTCCGGACCGGCAGGGGCGCGCCGCCATTCTGCGCGTCTGCCTGGCCAAGATGAAAACGCGGGGCGGCTGCCGCAGCGAATACCTGGCCGAGCAGACCGAGGGCTTTTCGGGGGCGGAGCTGGCGGCGCTATGCCGCGAAGCCGGCCTCCACGCGATTCAGCGGGGCCTCGCCCTGGGTATCCCGCCACGGAAGCTCATGATCTGCGGCCAGGACTTTCGCCAAGCCCTTGTAGCGTTGCGAGCCAAGCGGGTCCCCGAAGTGCAATGACCCGGCAGCTTCTCTGCTTTTTTCTCATTTTTATCGACAATCTCCTGGAACTGGTCCGAACGTCGAGGTAGTGAACTGGATCGTTGTGTGCTGCCCGTGACCCGCTTTCAGTGAAAGGAGAAGCATCCATGATCCAGTCCGCCAAGCGACGTCCGTCAACTACCTCTTCCCCTTCGAACGGCTGCCCACCGACAAACGGCTGCGCTGCCTTCGCCCCCTCCTCTCGCGGCCGCTCGAGCTGGTCGGGACTGTTGCGCGTCAGCCTCGTTGCCGTCCCGGTCAAAGCCTACGCCGCCGTCAGCAGCGGCTCCTCCTCGTCGTTTTGTCATATGCTCCATGCAGGTTGCGGCCAGCGTATCGGCTACCAGAAGCAATGCCCCCGCCACGGCGCCGTCGAGTCGGCAGACATCGTCCGTGGCTACGAGTATTCCCGCGGTCAGCATGTCGTGGTCGAGCCGGAAGAGCTGGAGAAGCTGCGGCCAGCGCGGGACAAGGCCTTGGTCTTGGAACAGTTTGTCGCGCAGGCAGAGGTCGATCCCACCTTCTTCGCCGGTCGCAGCCTGTACCTCTTGCCCGATGGACCGGCAGCACAGCACCCCTACGGCGTGCTTGTCGACGCCCTCCGGCGAGCGGGCAAAGCCGCGCTCGGCCGCGTGGTGTTGTCAGGGGGCCGGCAGTTGGTCCTGGTGCGTCCCTCCGGGAAGGTGCTGGCCTTGGATGTCTTACACTACCCCGCTCAGGTCCGTCTCGCTGCATCCTGGGAAGCCGATGTAGTAGCAAGTGCGGCCACTCCGGAGGAGCGCGCGCTGGCCGCCCAGTTGATCGCTTTGTCTAGCGGTCCTGCCGACTGGGCGCGGTATCGAGACACGAGCGCCGAGGAATTGGCCGCCTTGCTGCAGGCCAAGGTTGCCAACCAGCCGCCGTCCGCTGCGGCGGAAGAGCCGGCAGCGATCTTGCAACTTCTCGATGCCTTGCAGCAGAGCGTGACGGCGGCAGACAACGGCACGCCTGCGACGGGCAAGGGCCGCAAGCCACGCGCGCGGAGGGCGAGCGCATGAACGAACTCCTGTACCCGATGCTGGCAACCTCGGCGGCGCCCTTCGATGCCGAGGACTACTTGTTCGAGGTGAAGTGGGACGGCGTGCGTGCCCTGGCCGCGGTCGCCGAAGACCGCTGGCGGCTCTGGGGCCGCACCGGCAGCGACTATACCGAGCGTTACCCAGAATTGTCCGCGCTGCGGCGCTTGCCGGCAGGCACGGTCGTCGATGGTGAATTGGTGGTGCTCCAAGGCGGCCGGGCGGACTTCCCGGCTTTGTTGCAAAGACACCAGCGTCAGGTCGCTAGTCCCCTCGATACCATTCGCCGGCGTCTGCCGATCCGCTATCTCGTCTTCGATCTGCTCTTTCACGAAGGGCGGTCCCTCCTGAAGGAGCCGCTCCGCGAGCGGCGGGCACGGCTCCACGAACTGTTGACCGAGCTCAAGGAGCCGCTCCTGACCTTCTCGGACGGGATCGTGGGTCAAGGCCGCGACTTCTTCGCCCGCGTGGTGGCCCAGGGACATGAAGGTGTAATGGCCAAGCACCTCACCAGCCCGTATCAGCCGGGCAAACGCTCGTCGGCATGGAAGAAGATCAAACCTGTCCAAGTGCTGCCTTGTGTGATCGTTGGTTATCGGCCGGGGCGCAAACGAGTACGCAGCTTGCTGGTGGCCACCGTGCGCGCCGGGACGCTCAGCTACGTGGGACAGGTCAACCGGGGTTTGAGTGCTCAGACGCAGACCGAACTGGCCCAGCGGCTGGCCCAACGCCATCGACCGCGGCCGCTGGTTTCTTGTCCCAAAACGGCCTGCTGGGTCGAGCCCGACGTCTATTGCCGGGTGCGCTTTCAGGAATGGACGCCCCACGGCCGGCTGCGCCACGCTGTCTTCGACGGCTGGCTCGAAGGCTCGAAGTAGCCCATGAGTCGAGGGAGCGCCCATGCGCAAGAAATCTGATCAATGTGCTCAGAATCTGCTTGATCGGGCTCCGCTCCGCGAGGTAAGGGTGCTGCCCTGTCGAGACGCCGCGTTGGCGCGGCGCCTGTATCCGTGTCCTTTTTTCCCAAGGAGATTCATTATGGCGACGACCAAGAACATCCGGAAGACCTCGGCCAGCAAGGCGCGCCAGAAGCCCAAGGCCGGTAAGGCCACCCCGAAGCGGCGGCCGGTCAGCGCAGCCGAGACCGCCAAGAAGCTCAGCGCGCTAGCTGCGGCGGCGCGGGTGTTGAGCGAGAGCGGCCAGTCGATGACGTGCCAGGAACTTATCGCGGCCATGGCGGTCAAGGGCTACTGGACCAGTCCCGCGGGCAAAACGCCCGCAGCCACGCTGTACGCGGCCCTAACGCGCGAGATCCAAACCAAGAAGGAAGCCTCACGCTTCCAAAAGACCGAGCGCGGGAAATTTGCCCTGGCGTAGCCGAGCCTACGAAGTCGAGCCTGCCTCGGCGGCCCAAGGCCCCCACGCGGGGCCTTTCGGCGTTGAGGGAGCTTCCCCTCACCCTCCCGTAACCCGCCGCCACAGACGCCAACGTCGGCGAACCCTGGGCCAACACGGCAGTCTTCCTACTCCCGCCGCGTGCCCGCCAGCTTCCCTGGTTCCGATGTGGCCGGTGCCACCGCCACGCGAACGCCGCTCTGGCACGCCCTAGAGCTTCTCTTCTCCCGAAGAATCTTTCCCCGTTTAGCGGGTTTTCCCTTGAGACTGGCGCCGCAACCGTGCTCACTGTCCAGTCGGGTTCACGCTTCCCCCAATCTTCAACAGCGAGGAGCACAACATGCACCCAAACCTGGTCCAAGAACTGGCGGCGCTGACGCGAATGACCGTCGGCCAACTCCGCCTCAAGTTCGCCGCCCTGTTCGGCGAAGAGACGCGGTCCGGCAACAAAGCCTGGCTGGTCAAGCGCGTTGCCTGGCGGCTGCAAGCCCGGGCGGAGGGCGATCTCTCCGAGCGCGCACGCCAGCGCGCCGAGGAACTGGCCCGGGATGCCGACCTGCGCCTGACGCCGCCTCGAACGGCCAAGCACGCCTCGCCTGGCACACGCGAGAAAACGCACAGCCTGCGGCTGCGCGCCGATACTCGCATCCCGCCGCCCGGCACTATCCTGAAGCGTTTCTACAAGGGAAAGACCCTGCAAGTCCAGGTCCTGGAACACGGGTTCGCCTGCGCCGGGGAGGTCTACCCGACCCTGTCTGCCGTCGCCAAAGCCGTTACCGGTTCGCATTGCAACGGCTACCTCTTCTTCCGCCTGCCCAGCAAGGAGGTCGAATCATGAACACAGCATCGAACGTTGCGGCCAGCAAGACCGTCCGCTGTGCCGTCTATACGCGGAAGTCCACCGAAGAGGGCCTCAACCAGGAGTTCAATTCCCTGGATGCCCAGCGCGAAGCAGCTGAAGCCTATATCGCCAGCCAGTGCCACGAGGGCTGGCTCTGCCTGCCCCAGCGCTACGACGATGGCGGCTTTACCGGGGCGAACATGGACCGGCCCGCCTTGCAGCGCCTGCTGGACGACATCCAAGCGGGCAAGATCGACTGCGTCGTCGTTTACAAAGTCGATCGCTTGAGCCGATCGCTGCTCGACTTCGCCAAGATGATGGAGACCTTCGACCAGCAGCGCGTCGCCTTCGTCTCCGTGACCCAGCAGTTCAATACGGCCACCTCGATGGGACGATTGGTCCTGAACGTCTTGCTTTCCTTTGCCCAGTTCGAAAGAGAGATTATCTCTGAGCGCACGCGCGACAAGGTTGCTGCCATGCGCCGCAAGGGGAAGTGGTCGGGAGGAGTGCCCTTGCTGGGTTATGACCTGGACCTTCGCGAGACGCGGCTGGTCGTTAACTCGAAGGAGGCAGTACGCGTCCGGGCGATCTTCGCCTTGTACCTGGAGCTGGGCGGGTTGCTGCCGGTGGTTCGGGAGCTTAGGCGTCGGCGCTGGCGGACCAAGCGCTGGCGAACCCGCCGCGGGGAGGCCCGAGGGGCCAGACCCTTCACCAAAACCAATCTGCACCGGCTGCTGACCCGGGTCGCCTACATCGGCAAGGTCCGCCATAAGCACGAACTCTACGACGGCGAGCAGCCAGCCATCGTGACTGCCGACATTTGGCAACAAGCGCAGGCCCAACTCAGGGACAAACGCCGGTCCGGAGGCGGGCAAGCGCGGAACAAGTTCGGCGCTTTGCTCCAAGGGCTTCTTCGCTGTGGGCCTTGCGGCTGCGCCATGACTCCCACCCATGCCATCCGCGGCAAGAAGTGTTACCGCTATTATCTCTGCTGCGGCGCCCACCGGAACGGCCGCCAGAGCTGTCCGTCGAAGGCGATCCCCGCAGAGCCCATCGAACGTTTTGTATTGGCGCAGATCGAGAGCCTCGGCTTTGATCCCGCGCAGACGAACGCGAAGGGACGGGCGCCAGCGCTTCCTCTAGCCGACCAGCTCCAGCTCGTGCAGCTCCATATTGAACGCGTCGAATACGACGGAGCGCAGGGCAAGGTGTCGATCATCCTGCGTCCTGACACCTCCCATCCCTTGCGGCCGCAAAGACAGCCCTAAACAAGGATACTAACGCATGATGACGCAACATACCATCGACTGTATTCTTCCTCTGCGCCGGCGCGGGCGGGCAGGTCAGCAATCATTCCCGGCAGGGCCGGTGCCGCAGCCTTCCTCCCCGGCCGACAGGGCGACGCGCTCGCCCGGCCGGGTGCCGCGCGTCGCGCGCCTCATGGCTCTGGCGCTACGCTACGAACAGTTCCTCCGCGCGGGCACGGTCCGCGATTACGTCGCGTTGGCGAACCTCGGGCAGGTTAGCCGAGGACGGATTTCGCAGATCATGAACTTGAGGCAGTTGGCGCCCGATATCCAGGAGCAGATCTTGTTCCTGCCGTGCGTGCAACAGGGCCGTGACCCGATCCACTTGCATCACCTTCAGCCGCTTGCCGTAATCCTCGACTGGCGCAAGCAGCGCAGGATGTGGAAGGTGCTGCAACGAGAGTTGACGCTTTAGCCTCGGAACACTGATCGTCGTCGTAACGACGCAACGACAACCAGACTGGTTCGCTGCTCGCCCGCCGAAGTGGACGGTCCCAGGTAGACCGCTACATTGCTTTGAGTGCGCCGCGCATGCATATTACGACTGACGTGATCTGCATTATCCAACCCGCCAGTAAACAGGCCGCCTGTTTACCGGCGGGTTGATGCTTTGATGCTCTTTTCGGAGAGCCGGGTGAAATTGCTATCCCAGCCCGACGGGGCAGGCCGGTCTGCCGTTTTCTGCGTATTTTCCTCGGGCATTCCCTTGCCTAACCCGTTTCGAGGAAGTGCTGCAGAAGGTGCCTTAAGCCCTCATGGCGCAACGTCGCCCGGGTCCCACAAACCCACTCTCTCTGCCCCGGCTATTTATCCATCTCTTTCCGCGACGCTAATATCATTGAACAGGTAGGCGCGTCAGCTTAATCCCAGCATGTCAGCAGAGGGGCAGCCTAGCGCGGAGGAACAAATGAGAACTGAGCGAAAAAGGCTTCGGTATTACACGGGTTTGCTCCCAATGAAAGAAGAGCAAATGGCCGTGCCGGTGCGTGGACGCGGGTGGGAGGCACGCATTGAACGCATGAGCGAACGCTGGCGTTCGGAACATTCTCCGGATCGCGACCTCGAAATTGTTCTCTACGCCCGCAATCAGCAGGCGGCGCAGGCCGCTTTGGACTTGATCATTGCCAGTTACGATCTGCTTGCCGGTGAACCACAATTTTGGGGCGGTGATTACATCGCTCTGCCGGAGCAGGCAGATGGGCTTGAAAGTGTCGGCGTATCGGCCACAAAGAGTGCAGGCTACCCAAGAGCATGTCGTCTAGCTGCCAAAGCATCGACACGACAAGAACTTTCGTTCGGCGTGGCCCTGTATAGGCTAAGCCAAAAGCTGCATGCGAACCTGCTAATGGACTTACATCCTGGCGAATACCCGCACCGACATCGGTCGCCCTCCTCGTTCGATCAGGCGCGATTCGCCTATGCGATTGTCACGGCCTACGCGGTAGTCGAACAACTTGATATGGGTATGGAGCCCAAGAAGCAATCTTTCGCGAACAAATGTTGGGTGCCGGCACGACGACAAGAGCTTGAACAACGATTGCAGAAGAAGGGCGTTGATATTACCGAGCCTCTGCTCTGGCATCTACGCGGCGGCAAGACGAAACTCGAAAAACATGAAAACCGTAAGACCGCGATAGTGCGGAAGGCAAAGTGGTCCTCCGGGAGAGTGCGCGACTGCCTGGTTGACGTCGTCGATGCAGTAGCAGACGTGCGATTTCTGCGCAGTTACGCCTCGGCACACAAGGCAAGTGAACTCACAGGATTACTCTCCGTCTACGACGTTGCTAATGCCCAGCGTCTGGCGCAGCGCTTTCTACTCGACCGTTTGCGGTTTAGCCCAGTCAACTGCTACACGGTATAACCAGATGCTGGTCGCGCCCCCAGGGCCAGTTCGAGTGGCACAGTCGGTCTTGTTCCCCCAACCTTCGCACGGGCAGCGGCCTCAAACCCAAGGAGATCCTCGTCGACGGATTGACAAGCTTGCCCATGTTGGTCCCCGGCGTCGTTTTCATCTGCTACGTGGGAGATTGGCTGCAGTCGTCCGAGTGCACAGCGAGTGCAGATTACAACTTAGGCTATCGTCATTATCCAACCCACCTGTAAACAGCTGGGCTGTTTACAGGTGGGTTGAAGTTTTGATCGTATTCTTCGGGGAGCCGGTTGAGACTATCACGAAAAGCGCTACCCGGGAGTTTACAGGAACCCTGGCCGAAGACACCGCCTAGCGATTGGCTTTTTCCACAGGTTTTCCAGGTAATTTCGCTGCTTCGCAGGTTTTAAGAGAGAGCAGCGAAGCTCCAAAAAGCGTCGTGACCGCCACGGACGGATCGGGTCATGAAGCCGGCACTCTCTTCTCTCCCATCGCGGACCAACCCGCAAGTATACAGCTCGGCTGTATACTGGCGGGTTGGACATATGCGATCTCAAGGCTCCGCGATGACTCCCAAATCTTCTGGTCGCGGGCATGTCGGGCCGGCACGGTTCCTAGCCTCAAGCCGACGAAGGCCAGCGCCAGCAATGCGCCCACTGCGCTCCCTCCCGAGGCAAAGGCCCAGATCCACACGCGCCCAGACAATAGCCGCAGGCGCAGGTTAGATCGCCGCGTTGAGGCCGTGCTCCGCGGCCATCCCCAGCCGTTGAGATACTTAATGAAGAGCCAACCGTAGAGGGCCATGAAGACCACTGCCCAGGGAATTCGCGGCGCCACGCGGACATTTACCGCGACCAGGCCCGCCCACGGCAGCACACCCAGAAAGAGGACTGCCAACCCCGTGACCACCGCGCGAAGCAGAACAGGAACCCGTTGCCATCGCCGGACGATTAACTTCGCCGGGGAGGGATAGTGTAAAAACCTCAACTGATCTCTTTTGCCATGGAGCATACACGGCGCGCGGCACTTCGAGGCTCATGCCAATACACATGAAGACAGAAAGGGATCGAGGCCGAGCGGCGCGGGCTAGGGGACAAAGGCGATGCCGCTGTCGGCGGGCATGGCCAATCCAGGCTCTAAAGCTAGATCATAAAAGCACAGCGGTCGTGCCATAGCCGCACACGAAGAGGCGAGAGTTGGCCGGGGGTGTGAACTATCCGCCCCGAAAATTGACTTCTCTCGTGATGTACAGCCCATCTGCCTCCTACGCGGCTCCGGGGCTCACGTCCGCGTTCGCCGGCACAACACTTGCTTATGGGTGGAGAAGCGTTAATCAGCAATCAGTGTTGGGCGCTTTTAAGCAGGGGCCAGGGAGGTGAGTGATGCACGCGCACGCGAGTTTGCAAGAGTATGTGGAAGAAATCCACGACCAGGTATGCAGTCGATGTATTGAACGGCCGCCCGGCGGACCTCCTTGTGAGCCGCTGGGTAAGAACTGTGCGCTGGAGCTGGATTTGCCGTCGTTGTTGGACGCAGTACACGAGGTGGATAGCAGAACCATCGAGCCGTATCGCGACAGCGTCGGCCGACGTGTCTGCACGCATTGTGTGCGGAACGGAGGCGATGAATGTCCCTGCCCTGCGAACTACCTCCTCGTGCTCGTAGTGCAAGCCATCGACACCGTTGACCAGCGTCGGAAGGTCTGGCGCGACCAGGAAGTCATTTGCGTCTGATTGGAGGATACGAAAGGGTCCCGAACCTGAGTCTCCATGGACTTGGCATCGAGCTGTGGTGGAAGGCAAACCAGCTTCCAACCGTCGCTCCGGATTACGATCGTCTTTTCCTCTTTCCTATGGCGGGTAGGGTCGATCTCCGCCAGCGCGGCATACCGCCGGCTTTCCGGAGAAATGGGACACGTCGTTTTGCAGCCCGGTCACATGAGTACCTCTCCCGGTAAGCAAGGCAAATGATGGACCCAGATTGCCACAAGTGCGTCCCTTCACCGCATCAGCCAGAGTGGTACGCCTAGAATCCTATCGGTTGCCGATTTCGAGTGCCGTCGCTCCATTCGGGCGAAAATAGGGGCTTCCGGGCGTTCTTCGCGTCATCGGTGATCTGGAAATCGGTGATCTTGGGCACTATCGAGGGACGCTTTTCCTCAAAGATAATCTCGGCTTAGAATCGGCCTTCGACCAAATGGCAGAGCTTGGGCCCTCTAGCCCATGTTTAACAGGTGCTGAAGGCCCAACTGGCGTTCGCCCTGATTTTTCCGCATCGCAGACCTCCATTTCGCAAAACACATAGTGACAATATCAGCTGCGTTCTCCTGGGATTATCGT
>Ga0208565_1001293_pt1 | contig 14903 bp, 14 predicted proteins | sample Sb_taG_7_FD_187706 | JGI IMG/M metagenome (GOLD analysis project Ga0208565, IMG submission 187706) | Peat soil microbial communities from Weissenstadt, Germany - Sb_50d_2_FS metaG (SPAdes) (version 2) | ecosystem: Environmental > Terrestrial > Soil > Wetlands > Peat | place: Germany...
CGTCGGCGACTTCTGGACTGAGCGCCGTCTCCGACTCCTCGTGGAAGAGCGGCTTCTCCTCGCGTTATCAACGTGAGATCGCCCGGATCGGCTGCCAGGTTGCCGACGCGCTCGACTACGCACACAAACGCAGGGTGATCCACCGCGACATCAAACCGCACAACATCCTGCTCGACGCCCTGGGCAACGCCTGGATCACCGACTTTGGCCTGGCCAAGCTCAAGCAGGAGGAAGACCAGTCGACCTCCCAGGCGGTCGCGGGGACCCTTCGCTACATGGCGCCCGAGCGGTTGCAGGGCAAGTCCGACGGCCGCGACGACATCTACGCCCTCGGCGCGACCCTGTACGAATTCCTGGCTCTGCGGCCGATCTTCAACGGGGCGGATCCTCACAAGCTGCTCCGCCAGATCGAGCACGAGCAGCCGGTGCCCCTGCGCCAGATTGACCGGCGGATCCGTCCCGACCTGGCGGCGATCATCGCCACGGCCCTGGCCAAGGACCCGGCCGATCGGTACGCGACCGCGGGAGAGCTGCGCGACGAGCTGCGCCGGTTCATCGAGGGCCGGCCTGTCAAGAGGCGTCCTGTTCCGCCGTACGCAAGATTCTGGCGGTGGTGCAAGCGCAACCCCTGGCTCGCCGCCGCCAACATCACCGCTGCGGCGGTAACGATCATCCTGGCCATCGGTTCGACCATCGCGGCCAAAGTCTATTACGACGGCAGGGAACAGGTCGCCGCTGTGGCCAATGAGCTGGTCAAATCGGAAATCCAGACGCGCGAGAAGCTGTTCGAGGCCAGAACGGCCCAGGCCCGCGCCAGCCGCTTCAGCCATCGGGTCGGCCAGCGGTTCGAGAGCCTGGGAGCCATTTCGGAGGCGGCGAAGATCGGCCGGAATCTCGGATTGACCGCGGATCGGTTCGATCCCCTCCGCGACGAGGCGATCGCCTGCATGGCACTTCCGGACCTGAAGCCGGCAGGTCCGCCCATCCGCAAACCAGAGGGCATGATCGCGTTCGCCTTTGACGCGGGCATGACCCGTTACGCCCTTCGGCTCCGCGACGAAAAGATCCTGGTCCGCTGCATGGGCGACGACCAGGAAATCGCCCGTTTTGCCGCGCAGGGCGATCGAGACCTCTGGGTGTTCAGCTTCAGCCCCAATGGCCGCTACCTGGCGACCACGCATTCTCCCGGCTTCGGCCTCACGGTCTGGGACGTCGACCGGCGCGTGGTCGCCGTCGAGGATCCGGGCCGCGTCTGGCGGGGGGCCAAATTCAGCCCGGACAGCCGCCGGATCGGCCTGGCCCGGGAGGGGGAGGTCCTGGTCTACGACCTGGCGACCGGTCGGCCCAGCCGGCGCTGGCCCGGCAGGGCGAGTGACCTGGCCTTCCGTCCCGACGGGGCCCAGATCGCAGTCATCGACAATGAGACAAGGTCCCCCACCTGCCGGATTCTCGAGGGGGAGACCGGCCAGCTTGTCCAGACGTTCTCCTTGCGGACTACCGCGGATTACGTCGTCTGGAGCCCAGACGGCGTCACGCTGGCGACACCGGGCCATGATTCGAAGATCGACCTCTGGGATACCACTACCGGCATCCGGCGGGCGACCCTCGAAGGCCATATCAACAGCGGCCTGTGCGCGACCTTCCACCCGGCCGGAACACTGCTGGCCAGCAACGGCTTTGAATCACGGCTCCGGCTCTGGGACGCGGTCCTGGGCCGTCAGGTATTGAGCATTACCGACGGCCTGCCCGCCGTCCCAGCTTTCGCCTGGGACGGCCGGATCTTCGTTGGGCGGGAAAATGAGTTCAGCCCCTGGCAAGTCGACCCGGCCATCGAGTACAGAACGTTGGCGCATGCCTCGAACCCGCCCCTGAATTATGCGCGGCCGTCGATCCACCGCGATGGCCGGATACTGGCCGTGGGCACGGACCGGGGGGTGGTGCTCTGGGACCTGGCGCGCGGCACGGAGCTCGCCTTCCTGCCGATCGGGATGGCCTGGCACAGCATGTGCGAACCGTCGGGTGACTTGCTCACCAATGGCTTGGCCGGTGTCTTGCGATGGCCGATTCACATCGATCCGACAAGCGGCGAGGCTCGGATCGGACCACCCCGAAGTTTGCCCTTGCCGGGAACAAGTTGCGGGATCGCGGAGGACCGAACGGGCCGGATCGTCGCGGTGGCTAACCACACCGAGGTACGCGTCGCACTGGCTGAAAGGACGATCAGGATCGGGCCGCTGGATGACTGCCGCTACGTCTCGCTCAGCCCCGACGGTCAATGGCTGGCGACCGGCAACCACCAGAATGGCGGCGTGACGATCTGGAGACTCCCGGACGGTGCCAGGGTTACCAAGCTGCCCATCGACGGAGGGACCGGAGTATGCTTTAGCCCCGACGGGAAATGGCTGTTGACCGCGCAAGGGCTGTGGGAGGTCGGGAGCTGGCGCGAGGTGAGGCCGATTGGGAGTGGCTGCCTCTCTCCCGACGGCCGGCTTGGGATCGTCCAGGACGCCGGCAAGGTCCCTCGGCTGATCGAATTCGAGACCGGCCGCACGCTGGCGCGGCTCGAAAGCCCAGACCAGCACGGCGTGATGTCGGCCACTTTCAGCTCCGATGGCTCGCGCCTGGTCGTGACGACCAACGAACCGCCCTGCGCACACGTTTGGGGCTTTCGGGCCATCCGCAGGCAACTGGCCGAGATGGGCCTCAACTGGGATGCGCCGGCCTTTCCGGAAGGCGATGCGGCCAGTCCGGATCTGCCGCCGCTGCCCCCTCTCAAGGTCGATTATGGTCCCTTGACTGCGGACCTCGAACATCTCTCCGAGCGTCCGGAGCCCCTGGTCGAACGGTACAGCGCGCGGATCAAGCAGGATCCCAGCGACTTCGACGCGTACCACCACCGAGCTCATGCCTTGTGGCAGTTGAATCGCCTGGCGGCAGCCATCGACGACCTGTCCCAGGCCATCCGCCTTCGGCCTGATGACGCCCACCTCTTGCACCTTCGAGCCCAGGTCTACGCTCGCGGCCTCAGGAAGCCGGAGCCAGCGATCGCCGACCTGGAGGCTGCGCTCGTGCGGGCGCCGTCACGGCCCCAGGTCCGGGAGCTCCTGGCCGAGTGCTGCAACAACCACGCCTGGGTGCTGGCCGCGGGCCATCCGTCGCACCAGGACATCGACCGCGCGCTGAAGCTGAGTCTCCGGGCCGTCGAGCTGGCCCCGGGTCAGCAGGTTTACCTCAACACGCGGGGAGTCGTCCTCTACCGGGCGGGGTAGTATGCCGGGGCGGTGACGATCCTCGAGAAGAGCCTCAAGGCCGGGCAAGGTCAGTTCGATGGGTTTGACCTCTTCTTCCTGGCCATGGCCCACCACCGCCTGGGGGATCGCGAGGAAGCACGGCGGTGCCTCGACCGCGCGATCGAATGGATGGGCCATCCCGGCCCGCTCGCGGCTGATCAAGCCAAGGAGCTGGCCGCCTTCCGCGCCGAGGCCGAGTCAGTCCTCGCCGGGCCGACGGGGGAACTGCCCGACGACGTCTTCGATGGGCCGAGATCGTAACACCTCACTATTACTGGGTGCTTTGATGGTGTCTCCGTAGAGGTAAGGCTGGCCGGATGCCCGCTGTGCCGGTATCGTACAGGCTGCGATTCCGTGGCGCACCTGGCCAACTTGCTTAATCTTCTGGGGACGACCACTCCTCGTCGCATTGCGAACCGATTCCAATGCCCGATCAACCCGCGATCTGCGTCTTCTGCGGCTCATCGCCGGGCGCCTCGTCCGCGTACAGGGAAGCGGCTCGCCAGGTGGGCGAAACACTCGTGCGACACAGGGTTGACCTTGTCTACGGCGGCGGCCGGGTCGGGCTGATGGGAATCGTGGCCGACGCCGTCCTAGGGGCAGGGGGGCGGGCGATCGGCGTGATCCCCAACGCCCTCGCAACGAAGGAGATCGCGCACGACGGACTCACCGTGCTCCATGTCGTCTCCGGCATGCATGAGCGCAAGGCGCTGATGGCGACGAAGTCGTCGGCCTTCCTTACGCTTCCCGGCGGGATCGGCACGTTCGAGGAGTTCTTCGAGATCCTGAGCTGGGGCGCACTCGGGATCCACCAGAAGCCGATCGGCATCCTCAACGTCGACGGCTACTTCGACCCGCTGATCGCACTCCTCGAGCACGGGATCGCCGAGCAGTTCATCCGACCCGGTTTTCTCCACTCCCTCATCGTCTCCGACAATCCAGACACGCTCATCGGCGATCTCTTCGCCTACGCGCCTCCTGCTGTTGGCCCACGCTGGATCAAGCTCGAGGAGACCTGACCTGACCGTTCCGATCCCCCCATTGACCGGGGAACTCGAAGAGGAGATAATTAAACAACAATCTAAATAATCGCCCTGCCCGTGCGAATGGACCAAGGCAGATGGCACTGAACCAGGTATTCAAGGCGTTGTCAGACCCGACCCGGCGTGAGATCATCCGGTTGCTCGGGCACGGGGAGCGGACGGCCGGCGAGCTGTCGGCTTCGTTCGACATGACCAAGCCCTCGATGTCGCACCACTTCGCGGTCCTGAAGGAGGCCGACCTGGTCACGAGCCGTCGCGACGGGCAGCAGATTTACTACTCGCTGAACACCACGGTCCTGGAAGACGTGATGACGCGGATCTGGGACCTGTTCGGGAGTGATAACGCGAAAGGAAACTCCATTCCATGAGCCGCCCTTACTGGATCATCGCAGGTCTCTTGACCCTGGCGGCGTGGGCGCTGGCGGCCTGGCTCTATCCTAGCCTCCCCCAGCGCGTGCCCACGCACTGGAACATCGAGGGCAAGGTTGACGGCTGGGGCGACAAGTCCTGGTCGACCTTTCTGATGCCCGGGATGATGATCGCCTTCCTGATCCTTTTCGCCTTCCTGCCAGCGCTTTCTCCCAAGCAGTTCGAGGTGGACTCATTCCGCTCCACTTACCTGTACATCATGGTCCTCACCACCGGGCTCTTTGCCTACATGAACGGTGTTATCCTGCTGGCGACCTGCCAGGAAGTGCGCGCGGGTCCAAGGTTCATGGACATCGGCCGCGCCTTGATCGGGGGAATCTTCCTGTTTATTGCATTTCTGGGTAACGTGATGGGCAAGGTGCGCAAGAACTTTTATATCGGCATCCGTGTGCCATGGACGCTTGCCAGCGACCGGGTCTGGAATGACACCCACCGTCTGGCCGCCTGGGTGATGGTCGCGGCCGGCGTGATCGGTTTCCTGCTGGTGATCGCTGGGGCATCCCCGATCGTGGCCATCGGGCTCTTGATCGGATCGATGCTGATCCCCGTAGTCTACTCGTTCATTCATTACAAATCGCTGGAGCGGCGCGGGGCCTTGTAGGGTGGTCAAGCGCGTTCGGTTTTCAGGTTTCACTCGCCCCGGTCGATCCACCGCACGAGGACCTCGGGCGCGATCTCGCCGGACGTGAACCGCAGTGTGTGAGAGGATCCAGCAAGTTCATAGGCACTCTCGGGCCAGGCCCGTTCAAATGCCGGTCCGGCACGGTGAATCCAGACTGAGGCTGGAGCAGAAAGGGCGGCGGCGGCCTTGAAACCTCCGAACTGGAAAAGGCCCGGCAAGTCAAGGGCAGGGGGGAGCGTCCCCGAGCCATCGGAGTCTTGCCAGCCGGACAGGTCCACAACCGTTCGGGCCAGGCCTTCGAGCAGCGGCCGGGCAAGCAAGACCTGGGGGCCGGCCAGTCCCTGCCCGACCAGACTGACCTCGCGGACGTCGGCTTGCGAGCGAGCCCAGCTCAGCACGGTAGCCAGGTCCTGCATCTGGTCGGCGGCCAGGCTGGGATTGTAGGTCTCGAAGTGCGCCGTATCGGGACGGTGCGCCACGGGCCGAGCCGGATCGATCGACTCACCGACGAACAGCGGATCGAAGCCAAGCACATTCTGGCCCGCGGCCAGTAGTGCTCGAGCCGTCTCCGAAGGCTGGCCGGTGGTCGTGGCCAGCGCAGCCTTGCCCCGCGAGTCGGCAATCACTGTGAGCCGGCCGGTCGAGCGAGTGGGGATCAACCGGACCAACGGAATCGCCTCTCCACGTAGTCTCCGGCCAATCTGTGAATGAACGATCGTGAAGCCCTCTCGACTGAGCCGGCGAACCTCGCGATCGTCGATCGTCTCCGGCGGGGGATTTACCAGGTTCACGCGGTTCTGCAGGCTGACCATCAAGAACCGCCTGGCGGCGTCCCAGTTTGTCGAGCCAATCCGGGTGGGAGCCAGGGACTCGATCTGAACGCCCAGCAGCCTGACCAGATCGGTTTCGAGCTGTTCGGCGGTCTTACGCTTCGGCGGAGTCGGATGGCTGCGATCGAATGTCCAGAGCGTCTCGGGTTTCTCGGTTTGCTGCTGGCCCTCGCGCGTGCTCGAGGGATCGCCCAGGCCCAGCAGCCACCGGCCCATGAAGGCGTAGACCGCGTTGCGGCTGGTCTGGTTGTAATTATGAGGGAAATCGAAGACCGCGGCCTCGATCCGGTCGGTCGAGCCGATCAGCGAGTAAACGCCGCGAATCGTCGGAAAGGCACGGGTCATGGTCTTGGCCGTCCAGTCGCCGCTGGCGCCGACGAGGATCATCGGACGGGGCGCGCAGAGGGCCGCGATCTCCACGTTGTCCGTGCCGAGGCGCAAGCCCGCGGCGTTCTCGCACACGCAGCCGCCCTGGAAGGAGTCGGAGACCATGACCACCGGCGCGGCGACCTTGATCCGCGGGTCGAGGGCCGTCAGCAGGAACGTCTGGGTCCCGCCGCCTGACTCCCCCGTGCAGCCGATCCGGGCGGGGTCCACGTCGGCGAGCGAGGTCAGCCAGTCGAGGGCCCGGATACTGTTCCAGGTCTGGAGAGTGGCCAGGCTCAGACCCCAGCGCCGCAGACGATCGTCGAGGAATGCGTGAGTGAACGGTTTGCTGTCGTTGTAGCCGACCATATCGTACATGAAGACCACGCAGCCCAGCTTGGCCCAGCGGATACACCGCTGCTGCACCTCGATATTGACCCGGCCATCCTCCCAGTGTCCGTGCGGGCAGAGCAAACCGGGGACTCGCCCCGTCTTGCCCGCCGGGCGGTAGAGATTGCCGCTGAGCGTGAACCCGGGCATGGTTTCGAGCACAACCTTCTCAATCGTGTAGCCGTCGCGCTCGAGCTTGCCGTAGATCCTGGGGTTCAAGGGCGTCTTCGGCGGCATCGGCCAGAGGCCGAGCGCCACGAGCATCTGCTGACGGAGCTGCATCGCGCGGTCGCGCCAGGCCTGGGCCGACGACGGCGGCTGGAAGTCGGCTCCCTCCTGGTTCGTCCGGACCTCGGTGCGGCGGCGATCGGGCGATGGTCCGGCAGTATCAACCCGTCCGCGGACGAGGTCGAGCACACGCTCGGGGTCGGCCTGCGAGTCGGTGATAAGTACCAGCAGGGCCGGGACGGCGGCCGGCTCGTCCTTCGTCTTCGGGTCGCCTTGAGATTTTGAGTCCGGCTTTGCCTTTGCCTTGTCTTTGTCCTTGTCCTTGGCTTGGTCAGTCTCTGGCTTCTTCTTTCCCGACAGGGTGAATTTGAGGGGATGCCCCGCGCGGAGTACCACCTTTCCCAGCTTCTGCCAGCGGGGCAGGGGGTCGCCGCCGTTTTCCAACGATCGGAGGTTGACGGTGTCACCATCCTGCGACAGCCGCCATTCCTGGCTGGCCGGTGACCAGACCTGCGCAACGGCATCGCCGGATGTCCGGACCTCGATTCCGCCGGCAAGGGCGGGGAAATCACTCGCCGTGAAGACCATGGACGCGCACGGGGATGAACCAGCCGCCGGCTGTTGAGCCATCACGGCGCCAGAGCGGAATACCGTCGCTCCATGGACGATCAGCAAAACGAGACAGCACAGCATGAGGCGGTTCGATGAGGTCACAGTTCGGCTCCCGGTCGGGGACAACGATCAGACCGGCCTGACAAGGTCGAGCGAGCCGATCATCTGGTCCCATCCTATCTGGACCATCGAGCGACTCAAGCGGCTACCGCTGGAGCCGGACGAACTCGGCCGCCGGGGTCAGCTCGAGGCCAGCACGTCCAGGATGTGCGTGGACTCAAGCAGCGACTCGATCGTGACGGCCCCGAATGCAGGAAAGAGGCAGTAGGCCGGGTAGGGATTGGTTCCATCGATGATGATTTGGCGATGATTGGCCTGGCGAAATCCCTCGTCGCAAGGCTGGTGGCCGGTGATGAACCAGTCGGCGTCGACCATTGCGGCAAAGCGATCGGCTGTCTCTGGGGTGTTGTCGCGGCCCCAGGTCAAGGCGTAGATTGTACCTCCCCGTTTCATGGCCTCTTCGGGCCAGTGGTCGGCCTGCAAGAGCGCGAGGTCAAGATCCTCAAGATATCGAGCGTCGGGAAGCGTGTGGCAGACGAACACGCGGTTGGGAGTGCGCACGGCCAGAGGCAGGGCGGCGAAGAGGACGAGATAGGCCTCGTAGACCTCCTGCGTCCGTGCTCCGTAGGCGAGCTCCATTCCCTGGCGAAACCGGAGGTTCAGCGCATGGCCGTCCTTGCCGATGATCCGCCCGGTCAGCTCGGATAGCTCATGGTTGCCCAGGATCAGATGGACCCGCTGAGGATACTGACACTTGAGTGCCGAGACCAGATCGACCAACTGGTGCGAGCGGTCGGGCCTGTCGTCGTCGTTCTTGTTGATCTCATGAACGAGCTCTTGCAAGACGAGGTGCCGCCGGGGATACCAGTCCAGCGCCGCGATCGCCAGCGCCTGGCTGAACGCCGGCAAGTTCCCATGCAGATCGCCGACCACCATGACCTCGTCGGCATCATCAAACGCGACGACCGAGCCCGAGCGCCCGGGGGTCGAGCGCATCAGCTCGGTGGCTTTACGGATGGTGGCGAGGATTTCTTGGGGGTCAGGCATGGAAGTGATCTGCGCAGCTCGGGGACGGATTCGATTCTCGGATCTCGCTCGAACGCCTGGAAGCGTGGATTACGAGATCGATTCTATCCCGTGAATCGCTTCTCGCGAAGACCCATCGCTACGTGCGAGCCGACAGTACATCGTTGAAGATTTTCCGCCACTACATCGTTGAGGTTTTTATGCGGCGAACCGCCAGCACATCGTTGAGATCGCTGTCGGTCCCCTTGCCGTTCCTTGCCATTCACACCAACACCAAACCCCGCAGCCGCTGGCGGTTGCCGCGGTCCTTGGACTCAACGATGTTCTGTCGGTCCTTGCGGACTCTCAATGCTCAACGATGTTCTGTCGGTCCGCAGATACCAAACATGACAGGCCACGACACGCACAAGCCGGCTTCGTCAACCCGTGTGGGCATCGCGCTGGTGCTGACGGTGCTCGCCACAGGCGCGGTCGCCGCGCAGGAGCTGCCGCGATCGGGACAGGCCGCCCTGCTGCCGCCACGCCCAGACCTCCCTGGCCGAGGTCGAGATCCCCGATGGCTCGCCCCTGAACTTCCGCATCCGAGGCACGCCCGTGACCCTCACGAACCAGGCGGTGGCCTGCAAGAGCGATCCGGCGCCAGTGACGGGGCATGTCAAGACGATCGAGATCCTGGTCGACCGGACCTCTATCGAAACGTTCGTCAACGAGGGCGAGGTCTCTCTCTCGGCGTGCTTCCTCCCGGCCGGAGTGTTGAAGGTGCTGGGTGTTTCTGAGCAGGTGATTGACAGCCCACTCTGGCAGGAGGATAATTTAGGTACATTTTGATGCCGCCTGTGAAGGGAACCCGGTCGCAGGCATCCAAAGGCAGGGCAACGAGCGGCGCAACGTGAAGCGCCGAGTGGTTGTTCTGTTTTTTGTTTGCGCCAACCTGACCGGGAGATGATCCGATGTCCGCACAGACAGGCTTAGAGCAGTTCGTCAACGACGACGAGGGCTACCTCGGCTGGCTAACAGAGAATCCCCGTGGCTTCGTCGTGAATTCGCACCGGCGACCCGTGAGTACCTACCTCAAGCTTCACCGGGCGTCGTGTAAGCACATCAAACCCCCTGCCTATACCAACTTTACTAAGAACGATTATATCAAGACATGTTCGACAGATATGGCAGCCCTGGCGGAATGGGCCAGGAGGGAGGTGGGCGGAAACCTCGTCCCCTGCGGGATCTGCAAGCCCTTTATCAAGGAAGATCGCAAACCGTCGTCCCTACGTCCCGAGCCGGTAGTCGTGAGGTCAGCCATGGCCCCTGAGCGGACGACCTTGACCCCGGTGGTGCCCCAAGCAGGAGGCGAGAGGACTCTTCCAAGAGAGATCTCGACAGGTTGTCCTGAACTCGACCTTGCGTGGCAGACCTACGCCTCGATGATCCTGAACCGGTCGCAGATCCTCATCCCCGACACAGACGACGACCTGACCTGGCACGCCTTCCTGGGCCACAGCATCGATATACAGGGCTTCCGGGCCGCCGAGTTCGCCGGGGTCGATCCCCTGACCCGCAACGCCCCGAAGTTCGTGCCGTTGAAGACCAGGGGTATAGGGGTACCGGAATTGGCGTCCCTGTGGCAGATCCCTTCGATTCGTGACCATCTTCGGAGTGGGGTCTGGGACGAACCTCTGAGCGAAGGGACACTAAGCGTCCTCCGGGCGGAAGGGGGGACCACCGGACACTCACTCGCCGAAGCTCTCGAATACTTCCCGTGGCGGAAGTTTCGGTGGTCGGTCAGGGCGTTGCTTCAGAACTCGGACGTGTTGAGAGGGTTCGACTTCTCTTTCCGTCGCTGGCTCCAAGAGGAGTGCGACCGACTGGGTTTTCAGGGGTTTCCTCCCGTAGATTTCCGGCAAGCCGTCTCTGTCGGCGTCAATCGACCGACCGTGGAAGCGGCCCTTCGGGAGCGGCTTGATGCCGCCTTCTACATGGTTGGATCAGCGATGTCGGCGTACATGATTTGCGACTGGCAGATGTGGCTCTGGCGAGAGGGACGGACAGAGGTTTTCACTACATTCAAGCTTGATTCGTGCCACGAGGCGTTCGTGAAGAAGTTTGGGAGGGGAGTCATCCCTGCCGACGAGGCAGGCTTTGCCCGGTGGTGGCTCGGTCTGTTCCCTGAGATCCCTCCCCGCTTGGCGAACGAGTGCATCTGGCTAGCGGTCGAGAAGAAGCTGGTCACTGTCCGGTAAACCGGAGGAGCCTGATGACCACCACCAAGTACGGCTACAAGGCAGAGGACTGGGAGGCGGCCAAGGAGGAGATGCGGCAGATCCTCGTCGAGCGAGCCTGCCTGCGGGGGATGATCCCGTACTCGGACCTCGTTTCTCGGATCGAGGCGATCCGTATGGAACCGGACTCCTTCGCCCTGGCTCACATGGGAGAGATCTCGCAGGAAGAAGAGGACGCTGCCGGGCGGGGCATGCTCTCGGTCATCGTCGTCCACAAAGTCGGCGACATGCAGCCGGGTCCGGGTTTCTTTCAGTTGGCGAAGAAAAACTGGGGCGAGACTCGTCCGACAAGACGACCTGCTGGGTCGAGGAATTGGACCGGGTGCATGGGTACTGGGGCAGCATCCGCTGAAGAGCGTGTGGGGCGCTGGCGACCGGTGAGGGTGATCACGTGGGTGTGCGTCCCTCGTGCCGGGGAAATCCCAGGGGCTACGGCCCTCAGTGGGTGCCGTTCCCGGTCTCGGCTACTACCCCCCTACGGGGTGAACCCTATCCTTGGCCAATCAGCTCCACCACTCCCTCTGATGACATTCGCCTGGCTCCGTGAAGGGTAGGCTTGCTGGTCACGAGAGCTTGAAACCTTCGTCTTCTCCAGGCGGCGTGTTTGGCTGGGCAGAGGTCGATGGCATGACGGTCAGGTGGTGGTCCGAACGATCTCGAAGTGCCCTGTTGTAGAAGACGGCGATCCGTTGTTCGGTACCGCAGTGATTCAGCGAGCCAAAGTAGAGGACCGGGGAACTTCGGATCGTGCCGATGAAAAGATGGCCGATTGGCTCGCCGCCAGGGGATGCCCCGGCCTCGACCACCACGAATGCGGGCTGCTTCGCCGACACGGCGCTCGCATTCCTCTCGATCTCCATCCAGTGAAGCGGCGCAGCGGGGACACATGATTTGGCCGGTGAAGACGATGGTCGCCCTCGATGCGTTGTCTGCGACTCGGAGGTGCCCGAGCGGGCGTGACCTCTGTCGTTCGTCCGAGTGCGTGTCCGACCTGTCCGTGGAGCCGTGAACCAAGCTCTGGGGATACCTCGTCGATTTCGCTCGTTCGAGTTCACTCTCCCAGGCTTCCCTCTGCTTCACCGTGTCATCGCCGGTCTCCGGGTGGAACATACGGTAATAGCCAGACCCCGGAGACTGCTCCATGCTGCGGATGACGAGTCCCGTCAGGGTAGGGAGGCCATGGTCCCGGCAGGCTCGGCCCACCTCTCCCAGCGCTTGGAACAACCGCTCGTCGTTCCAGGTGATGTTGTCGTAGGGCGGGTCGAGAGGCGGCAGCTTCTTGTGGAGTTCGTAATACGAGATAAGCGGGTTTTCGAGACCGACCCGTTGGGCCAAGACGTGATAGATCGCTTCGCCGAGCGGGGACATTGGGACGGTCCTCATGGAATGACGACTACTCCTGCTCAAAAGTAGTCGGTGCAACGCAGGATTGCAAGTGAGAAGGGCGATCCCATCCGGCGACAAGGTGCGGATGAGCAAAATGCTGGTGATCGTACCCTGCGGCCAGGGCAAATTCTGGGACGATGACCCGCAGCAGGGGCCGACCCAGGCCCGTGAGGCGTATACCGAGGCTCCGTTCAAGGTGAACCGGCTTTCATGGCGATCGAGTCAGTGCCCAGTGGGAGGAAAAGGGGGACATACAGGGAGGAAAAGCGAATAAAGTGCTATGTCCCCTTTTATGCCTTTAGGCCAGAGTCAGGGCCAGACCATCGGACGGCGCCGCACTTGCGGAAAGCCGGACTCCATCGCCTACGCAGCCCGCCGTGGAGTCGCGGAGAGTCAAGCTGTGCGATCCGTCGGCCCCGAGATTCGCGGCCGTCCGAGGCGTCGGATGCCGATGTTAGAAAAGCACAACGCCAATCGTGGGATTTGACCAAAATGGCACTATAGGCAATATTTACTAATGGCTTGTGTGCGCGCTCGGCGCGTTCCCTTTCGGGGAAGGGCTCGACGATGGCTAGGAGGAGAGTCAAGAATCCCGACATCAAAAAAGCTGCGACGAAGATCGCGGGACTGAAGACGGCTGCGCCGAAGAAGGCCGTGAGCAAGTTTTACCCCACATCCTACGCGGGCAAGTGGATTGCGTGGACCCCCGACTGCCGCACGATAGTCGCGAGCGCGTCATCGGTTCGGAAAGTGCAATCTCTAGCGATGCGAAAGGGGTACCCCCGGGCCGTCCTCGAACGCGTCCCGCGCAACCTGGAACCCATCTTAGGCGACGACGACTTGTGAGGTTCCGGTATCGCAGGTTTCGCGAGACAAACGACCCACCTGGCGCCCCAGCAAGGGTCAAACTCAGTATCCCAGCTCGGGTCATCGGCCTCTCGTCCGCCGCATGCCTGTTTGGTTTGCTGGACACCGGATCTGAGCTTACACTTCTAGATAAATCGTTTATTGACGTATTGGATGTTCATATACGTCCAGGGAATATGATGAATGCTATGGCGCCTCTGGAAAACGGTTTGACGTCTGCTATGGTGTCGTCGACGTGGAGTTGGCAAACCCCAGGCGAACAACAGTTTACAGATGGAGCGCCAGGGTAGGGTTCATGCAAAGGCCTCACGGAGGGGGAGCCATCTTCGGATACGAGGGCTTTCTGGAATATTTCTTGGTCTCATTCCATGGACCAAAACAGCATATCACTCTGTCGCCTCGCAAGGACTTCCCACCGCCTTGCATGCCCGGTGATCGGGTCTCGTAACACGGGCGGATTAAAAAGGGGGGCGTAGCGAGTTTACGGGTCCCGTCACTGGCTCGCCATGTCAGGCTTTGCGACCACTTCGAGAGTCCATGCAAGCCTCCGTCCGAGGGCCTTGGCATAGGTCCTGAGGATGCCGATCGTCGGGTTGGCAATCTTGCCCGTCCCCAGCTTACTAATCGTCGCGCGGTCGATCCCTGTGCGTTCGGCCATATCCGTGAGGCTCAACCCTTGTCGCTCGCGTTCGCGGCGTAGGCCCGCCAAGGCCTCGATTAATTCCGGATCTCCGACAGGCGGGTATTCCTGTCGATTAGCTTCGATGTCGCGGGCCAGTTCGTCTTGATACTGGGGAGTCTGGCGCTCGGCTCGACGCGCCGCGACGGTGGCTCGCTGCTCCGGGGTCAACTCGACGTCACTGAGTCGGCGGCGGCGCCCGTCAGAGTTCGGAGGAGTTTGGCGCCGCATGAATCATTCCTCGATCTCGTAGAAGGAACGAACCCGTTGCGATCGCGCTCATGCCATCAAGAAGAGTGGAGATTCCGGAGACGCTCGCAAGACTCGGGCAATCCTGTCGTAAACTCAGTATGTCGGGATAGTGCGGAGGGTCTTTGGCAATTCGGTGTGAGAAGCAGGCCCGCGCGCCGCCGAAGCGGAAGGGCGGGGCACGGCGCGAGGGGTGTTTGACACAAGCAAACCATTCTGTCCGACTTGACGATGACGCAAGGTTTGCGGAATAGCCGGATATGATGGGTTGGCGCAACCTTGACGGCGCGCAAAGGTACTGGGTTCACGCCGGATCGACCTGACAGCACGCGGCTCGAGCCAAGCGATCGTCAAAAAAGCGCAGAACGAAGCCAACCGAAATCCGCCGCTAACGCTTGGCTTCAAAGGAGTAATGTCCGACGCATTCGGTCTCTTCCGCGCAAAACGAACCCAATTCCGGGTCGCTCCAGGACGAGGGTGCGAAAGCGGCCGCCCACGTCCCTTTGGTGCCAGAAAGTGGGTGGCCCTTCCGCGCTTCTTGGCAGACTAC
>Ga0208565_1001295_pt1 | contig 14876 bp, 8 predicted proteins | sample Sb_taG_7_FD_187706 | JGI IMG/M metagenome (GOLD analysis project Ga0208565, IMG submission 187706) | Peat soil microbial communities from Weissenstadt, Germany - Sb_50d_2_FS metaG (SPAdes) (version 2) | ecosystem: Environmental > Terrestrial > Soil > Wetlands > Peat | place: Germany: Weissenstadt...
GCTGGATGCGATTGCACCCCATGAACACGAACGAAAGCTTGACCGAATCTCGGGCCGGGTCCATAGGGTTGGCCGGAGCTTGGCCGAAGCTCGGGATTCCCGCTATGCACAGCAACACGAGGCAGAGAACTCTCATGGGAAATCGAAGTATATATCTAACACTCATTAAGAGACCTCGCAGGGAAACGACGACCGGAGGACGGGACGATGGAGCAGCGTCCCACGATACCACAGAAGGGCACGTAACAGCATTGCAAAGACGCGTTTTACGAAGTCTTTGGGATTGCCGAGGATCCCGAGACTGGCAACAAGTGGGTCGTCTACGAGTCGATCGGAATTACCGAGGCCCTCCTTGCTGGCAAGGAGGGCGAGTCGTAGTCATTAATGTCGTAGAGGAAGTAACCCTCGTCGGTCCGGTAGGCGCCGTAATTCTCCAGGTGTAAGTCGCCGCAGATGAGGACCGAGGGGCGCCACGTCGGGCGGGGCCAGGCGGGTCCAGTGGGTCGCGAACAATTGATCGGTGCCTCGGAAGAAGGCGAACGGGTCCTTCGTCATCCGGCGGACCTTGCGCCGTACCAGCTTCGGTTCGCGATCGCGGTTGAACTCGAGGATCCCATCGACGACAGATGCCTTCGCGGTGGAATCTTTCATCGGTTTTCACCTCCAGATGGCGGCCAACGGGGCGGCGACGGCAACTCTACCGCGGTCCAGAGGATTTCCCACGCGAAATCGGCCAAGCCTGGTTTGCAGGTGTATTCTCCCACCCGATGGGAGAGAATAACGGGTGGTCCGCCGTTATTCGCACGCCGGGAATGTGCCCGACACCGGCATCCACCAAGGTTCCGAGTCCACTACAAGCGAGCGAGGACTTCCCCATGCCGATTCAGCGCACGTCATCCCATCGTCTGATGGTCGAGGTTGCCGAGGGGCCCGCCCTGGAGAGCATAGCCAGGGCCACGGACGGTTTCGACGGCTTGGAGTCCGTCATACCGGCTGGAAGTTCGGGGCCGCCGAGGGCCTGGGGGGCCTTGGAGCTACCGACCGGGCGTCCCGACCTCCATCCCTGGGACGAGGCGCACTCCGCCCTGACTCGCCACGAGTCGCTCGGGCTGGAGTCGGCGCCGGTCTACGCCGAGCCGGATTTCGTCCAGGCGTTCCCCTACCAGGGGCCCGACGACATGGGCCTCGAGTCGTTCGGCTCCGCCGGGGCTTGCGTGCTGAGCGGGCCGGACGACTTCTGGCCGCCGGCCTTACCGCGGCCATCGTTTCCATTCGCCTGGCACTTGGGCGACAACTTTTCGGGACTTCAGGCTGCCCGTAATCGGGTAGGTGACCCGACCGGCAAGCGTGTGCGGATCGCGATCCTCGACACCGGCTATGACCCTGAGCACATCTCGCTGCCGGAACACTTGATGACCGCCCTACAGTGGAACTTCGTCGACGACAACAATGACGCGCGCGACCCGAACCGCCACTTCCCGACCAACAACCCAGGCCACGGGACGGCGACGCTGGCCCTCCTCGCCGGCGCCAAGGTGCATCAGGCGGCGTTCCCGGGGTTCGACGCATACCTGGGCGGAGCACCTCACGCCGAGGTTGTGCCAGTGCGGATCGCCGACTCGGTGATCCACTTCGGCACTCGTGCTATGGCGCAGGGGATCGAATACGCGATCGCGAAGGGGTGCGACGTCGTTTCGATCAGCATGGGGGGCGTCCCCGCGCGGTCCTGGGCGGCGGCCGTGAACCGGGCCTATGAGGCGGGGGTGGCAATCTTCGCGGCCGCCGGCAATCGCATCGGCGCGTCGCCACCCAGCACGATCGTTTACCCCGCGCGGTTCAACCGCGTGGTCGCCGTTTGCGGGGTGACGGCCGACCGAACTCCTTACTTCAAGGAGGGCCTGCACCGCAAGATGCAAGGCTGTTTCGGCCCCCCGGCGAAGATGAGCACGGCGATCGCGGCGTACACGCCCAACACGCCGTGGTCGATCCTCGGCTGCCACGAGCTCATCACGATCGATGGCGCGGGGACCTCGTCGGCGACGCCGCAGGCCGCAGCCGCAGCAGCACTTTGGTTTCAGAAGAACCTCACCGTGCCGGGCTTGCAGGGCTGGCAGAAGGTTGAGGCGGTCCGGCATGCCCTGTTCACGACGGCCGACGACAATGTCCCCGACGTCTCGACCTATTACGGCAATGGCCTGCTCCGGGCCAACGCCGCCCTCGATGTCGCGTTCCGCGCCGACCTCCCGAAGACGGCCGAGGACGAGGTCTCGTTCCCCTGGCTGCGCCTGCTCGGCGTCCTCGAAGCGGCCCCACCCACGGGTCGGGCGCTCATGTTCGAGGTCGAGGCCTTGCAGATTTACGAGCAGTCCCTCGATCTCCAGCGGATCACCGGCGGCGCCGACTACCAGAAGGACCCGCTCGACCGCTTCACCCTCAAGCATCTCGCCGCGGGTCTGGCCGCCTCACCCTACGCCTCGCGGTCGCTTCGAGAGCACCTCGCGGAGGTGTCGAGAAAGCTCTAACGCCGGTTTGGGAGCCGCCACCGGTAGATATTGGCTGGCTCCGTGCTTTGAAGTCAGTGATTGATCAGGCTCGTGGCCTCACGCCGCAGAAGCTCGAATTCGAGGCGCCCCCAGACTCGGTCGAGGCTCTGCTCAGGGGTTTCGGACTGCTCGGCGGGTTTGACGCTTTCGACCGTCTGGATAGCCAGATTCAAGGTCTGCCGAGCCTGCTCAGGCTGCTCAGGCGTGTACTGGGCCATGGCGATGAACAACTTGTCCAGCGCGTCGCCGTAAGCACGCTGGTCCGGGGAAAGGTTAGAAACCAGGGCCCGCCTATTCGTCGCCTCCTCAAGTGTCTTGATAGCTTCCTCCCGTTTGCCTGCCCGGTACAACACGGCCCCGTAAGTGTTCAAAGAGTTGAAGTTCTGCTGGAGGAAGGAAGCCGCGCTCTTGGCCAGGGGGATCGCGCGTTCGGCCATCGCGGGCGCGTCCTTGAAGAGCGCGGCAACCCATGCCACGTTGTTCGCATCATTCCCTATCGGGGTTTTGAACAGCTCAAACATGCGATCGCGGGTGGCCTGGTATTCAGCGATTTTTCCCGCTGCCACCTCGATCACCGCAAGCTGAGACCACAGGAACGACTGTTTCGCCAGGAACTCGTCATTGACGGCCTCGGCGACGCAGAGCCGCGCCGCTTCCAACCGCCCGGCACGCACCTCTTTCTCGGGCGGGATGGGCTGAAGGTAGATTTCGGCCAAACGGAGACGGTGCGAGAGTACCTTGGGCTGACTCTGGATAATCTTCAAATACGCCTCGGCTGCCTTTTCCCAATCCTTGAGCTTGACCAGTGTGCCGGCCCAGGAAGCGGTCAGAATGGGATCGCCGGGATTCAGCTTCAGCGCCTTCTCAAACGCCTGGCGGGCCTCTTTCCATTCCTCCAGCCGTTCGTGACAACGCGCAAGCCCGCTCCAGTACGTCCAATTCGTGCCGTCGAGAACGGTCGCCTCCGAGAAGTGCTTGATCGCAGCCGCGTAGAGGTCGCGATTCCGCGCAGTGTTGGCCGGCAGGGATGCACGCCTTTCCTGAATTTCAGCCAGTTCGGCGTGAACCTTGGCTTGCTGCACTCGTGAAATCTCGATCGCCGCGTTGAACAGGCCGACCGCTCCGGAGTAGGCCTTCTCCGCGTCGTCCAGGCGTTGTAGGTCTCTGAACAAATGGCCGGCGGCCAGGAAGTCCGTGTAAGCCCGTTCGAGACCGCGATCGCCCGAGTTCATATGAGCTTGTGCGCGCTTAAGCAATTGAGCTTGTGCGCGCTTAAGCAATAGGTCTGGGTTCTTCGTGTCACGCTCTATAGCCCAATCGTATTCTGCGAGAGCCTCCTTGAATTGAACCGACTCTACATAAGCGGCGGCGAGTTGGGCTCGGGCGAGGCCGTTATCCTTGTCCGTTTTTAGTACTTGCAGGTAATCGCTGATCGCCTCGCTGAGCTTGTTCTGGTCGAGCTTGTTCCGGTCGTTCTTCGGGCGGCTTAGATGAATCCGGGCATTGGCGCGAGCCTGCAAGAGCTCGCTGTCCCCTGAGATTTTGCTCAGAGCTTCGTTGAGATCCCCTTCCGCATGATCCCAGTCCGACAGTTCGCCGTATGCGCGCGCTCGGCGGCCCAAGAGTATTGAACGGCGATCGACGGAGGGATTCACAAGGGCGAGTGTCCAGTGCTCAATCGCGGGCCGCCACCGTCTGTCCAGTTCGCATAGAGCGGCTTCCCGCTCGTGCCACGCGCCTAGCTGATCGTTCGGCAACGGACCAGTGTGTTCGGGGCGCGCACCGGTACTCTTCCACAAGTCAAGGACGACGTCTTGGGTCAAGGAAGTGAGCTCTGTGCGAAAAGGCGCGTCGTCCAATTTGCGGCTTGCAGTCCATTTTGCAAGGGGCCCGTAGTCTTCGGTTGGCGGCACATCTCCGGTCAAGCGCCATTTCGTGACCATCGGACAGGCGAGCGCGCCTGGGGCGTTAGCCACGGGGAAGTTCGGCCTCTGGCCCGCTCGATTTGCGAAAGTCGGGCCTCCTCTGCTCTGGTTCCCTATCAGGTACACGCTGGTATGCCGATTCTTGCCCTCCTTTTCCTCGCGGAAGACGAACTGGAGAATGGTCTGTCCGGGGTGGGAGTTCGTGACTAGCGGCCGCCAGTCCTTGATATTAAAGAGGCGGGTGGTACCATCGGTGTCGGCGGTCAGAACGTACTGTTTGTTAGTGCCGAAAACCGCCTGGGTCAACGCCTGGTCATTTTTCAACTTTTGGATCAGATGGAATTGGCGTTGGCCGGGCACCCGCTCCCAGATGATCGCCCAACCATCCGCCCCCGCGGTCACAACCCGGTTCCCTGCCGGGTCGAACGTTGCGAACTCGACGTCTGCGATGTGACCGATCTCTTCGTCCTTCCTGGCTAACAGCTCCTCTTTCGACCCATCGCTCAGATCCCAGACGAACGCCCTACCATCCCGACCGGTCGTTACCAAGTAGGCCCCGTCGTTGGTATATGCCACGTGCGTGATCGGCTTGTCGTGAGCGCTCCCGGACTTCCCACTTCCCTTGAGGATCGTTTGCTTTCCTGACGGAAGGTCCCAGACGACCGCCTCTCCGTGGCTGTTGCCACCACCGCCTGTGTACGCGGTCACATGTTTGCAGTCGGGGCTGAAGGCGGCGCCCGTGAAAGTGCCCGGGTACGTAAAAGTCCGGACCCCGTCCGTACGCTCTCCAGAGGAGTTGAGAGGGTAGATGCGGAGAAATGAGGTGCTGGGAAGACTTCGCGGGTCACTGTGGATGAGGGCCAGCAGGTGGTCTTGGCCATCGGCACGGCCGAAGGCAGTGTACACCGCTATTCCCTTCGCCGGCTTCTCGACCCAAAGCTCCTGACGGCTGCTCGCCTTCCACAATCGAACTTCCCCTTCGCTGGTGACGGTGCTGACGAGCTCTCGATCGGTGCCGCTGATGGCGGCTTGGAGCACCGGGGCCGGATGGCGGAGCTCAGGGGACCGAGGATCTCCAGTCACAGTGTCCCACACACGAGCCCATCCCGCGGACCCCAACTGTTCAGCCCCGGGCTCGCGCCCGCCCGCGGTCACAACCAGGTTGCCTTCCGGATCGGCGGAGGTCGTTGGTGCTCCTCTCAGGGTTCCCACCGGCAGGGGTCGGCTTTCTCCTCGGGTCAGGTCCCAACGCTGGATCATCTCACCGCTCGAGGTGATAAGGGACCGCCCACTCTCGGTGAAACTGGCATCGGTCACTGGTGCACTGTGATAGAACGAAGGGTGGGCCAGTCGGCCGGAGTCGGCATGCCAGACCAGTGCCTTGTAGTCGCGGCTCGTGGTCACGACATACTGCCCATCGGAGCTGAACTCGGCCTTGAAGATTTGTGGCTTGCGCTCAAGGGTACGGATCCGGGTGTACTGCTTATTTCCCTGTCCGATCGAGCCAGGCCCCCACAACTCAGCCTGTCCGTTGCCGTTTACAATCACCAACCGATCATCCCATCGGCTAAACGCCCCATGCAAGACGGGTGCGGCCGGGGGAGGGTTCAGAAATTGGGGCCTGGGGACCGTCACGCTTTCCGTAGTCGAGTCTTTTTTGGACGAGTCGAAGAGCCAGACGTATGCGAAAGGAAGGTTCTGGAAGCTGCTGGATACCAGCAGCTCACTGCCATCCGGCTTGTAGCTCACGAATGTTTGAACGTCACCTTGTAGCGAATTCACACGGAACCACTCTGGCAAGGTGTACGGCCGAGCGGAGGGTGGTTCCTCACGGGATTCATTGAGGGACCATTCCAGGCAAATCAAACGGTCGGTTCCACCTCGAGCAACGACCGATTGATCCGCGCCCAAAGTGAGCGGGTCCGGTGCGACTGCCACAGCCATCCGATTACTGGAGGGTGTCGGGCGAAACGCAAGCTGACCGAGCCGGCCAGCCCCGTCTGGGACTGACAACTCATTTGGAGTATCCCAATCGCTGGATCGCCAGTACCTCACACTGTACTTGCCCTTCAGTTGACTCACGACCGCGAAAAACTGACCATCGTGGCTGAACCCCGCAGACGTCAGTTTTCCCTCGTAGCCTTTCAACTCCCTGACAAACTCTCCCGGTCCCGCCTCTGGCAATTTCCATACACAAATCGCCAGGGCCGCGTCGGTGCGGCCGCCGCTCACGACCGCGAACCGGCCATTGGGGCTAAGATACGCCGTTGCCTGCGTAAAGGCATGTTCAGGCGGGGCCTGCCCCCAACGCAGTTCTATCGGCTCCCACTCCGGATGTTCGTGCTTGTCAGTCCATCGCCAGAACTGAACAACTGGAGAGGTCGTCCGTCCCGCGCCGTCAGCGCCGACTGTCAACAGGAATCTTCCATCCGGAGTGTGGGCAGACGCGAGCCTGTTCTTGTGGTAGGCCAGGCCGGAAAGAAACGGAAGTCGATCCCGGGCGGTCGCGAGCTGAACACGGTAGCTTGTGCGCAGACGGTCTCTTTCCTCGGGTTTGAAGTCGAGGACTTGGGACGAAGCATCGAATATGGACCAACCCGCGGCATACCAAAGGAATGCGCCGGAGGCATCCCAGTCGTCGGCCTCGCGCTGGGCACTCTTTTCGTGGTACAAGTCGGCGACGTGGAGGTTGGCCAACTTTCTAGCTGCTTCTTCCCGCTGCTTGGCGTCAAGGGCCTCTGCTTCAGCCGTTTGGGCTTGTTTTTTCGCCTCACCTTCAGCCAACCACCCTTTAGTTGCATCGGCTTCAGCCGTTTGGGCTTGTATTTTCGCTTCACCTTCAGCTACGCATCCCCTAATCGCCACGACGGATAGCGCGAGAAGCGCGACAGCAGCAGCAGCGGATACGGTTCCAAGGGCTTTCCACCTTTCTTGTAGCTCCTTGTCGTGCAGCCGCTTCTGGTAAACGAGTCTGAGCTCCGCTGCGTTCTTGTCTCGGTAGGTTTCTGCTTCCTCGTATTCTTCTTCGGAGAGAAATGCTCCGGCGGCGACACCAATTCTCAAGGACCAGAGCAGTGCCTTCCATCGAGGCTCGATCCAGGCATTGACCTGGTAGAAGGCTGCTCCAAACGCCTTTTTAGCGCGTCTTATGAACAACCACTTGGAGGGCTCTGCGTCTTTCTCGGCGCTTTGTCGCGCCCATCGCGTCGCCTTTTCGCGAAACCGCTTCCGCTCGTCCATCCAGCCCTGGAGGCGGGGCCAACGTTTCAGCAGTTCCGCTGATCCAAGGGCGAATTCCTCGTATCCCGAAGGGTTGTGCGTGATTCGCACCACTCCCAACCTGACCAACTCCGCCAGGACTTTTTCGGCCCGATCCTGGGGCGCGAGGTCTTCACACACCCCGCTGGCACTTGAAACCACCTCGAAACTTCCGTCTTCCCGAAGAGTCACCAGGCGGAGCACGAGGCGTCGCGCGAGCGTTTGGTCCCCTGGGGATTGCCGATCCAACCATTCATCGGTCGGAGTGATCACGGCAGCGACCAGGGCATCGGAGTTGAACTCCGCCAGCAACGTGTCTTCAAATTTAGGGACCTGGGCCGGACTACTGTCCTCGCCCAAGTCCCGTGAAATGGTCATCTGGGATTGGTTTGCGGATGCCAGGCGAGCGATCCAGAAGTTGATGAGCCCCTGGGCCGCGGCTCGGTCCTCCTTGGCATCGAGGACCGTACCTGTCGCCAGGCCCCGATGGACGAACTCGGCGACCCGCTCCGAGTGGCCTGGCATCAGGACGTCTTTGCCCACTTTTTTCGCCAGCGTCGCGTGGGTTTGCTGCATCTCGAGGAGCGACGAAAAGGGAGCCGCCGTCTGTGTGGGGGTGGACGTGACCATTTACTGGAACCTCCTGAGGGTGGCGTCGAGCGTCTGGGCCGAGGCGAGGAGCTCTTGCGTGATTCTGAGCAGGGCAGTGTCGGTGTTCAGGAACAGGTCGCCGAACCGCTCTTTGAGCCGTTGGAACCGGTTCTTGGCTCGCGCCTTGTCGACGGCGGCGCACGCCTCCTCGAACTCGCGGGCCGACTCGAACGGGCGTTTGGCGCGGATGTCATCTGGAAGGCTTCCGGGATGGTGCTTGGCGATCTCCTGGAGCCATCCCTTGATCTCGGCCCACTGCGATAGCCGGTCGGCCGCGACCTCGGGCAGTCCGTCGGCCTCGCGCAATGCCCCGTCCACTTCCTGACAGAGGTTATGCTCGTCGATCAGGTCGGTCAGGGCCCGGCACGAGATGCGGAAGGACCCGACCCCGGCGCGGAGATCATGCGTCTCCGCACCCACCACCCCGGCCTTCCCCAGCTCGATCAAGATTCGGTCTATCAGGCCGACGAGCTCGTCCGTTTTCAACCTCGTCGCGCACTTGACGAGCTCAGTGTTGAGGCTCCTCTGCTCCTGGGCCGGGAGGTTGGCGAGGATCTCGATGGCGCGGTCGAGCTTGGGGACTTCGATGGTGGCCGTGTCGGACTTGGAGAGCTCGGCCCTCAGGTCGTTGACCGCCTTGCTGAAGTCGGTGATCCAGAGCTTGTGTTCTTTCGGAAACTCGGTCTTCTTGACGCTCTCTTGCCCCTGGACGACCCACACCGTGAGCGGGTCGATGATTCCATCCATGTCCGGGGGCTCACCCGAGGGTCGGTGAATCGCCGCGACGGTCGATTTGATCAGGCCCTGCAAGTCCTGGAGGTGGTGCAGGAGGTCGTGGAGATCCTTGTTGGCGTTGAGGTAGCCGATCTGCTCCTGCCGTTGCTGGAACTTCTCGTTGAAGCGGATGACTGCGTCGTGGACGACGTCCGGGATCTTGGATGACCTTGCGGCTCTGGTCGCCGGCAATCCGAACGCCGACACGAGGGCGATGACCTGGGGGAGCTTAGGCCGCTCCTCCTGAAGTTTGAGGACGAGTTCCGCCTCGTGCCCGCGCTGCTCGACAGACTGGACGAGTTCGAAGGCGATGCTGGTGGTGCTCTGGTTGAAGTTCAGCACGTCGGCGAACTTCACATCGTCGAAAGCCAGGTGCACGGTCGCGAACTGGAGCAACTCCTTGGGATTGAACGCCGACGTCAAGGCTTCCTGGAGATTCTGGCGGAGTTCCGGGGTCATCACGGCTCGAACCTCAAATGGAGTCCGGATCACTCAGCCCCAAGAGCATCACCCTTGCCCCCGGCTTCGATCCTCTTGCGTATCACGTTGATCACAACCCCCTGATTGTACGAGGCCGGGTGGTCGTACGCCGGGTCGCCGAGGTGGTGCAGCGCGACGAGCTTCCAGTCCAGGTCGAATACCGGGGAACCCGACGACCCCGCCTCGGTATTCGTCGCGTACCGCACGCGCGTCCGATTAATGTTCACGCCAATGACCGACTCGGTGTCGATGGCAAGCTTTAGGGGTTTGCCGTCGGGATGCTGGGCGATCATCAGGGGTGCCTTGGGCAGGAAAACCGGGGCGTCCGAAGGCAGCGTTAGCCAGCCTCGCTTGGGGCCGCCCTCTCCGCCCTTCGGGGCCGAGGGCTCGTCACCGAGTCGGCGTTCGAGCCGGACCAACGCGTAGTCAAGCTCTTCGAGCGTGGGAGGCGGGACGTCGGGCGTTCGTGTTTCCTCAGCGGCCGAGGGCGGGCTGAAATCCAGGTTCCAGTTCGTTGCGTGGAGTTTGACGGAGACGCCCTCCAGCCTCGAGCCGTCGGTGAGCACCTTGTAGTCGAACCGGCACGTCACCTTCCCCGCCGGTGTCCCCCCCTTCAGCACCTCCTTGAGAACGTGATAGTTCGTCATGACAGCGTCCGGGCCGACGAGGAACCCGGTGCCGGCCGCGTTGCCGTCGATTTCTACTTTGCAGACTCGTCCCTCGATCAGGGCCATCCTCTCGCGCCAAACCGCGAAGTCGAATCCTGGGAGCCTGGCCTTGATGGTCTTTTCGAAGCCGTCCCCAGCCATAGGCTGGACCTGATGTAACTGAGCCTCGCGGACTTCTTGATCGTCTCCCGATTGCACGCTTACGGCGGGGGCGAGGTGATACTTTTCGTATACCTTGAGCAGGTCGAAGTTCCGGGGATTGTAGAGGTATGCCTCTCGGACCAGGTCAGTCGTCCACCCTTCCCGTTCGGCCTGGGAGAGGAGGTCGAAGACCATGTCTCTCATCGACCCGTCAGCGACGAGGTCGTCAAGGTCCTTGTTCAGGCGGAACAGCAGCATTTGTTGCAGGGATTTCTTGGAATAGCCGCTGGAGAAGGCCTTCCAGATCTCTTCAAACTGAACGCCAGGCATCATGGCCGCAGTCTCCATTGGGTACTGTCCTTTTCAGCCTCGGCCTGCTCCCGCTCCTCGGCGGCCTTGTAACTCTGGAGACGTGTCGCCGGGTGTGGGGATAGCCACCACCGCGACCGCCGCCCCCGCGGTTGCCCTGAGAGTCGCCGCGCCGAAGCTCACACTGATCTGCAGAGGAATCGTCCAGGTGGCCACGCCGCCCGTCAGCACGGGAGGTGTCGGGACGGGCGCTGTCGGGACGGGCGCTGTCGGGACGGGCGCGGGCGCCAGTGGCGGCTCGCCCCCTTCCGTCTCCGAGGTCGGCCGCCCCGAGCTGAGAACCTTCTGGAGCTTGCTCACGACGTAGCCGATCGGCACCCCGCGATTTTCTCGGAGGAAGACTCCGGAGAAGTGCAGTCCCAGCACGTCCCCGGTGGCCAGGTGCACGATCGGCGACCCCGAGTTCCCACCCAGGGTCGAGCAGTCGTGCATCACCAGGTCGTTGTCCAATCGGATCACTTGCCCCGGAGAGAGCCTCTTGACATTGTACTTATCTCCAAAGAGCCGATTCATCAGTTCTTGTTCGGGGATGCGGCTGTCGGCGGCGGGATAGCCGATGGTTGCCACAAACTCCATGGTTTCGGCCGGCTTGTCGGATGGGTGCAACCTGGGCGAGAGCAGCCCCGAGGAGCCAGGGGAATCCACTCGCAGGAACGCGAAGTCGGGGCCGTCATCGTCCTCGATGTGGAGCACCTCGCGGACGCTGAACGCCCTCGGACTGTTGTTCCGGAGTTCGCGCCGGAAATCGACCCGGGCGGCCATCCGCGTGTTGCGGTCGGGCCAGCCCCTCTTGAAGACAAATGATCGCCCAGCGGCCGTCACGCTCAGCGCGGCGAACCCCGAGGCAACGTGGCGATTGGTCACCACGACGTCATCACCGATCAGCCAGCCGGTCCCCAGCCAGGTGAAGTCGGGGTTGTTGTCAACCTCGATGCGCCCCACGGAGGGGATGACGCGACGAATGGCGGCCCGGACGGTTGCTTTGCTCAGTCGCGGCTCCCAGATCGCCGCCTCCGCGCCCTCGATCTTGTAGTCGTCGTCGGCCACCTCCAGGACGGGACGTCCGACCCGGTTGACGATCGTCTCGAGGGCGAGTGCGGAGTCGGTCCCGACCGATTCCAGCGCCCCGACCCGGTCCCGGACGTTCTCGAGCCTCGCGCGTAACTCGTCTTGGCCGGCAAGCCCCCGGAGCAAGTCGACCTGGTCTGCGAGGCTCTTATCGCTGCTCAGAATCCGTTGGGCTGACTCTCTCAGTAATTCTCGTTCGTCCGCCATGCCTAAGGACTCCGCGCAGTTCGTAAGTGAGGAGGTTCAAAAACGTGGTTGCGTCGGGTTGGGCAAAGCCGCCGTCACGCGGCGATCAACGACCGGATCGGTCGTTTTGGATTTCGTTGCAACGTTGTAATCGGCCGTGCCCCCCAGCTCGTCGCGTACAAGTGAAAGTTAATACTACCGCACACAATCGCGAGCCGCCAAGAAAATTCACGCCAATTTGGGCGGATTGGATCTTGAAGGACCACACCTTGAGCCGAGGCCGTGATGTCTGCGAAGTACACCCACATCGGCCATGAGCCGACGGCGTCCAGGCCGCCAGCCGAAGACCGACCGCCGGTCCGGGCAAGTCCACCACTAAGCCTCGTTGAAGTGCGTGATCCTTGGCAGACTACGCAGCATTCGCATCCACATTCCGTACACAAAGGGGTCACTTCAGAAGTTACGTTATGAAGTACGCCAGGCTGGGCAGTGGGAATCTCCGGAACGGCGGCCAATGGGTTCACTGGCTCCTGGAACCTGTCAGCCGGATCTGGATGCGCCCCGCCGCCACCTCGGCGTCTTCTTGCTTGCGCTCGAAGTAGAGCTCGGTCGTCCGGATGTCGGCGTGGCCGGCGAACTCCCGCACTTCGTGCATCGTCGCCCCGTTGCGGATCGCGTCGTGGATCGCCGTTGTGCGTAGCGAGGGATGCCGATGCCGCGGCTGCCCAGGCGCGACCGGTCGATCCCGGCCGCTTCGCAATATTTCTTGACCAGCCGCCAGGGGGGTCTTGCGGTCCAGGTGCCGCCACTCGAAGCCGCTACCGTCTGGCCGCATGGGCCGAAAGAGCGGGCCTTCCCGGTCATCCCTGATACCGGCTTGCGCCACGTAGGGGCCGCACCGTATCGGCCGGCGGAGCCGGAGGGATCGGGCATCCGGCCGGGTCCGGAGCTCTCGGCCAACGCCGGGTTGGTGCAGGTGGTCCGCGCGGCGGTGGCCCGCGCCGACTATCGGGGCGATGCCTTCCCGCTGCTGAAGCGCCAGCAGCCGGAATGGACGCGCGACCGCTGGGACCGGGCAGTGGCGGAGCTGAACGGCCATCAGCGGCGGGGATTTGAGGCGAGATCGTCTTCCGTTCAGGCGGCGTGCTGACGCTGTGCTTCGACCTGGTCGAGGGCCTCGCGGAGCGCCGCAGCTAGGAGGTCGTCGTCCACGCCCTTGCGGTGTTCGATGGTGATCCTACAGCCGGCCGCCTTGAGCGTCCGGGAGGTCGGAACCTTCCTGGTCCGGCTCACCCCCCTGTCCTTGCCCGGCTTCGCCGGCGTGCGCTTGGCCGCGGAGCGGACGGCCGCGATCGTCTCGGAGCGGCTCAGGTGCTCCGAGACCACGCGGTCGGCGATCTCTTGCTGGCTCTCGGGATCTTCTACCTTGCCGATCTCGTAGGCGGTCGCGGGCGCCAGCGTCCCCTGTTCCACCTGGTCCTGCACCGGCTCGGGCAATTCCAGGAGTGCCAAGGCCCGGACGACCGTCGGTTGAGCGATGCCGAGCGTCTTGGCGGCCTGGTTCCCGGACCAGCCGTTCTTGTCCATCAGGGCCTTGAACGCCCTGGCCTGCTCGATGGGCCGCAAGTCCTCGCGCAAGCAATTCTCTATAAGCTGGAGGGCGAGAAGCTCGCCCTCGCCGAGGGGTTCCTCGGAGACGACGCAGGACATGGTAGCCATGCCCGCGATCTTGGCCGCACGCCAGCGGCGTTCCCCACAGATGAGGGCGTACTTGCTCTGGGCCTCGTCCCAGCGCACCCGGATCGGCTGGAGCTGGCCCCGGGTCCTGAGCGAGTCGGCAAGCCGCTCAAGGGACTCCGGCTCGAATTCTTCGCGCGGCTGGTCCGGGTTGGGGACGATCTTGTCCAGTGGGACCTCGATGGCATTCTTGCTCTTGGCTACTCCCTGCCAGCGTGCCGGCATGGTCGAGGTCTGAGCACTCTTGTCGCCTCGCTCCAAGCCGGCCCCCATGCTCTCGGCGATGTTCGCCCCGCCACTCTTCAGTAGGTCGTCGAGTTTCCCCATGTCAGGCGGCCTCCTCCCTGGCGTCCCCGGATTCTCGCGTGCTGCCGAGACGTGCGGCGACCTCCTCGGCGAGTGCCTTCATCGCCTTGGCGGCAGCCCCGCGAGGCTTGTAGAACGCGACAGGCTTGCGCTGAACGATCGATTCCTTGAAATCAGCGGAGATCGGAATCGTGGTCGTAAAGACCGCCGCACCGTGGAGGGAGCGGAGGAGCTGCTCGAAGCCCTTGTGCACGGCGAGCCGGTTGTTGGCCATGGTGATCAGGAAGCCTAGAAGCTTCAGGTCCGGGTTCGGGCCGGCGAGCACCCGGTCGATGGAATCCTGCACGTCGGCCATGCCCTGGGCGCCGAAATCCTCGGGCTGGAGTGGCACGATCAGTGCGTCGCTCGCCACCAGCGAGGCCCACGAGGCGAGGTGCAGGTTCGGCGGGCAGTCGATCATCACGGTATCGTATCGGCTGCGGATGTCGGCCAGGAAGTCGCGCAGGGCCATCTGGAGCGGCCAGTCGGCCAGGTGCGGGTCGGGGACGTTGAAGCTCGCGGCGAGCCGGCTGCCGGCCAGGAGATCGACGTTCGGAATCTCGGTCGCCCGGAGGACCTGGTCGGGGATCGCCTCCTGCTGATAAACGGCCGCGATCGTCTCGGCCGGGTCGAGGTGGCGGGTCATCGGGGGCCCCAGGAAGCCCTGCGTGAGGCTCGCCTGGGGGTCGTTGTCGACCAGAAGCACGCGCTGGCCGGACTGTGCCAGCGTG
>Ga0208565_1001296_pt1 | contig 14860 bp, 14 predicted proteins | sample Sb_taG_7_FD_187706 | JGI IMG/M metagenome (GOLD analysis project Ga0208565, IMG submission 187706) | Peat soil microbial communities from Weissenstadt, Germany - Sb_50d_2_FS metaG (SPAdes) (version 2) | ecosystem: Environmental > Terrestrial > Soil > Wetlands > Peat | place: Germany...
GACGATGCGTGTGTGCCGTGCTCTGCCTCGCGCGCGAACCGGGTGGATCCCTCGCGACGACGAATGCGGTATAGCCATAGTTATACAGCAGGCGCAAGCGAACACGAGCCCAGCGCCGCTCCCAACACTTCATTTGGTAAAGTAAAGGTTGAAATGCCCGCCGATGAGACAGTGTGTCCAGTCTGCATGACCGCGGAAATCGTGTGCGGGAAGTGGACGCTGCTGCTCGTTCGCGACCTGGCCGAGGGTTGCTCGCGTTTTTGTGAGCTCGAACGCTCGCTCGCCGGCATCAGCCCGCGCACGCTGTCGCTGCGGCTGCGCGCGCTTGAGGAGGAGGGGATCGTCGAGCGTCACACCTTCCCCGAGGTGCCGCCGCGCGTCGAGTACGCGCTCACCGAGAAGGGGCGCGCACTGCTGCCGATCATCGAGGATATGCGCGCCTACGGTGAAGAGTGGCTGGGAATGGCCGATCAGTCGTGGCGCAGCACGGTGTTCGCGTCGGCCGTGCCCGCGACGCGATAGCCAAGCGGCGCGAGGTTCTCGGCCAGCCAGCTCTCCGGGGGCGGCGTCTCGAGCACGAGCAAGGGTAGCCAGCGCGCGATCGTGCGCATCGCGCCCGCCAACGCCTGTTGCTCATGACCCTCGACGTCGAGCTGGATCACCGCCACGCGCCGGTCGCCGTCGAGCGCCTCGTCGACTGCCACGAGGTTGACCTCCTCGCCGCCCTGTCCGTCGGCTGGCTGTCGATCTGATATCAGGTGACTGCCGCCGCCCAGCGGCTTGCCGGTCGGGCCCTTCGTGGCCAGCAGCGCGCTGCCGGCGTGAACGTCAAGCCCAGCGTGCGTCAGCGTCACGTTGTGCAGATCGTTGAGCATCACGGTCACGCGAGCACATTCGTAATTCTCGCGGTTGGGCTCAAACGCCCACACACGCGCGCCCGCCGCACGCGAATGCGCCAGCGCGGGAATGAAGTCGCCGAAGAACGTGCCCGCGTGCACGATGTCGCCGCCGGGGTCGGTGCCACGCAGCAGATCGAGCGTCTCACGCTCCCACACGCGCGATTCACAAATCGCCTGCGCCACCGGTCGGCGCAGCGACGATCGCGGCACGCAGTAGGTCCCATGCTCGTTGCTCGCAACGACTGACTCAGGTGCGTCCGCCGGCAAGCTGACACCATCAGGCTGGCGCACATCGCCCGCGCCGGCCGCGCCCGTCGCGCGTGCTCCCGCTGCTCCTCGCCCGCGAACCAGGCGCCTCAAACGGCGCTTGATCTTGGCGGTGGAACGTAAAAAACGGCCCGTAGAGCCATGGTATGATCGCTCGGTGAAGATCGTCGCGATGATACAAACGTACAACGAGCAGCGCTTTATCGGCGACTGCCTCGATCATCTCGCCGAGCACGGAATCTCGGCGTATCTGGTGGACAACGAATCGAGCGACGACACAGTCGCGATCGCCGAACGCCGGCTGTCTGCCAACCTGATCGGAATCGAGACGCTCGAGCGTAGCGGGCACTTCGCGCTGCAAACTCAGCTCGAGCGCAAGGAGCAGCTCGCGCAGACTCTCGACGCGGATTGGCTGATTCATCTCGATGCCGATGAATTCCGGGTGTCTCCCGATCGCGGACGCTCGCTCTCGCAGGCGATTGAAGAGATCGACGAGGCGGGCTTCAACGCGGTGAACTTCCTCGAGTTCACATTCGTGCCCACGCGCGAGCAGCCCGACCACGATCACCCCGATTTTCTACGAACGATGCGCTCTTACTATCCGGTGCTGCCGCGCTTCCCACACCGACTGAACGCGTGGAAGCGTCAGGACGGTCCGGTGGAGTTGACACATTCAGGCGGCCACATTGTCAACTTCCCGGGCTTGAACATGGCGCCGCGCTCGCTGTATGCGCGCCATTACCTGTTCCTGAGCGTGTCCTACGCGTCGCGTAAGTTCGGTCCCCAGCGCTACGCGCCCGACGAGCTCACGCGTGGCATGCATCGCTGGCGCTCGCGGCTGACTCCCGCGACGATCGAGCTCCCCTCCGAACGCGACCTGCGCACGTACGTCGCCGATCATCTGCTCGATCCCTCCAGCCCGTTCACCCACACCGCGGACGTGGTGGGCCAGTCGGCCAAGTACCCCACCGCCAAGCGCAAGTCACTGCGCCGCCGCTCAGCGCGCCTGCTCAAGCGCGCCGCCAGGCGCACCGGCCTGCAGCCGCAGGCGCGCAGCGGCAGCTGACGCAGGTGTGGCAGCTGAAGCACGAGCGCCGTCAGTCGATCTGCTCATAGCCCCACAGGCTCACCAGGTCTCGATCGAGGTATTCGCTGAGCGCGACCACCTCTGGCTTGTAGCGCCGGCGCAGCTCGAGCATCACGCTCTCGTCGGGGGGCGGCGGCGCGGCGGTGACGATGCGCTCGCGCACCGTGCGATTCACACGGCGGCGCAGCCTACGCGTGGTCAGCGTCTTGATCGTTGCCTTGGTCGATCGCGCGAGCGGGCTCTCCCCGCTGCGCAGCGAGCGCAGCAGGTGTTTCGCGCGCCACGAGCGCACCGTGCGCGTGGTCACGTTCACGCTCGTCGTGTCGATCGGCGCGCCGTCGTCCACGCCGAGGAACTGCATCACCGTGCGCAGCGTCGCGTCGTTGTCACGGTGAAAGTCCTCATACACCAGCACGAGCATCCGCTCGCGCGAGAAGTGCTCGCCGTAGCGGCGCAGCTGCTCGACGTAGCGAACGTGATCCGAGTACTGCAGCAGCTGCGGCCGGTGTGAGTGGCCGGGGATCTGCCTGCCCTCGCGGCGAGCGTCCTCCATTGAGATCGCAGTGCGCAGGTCCTGCTCTGCCTCGATCCCCCAGCGCAGGAACATCAGGTGCATCGAGCGCAGGAAGCTCGCTGGCTCGCGCACGATCGCGATGATGCGCGCATCCGGGGCCAGCTGCGCGATCCGCTGCGCGGCGGTCGCAGACCAGAGGTAGAACGTCGACGCCTCGCCGACGCGCTGCTCGGCCCTAGCTCCCTCGAACAGCGCCAGATAATCATCCAGCGTACGCGGATATCCAAGCTCGCGCCGCTCGCCCGCGTGCTCGGGGGCAGGAGCCATGTCGCTGGCCAGGAAGCGCGGCTCCTTCAGGTCGGGCATGTAGATCTGCGGGTGCGTGCGCAGCATCTCGTACAGCGCGGTCGTCCCCGTCTTCGGTGAACCCACGATGAAGAAATCGGGCACCCGCCTGCCAGACGCGCGCGCCGGCGCCTGCGACTCCGCCGAGGTTGCCATGACCCGAGGGTACACGCAGCGTGCCAGCACGGGTGCGGCAGGAGTTCGCACGCCCAGCGCGAACTGACCGCACCTATGCGTTCACTGCAGCTGCACGCGGCGCTGACTGAGTTCATCGAGGCTGCGGGCACTCACCTGCACGCGCAGGTCGCCGCCGGCGCGGAAGTCCAGTTCGAGCTCGAGCCCCAGCGCGCGCGTGCTGGCTCGCGCCGTGCGAGCGGGCCCACCCTGTACGCGTACCGGGCGCTCACTGGGGAGTTCATCGCGGCGCGCGTGGGAGAACTCGAGCGCCTGCCGAGCCACGGCGAGGCGGCAGCGCTGCTGGAGGGCTTCGAGGGGCTGGAACGCTACGTGGCGAGCATGGGAGCGGAGTCATCGCCGGGCGATGTGCGCGCGCGTGTGCGCGCCGCGATCAGAGAGCTCCTGCGCGACGTGTTCGCGGAACAGACGGACTTTGAAGTGCGCCCCGAGCGGCTGCACGCGGCGCTCGATCGGCTCGAGCGCTCAGCGGCGCTCGCCGGCCGCTGCGAGACCACGCTTCTCGCCACCCTGCACGGCCTCACGATCAGCTCGACCGAGCTTCCCATCACGCGGGGCCTGATGATCGCTCAGCCGCACGCGCTAGAAGGGCTCCCCGAGGGGGCGCTCGCCGGCGGGGCCGAGGCGGACGGCGGGCATCTGGTCGTCGCGCTCGCCGCCGGCGAGGACGACTCCACGGCTGCGCTCGTCAGAGGCCGTGCGGTGCTGCAGGAGCTGCTGCGCGCGCTGCGGCTGTTCGGCGATCAGCGCGTGACGCTCGGCGCGCTCGCGTGGGTTCGCGTGGGCGGGGGCACGTGGCAGTCGCTGGCGCTTGGCGAAGGCGGGCGTCCCTACGGGATGCTCGTGGTGAGGAGCGAGCAGGAGGACGAGCTGCGCGCCTTCTGCAACCTCGTCTCGCGGCGCGCACCGCACGGCAACGAGCTCGCGTGGGCGCTCGGACGCTTTGAGCTCGGCTGCGCGCGCGAGAGCTCGCTGGAGGCGCTCACCGACCATCTGTTGGGGCTGCGCGCGCTGCTCGAGCCGGAGGGTCCGGCCAGCGGACTGCTGCCGGGGCGCCTGGCCGCGCTGTGCGCAACGCCCGAGCGCCGCATGCAGCTGACCGAGCGCACGATCGCCGCGCTGGCGCTCGAGCGCGACGTGGTCAGCGGCGCCGTCTCGCCGCACGCAGGCCTCGAGGAGCTGGCGCGCGAGATGGCGAACCACCTGCGCGCACTGCTCAGAGATGTCATCTGCGGTCATCTGGACGTCGACCTCGTCAGCCTCGCCGACCAGCTGCTGCTGGCGCCCGTGGCCAACGCCGATGAGACCGTTCCCGCGCAGGCCTCAGCCGAACAGATGCTCGGCGATACGAGCCAATCCCAGGAGATCCTGGACATCTTCATCTAGCCGCGGCACGACGATCGGCTCGTGCTCGCTCGCCAGCGCGGGCAGGTGCGCGATCGTGTCCCGGTCGCGGCGCGCGAGCACGTCGAAGTCAGCGAGGTTGGCCGCCACGCGACCAGCCAGCTGCTCGCCCAGAGCGGGGGCGAGTGACGCGGCCAGATCGTCTGCGCAGAGGCCGTGCAGGTGATAGGCGTTCACGCGGTTGACGATCAGCTCGCCGACCGGCATGCCCGCATGCGTCAGCCGATCGGCGAGAAAGGCCGCCTCGTGGGCTGGCTCGGGCTCGGGCGAGGTGACGATCACGAACGCCGTGTGCTCGGCGCGCAGCAGCGCTGAGACGCTGCGCGTGCGCTCGCCGAAGCCGTCGGTCACCCCGGCAAGCGAGCGGAAGAAGCGCGAGAGCTCGGCCAGCATGTCCACGCCGGTGACGCGCGCGAAGATCGCGAACACCAGGGCTGTGCCCCGTCCGAACAGGCGTGCGGTCAGTCCACCAGGCACGAGGAACACCTGCAGCGCGCGCCCTTCCAGGAACCCGAGCATGCGGTTGGGGGCGTCGAGGAAGTCAAGCGCGTTGCGCGACGGTGGAGTGTCGAGCACGATCACATCAAAATCGTGCTCCTCGTACAGCTCGTATAGCTTCGCGATCGCGCTCAGCTCGTGCGAGCCCGCGATCGCCGTCGAGAGCTCGCGGTAGACGGAGTTGGCGAGGATCTCCTCGCGTGCTCGCTCGTCGGGCGCGAGATGTGCGATCAGCTCGTCGAACGTGCGCTTGGCGTCGAGCATCATCGCCCAAAGCTCGCCCTTCATCGCGACGCCTGCCGCGTCCAGCGCCTGCGGCTGGATTCGCTGGGGCTCGGAGGGCAGCTCCGCGAGGCCGAGCGCGGCGGCCAGCCGCTTGGCCGGGTCGATCGTCACCACCGCCACCTTGCGCCCGCGGGCGGCCAATCCGAGCGCGAGCGCCGCCGCGGTGGTCGTCTTGCCAACTCCGCCCGCGCCCACGCACACCAGCACCCGCTTGTCGCTCACGCGGGCGGCCAGGCCTCCGGGGCGCGCGGCGCTCGAGGGGGGGCTGCTCGGGGTATCAGGGCCACTCGGGCCGCGAGCGCTCCGAGTGTCGGCCATACCTGGATCGTAGTTGGGGTCCGCGATCGTGCAGGAATCCCCCCGCTCTATGCGAATACCCACCGGACGGCTTTCCGGCGATCGAGCATCGGAGTGAGTGTGGAAGGCAGGGCCAAGGTCATCGCGTTCGCCAACCAGAAGGGCGGCGTGGCCAAGACGACGACGACGCTCAACCTCGCCGCGGCATTCGCGGAGGAGGGCCACCGCGTGCTGTGCGTGGACATGGACCCGCAGGGCAACCTGACGATGTCCCAGGGGATCGACCCGGACACGCTCGACAAATCCATGTACGACGTGCTCGTGCACAAAGTCTCCATTCGCGAGGTGATCCGCAAGCGCGAGATCGACGTGGCGTGTGCGTCGATCGATCTCGCCGGCGCGGAGATCGCGATGTCGACGATGATCGGCCGCGAGCGCTCGCTGCAGAAGGCGTTCGAGCCGATCCGCGAGGACTACGACTTCATCTGCATCGACACGCCGCCGAGTCTCGGCCTGCTCACGATCAACGCGCTGACGGCGGCCGACAAGGTGATCGTCCCCGTGCAGTGCGAGTATCTGTCGATGCGTGGGCTCATCCAGCTCCAGAACACGCTCGCGATGATCCGTGAGAATCTCAACCCGGCCGTCGACATCGAGGGTATCCTGCCGACGTTGGTGGACTCGCGTACGATCCACGCCAAGGAGGCGATCGAGATCCTCGAGGAAAACTTCGGCGATCGCGTGTTCGCCTCGCGTATTCGCAAGACTGTCCGCTTCGCCGAGGCGCCCGTGAAGGGCATGTCGGTGCTCAAGTACGAGCCCGATGGTGTCGCGGCGCAGTCCTACCGCCAACTCGCGCAGGAGGTGCTCACCAATGGACAACGCTAGACGAGCGAGCATGCGCGAGGGTCCGCTGGCGGCGCTGTTTCGCAAGACCGAAGAGGCCGACGGCGCAACACCTGGCGCTCCGACACCGCGAGCGCAGAGCACGGCACAGCAGGAGCTCGAGCGCGAGCCGGGTGTGCCTCTGACCGATCCCCGCGAGAGTGGGCTGCCCCATCCGGCGCTCGGTGCCTCCGCGCCGGCTCTGCCCACCGAGGAGGTGCGCGTCCCCTCCCCGCAGGAGCGCCTGCGCCACGCTTTCTCCTCCGAGCTGCCCGAGAACGCGCTGGCCCGCCCGCACGAGACGATCGAGCGGGCCGACACGCTCACGGACAGGCCGGCCGGCGGCCGGCTGGAGATGGACGCGTACGTGGGCGGCCACGCGCTTGCGATCGGCTCGTCCTCCCTTGTCGGACAGCCGGTGATTCGCGTGGTGGGCGTCGGTGGGGCGGGCGTGAACGCGGTCAACCGCATGGTCGAGGCGGAGGTCGAGGGCATCGAGTTCGTCGCCGTGAACACCGATATGCAGTCGCTGCAGCAGTCCACGGCGGACATCACGCTGCACATCGGCGCCGAGCTCACGCGCGGCCTCGGCTCGGGCTCGGATGCGAACGTCGGCCGCCGGGCAGCGATGGAAGACTACGATCGCATGAAGGCCCTGCTGAAGGGCTCGGACATGGTCTTCATCACCGCCGGCGCGGGCGGCGGCACAGGCACCGGCGCCGCGCCGATCCTCGCGCGGATCTCGCGCGAAGTGGGCGCGCTCACCGTTGCGATCGTGACCAAGCCGTTCGGCTTCGAGGGCACCCGCCGCAGCACTCAGGCCGAGCAAGGCGTGAGCGCCCTCGCCCAAGAGGTGGACACGCTGATCGTGGTGCCCAACAACCGCCTGCTCGCGGTACTGGACAAGCAGACGGCGATGGTCGAGGCCTTCCGCGTCGCCGACGACGTGCTGCGCCAGGGCGTTCAGGGCATCTCCGACCTGGTCACGCTGCCGGGGCTGATCAACCTCGACTTCGCCGACGTGCGCACGATCATGAGCGAGGCGGGCAGCGCGCTGCTCGGGATCGGCATGGGCGTCGGCGAGAACCGCGCGATCGAGGCCGCCGAACAGGCCGTCTCCTCACCCCTGCTGGAAACGTCGATGGATGGTGCGCGCTCGATCCTGCTGTCGATCACCGGCGGCACGAACCTGTCGCTCTGGGAGGTCAACGAGGCCGCCAAGTCGGTTTCGGCGGCGGCCCACCCGGACGCCAACATCATCTTCGGCGCGATGGTCGACGAGAAGCTCGACGACCAGGTCTGGGTCACGGTCGTGGCCACCGGCTACGGCGACGAGGGCAGACGCCGCAGCGTCGAACGGCTGCGCGAGCCGGCAGCCGGCGAGGTTCGCGTGCAGCGCGCCGGCGCTCCCCGGCCACAGGCCCGCCGGGGCGGGCTGTCGGTCGATGAACTTGACGTGCCCGAGTTCCTCCCGAACCCCTGACGCGCGTCAGGCGCGCAGCGCCTTGGCCATGCGGCGTGCTCGCGCCTGTGGTATCGCTCTGACATGAACGTGGCTGAGAAGGGCGTGGTTGCGGCCGGGCATCCGGTGACCGCTGAGGCGGGCGCGCGCGTCCTGCGCGAGGGCGGCAACGCCGTGGACGCGGCGGTCGCGGCGATGCTCACGTCGTTCGTCACCGAGCCGCTGCTCACGGGGCTCGGCGCCGGCGGCTACATGCTCGTGGCCGGCGACGGCGGCGAGCCGTCGCTGCTGGACTTCTTTGTCCAGGCGCCTACGCGCGTTGGGGACGGTTCGGAGGCCGAGCTGCGCGGCATCGACGTGTCCTTCGGGGACGCCGACCAGGTGTTCCACGTCGGCCCGGCCTCCTGCGGCATCTACGGTACCCCCGCTGGCGTGTGCGAGGCGATACGACGGTGGGGGACGATGCCGCTCGAGGACCTCGCCGCGCCCGCGGCGCGGCTGGCGCGCGAGGGGGTCGTGCTCAACGCCGGCCAGGCCTACGTGGCGGAGATCCTCACCGAGCTGCTCAGCTCCACGCCCGAGGTCGCCGCGCTGTGGGCTCCGGAAGGCCGCATCTTGCGCGAGGGCGAGACGCTGCGCGACCCCGAGCTGGGCGACGCGCTGATGCGCCTGGCCAGCGACGGCGAGCAGCCGTTCTACAGAGGCGACATCGCGAGCGCGGTGTGCGACTGGCTGAGGGCGCGAGGCGGGTCGGTGAGGAGTGAGGATCTGGCCGGCTACCGCGCGATCGAGCGGCCGCCCGTACGGGTGGCATACCGCGACCGGGAGATCCTCACCAACCCGCCGCCGTCCGCCGGCGGCACGCTGCTGGCCTACGCGCTCGCGCTGCTCGATCGCGGTCCGGCCCCGCCGACGCTCGCCGGCGTCGTGAGCGCGATGGCCGCCGCCCAGTCCGAGCGCACGCCCGAGTTCGTCGAAGGGCTCGACCAGGAAGGCTTCCTCGAGCGCTTCCTGCGCACACGCCTGGGGGCCACCACTCACATCTCGGTGATCGACGCCGACGGCCGCGCCTGCAGCGCCACCTGCACCAACGGCGAGGGGTCCGGCGTGGTCGTGCCGGGCACGGGGCTGCACCTGAACAACGTGATGGGGGAGGCGGATCTGAACCCGCTCGGCTGGCACCTGCACCCCGCGGGGCGCCGGATGCCGTCGATGATGGCTCCGTCGGTCGTGATGCGCGCGGGCGAGGTCGAGCTGGTGCTCGGCAGCGCGGGCTCGAACCGCATCCGCTCGGCGTTGCTGCAGACGATCGTGGGCGTCGTCGATCACGGCCTGGACGCACGCCAGGCGGTGGACGCCCCGCGCGTGCACTTCGAGGACGGCACGGTCTTCGCCGAGCCCGGGATCGACCTCGGCGGTCTCGACGGGGAGCTGCGGGTCGTGCGCTTCGCCGCCCACAACCTGTTCTTCGGCGGCGTCCAGGCGGCGCTGCGGCGCGGAGGCGCGCTGAGCGGCGCCGGCGACCCGCGCCGCGGAGGCGTGGCGGTGAGCCTGTGAGCAGGGCCCTGGCAGCGGCCGCGGCCGCTGCCGCCTCGCTGGCGGCCGGCTGCGGCGGCGTGACCGCCGCCGACCTGTTCCTCGTGACCAGGTCGGGCGCCACCCCTCACGCCCACTTGACGCTGCTCGTCAACGAAGAAGGCGTCGTCCACTGCAACGGCGGAGCGCCGCTGAAGCTGAGCGACGCGCAACTCGTGCAGGCGCGCGCGATCCAGGAAGAAATGCACGGCGCCGCCACGTCGAACCTCGCGCTCCCGGCGAACCCCGGCTCGGTGATGAGCTACGCCGTACGCGACGAAGACGGCACGGTGCGCTTCAGCGACAACTCATCCCGCCAGCCGCACGCGCTGCGCCAGCTCGCGCTGTTCGTGCTGCAGGTCGCCCAGCAGGTCTGTCGCCTGCCCGAATAGCGTCGCTCGCGCCGCCGGTGGGGCTGGCGCCGTCGCTAGCCGAAGCGGACCTTGCCGTTGGAGCGCGCCCGCGCCTGGGCGCGCTCGATCAGCTCCAGGCGCTCGATCGCGGATTCCAGCAGCCGCGTCAGCAGCCGCAGGCGGGCGTTCTCCGAGCGCAGCTCGAGCAGCTCCTGCTTGGCCTCGACCTCGAACTCCACCGTTGCGGCCATGCGGTAGGCGCCCATCTCGGCGAGCTCCTCGGTGTCGATCTCGCGGTCGGTGGCCGCCATCACCAGCTCCCCGTAGAGCCGGTGAGCGGCTGCAGCGGCCTCCACGTCGGCGTCCTCCTGCACCTCGTCCAGCAGCTCGATCACGCCCGCCGGATAGGGCAGGTCCTCCTGGCGCTCCACGAGCCGAAACGGGAGCATGCCGCGCGCGAGGATGTTCAGCCGGCCGTCGGCCATGCGCTCGAGCACCTGCTCGACCTCGCACGTGCAGCCGACCGGCTTGAGCTCCTCGTCGGAGAGCCAGAGGATGCCGAAGCAGCGCTCGGGCGATCCGGGATCGCCCTGCAGACAGCGCTCGATCATGCTGCGGTAGCGGTCCTCGAAGATGTGCAGCGGAACGCCCTCGGTGGGCAGCGCGACGATTCCCAGCGGGAACAGGGGAAAGCCCTCGGTGAGCTGCCCGGACATCGTGCTGAGTGTAGGTGCAGCACGACCGCTGCCGCACCGCGCGGACTGCCGCGTGCCGCCGCGGGCGCCGCGCGGCGGCCCTCAGCGCGCGCGCTTGCGCGCGGCGAGCATCAGGTTGTAGAAGATCGCCGGCGGCAGCCGCGGCTCGAGCAGCGTGCGGTCGAGCGACTGCAGCAGCAGGTAGCCGCGGTAGGCGTACATCCGCCAGGCCCACGGCACCTGCTCAGGGTCGGCGGTCGCCTCGAGCGTTCGGTTGGTCCAGCCGAACCAGTTCGCGAGCAGCTCCTCGCCCGCCACGCGCACGTCCTGCAGGCCGGCGCCGCGGGCTGCGTCGGCGAGCTCGGCGGGCGCGAACGCGTGGACGTCCACGACGCCCTCCAGGGCTGCCTCGGGCCGCTGCCCGTCTGTGTCCGGGGCGCTGCCAGCGCCGAGCGCGCGGCGCCACAGCGGCGCGACGGCGCTCGCAAAGCGCTTGGGCACACGCGCCAGCACGTCGCCGTAGCGGGACGGCTCGCCGGCGAACAGGAGCGTGCCTCCGGGCGCGAGCACGCGCTCGAACTCGGCGAACGCGCGGGGCAGGTCGGGGATGTGGTGGAGCACCGCGTGCCCGAAGACGAGCTCGAAGCTCTCGTCGGCGAACGGCAGGCGCTCCGCGTCGGCGGGGCGCGTCTGCACCGCCAACCCCAGGCGCTGCGCGTTCGCCTGCAGCTTCTGCAGCATGCCCGGCGAGATGTCGCTGCAGGTGGCCCGGCCGATCAGGCCGGCGCGCATCAGGTTCAGCGTGAAGTAGCCGGTGCCCGAGCCGATCTCGAGCGACCTGGCGAAGTGCTCGGGCTCGCGGCCCAGCGCCTTGCGCACCTTCGCCACGACCTGCTCCTGCCCGATCTCGCCGAAGTCGATTCCCCACTTGGCGTCGTAGTGGTCGGCCGCCACGTCGTGGTAACGCGTGTTCGCGTCACGGATCTCCTCGGCATTGAGGGCGGGCGGCACGGAGCGGCACCATATACTCGCGCGCCGTGCCCGCGCCTCCAACGTCGGGCCCAGCTCCTCGACCTGTCGAATCTCTTGACACCAACCCTCTACGTCCAGCGCGATCAGCCCGCGGGCGTGCCCCCGCTGGCACTCACCGGCGAGCGCACGCTTCCCGACGTGCCCGAGGAGAACTACTGGTTTCGTCGCCATCTCGTGGTCTACGAATGGATCGCCGCGCGCGTGGCCGGGCTGCGCGTGGTCGACATGGCCTGCGGCGAGGGCTACGGCTCGGACGTGCTGGCGCGCACCGCCTACGAGGTGGTCGGCGTGGACGCCAACCCACAAGCGCATGAGCACGCCCGCCTGCGCTACCGCGCGGCAAACCTGCGCTTCGCACGCGATCTCGTGGACACGTTCTCGGAGCCGACCGATGCGATCGTGTTCCTGCAGACGATCGAGCACCTGCAGCAGCCTGGCGCAGTGCTCGAGCACTTCCGTTCGCTGCTGCGGGGCGGCGGCCCGGTGTTCCTCTCGACCCCCAACGTGCTCACGCTCGCGCCGAAGGGCGCCCCCCGCTCGGACAACCCGTGGCACGTGCACGAGTACCGGCTCGGCGAGTTCGAGCGACTCTGCAACGAGCATTTCTCAAGCGTCGAGTTGCTTGGGCTCTTCCACGCGCGCAAGCTGCGCGCGCACGAGCTCGCGCTGCGCGCCGGCTGGGACCGCGTGCACCGCGCGCTGCGCCTGACGCGGCCCTTCTACGACCGCTTCACGCCTGCGATCTCCACATCGGACTTCGCGCTGGTGAGCGCTCGCGAGGCCGACATGGACGATGCGCTGGACTTCCTCGCGGTGTGCCGGCCGTGAGCCGCCGCGTCGGCGAGCGCGGCGCGCTGGCGATCGTACTGCACACGCACATGCCCTACGTCGAGGGCTTCGGCACGTGGCCGTTCGGCGAGGAGTGGCTGTGGGAGGCGATCGCCGTCAGCTACCTGCCGCTGTTGTCGCTGCTGCGCAGCGACGCGCCGCTGACGCTCTCGCTGACCCCCGTGCTCTGCGACCAGCTCGAGGCGCCCGGGTTGAGCGAGCGCTTCCAGGACTTCGTGCAGGACGTCCGGCGGCTCACCCACGAGCAGGATGCGGCCGGGCTGCGCGCCGGCGGGCACGAGCGGCTCGCGCGCGAGCTCGAGCGCTCCTGGTCGGACTACGCCCTCGCCGCCGAGCGCCTGGAGGATCTCGGCGGCGAGTTGCTCGGGGCGCTGGGCGCGCATGCGCAGTGGACGTCCTCGGCGACGCACGCGATCCTGCCGCTGCTGGCCACCGACGCGGCGCTGCGCCTGCAGGTGCAGACCGGCGTGGACTCCCATGCGCGCCGCTGCTCCGGCCACTGGCGCGGCGGCTTCTGGCTGCCCGAGTGCGCCTATGCGCCCTGGCTGGGGCGCGCGCTGGAGGACGCGGGCGTGCGCGCGGCGTGCGTGGAGCTCACCAACCTCCTCGGCCTCGACGCTCCCGGCCACCTGGCACCGATCGCGGACGACGCCGGCGTGGTGCTCGTGCCGATCGACCGCGCGACGGTCTCGCTCGTGTGGAGCGAGGCGGGCTACCCCGCGGCGGACGCCTACCGCGACTACCACCACCACACCATCCACCACCACAACCCGTGGAACAACGGGGGCGGCGCATACGACCACGCGGCCGCGCTCGCGCTCGCCCGTGAGCACGCCGCAGACTTCGTGGCGCGGGTGCTGCTGCGGCTGCGCCGGGCCGGCGAGTCGCTCCCGACGGGCGCCCTGCCCGGCGGCGGCCTCGTGGTCTGCGCGCTGGACACCGAGCTGCTCGGCCACTGGTGGTATGAGGGGCCGGCGTGGCTGGCGGCGGTCGTGCAGGAGTGCTCGCGTCAGGGCCTCGAGCTGCTGCGACTCGACGACGCGCTCGAGCGCCTGCAGCCGATCCCGTGGGCGAGCTCGCCCACGCACGACGGCGCCGCGGACGCTGGCGGCGAGCGCCTGGCTGCGATCGGCGAGCGGGCGTGCAGCTGGGGCAAGGACGGCGACCTATCCACCTGGTCGGGGCCGGCGGTCGCGGACATGGCCTTCGCCGCGCGCGCGGCCGAGCTGCAGGTCGTCGCGGCCGGTGCCTCCGCGAGCGCCGCGGCGGTGCGCGAGCTGCTCGCGCTGCAGGCGAGCGACTGGCCGTTCATGGTCTCCCGCCGGATCGCCGCGCCCTACGCGCGCGAGCGCTTCCACGACCACCGCGCGGCGCTGGCGTCGGCGCTGGCCGGCGCGAGCGATGCGCCGCTCACGGGCCTGCGAAACCTCGCGGTCGACGCCGACCCTGCGACGTTGCTGTCCCCCTGAGCTCGCGCTCGCGGGGCGGCCACCGCCAGCGCGTTCGCGGCGGCTACTCCCAGCGCATCGTGGCCGGCGCCTGGCGCATGCGCAGCACGCTCGCGGGCGCGCCCGCGAGCACGGCGTTGGCGGGGAAGCTCTTCGTGACCACGGTGCTCGTCCCGACCACGCTGTTGTCGCCGATGCTCACACCGCGCAGGACGCAAGCGCCGTAGCCGATCCACACGTTGTGGCCGACGCGCACGTCGCGCTTGTATATCCCCTGCAGCCGGATCGGCCGGTCGACCTCGGTCACGCCGTGGTCGAAGTCGATCATCATCACCCGGTCGGCGATGATGCACTCGCGCCCGATCGAGACGTGCTGGAAGGCCGAGATCGTGCACTCCTGGCCGATCACGGTCTTCGCGCCGATCTCCACCTCGCCCTCGTGCACCCTGATCTTGCAGCCGTGCCCGATCCACGCCCAGCGTCCGATGCGGAGCGTCGCCCCGGGGCCGATCTCGAGCTCGACGCCGGGGCAGATGAAGCACAGCCCGTCGGTCTGCAGTCGCCGGCCGTGGCGCAGCTTTAGCCACGCCAGGCGCGCGAGCAGGATCGCGTACTCGCGCGTGAGCATGCGGTTGGCGCGCATGAACCGCGCGAGCGCCAGCGGACCGCCGCGCAGCGGCGCCGGCGCTCGCCGCGCGACGGCGGCTGCATCGGGCACCGGCCCTGGTGTGGCGTCTGCTACGAGCCCCATGGCCATCGAATCGTAAGGG
>Ga0208565_1001298_pt1 | contig 14851 bp, 16 predicted proteins | sample Sb_taG_7_FD_187706 | JGI IMG/M metagenome (GOLD analysis project Ga0208565, IMG submission 187706) | Peat soil microbial communities from Weissenstadt, Germany - Sb_50d_2_FS metaG (SPAdes) (version 2) | ecosystem: Environmental > Terrestrial > Soil > Wetlands > Peat | place: Germany...
TCCGTCGCCACGTGATGCGGATCAAGCCGCAGCGGGATCGTTCCATTCCATCGCGAATAAACCGCCGTCAGCGCGGCGAGATGATTCTTCACCTTGGCGCTGAGCTGGGGGGCGCGATATCTCCAGCCCCAGTTGCCCTCCGCCTTGCCCGGCACGTTCATCCGCGCTGAGCTGTCCAGCCCAAGAACGTCTTGCATGGGGATGATCGCGATCTCGGCGATCGAGCCGAGAGCCAGGCGAATCATGTCCCAGTGGAAATCCTTGGCCGTGCTGCCAGTGTAGCGCAGGGCGTAGGCCCGCTCGGTCTGGACCCGCTCGGCGGACTGGGTCGTCTGCACGTGCTGGGAGGTCAGCCAGCCTCGCGAGGTGTCGTTGTCGTGTGTCCCCGTGTAGACCACGCAGTGGGGCACGAACCGGTGCGGAAGGTACTTTTCATCCTCGGCACTGGTGCTGAACCCGAACTGAAGGACACGCATTCCGGGCAGCCCGATCTCGTCGCGCAGCGCCTCGACCTGGGGTGTGATCACGCCCAGGTCTTCGGCGATCAGCGGCAGGTCGGTGAATCGCTGCTGCAAGGCTTTGAAGAAGGCGATCCCCGGCGCCTGCACCCAGCGTCCTTTCGCGGCGGTCTTCGCTTTCCCTTCCACCTCCCAGTAAGCCTCGAAACCGCGGAAATGATCGATGCGTATCAGGTCCACCCATTTCAAGAGAGCGCTCAGGCGATTGATCCACCACGCGAATCCCTCTGTCTCGTGAGTTTCCCAGCGATAGAGAGGGTTGCCCCAGAGCTGTCCCGTCTCGCTGAAGTAATCTGGCGGTACCCCGGCCTGGACGGTCGGACGGCCGCGCGCGTCCAGGAAAAAGAGGTCCGGCCTGGACCAGACATCCGCACTGTTGTGAGCGACGAAGATCGGGATGTCGCCGATCAGCTTGATGCCTTTCTCGGCGGATCGCTTGCGCAGCGACTGCATCTGGGTCTCGAAGACGTACTGGACGAACTGGTGGTAGCGGATGCTCGCGCCAAGCTTGTCTCGCCAGCGGGCCAGCGCGCTTGCCTTCCGCGCGGCCACCTGCGGCTCCCACTGATACCAGGCCTTGCCTCCATTGGCCTCCTTGAGCGCCACGTACAGGGCGTAGTCATCAAGCCAGCCAGAACTGGCCGCGAGGAACTCTTGGTAACCCGGGTCATCCGGGGAAAAGGTCTGAAACGCCCGGCGAAGCAGGTTTTCCTTGGATCGAGCGACTCCGATGAAATCGACCTGATCGGTCGGAAGGGTCGGCAAATTGTTCAGGTCCGACGAGCGCAGCCACCCCCGCTCGACCATCGCCTCGGGACTGATCAAGAGCGGATTGCCCGCGAACGACGAGTGCGACTGGTACGGCGAATTCATGCCCCCTGTCGGACCCAGAGGCAAGACCTGCCACCAACGCTGCCCGCTCTCAGCGAGAAAATCCACGAATTCCTGCGCCCGCGGGCCCAGATCACCGATGCCAAATCGCCCCGGCAGCGACGTGGGATGAAGTAAGATGCCGCTCGATCGTGGAAACTTCATTCCTGCAAACTCCTCGTCGATTTCGTGCTGTGGTGTCCGACGGTAACAGATCGCTCATGATCGCTTCCAGAGGCAAAAAAAAAGGTCCAGGAGAGCGCCAATCATGAAGGCGGACTCAGGGCTCTCTGAGTTCCACTGGCCCCTTGAATGCAGTTTGAGCATCGTGTGAAGTGGCTTCAAACCCTGGAAATTCTGCAAAATTCGCGGGTCGCTACAGTATTGACGCTACTGTTTTTGAGTTGTTCTAATGATCGGGGACGGCCAGTTGTGACCTGGCCGTCCCCCTGAACACACTCGCTCGTGAGAGGAGCGGAGCATGTCCAACAAAAGCAATTCTACCCGCCCGCCGTCCTATCGTCTGCACAAAGCCTCGGGGCAAGCGGTTGTCACGATCGACCGCAGGGACCGCTACCTGGGAGTGCATGGCACACCGGAGAGCAGGCTTCGCTACGAGCGGCTCATCACCGCCTGGATGCAGGGTGAGCCGGCGCCCGAGAAAGAGTCGGAATCGGCCGACATCACGGTTGCGGAAGTCTGCATCCAGTACCTGCGCTGGGCGGAAGGCTACTACGTCAAGGACGGCAAGCCAACAACCGAGCTGGGCAACGTCAGGCGCGCAATCAAGGCGCTCCGGGAGACCTACCCCAGCCTGCCCGCCAAGGAGTTCTCTCCCCTCAAGCTCAAGACCGTCCGCCAGCGGTTCATCGACGGCGGACTATGCCGGACCGACTGCAACCGGTTCACGGGCATCATCGCCCGGATCTTTCGGTACGCGGTCGAGAACGAGCTTGTCCCGCCCGACGTGGCCCACGGCCTCGAGGCGGTCAAGTCGCTCGCCAAGGGACGATGCGAGGCGCCGGAAACCGACCCGGTTTTACCAGTCGAGCAAGACGCCATCGACGCGACCTTGCCGCACCTGTCCACCCGGGACCGGGCGATGGTCAAGATCCAGCTCTTGCTGGCGTGCAGGCCCGGGGAGCTGGTCGCCATGCGGCCGCGCGAGATCGACCAGTCACAAGCCGTGTGGATCTATCGCCCGCGGCTGCACAAGACCATGCACAAGGGAAAGGACCGCATCATCCCGATCGGCCCACGTGCCAGGCTCTTGCTCGCACCATGGCTGCCCGATGATCCGGACCGGTTCGTCTTCCGTTCTCAGCGCGGCAGTCATGTCTCGGTTACGGGCTATGGCGCCGCGATCCGAGCGGCGTGCCGGAAGGCCGGAACCAAGCCATGGTCGCCCAACCAACTGCGGCACTCGGGAGCGACCCGGATCCGTCAGCAGGCCAGCCTGGACGCGGCACAGGTCATCCTGGGACACAGCAACATATCCATGACAGAGACATATGCAGAACGCAACTTGGACGCGGCGATCGATCTTGCCATGAAACTCGGTTGATGCGGTACAGTGAGGAAGCAGGCCGGGAGTCATGACCCGGCCGTTGGCCGTTCGGGTGGGCGCGGCGACCCCCTGCCGTCGCGACCCACCGGGCGGCATCAGACAGGGGGATAAACCGATGGCGAAGAACTCGAACGGCAGGTATGTCGATGCGCCGAACTCTGCCGCTGGGACAAGCGACGATTCCTCCCCGAAGTGGCCGCCCGGCTCCGCTAGCCCGTTCGCGGTTGTGGATGCCCTTGCGGGCCTCGTGGAGAGTGTTTCGCATACCCTGGCAATGGAAGACTCACCCTTCGCGGAGGATAACATCACCGTGGACTGGTGGTGCGAGCTTGGCCGCTGGATCGGCCGAGCGACGCTGGCATTGGACTCCATCCGCGCGCCGGAAGAGGCGCGTCACCCAGCGGGGGGTTGGTTAGAGCGCGAGGAGGTCCCAGCGCAGGGTTGGTTCGGGGTCGAGTGCATCGACCGCAATTTGCTTCCCTTGAGAACGAGGCTTCGCGCCGCCAACGAGGACGCGGATCGCATTGCACGCGCCCTCGGTAGCGATCTTGAAACGGTTTTGGAGCGGTGCTTCGGCATGGGCGTACCGGTTCGCAGAAGCCTCGTGAGGATTGTGCTTCGACCGTTCCTGCGCGCTTTCCAGGGATGTGCGGAAGGCTCGGAGTATGAGCTCTCGGAGCTCAGGGAGTCCGTCTGGCTCTACTATGGGGACGATCCATCGGATTCATCGGAGCAAATTCTCCATCCCCTGGAATGGCTCCCGGACCCCGCCCCCGAGGCTCCGGCTGACGGCTCCGAGCTGGCGGCCGCCCCGCCCTCGGGGAACGGGACCGCCGTACCCTCCTGGAACAGGAAAACGATGACGCTTAGTTACAAGTGTAAAACCACGTCCTTCGACAAGACGGCCAGTACAGTCCCGAAAGTCTTCGACTGGTTTCAGGATGCGGGCTGGCCCAAAACGGTCAAGGTTCAGGATTACGACGTGATTGAAAATGGAGCCCAGATCAGCAACCTTGTCAGCAGAGCCAGAGCGAAGGCGCTTAAGGTCGGATTTACGATCAAGCGGAGTGACGACGAGTTGGAGTGGGCGGACAAGAGAAACCAGCAAGAGATATCAGTTAACTGCGATGCAGATAGCAGTTAACTGCGATGCAATATCACTTAAGTGAATTTGCACGTTGATGACTTGTCATGGCACTCTCGCCGTATCGGATCAATCTCCCGATGCTTGCGAGGGTTTTTTCATGGCCATCGACATCACGAAAGAGCGGCTGATCAGTTTGGAAGAGGCCGCGAAGCTGTTGCCCGGGCGCGACGGCGGCACTGTCCATTACATCACGATCGGGCTCTATTGCCGGCGTGGGAAGCTTGGGGTCCGCCTCGACTCGGTCCTGGCTGGGCCCTGCCGCTGCACCAGCGTCGAAGCGGTCGCGAGATTCATCGAAGGGGTGACGGCAGCCAGCAAAGCCATGGCCGGCCGCAGGGGCAGGAAGGCCGCTCCGCCGGAACAAGCTCGGATTGCCGGTCGGACTCAGTTGGAAGCCGCGCGAGCGGCTCGGCAGGCGATTCGGGACCTCGAGGCCGCGGGGGCTTGATCCATGGGCAAGGACGCCAATTCCAGGAGGCCATACCGCGCGCGGTCAGGCTCCGATGCTTCCCGGAGTGGTCAAGTACCGGCTCTGCCGATGCATCAAGGGCGTACGCCCGCCCACGTCACCGGCCAGGCCGCCGCGGCGATGGCCGATCCCGACAAGGACGCCAAGCGGAAATCAGACGGGCGGTTCGCCAAGCTCAACCAGTTCAACGACCGCGGCATTCGGGAAGCCAAGTTGAGCATGTCCGCTCAAATCGTCTGGGATTGCCTTTGGCGTCACGAATTCGAAGGAGTCGCGATCATCAGCATCGACGGGATTATGAAGCAACGCAACATCTCTGAGCGCTCAGTCTACAACGCCCTTTCCGAGCTGAAAGACGCCCACATGCTCGAAACCATCGAACGAGGAAACAGTTGTTCGAATTGCAGCAAATACCGGCTCTTTCCATTGCCAACTGGTGTAACCATTGCACCAGTTGAGGAAAGTGCAACTGGTGCAACCATTGCGGCAACTGGTGCAACCATTGCGGCAACTGGTGCAACCATTGCGGCAACTGGTGCAAAAAACGACACCCCTACAGAAGGACAGAAGGTTTCAGGACCTTCGGTCCTTCCAATTCAGAAGCGTCGGGCCGATCCGGCCGACGCGCGTCTTGGGGACGCTCGTCCGGCCGTCCCGACGCAGAAGACGAATTCGGACGGGGGGACCAACCCCCTTAGTCCCCCTTCCATGTCCACGCTTGGGGGGGAACCGCCCGAGGTCGATGATGAACCCACCTATCGGGAAAGGGTCAACAACCAGATTGACCATCGCCTTGCCGACGGCCAATCCCTGACCAAGATCAAGGACGTGCTCACGAGCCTGGCAGGGAAGAATCAACTTCACCTTCGCATCATCGCCGAGGAAATCGCCAAACGGTGCGCCAGCGCCTGAACCTAGGATGGACGACGATCATGCTCAATCGGCCAATGGCTGTCGAGAACACGACCGAGGACGCCCAGCGCGTCATTCTTCTGGCCGTTCAGTCGGGCGTCGAATACGCCCTTGGACACGGGATCGATCTTGAGCTCATCCAGGCGGCCGCGCTGGAAGCGGCCGACTTTCTGCGAGTGTTCGGCACTCCACCGAAATGCCCCGCACCGAAGCCATCGCCAGGGTTCAGGGTCGTTCGCCCGCCGATTACCCAGTTGAGGCTGCCTTTGGAGGATCAAGCATGAGCAGGGACGTCCTTGAGCGCCAGGAACGACCACCGAAGCCGCCACCCGACGCGCTCGAAATTCTCGGGCGCTGGCGGCTGGCCCGGCTCATTGGCGACCGCGCGAACGAGTACCACGCGATCGCCCAGCTCCGGGAGCTGGCCACGCGCAACCCGAAGCGCAAGGCCGATCGGACGGATGCTGTGTGGAAAAATGATCGCACCCGGAAACACGCGTTCCCGAGTGCGATCATGGGGTCAAGCGATTGGACGACCGATCATAAGCGATGATCCATCTCCCCTGCCAGGGTTCCACCGCAACCCGCAATACCCCGAAACGGTATTCACTACCGAGCGGCCCGCGGCCATCGCCCCTTGATTCAGGATCGCGGCCGGCGCTCAAACGGTGCTGGTATAGCATCGTCATGCTCGCGGCGGTCGCAAGTCAGGGCGGCTCCAACCGGCTTTTCCCGAGACCCATCACTCCCCTCCGTCCGGGTTCGGAGCGATCGACCCCGCCGGCATCGGCACATCGACCCCCACGATCTCGACGATGAGCCGCGCGTCGATCTCGTGCCGGGTGTTATCCGACCCGTAAAACGTTACCACCCTGCCCCGGCGGTCGGTTGCCGCGAACTCCGGATGATCGACCGTGAAGCGCTGGCCGTCAACTGTGACCAGGGTGAACGGTTGGAACGGCCGCCGGCCCATCTCGCGGCTGAATTCGATCAACGTCACTTTCCACCGCCTTTCGCCGCATGCCTGGCCAGGTACTCCTGCACAATCCTACGGGCCAGAATCGCCATGTTGGTTTCTTCTTCAGCCGCCAGACGGCGAAGCTTCTTGTGGTCGTCTGTGGGCAACTGGAGACGAACGAATTTCATCTCGACTTCGGTTGCTGGCACGTTGGCTGTCTCCGTCTTCTTGCGGGCCATGAGTCGCGTTCTCCATCGCGGGGTTACGCTGTCCACGCCGATGATACGAAAACCGCGACATCTCCGACAACCAAGTTTATAGAACACACGTCCATTCAGTCTACGGCAAACATCCCAACATTTGGATTGATAGCGTTAACGCAGTTGTCTACAATACCTCTGTCGGGTCGAGCGTTTCGACCCGCACGGTTCCCCGCAACCGAGGGGGACGGAGTCCGAACGGAGAACAGGACCATGAGCCGAAGAACCAGGCGATCGGAGCGACGTCGCCACAAGCGCCTCAATCGCATCCTGACCCTGCTTGAGCAAAGCAATCAGGACCCGAAGCGCCGCAACCGCAAGAACCACCTGCGGGCCCTGTATAACTGGTCTCGCACCGAACTGCAACGCGATCGAGCGGAGGTGGACAGTGCAGACCAAGCATGACCGCCTCACCCAGTTACAGCAGCAATTTGACGAACTGACCGCCTCGCTTGAGCTGTCGGGCAAGAAGCGACAGGGCACGCGCTGGCAAACTGACAGGCTCCTTGCCCGCGAGCAAATCCGCCGGGAGATGGAGGCCCTTGAGGACATCCCGCCGGTTCCGAGTTACAACCCCGGCGCCGCCGGCTTGCCGGTTGGCTGATCGCCGTAAACGCTCTCTGACACGTTGGGATGTTGGGTCGATTGATCCACCTTCCCTTTCTTCATTCGCCCCACACTGACGACAGGAGAACCTGACGATGCGTACGAATCCGATTCCCTTCGACCGATTCATCACTGAAGTTCTGCGTCTGTACGATCCACCCCATCGGGCGGCCGCCACCCGCCGGCAGATGCGATGCGTGCTCGAGCAGGTGGCCCACCTGGGGATCAAAACCACGGCCGATTTGACCCCGGCCTTGATTGCTCGGTTCATCGAGGCTCGGCCACCTGGTCAGTCGCCTAGGACCCTGCAATCCTACCTCAGGGTTCTCCGCGGGATTTGTAACCAGGCCGTCATCACCGGCTCTCTCCGGATTTCCCCCTTTGCACTCCGCCGCGTGAGTCAATGGCTTGGGAGGATCGGACCGCCGGCTGAAAAGAAACACTACTCACGCGATGAGATTAGGCGCGTGTTGTCGCTTATGGCCGCGGACATCGAGATCACCGCGGGATGGTCGCAATGGCGTGCTCGGAGGCTGTACGCCCTCACTGCAACAGTTGGCTACTGCGGATTGCGCGCGAGCGAGGCTTTGTACCTTCATGCCGCGGACATCAAGCTCGAGGAGCGGTACATCAATTTGACCGACCGCGGCCGTGATGGGGGCCGCGCCCTCAAGACGGAAGCCAGCGCGCGACCTGTGCCAATTCCTGACGCGCTTGTGCCGATCTTGCAGGACTGGTTATCACACCGCCTCGATCATCCCGCCGATTTTGAGATTCCACCTTGTGAGTGGCTATTTCCAACCCTGAATCGGAAGGGCCCTTGGACCGGCGGACCGCCCGGAACCAAACCCGTGCAACGATTACAGGCCGTCGCCGCGAGAGCTGGCGTTGAAGGGATGACCCTGCAAAGCTTGCGCAGGAGTCTCGCCACGCATCTTGAGCATCACGGGACCGGCCAAGCCATGATCACTCGAATCCTGAGGCACACGGATTCAAAGACCACTCTCACCTGGTATCAACAGGCGGACATCCCGAACATGGTCCAGGCCATGGCTTCGTTTGACTTCTGACGATGGCCGACTTCAAGTTCCGTAATGCCTGGTCAGACGCGGCTCGAGAGGATCCCCGGTTCCGTGACCCGATCGCGCCTCTCGAGCTGCTCGAGGCCCCGGCCGCGGCGCCCGCGGCCGAGTTGGTCGACCAGCCGGCCACCGAGCTGGCCCCGGGCCCCGCAGATCTGCCGCGGCCGCCGATCGCCGAATCGTGGGGGAGCGTTCACGCCAGCGGACCGCGGAAGATCACACCCGCAGTTCTGGCCGCAGCCATCAAATCCCATCAGGACGGGCGGAGCTGGCCCGCGATCGCTCGCGAGCTGGGTTGTCACCGCATGGCGCTTTACCACGCTTTGAGGCGGCCGCCGTGATCGCCGGTGAGCTGGTCAAGCCGGCCCCGCCCGACCAGCCGACGAAGAAATCCGGGTTGAGCCCGGGTTTTTTTCTACCGTCGACTACCGGAGCGTTACTGTTTCCGGACGTTGTTTGGTGCTTGCCAGTATTTATGCTCACAATTTCATGGCGACGCAAACAACATCCAGCAAATGACTTACGCCGGGCGTTTTGGGCCGTTCGGTGCAGTTTGAGCATCACTTGCCCACCCGTTCCAGGAAGCGTTTCAGCTCCTGGCCGAACAGCGTCTTCTCTTCGATATGTGGCAGGTGCCCGACGTTGGGTAGAACGACCATCCGGGAGTCCGGCAGCCCAAGGGCGAGCTGGGCGGCCACGCGTGGCGGATTGACCAGATCGAGCTCGCCCACGAGGACAAGGCAGGGTACGTGAATCCGCTTGATCCTGGTCCTGGCATCGTGCTCGGCCGCGGCCCGGGCCTGCCTGGCAAAGGCCTCTGGATCCTGCGGCCAGGGGTTCTGTTCGGCAAATCGAACCAGGCCCTCGATCTGGCTCTTGTGGTGATAGAATGCCGGCGCGACCAGCCAGGGCAGCGTGGCTCGTGTGAACAGACCAATCGCGACCTGGCGACGAAGCAAGACCCACGACTCGATCAAGGCCCTTCGCCACTCGTCGGCCCGCGAGTGGGTTGATGCAAGCACAAGGCTTTTTACCAGGTGGGGATGCCGCAGCGCCAGCTCCTGGGCCACCAGACCACCCAGCGAATGGCCGACAACATGGGCTCCCGGCGCTGCGATGGCCTCGAGCCACCCTGCGACGTCGCCGGCCATATCGGCCGTCGTGTAAGAGTCGCTGAACCGGTCGCTCCGGCCGGCGTCCCGGGCGTCAAAAGCGAGCGTCCGATACCGCGGTCCGAAGTGGCGCTGGGCCAGGCCAAAGGCCCGATGATCGCCCCCCAGTCCGCTCAGGAACACCAGAGGCTCCCCGTGCTGGCCCGTCTCCTCGTAATGGAACGAATGCGTGTTCACAAGAATACTGGGCATGTTCCGAGAACCCACTCCCATCCTCAAGCAGTGATCGTCCCGCGGCCGAACTCATCGTGATCCTGATTGTCAGAGCATACTGGAAGATGGGGTCGGTTCAATATGCTCCGAAGGCTTGACTCGCCGGATGGGTGGTTTATGATAAATCGACGAAGAACGCCCCCATCGTCTAGCGGCCTAGGATACTTGGTTCTCAGCCAAGGGACCGGGGTTCGAGTCCCCGTGGGGGTGCTTCAAATCGAGCCGTCGGCCCGAGGTGGCGAAGTGCTGGCCGGTTACCACGGACGCTACGTCCGGGTCGATGCGGCGACTGGAACCTCATCATCCGAGGCTCTGGCCCCGGAGATCCTCCGCAGGTTTGTCGGCGGTGTGGGCCTGGGGACCTGGATCCTGGCTGTTGAGACGGAACCGGGTACCGACCCGCTGGCAGAGCAGAGCGCGCTGGTCTTCGCCCTCAGTCCGCTGGTTGGAACTCCCCTGACGACCTCGGCCAAGTTCGCCCTCGTCGCGATCAGCCCCCTGACCGGGCGTATCTGCGACGCTCTCTCTTCATCCCATTTCGCACTGGCCGCGAAGCGGGCGGGGGTCGACGCGATCGTGATCACGGGCCGGCGTGCCGAGCCGTCGATCGTCTTCATCGAGGGCAACCCGGACGGGTCTCTCCGGGTCATCTGGCAGCCGGCGGCTGCGCTCTGGGGGCTGGCTGCGCGACAGGCCGAAGAGCAGATCCGCGCCCGTCATGGGGCGGACTGGCAAGTGGCGGCGATCGGGCCGGCGGGCGAGCGTTTGATTCCGTTCGCGACCATCAGCCACGACGGGCGGCACGCGGGGCGAGGCGGCTTGGGCGCGATTCTGGGATCCAAGCGCATCAAGGCCATTGCCGTCCGCGGGTTGGCGCGAACTCTCCTTGCCGATGCCCCGGGAACGGTCGCCCTGGCCCGGAAAATGTCGGCCCTTTCTTTCGGCCCGGCGACCGAAAAGTACCGGGAACTGGGCACGGTGGCGAACCTGCTGACCTTCAATCGCTTGGCAACGCTTCCCACGCGCAATTTCCAGAGCGGTTCCTTCGAGGACGCCGAAATGCTTGCCGCCGAAGCGCTGGGGCCGGCGCGCCGGATCGCCCGCAACTCGTGCGCCTCCTGCACCATCGGCTGCGAGCACATCTACGCTGACGGCTCGAGCCGCGGAGTCCGGCTGGAATACGAGTCGCTTTTTGCTCTTGGCCCGCTCTGTGGAGCCAGCGATCCTGCCGTCGTCCTCCGCGCGGCGCAGGCTTGCGATCTGGCGGGAATCGACACCATCACCACCGGGGCGACGATTGCCTTCATGATGGAATGCTCCGAGAACGGCTGGATCAGCGGCAAGCTCGAGGGCTCGGGTCGTCCCCTCCGGTTTGGCGATGGAGAGGCCGTGCTGGAGGCGATCGAGGCGCTTCTGAGCCGGCGGGGCGCCGTCGGTGATTTGCTGGCCCTGGGCAGCCGCGAGGCGGCCGAGCGCATCGGCGGTGACGCCCCTGCTCTGGCCCCTCACGTGAAGGGCCTGGAGCTGCCGGGCTACGACCCGCGCGGTCTGCACACGATGGCGCTAGGCCTCGCGGTGGGAACCCGAGCCGCGGACCACAATCGTTCGGGTGCCTACGAGGCCGACTTCTCCAGCCGGTCAGATCGTCATCAAGGAGGTCCGGACTCAGCCCTGGCCGCGATCGAGACCGAGGACCGCGCTGCGGTCATGGACTCGCTGATCCTCTGCAAGTTCCTGCGCGCCGTGTTTACCGATTTCTACGGCGAGGCGGCCCGGATGCTCAGCGTGGTCACCGGCTGGCCGTTCTCCGCCCTCGAGCTCGAGACGGTGGCGAAACGAGTTGTCAATGCACGCAAATGCCTCAATCAGCGCGAGGGCTGGACCGCCTGCGAAGACACCCTGCCGGCTCGTCTCTTGACCGAGTCACCTCCCCAGCCCGGTGCCTCGTTTCTGTCGAGAGCCCGCCTGCAAACGATGATCGCCGCCTACTACCGGGAGCGAGGATGGACCGAGCAGGGGCGGGTCCCTGGGGGTCTGCGCGCGGAGCTGGGTCTCGAGGATCCGGCCTTTGGATAGGCCTTCGTTCCGGACCTTGGTCGATCCAAGATCGACAATTCCGGTGGAACATGCCATCGGGCCGAGTTGCTCTTGCGATAGTCATAGTCAGGACGGGTACGCTTCGGGTAAACTCGAGTTCTGGCCGATCGAACCCGAGTGCCCCAGGAGTGTCTAACAGGTCGATTTCAGCCGCACCAGAGCGATTTTCAATCGCGTGGATGACGAACCTGGCACAACGCAGAGGCACTCGAAACACCCCCCCTCCCCCCCCCTTCGCAAGGGGGGGAAAAGACCAGACGCCGCCGACTTTCCCCCCCTTGCGAAGGGGGGGGTAGGGGGGGGGAAAGCCGCGGCGCATGCAATGCACGTGGCGCATGCAATGCATCTGAAAACCGCTCTAGAATTGCTCGTGATCCAGGAAACGCGTCGATCTTCCCGCCGGCTGACGTTGGACTTTTCGGAAACGATGAATGACTGAAAACATCCCCCCGATGAAGCAACCTGCCCCGGTTTCGGAGCCTTCAGTACGTTCAAAATCCCTCCGCGGCCGATCCATCAAGACCGCGCAGGACGACATTCCTACCCAAGCCGTCGACCGGAGCGACCCGGAGCGGGTCAACCTCGCGCTCGAACATGCCCGGATCGCGGCCCGGATCGCGGATGACAACGGGGCCAGGGACATCGTGCTTCTCGACCTCCGCCGGGCGACCCCCCTGCTTGATTTCTTCGTGATCGCCACGGCGAACTCCCGGCGCCTGAGCCATGCCATCGCCAGCGAGATCGATGCCGAGATGAAGAAACTCGGCGAGCACAAGCTCGGCATGGAAGGATCGGAGGAAGGCCGCTGGATCTTGATCGACTACGGCGATTTCGTGGTCCACATTTTTTCCGGCGAATCCCGCACCTATTACTCGCTCGAGGAGCTCTGGGGCGATCCTCCGAAGCTGGAATGGGGCTCTCCCGAACCGCGACAGCAGCCCGCATCGCCGGCGCTGGCCAGGAGCATATCGCTGACCCCTCCCGGCAGCTCGGACGCGGTCCCCGAGCCTTGATTCTCGCCCAGTGCCTTTCGCAGTCGGACTGAGCCGCCTCCAGTTTTAGACACCCCACCATGAATGTTCTCGAACGATTACGAACCGCTTTCGGCGCGGTCACTCCGGCAGGCGGCGATGCCGACGCCTTCAAGTCCGCCGTCCGCGCGACGAACGACCCGAAGTTTGGTGATTACCAGGCCAACGGCTGCATGGCCCTGGCCAAATCATTGAAGGTCAACCCCCGCGTTCTGGCCTCCCAGGTCGCTGACGCCGTTGACCTGGAACCATTGGCGGGTCCGCCCCAGATCGCCGGCCCCGGATTTCTGAACGTCCGGCTGCACGACGCCTGGATCGCGCACAGCCTGGCCGATCTGCTCGCTGCGAGTTTCCCCGGGATCGTGCCGCCCGCGCAGCCGTGCACGGTTGTGATCGACTTTTCGTCGCCCAACGTCGCCAAGCCCATGCATGTGGGGCATATCCGCTCGACCGTGATCGGCAACAGCCTGGCCCGGATCTTCGAGGCCCTGGGCCATCATGTGATCCGCGACAACCACCTGGGCGACTGGGGATCGCAGTTCGGGATGATCCTCTGGGGCTGGAAGAACGCCAGAGATGAGGCCGCTTACTCCGCCGATCCCGTGGCCGAGCTCGCCCGGCTCTATCGCCTGGCCCAGGATCGTATCAAGGCCGGCGACCAGTCCGTCGAGGCGGCCGCGCGGGCCGAGACCGCCAAGCTGCATGCCGGAGACGCGGAGAATCGTGCACTCTGGAACCAGTTCATGCCGCACTGTCTGCAGGCCCTGCGGAAGATCTACGACCGGCTGGGCGTGCGGTTCGATGTCGAGCTGGGCGAAAGCTTCTACGATCCGATGCTGGCCTCGGTCGTCGCAGACGTCTCGGCAAAAGGCATCGCCGAGGAGAGCGAGGGGGCGGTCGTCGTCTTCACCGCCGAGACCCCTGCCCCGTTCATCATCCGCAAGCGCGATGGTGCCTTCAATTACGGCACGACCGACCTGGCGACCATCAAGTACCGGGCCGAGACCTGGAATCCCCAGCAGATTCTCTACGTGGTCGATCACCGCCAGGGCGACCATTTCAGGCAGCTCTTCGCGGTCGCACGGCGGTGGGGGTACGACCAGGTCGACCTCGAGCACGTCGCCTTCGGCACGATTCTGGGGGCCGGCCGGAGGCCGTTCAAGACCCGGGAAGGCGACGCCGTCGGCCTGGAATCGCTGCTCGACGAGGCCGTCTCGGAAGCGCGCAAAGTCGTCGATGCGAACAGCCCCGACCTCGACCAGGAAGCCCGTGCCAGAGTGGCGGAGGTCGTTGGGCTGGGCGCCATCAAGTATGCCGACCTCTCCCAGAACCGGCTCAGCGACTACGTCTTCGACTGGCAGAAGATGCTGGCCATGAACGGCAACACGGCCACCTATCTGCAATACGCCTACGCACGCATCCAGAGCATCTTTCGCAAGGGCGAGATCGATCCCCGCACCCTCCGCGAGCAGCCGCCGGAGATCGTGCTCAACCACCCGGCCGAACGCGGGCTGGGCGTGCGCATCCTGCTCTTGCCGGAGGTCCTCGAGCTGGCAGCCGCGGAGCTCAAGCCCAACATCCTGACGGATTACTTGTTTGACCTGGCCAACGCGTTTAGCACCTTCTTCGAGGAGTGCCCCGTCCTCAAGGCCGAGTCACCCTCGCGGCGCGACAGCCGCCTCGCAATCTGCGACCTCACGGCGCAGACCTTGAAATTCGGCCTCGAATTGCTTGGAATCGAAGTCGTCGATCGCATGTGAAACCCTCCATCGACCCCGTTCTCTACCCACGGGATCGCCCACCCGAAAAGCTCAGACGGAAATCGGAACCAACCACCGGGAGTCTGCTTGATGAGCACGCAAGGGCGTAACTCCAGAACCGCCGTGGCACTGGGTGTTCTGAGCACGATCATCGTCGCCGCGGCGATTCCCTCGCTCTGGATCAGGCTC
>Ga0208565_1001311_pt1 | contig 14753 bp, 18 predicted proteins | sample Sb_taG_7_FD_187706 | JGI IMG/M metagenome (GOLD analysis project Ga0208565, IMG submission 187706) | Peat soil microbial communities from Weissenstadt, Germany - Sb_50d_2_FS metaG (SPAdes) (version 2) | ecosystem: Environmental > Terrestrial > Soil > Wetlands > Peat | place: Germany...
TCGAGGTAGTGAACGGTTTGCAACTCGCTAGGCGAGGCCGGGAAGGAGGTTGAACGCCTCAACGTGGCGCGGGCGTACCACGGTGAAGTGGCGGCGATCGAGTGTCGCCACTTCGGTCACGCCAAGGCGCTCGGCGGCAGCGATGACTGATGCGTCGACCGTGCCAAGGGGAAGGTCGTGGTAGCGCGCGACCAGATCTGCGGTTCGCAGGATGTCCTTGGAGTCGACCGGCTCCAGGCTCATCTCGCCAGCCGCGAGGTCGCCGAGGAATCGAGTCTCGGCCTGCCAACCGAGACGACTTGCGATCAGGTATGCGACCTCGGTAACGACGAGGGTCGGGACGATCAGGGGGCCGGGATGAGTCTCCAGCAACTCAAGGCACGCCTCGTGATGAGCGTCGTCGCCGTCCACATAGGCGTAGAGTGGGCCGGCGTCAATGATGAGCGCTATCGCTCAGCTCCGCGCTGATGATTTGCTCGATTCGCTCGGAGATGTCGGTGTTGCCGCTGTGGCCGGCGGCAGCGGCTCGCAGTTGTCGACGCCCACCTCGTAGATGGGCTTCGAGCGCCGAGCGCGTGACGTCTGAGATGGTGCTGCCGCGGCGTCTCGCCTCGTGTCGCAGCCGCTCGTCGAGCTCCTCGGGGATCTTTACTGTCGTGCGTACCATGATATGCCAGCATATCACTTCAAGGCCCGGGCTTCGAGCTGCGGCGTGTCAGCGGCAGCCATCACGTCTTCGCGCATCCGGACATCCCACAGCTGATCAATCTGCAATCGGTACGCGGACAAGCAAAGCCCTACCAGATTCGGCAGCTCGTAAGGCTGGTCGAGCGCTACGATCTTAGGCTCAAGGACAGGCTATGAGCGATTATCACATCAACGTGTTCTACAGCGACGAGGACGGCGCGTACGTGGCCGACATTCCTGACCTGGAGGCATGTTCGGCGCTCGGCTCAACGGCGGAGGAGGCCTTGGCCGAGGTCGAGCGAGCCAAGCAAGCGTGGTTGGCTGCTGCCAGGGAGGCGGGTAAGCAGGTCCCGGAGCCGCGCTATCGTCCGGCTATCTACGTCCGCTAGCCAAGACCGGGCACCCCTCGAACGGCCCTGAGATTGATCGCCACCTCAAGGGCGCCATCGATAGGACCGAAAGTCGCGCGCACACTTCTGGACCCAGTGAGGCCGCAGCCGGTGTCGCTTCGATGCCAACGTTTGACCGACCAGTCAATCGGCCAGTAGACGACAGAAACCACTCGCAAGACGCCAAAATTTGCGTCATGCTGTTCAACCGGACAAGCCAAACATCGCCCAGAAGTATGCAAAAGGCCCGGATTTCCGGGCCTTTTGCCTTCCTGCTCGTGATAATCAGACGCAGCTTTGACCCAAACGCACCCCCCACAAGGGCCGGTAACTAGATCGTAACAAAGGTTCACAAAAAGATTACATATGTGATCTTCACAAGTTCTTAACCCGCTTCGGTCGTCAAATTTGCCCCCGATCGTTCACAAAAACGAAACACCAACGACGTTGGCGTCGGTGAGCCTTCCGTTTGCTCCCCACGAGTCGCCCTTAGACCTCGCGATGTTTGGCTTGTCCCAATCATCGACTTGGTTTCAGCTTCCTCGAATTCGTTCGATGGACTGCTTTCGAGCGATGAGTCAAGGATGAGGGACCGAACTGGGTCCCGCGCCAGCCGCTCCGACACGGCCTACCCGGTGTCGGACAAAGCACGGGAAACAGGCTGATTTACAGCGGACTCAGCCAGTCTCGATCAACTCGATCCGATACCCATCCGGGTCCCTGACAAAGCAGAGCCGCGAGCCGCCCTCGCGCACGGAGTACGGCGGCTTCTCCGGCTCGATGCCCTGCTCGGCCAGGCGCGCGAGCGTGCCGTCGAGGTCGTCGGCGGTGATCGCGATGTGGCCGTAGCCGCTGCCGGGCTCGTAGAAGTCCACGCCGAAGTTGTAGGTCAGCTCCAGGCGCGGCATGTCGCCATCGCCCGGCTGGTTCATGAAGACGTTCACCGCCTCGTCTTTGATCGGCAGGCGGCCCATCTCCTGGAAGCCAAGGGCTTCGTAGAAGGCCACCGAGCGGTCGATGTCGGTGATGCGGTAGCAGGTGTGGATGAGAGCCATGGGTGGAGTCTAAGCGCAGGCGTCCATCGGCGCACGCGGTTGCCGCGGGTGCGCAGACCGGTCGTCGTGGTGCGCCCACCACCACCGCGGCTGTGTATCTAGACTGGCGGCCGTGCGGACCCTGATCGTCGGCCATGGCGGGCGCGAGAGCGCGCTTGCGCGTGCGATGGCCGAGCACAGCGAGCTGCACGCGTTCGTCGGCCACGAGAATCCCTCGATCGTCGGCTACGCGGCCGCGTCCGGCGGCAGCCACCAGGTCGGCGACGTGTGCGATCCGAGCGCCGTTGCGGCGTTCGCCCGCGCGCGGGAGATCGACATCGCGATGGTCAGCGCGGACGAGCCGCTCGCCGCGGGCGTCGTCGATGCCCTGCTCGCTCAGGGAACGCGCGCGGTCGGCCCGACCGCGGCGGGTGCGGAGATCGAGTGGAACAAGGTGTTCGCGCGCTCGCTGCTCGCCGAGGTCGCGCCGGAGGCGGTCCCGATGCTGCGGATCGCGCGCAGCGCCGGCGAGCTGGACGATGCGTTCTCCGCGTTCGGCTCGACCCCCGTCGTCGTCAAGCCGGCCGGCTTGACCGGCGGCAAGGGCGTGAAGGTCATGGGGCCACATCTGGCCACCCACGAAGACGCCAAGGTGTACGCGCTCGAGCTGCTGGCCGGCGGCGGAGCCGGCGAGTCGGTGCTGATCGAGGAGGTGATCCTCGGCGCCGAGTTCACCATCCAGGCGATCAGCGACGGCAAGACCGTCGTCTTCCCGCCCTCGACCTACGACTTCCCGTATCGCTTCGAGGGCGATCGCGGGCCGGGCACGGGCGGGATGGGATCGCTGTCTACGGGCTCCAACGCGTTGCCGTTCATGACCGACGCCCACTATCTGCAGGCCTGCTCGATCATCGAGCGGGTCATCGCGCGCCTGGCGGTACAGGGACGCCGTTTCAGCGGGGTGATGAACAGCGGCTTCTTTGCCACCGCCGACGGCGTCAAGGTGATCGAGTTCAACGCGCGCTTCGGCGATCCGGAGTGCATGAACATCATGGGCCTGTTCGACGGCGACTGGCCGTATGTGATGGAGCGGATCGCGAGCGGCGCGCTCGAGCCCGCCGACGTGCCGCTGCGCCCCGAAGCGTCGATGGTGCTCTATCTGGTCTCGCCGGACTACGCCCTGCGTCGCGGTCCCGCGTATGAGTTCACGCTCGAGCGCGAGCGGATCGAAGCTGAGGGCTGCCGCGTGTTCTTCTCCTCTGCCGTCCAGATCGGCGAGCACGCCTACCGCACCGTCGGCACCTCGCGCGCGGTCGCACTCACCACCACCGCGCCCACGCTCGAGCAGGCACGCCAACGCGTGGTGCGCGTCGCCGAGTCGGTGCCCGTGCTCGAGTGGCGTCGCGACATCGGGCAGATGAGCTACCTCGAGGGCCTGGGCGCGCTCGTGCGCGGCGAGGGTGTCGCCGGTCCCGACTCGCTGCTATCCAGCACGCGCTGAGCACGGCGCGTTCGCGGGTCGCGACCCGTTCGTGCAAGGATGGCGCCATGCTCGTAGAGCGCGCCAGCCACCCGCAGTTCCTGTCGAACACCTACCTGGTGGCCGACGGCGAGGGCGGGCCCGCGTTCTTCATCGACGCCGGCGGGCCGGTGCAGCCGCTGATCGAGGCCGCCGAGCGCCTCGCGCTCGCGCCCACCCACGTGCTTCTCACCCACCACCACTTCGATCACGTCAGCGAGGTCTCACAGCTGCGCGAGCGCTGGCCGCAGCTGCAGGTGCTGATCAGCGCGCGCGAGCGCGATCTCCTGGTGGATGCCGGCATGGCCGGCGATGGCGGGGCGGCCGGGAACGGGCTGGGCGGGCTGGGCGCGATCGAGGCCGGCCAGACACTGGCGTTCGGGGCGCTCGAGGTGCGCCCGCTGCACACGCCCGGGCACACAGCCGGGATGCTGTCCTTCCTCGTCGGCGCCGCGCCCGTGCAGGCCGGCTCCGGGCAGGCGTCCGGCCTGGCCGTCTTCACCGGCGACACCCTGTTCAAGGACTCGGTCGGCGGCGTCAGGGCGCCCGGCCACACCACCTACGACGACCTGCGCGACTCGATCATGGGCACGCTGATGGAGCTTGCGCCCGACACCGTCATCTACCCCGGCCACGCCGACGATACGACGGTGGCCCGCGAGTGGGACGCGAACGCCTTCATCCGCGTGTGGCGCGGCCTCGACCCCGAGGGCGCGCGCCCGTGCACCGCACTCGGCCAGCCCGCCACGCTGGTGCTGCTGGGCGCCGACTACGACGGCGGCACGAAGGCGTGGGTGCGCTGGCAGGACGGCTCGGACGACATCGTGCCCGGCTCGCGCGTGCAGCAGAGCTGAGCGGCGCCCGCCGGGCCCGGGCGGCAGGCGATTTGCGAGCTCCGCGGGCGTCCAGCTCGTAGCATGAAGGCGATGGCGCGCGAGAACGAGAAGATCCCGACCTCTCGCGCGCGGCGCACGGCGACCGTCGCCACGCTCGCCGCGAGCGAGGCGGTCAAGCAGTTCGGCACGCGCGCGGCCAACGTGACGCGCGGCGAGGACGCAGCCGAGGAGGCGATGGCCCGCCGCCAGCTGGAAACCGCCAAGCAGATCGTCGCGGTGCTGGGCACGATGAAGGGCGCCGCGATGAAGCTCGGGCAGGTGATGTCCTTCCTGGACGTCGGACTCGTGCCCGAGGAGCATCGCGACGAGTTCCAGCGGGAGCTTGCGAAGCTGCGCGACGCCGCTCCCACGGTGTCCTTCAAGCAGATGCGCCGTGTGATCGAGGACGACCTCGAAGCACCGATCTCCGAGGTGTTCGAGTCCTTTCAGGAGGAGCCGATCGCGGCCGCGTCGATCGGTCAGGTCTACCGGGCGAGGCTGCCCGACGGACGCGAGGTCGCGGTGAAGGTCCAGTATCCGGGTGTGGCAGCGGCCGTGCGCGCGGACATGCAGAACCTGGACATGATCATGCGCCTGCTCAAACGCATGACCCCCGCCCTGGATGTGAAGGCGATCGCCGAGGAGATCAAGGATCGCATCGTCGAGGAGCTCGACTACGAGCTCGAGGCCCAGAATCAGCGCTCGCTGGCGCGCATCTTCGCCGGGCACCCGTTCATCGTCGTTCCCGACGTCGTCAGCTCGCTCTCACGCGAGCGCGTGCTCGTCAGCGAGTTCGTCAGCGGCGTCGGCTTCGAGGAGCTCAAGGATCGCTCGCAGGGCGAGCGCGACCGGCTCGGTGAGATCGTCTTTCGCTTCTTCCTCGGCTGCCTCTACCGCCACCGCCAGTTCTCCGGCGACCCGCATCCGGGCAACTTCCTGCTGCTCGGAGACGGGCGCGTCGCCTTCCTGGACTTCGGGCTGTTCAAGCGCATGGAAGCCGAGCCGGTCGAACTCGAGCTCGCCTGCCAGCGAGCGGTCGTCGAGGGCGACGCCGGCAAGCTGCACGAGCTGCTCGCCGCCTCCGGCTTCCTGCCCGACCCCGAGCGCGTCGACCCCGATCATCTGCTCGCGTTCATCAGGGATGCGATCTGGTGGTACACGACCGCTGATGAGATCTTGGAGCTGACGCCGGAAATCGCCACCAACGTGATGATCGAGAGCTCCGACCCCCGCTCGAGTCACTTCCGCGAGATGCGCCACCAGACGATCCGCCCCGAGCATCTGTTCGGCCGGCGCATGGAGATGCTCACGCTCGCCGTGCTCTCGCAGCTGCGCGCCCGCGCCAACTGGCACCGGATCGCGCGCGAGTGGATGTACGGCGATGAGCCCGTCACCGAGCTCGGTCGCATGGAGGCCGACTTCTACGGGCGCAGCGGGGTGGCGGCGCGGGGGTGAGGGAGTCAGGAAAGCGGTGATCGCCCGGACGGCTCACGGATAGACCTGCTCGCCGGTTGCCTCGTCGACCACGCTGATCGCGCAGGCAGGGCACGCTTGCGCGATCGCGATCAGCTGCTCGGCGGTGCCGATCCCGATTACCGTGGCGACGTCGTCGACGCGGAACACGTCGGGCGCGAGCGCCTCGCAGTCGCCGTGTGCGAGGCACGCGGACTCGTCGATTATAGGTAGGCATGTCATCTGACACCTCGTTTCGCTTGTGGTCGGCTCATGCGGCCCGCCGCGTGTCGCTTGGGCCAGGGCCGGCGGGGGTGTTCCGGTGGTTCGCAGTGGTTGGCTGCGCTGTGTGCCCGGCGTGCGCGGCGGCGATCCATTGCCGTGCGTGCTGGAGCGCGTCCGGCCGGTCCACGAGCAGCGCGCCGATCGGCCGCCCGGCGCGTGTGATCCAGGCCGCGAACTGCCCGCTGCCCGCGGTGGGGTTGCCGTCGAGCTCGATCTCGCAGTCAGGCGGAGCGTGTCCGACGAGCTGGATGCGGTGCCCGTGCTGGTCGCTCCAGAACATCGGCGGCACGGGCTCCGCGGGCGCGAGTCCGACGATCGCGCGAGCCACAGCCGTGCCCTGGCGGACGGCGGCCTCCCAGTGCTGGCTGGGGACTCGCTCCCCGAGGTAGGGGTCGGGAAACCGGGCCGCGTCGCCCGCGGCGTACACCCCCGGATGCGCCGTGCGTCCAGCGGCATCGGTGGGAATCGCGCCTGGACCCAGACCGCTCGTTGCAAGCCACTCGGTCGCGGGTGCGGTGCCGGCGGCGACGAGCACCGTGTCGGCGTCCACCGTGCTCCCGTCGCTGAGCTCCAGCCGCGCCGTGCTCCCGCGCAGCGAGACACGCTCTACGCTGCTCGCGAGCCGCACCTCGACGCCGTGCTCGCGATGCAAACGCGCGATCCAGTATCCGAGCGCCGGTGGCAGCGCCCGCGCCAGTGGCGTGGCGGCCGCCTCGATCAGGGTCACCTCGCGCCCGAGTCCGCGAGCGGCGGCGGCGACCTCCATGCCGACAAGACCCGCCCCGAGGACGGCAAGCCGGCCGTCGCGTTCGCGCAGCGCCGCGCGCAGCGCGAGCGCGTCGGCATGGGTCCTCAGCTCGTGTGCGACTCCACCGAGCTCCAGCCCCGGCAACCGGCGTGGCCGGCTGCCGGTCGCGATCACGAGCTCGCGGTAGCGCAGCCTGCCGGCGGCGCCCGTGCCGCGGCGCTCGCGCAGGGTGAGCAGCCGCCGGGCGGGGTCGAGCTCCCGCGCGGCGACGCCCAGCAGCAGCTCGACCCCGTGCTCGGCGTACCACTCAGCGGGCTTGAGCGTGGGCGTGCGGCGCTCGCGCTCGTCGCTGAGAACCGCCTTGGAGAGCGGGGGCCGGTCATAGGGCGCAGTGGGCTCCTCGCAGAGCACCACGATCCGTCCGCCGAATCCCTGGCGACGCAGCGTCTCGCAGCAGCGCTGGGCGGCGAGCCCGCCGCCGGCGATCAGCACGTCCGCGTCGGGGCGAGTCATGAGGTCGGCTCCTGCGCGAGCGCCGGCCGGCGCTGTGGCGCGTGCGGCGCGGCGGCTCGCGGCGGCGGCTCGCGGCGAGCGTGCCGGCGCGGGTCGCCGAGCATGCGCAGCACCACGAGGTAGACGATCGGTATCGCCGGCAGCAGTGTGAAGGCCCGCAGCCACTGCGTGGCGGCGTCGCTGCCCGCGCCGAGTGTGTGCACGACGCCCAGCACCCACACCAGCACCGTGGCGCGATGCACCTTGCGCCACCGCTTCACGCCGATCCGTCGGCGCGCATAGAAGCTCAGAGCGAGCAGCGCCGCGAGATAGCCGGCGATGATGCCCAGGCCGGTGAACAGCGGCCGGTAGGACATCGCAAACGGGACGATCAGACCGCGTACGCCGGGGCGCAGCCAGGGGTCGGCGAGCAGCGCGAGACCGTGCGCCGCGATCGCGCCGAGGCTAACGAGCGCGACGTGCTCGTGCAGGCGCACGAGCGTGCGTCCGATGCCAGGGCGGCGCAGCAGCTTCGTAGACATCGTCAAGCCCAGCAGCACGGCGACCGTGATGAGCGCGAGCGCGACGATGCCCGAGGCTCGACCGACGAGCCACCACAGATAGGGGGTGGGGTCCTTCGGGCTGATCACGCCGCGCTCCGCGAAAGCGCCCATGCGTTGCGGGGGCCGTCCAGTGGGCCGATCTCCTCCACGTCGCCGTCGTCGTGGACGACCAGCCCGCCGTGCTCGGCGAGCACGCGCCTGGCGCCGAGCGGCCCCCCCAGCAGGGCCGTCTTGGAAAGGGTCTCCGCCTCGAGCGCCGTTGAGCCCAGGGCGGTGACCCCGATCAGTCCCGTCCACGCCGGCAGCCCGGTCGCGGGGTCGAGCAGATGGTGCGCGAAGCCTCCCTGTTCGTCACGCCAGACGCGCACGTTCAATCCCGAGGTCGCGACCCCGCCGATCCCAACGCGCAACGTACGGATCGTCTCGCCGCTGAGCGGGTGCTCGACCTCCACCTCGTAGGGCTCGAGCTGCGCCGCGACACCGCCGATCGCGAGGTCTCCGCCGCAGTCGACCGCGAAGCGTGTGTAGTGACGCAGGCGGTGTGCGACGGCGTCCGCACAGAGCCCCTTGCCGGTGCCGCCGGTGTCGATCTTCACGCCTCGTGGCCTACGCACCGTGCCGCTGCGATCGTCGACGGCGATCCGTCGCCAGACCTGCTCGGGGTGCGGCTGCGCTGGACGGCGCGGCGGCGCCGCGACGAGTGCCTGGCGCAGCGACGCCGGCTCGCGGCCGTCCAGCGAGCTCGCGTAGCCGGCGCGTTCCATCGCGCCGGCCAGCGTTGGGTCCACGAGGCCTCCGCTGCGCTCGGCGGCCCACAGTCCGGCGCGGACGGCCGCACGCAGCAGCGCCGACGCCGGGATCTCGCTGTGGGGGCTGCTGTTGAGCGCGCTGAGCTCGCTGTCGGGGCGAAAGCGAGAGAGGCGTGTGGCAAAGTCCTCGACGAACGCCCGCTCGCGCCAGGCGGCCGCGCCCGGCGCGGGTGCGCTGGGCAGCAGCGGCGCGCCGATCAGCAGGCCTATGTCGCTGCCCATGGAGTGGAAGGTGAGCTCGTGTTCGTTCATCGGGTGCTCCTGCTCCTGTTCATGACGTGCGGTCTATGACGTGCGCGTGACGGGGGTCGCCGGTGCGAGCGCGCTCGCACCGGACACGGACTGGGTGACCGAGGTGCCCGCTGTGGCGCCTTTGGCGGTCGCGGGGACGCGTTCGATCACCGTCGTCTGGTAGATCCGCCGCAGCAGTACCGCGCGGGGGCGTGTGTGCGTGGATGACGCGTGGCCCAGCTGCATGCCGAGCAGGGCGAGCACGAGCAGGAACGCGGCCAGCGAGAAGCCCGCAATCGTGACGCGGTCAGTCATCGCGTGCACCTGCGCCCGCGCCGCCGCTCGCTCGAGTCACGAGCGCGGCGAGCTGTGTGTTGCCCGTCTGCGCCCCGGTTTCACCCGCCGCGGGTCCGATGACCCTGCCGCTCGGTGTAGTGCGCAGAGTCGCTGTTCCGCCGTGCGCGACCAGCGCTGCTGCGGGCGTGCTCGCGTGAAGCGCCGGGTCGTGTCCGTTCATCAGGCGCGCTGTCATCAGCACGAGCACGACGAGGAAGCTCGCGAGCGCGGCCGTCGCGACCGCGAACGGGTTGCGCAGGACGTTGGCGATCGCGCTGTTCGACTGCGAGCGGCGCTCAGTCATCGCGACCTCCGCCGTGATTGCCGCCCTCGCCGCCGCCGCTGGTGCGAGTCCGCACGGTGCTCTTGCCTGGGCCTGCGGTCGATCCGCCGCTCGTGCGTGTCCGCACGGGGGCGGGGCTCGAGCCGGACGACGGCGCAACGCCGGTGCCCGCACCGCTGGTGCGTGTCCGCGGGGCTGGCGTGCTGACGGCGGCGCCGGAGGATGGCGCGCGCGAGCCGCTGGAGCTCGTGCGAGGCACGCTGCCGGTCGATGCGACAGCGACCGCGCCGGTGGTGGCTGCGCTCGCGCCGCGAGTGCCGCGTCCCCTGGGAGGCCGTTCGTGGCGCACCACGTGGACCGTGCGACGGATCACCTGCGTGCGAACCTCGACGGCCGGCTGCTGCGCGCGCGTGGAGCGCCCTGTCGCGGCCGAGCCGGGTCGCAGCGTGTAGGCCGCGAGCAGGCCGGAAGCGAGGACGGCGGTCAGGGCGGCGATCCGGGTGTTTGTGAGGCGGCGCATTGGCGGGCTCCTTGGAAGACGTTGCGCTTCCACTGTGGCCCTCGCCCGTCAAATGGGCTGCCAAGCCCGGGCAAAGCTTTGGCAAAGATCCGCGATCGCCGCGCGCGCGGGGAACGCCGTGCTCAGTCGTCGCGAGCGCGGGATGAGCCGGCGCCTCCGCGACCTTCCCGTTCGCCGCCTTCATGGCTGGTGCCTGCGTGATCGCGACCGTCGTCCCCGGAGGAGGTCGAGCGCCGCGGGCCGGACGCCCGTTCGGATGCAGCGGGGGGTGTTTCTTCGGCCGCGCTCGTCGCAGCGCGCTGCGTGCTCGGGGTGCTCTGGGTCCGAGCGAGGTTCTGGACCGCGCTCGTCGACGCGGGCGCGGGGGCGCTGGACGTCGAGGTCGAGGTCGTGGTCGACGCCGGCTTGCGCTGCGCGGCTCGTTCGGCGACCGGCGGGGCGAGCCGGCGCCCGGCGGAGATGGGTTCGGAGGAGATCCCGATGTGCTGGTTGGCGAGCTGGCTCGTGGCCCAGGTGATGCCGGCGGCGAGCACGAGTCCGAGCAGCGCAGCGAGCATCCACAGAGCGATCTGACGGCTCATGCGCCCACCGTATCCCGCGCTGGGTTAGGAGCGGGCAAAGTGAGCGTGGCGACGGTCCCGCCGCCCTCGCGGTTGTGCAGCGTCACCTCGCCTCCCCACTCGCGTGCGAGCTCCCGCGCGATCGCGAGCCCGAGACCGCTGCCCGGCGTCCCCACTCCCGCGCTGCCGCGGTGGAAGCGCTCGAAGATCGAGTCCTCCTCACCCGGCGCGAGGCCGGGGCCGCGATCGCGAACCTCGATCCGGCCGGGCGCGCTCGAGAGCGTCACGCGCGACCCGCGCGGGGCGTAGCGCACGGCGTTCTCGACGAGCACGTCGAGGGCACGATCGGCGTCCACCGAGGCGCACCACGCCTCGCCCTCGTTCCGCTCCTGCGCTTCGAGCTCGATCTCTCGCTTGGCGGCCGCCGATCGCCAGCGGCTGAGCGCGCGCTCGACCACGACGCGCAGGTCGAGACTCTCGCCAGGCAGCTCACGCTCGCCGGCGCGGCTGAGCACGAGCAGCTCCTCGACGATCTGCGCGAGCCGGTCGACCTCGGCGATGCCGGCGTCCAGCTCGCTCGCCGCCGCGGCGCTGACGTCGCCCGCGCGGGCCTCCTCGATCCGCAGGCGCAGTCCTGTCAGCGGTGTGCGCAGCTGGTGGGAGGCGTCGGCGACGAACGCGCGCTGGGAGCCAAGCAGGCGCTCCACGCGGTCGGCCATCTCGTTGAACGAGGTTCCCAGGGAGCGCTGCTCGCGGCTGCCCTCGATCGCCGCGCGCGCGCTCAAGTCGCCGCCGGCGACCCGCATGGCGACCTGCTCCAGGCGGCCAAGCGGTCGCGCGACCTGCCTGGCGATCACCACGCCCACGGCCAGCCCGAGCGCGAGCACGATCGCTCCGATCAGCGCAAGCCCGAGCTCGACGCGGTTGATGGCAGCGTGCACGGCCGCGACGCTCTGGGTTACGCGCACGGCCCCCACGGTCGCCCGATTGCGAATGATCGGCACGGCCGTCGCGAGGATCTCCTCGCCGAGCGTCTGGCTCGGGCGCTGGACCTGCACCTGGTGGCCGCGCAGCGCGCTCGCGATCTCCGGCCGCGCGGCGTAGCTCGAGCCGAGCTCCGGCGGCACGGCGCTGTCGGCGAGCACGATCCCGGAGCCGTTCACGATCAGCACCCGCCCGCGCACGGCGGCCGCGGAGCCGCGGGCGAGCACGGCGAGCTCGCCGCGGCGCGCGCCGGAGAGCAGGTCCGCGGCGCTGGCGGCGACGAGATCGGCCTGGCCCTGCGCCTGCGAGCGCACCTCGTCGTTCACGCGCGCGCTGAGGCTCAGCGCAAGCGGCACCCCGAGCGCGACGATCGCCAGCAGCAGCACGTAGGCGAACGCCGCCAGCAGACCGGTTCTGAGCCTCACGGCCCGCTTTACGGCTCCGGCTCCTCGTCCTCGGCGCAGCGGAAGCCGACCCCCCGCACCGTTTCGATGTAACGCGGTCGATCCGGCTGGTCGCCCAGCTTGCGGCGCAGGCCGGCGATGTGCACGTCGAGCGTCTTGGTGGAGCCGAACCAGTTCTCGTCCCACACCTCCGACATCAACGTCTCGCGCGAGACCACCTTGCCCGCGTCGCGGGCGAGTCGCGCGAGCAGGTCGAGCTCCTTGCGCGTGAGCTCCAGCTCCTCGCCGGCGAGCCACGCGCGGCGCGCCTCCAGATCGACGCGCAGGTCGCGCACCGTCAGCACGGCGGCAGGGGCGGGGGCGGTTGGCGTGCCGCGCGCGCGGCGCAGCACCGCGCGGATGCGCGAGATGACCTCGCCGACGGCGAACGGCTTCACCACATAGTCGTCCGCTCCGATCTCCAACCCGACCACCCGGTCGGTGACGGTGCCGCGCGCCGTGAGCATGATGATCGGCACATCCGACGTCCGTCGCAGCTCACGACACACGTCGCGACCGTCGCCGTCCGGCAGCGTGAGGTCGAGCAGCACGACATCCGGGCCGATCTCGCGCGCCAAGCGCAGTGCCTCGCCGGCGGTTCGAGCAATGAACGGCTCAAAGCCGTTGCGTGCGAGCGCCTGCGCGAAAGGGTCGGCGATCGACTGCTCGTCCTCGACGAGCAGCACCCGTCCGGCGGTGGGCGCGCTCACAGGCATTCCGACTCGCTCAAAACCCCGTGTTCGTCTTCACCCGCCGCTTGCGCTCGGACGGATGCACGGCCCCCTTGGCCTCCAGCGTCGCGCACGCCTGCGCGATGTCGCTGCCGAGCGTGCCGATGAGCGTGCTGCCGAGCGTCCCCTTGACGAGCACGCGCATGATCTTCACGTGCTCGGCGTCCGGGGGCAGCGTATAGGCCGGCACCATCCAGCCGCGCTCGGCGGCCAGCTGCGCGGCCACGTCGAACTCGTCATAAGGGCGTTCCCGGGCGAGTTTGAACGCGACCAGCGGCAGCTGCTCGTCGTGCGGTGAGCCGATCAGCTCGAACTCGCCGATCGCCGCTATCTCCTTGGCGAGCTCGCGCGCGTTGTACTTCATCATCTCCATCACGTAGCGGTAGCCGGCGTGGCCGAGACGCGCGAAGTTGTAGTACTGCGCGAGTACCATCGCCGAGCCGGTCGAGAAGTTCAGCGTGAACGTCGCGTCGCGCTTGCCGAGGTAATTCTCATAGAAGACGAGGTCCTCCGGGAGATCGTCGCGCTCCCTGAACACCAGCCAGCCGATCCCCGGATAGACGAGACCGAACTTGTGCCCGGAGACGTTGATCGAGCGCACCTGCTGCAGGCGAAAGTCCCACTCCGACTCGGGGTACAGGAACGGCCACACGAAGCCGCCGCTGGCGGCGTCGACGTGCAGCGGCACATCCAGGCCGCGGTCGTGCTTGAGGCCGACCAGGTAGTCGTTGATCCCACGAACGTCATCGGCGTGACCGGTGAACGTGGTGCCGAGCACCGCCGCCACACCGATCGTGTTCTCGTCCACGTGCGGCTCGATGTCCTCGGGGCCGACCGTGTACTTGTCGGGCTTCAGCGGCACGATCCGCGGCTCGACGTCGAAGTAGCGGCAGAACTTCTCCCACACGACGTGCACGTCGCCGCCGAACACCAGGTTGGGGCTGTCGATCGCCTGGCCGGCCGCCTGCCTGCGAGCGCGCCACTTCCACTTCAGCGACAGCGCCCCCAGCATGATCGCCTCCGAAGAGCCCTGCGTGCGCGCGCCGGTCGTCTCCCCGGGGGCGTGGTACAGGTGGGCGAGCATGCGGATGCAGCGCTGCTCGATCTCCGCCGACTGCGGGTACTCGGCGTGGTCGATGAAGTTCACGCGCAGGGTCTGCGCGATCAGCTCATCCGCCTCCGGCTCCATCCACGTGGTCGCGAACGTCGCCAGGTTGCGCGCGGGCAGGCCGTCGAGCACGATCTCCTCTTCGACTAGGCCCTTCGCTTCCTCCGCCGACATGCCCGCATCCGGCAGCTTGTGGTCGGGAGCGGGCTCGATCAGGTAGCGCCTGCCGTACACCCCGTGTCGCGACGCGATCTGCCTGCGCGTGGGCTCGGGCGATTGCACGTCGGCTCGATTATATGCTCGCCCTGTGGCCGGGACCGATGCACAGGCGGTGCGACTGCGCGACGTCGCCGCGGGGTTGGAGGCCGAGTTCCTGTCCGCGATCGGGATACTGTGCTGCTCGCTGCGCCATCGCGGCGAGGAGCTGCTCGCCCAGAAGGCCGGCGTGGACGCGTACGCGCAGCGCGGCAAGACGACGGGCATCCCGCTGTTGTACCCGTGGGCCAACCGGCTCGCGGGCTTCGACTAGCCTTCCAGGACTCCGGGTGCCGCAGCGATGGCGGAGCGCTCACGCCGTGCTGCAGGTCGCGACGACGACACGGCGGTGTGGCCGTCGTTCGAAGGCTCCGGCACACGAGCCATCTGACGGCCCGTCGTCTACACTCCTGCCGCCGACACCCTTACCATCTGCTCATGCCTGTCCC
>Ga0208565_1001317_pt1 | contig 14715 bp, 15 predicted proteins | sample Sb_taG_7_FD_187706 | JGI IMG/M metagenome (GOLD analysis project Ga0208565, IMG submission 187706) | Peat soil microbial communities from Weissenstadt, Germany - Sb_50d_2_FS metaG (SPAdes) (version 2) | ecosystem: Environmental > Terrestrial > Soil > Wetlands > Peat | place: Germany...
ACAGCGACCGCAGGTTTTCCTCGAAGAGCTGGTGCACGGTGCGCCGTGCCGATCGCATGGTGATCAAGAAACCGAGTAGCTTTAAGCCCGGGTTCGGCCCCGACTGGACTCGAGAGATACTGGCCTGGACATCAGCGATGCCTTGGGCTCCGTAATCCTCCGGCTGGAGGGGCACCAACACGTAATCGCTGGCGACCAAGGCAGCCCAGGAGCACAGATGTAAATTCGGTGGGCAGTCTATGAGGATCAGATCGTAATTATCCCCCAGCTCAGCCAGGAAGTCCCGCAGTGCGACTTGGGCATCCCAGTCGGTCAAGTGGGGATCGGGCACGTTGTAGCTGGCGGCTCGGCCGCTGGCAGGCAGCAAGTCCACGCCGGAGATTCCGCTGGGTCGAATCACCCGGGACGGCTCGACTAGCTCACCAGCCAGTACCGCGGCGACCGTGGTCGCAGGGTCTAGGCTCCGAGCCGCGGACGGCCCGAAAAGGCCTTGCGTCAAGCTCGCTTGGGGGTCGTTGTCCACGAGCAGGACACGCTGCCCCAGCAGGGCCAGTGTACCGCCCAAGTGATGGCAGGTGGACGTCTTGCCGACGCCCCCCTTCTGGTTCAGGATAGTCAGCACAGGCACGGTGTTTCGCGTCTCCCCAGCCCCGGAGGTGCACCGTGCACCGCGCGTGGGGCCACAAGAGTGCTATCGGCGCGGTGCACCGTTCACCATCACCAAACTTGTCAAGGCGCAGATGATCGGACCCTGGTATGGTGCACCGCTCACCACCAGGGGGACCAACAGAGACCCGCGATGCACAGACGCCGGCACCAGGCGCGCCGCCGGATCCGGCTCAGGTGGTGCTTGCTCCAGCAGCAGGGCCAGCAATGTCCCTACTGCGGCTGCCCGCTCTTCATCCCCCGCCATACGCATCCGACCCAACGCCCCAAGAACGGTCGCCACGCCCCTCATCGATATCGAATGGGAAATGGACGAGCACCTGGGGTGGGAGAGGCCCGTCTTTGACTTTGTTGGGGCGGTCGAACGGTTCTTTTGAAGGTGCCCCTCTACGTCCTCGCCTGCCAGGAGTGCAACGTCGCCAAAGCGGATCTCCTGCCCCTCGACTTCTTCATGACCCGAGCGTCCCGACCGGTTCCGCTGCCGTGGAGGGCGGAGAGAAACCAACGTCAGGGAATGCGGTAACGAATCGGTTGGACTCAAGCCGCCTGACGGCGGCGAGTACCCCGTGCGAGATCACGATCTGCGCTGAGGAGCCATACCTAGGCTAAGCGCATGTGCCGGGTGGCTGCGGCATCGGCTTACGTTGGAACGTCGTCGAGACTGGCAGCGTCTGCCCCTCCGCGTGCGCCCCTAAAGGGGCTAGCGGGCCGGCATCTATGTAAGTTCTTTTTTGTCGCCTAGGCCAACCCCCCGCCTGACCCCTGCGAATTTTGGTCTCATAGATCTGAGGAAAACAGACGAAAGTGCCTCCTTGCTTGGTGTAGCGGCTGCTTTGTCGAACAAACGTCTACATGCGCAAGGAGGCACCAATGAGAGCTACACGAACTACCGCACTTCGCGAAAGAATGCGAGAGGATTTGCGACTCCGTAACTACGCTCTCTCGACAGAGGCGAAGTACATCTGGCATGTCCGCCAATTCGCTCAATATTTCGGCAAGTCGCCGGAGCTCCTCGGAGAGCCGGAGATCCGGCAGTACCTGCGCTACCTGCACGACAAAGGACGCTTCGGCAGCAGCCAGTACAAGCAGGCGGTCGCGGCGCTGCGTTTCTTATACACCGAGACGCTCGACCGAGAGTGGCTCAGGGGGCGCATCCCTTATCCCCGTTCGCCGAAGACGATCCCCGATGTGCCTACCGTCGACGAAGTGCAGCGGCTCTTCGCGTGCACCCGCAATCTTCGTAACCTCACCGCATTCCAGATCCTCTACGGCTCCGGACTGCGCCTCCTGGAATGCGTGAGTCTCAAGGTCGCCGACATCAACTCCAAGGAGATGCATATTCGCGTCCGACACGGCAAGGGCGACAAGGAGCGGCTCGCCCTTCTCTCACCGGCGCTGCTCGCCGCGCTGCGCGACTACTGGCGGCGCTATCAGCCAACCGACTGGCTCTTTCCATCAAAGAACCAGAGCTCTCATATCAGCCCTGGGACGCTCGGCAAGGCTTGCCGCGCCGCGGCGAACAAAGCCGGCATCACAAAGAAAATCACCCCGCATTCCTTGAGGCATGGGTTCGGAGCGAGACTCCTCGAACAAGGCACGGATATATGGAAGATCCAGGAGCTCCTGGGGCACTCACACCTTCAGACGACGCTTGTCTATACGCACGTCTCCAACGTCATGTTTCGCGACGTCGTCAGCCCACTCGATCAGCTCGGCGAGGAGTGAGGCATGGCTCGTCACGCTCTTGAAGTGGCTGACATCGTACGGTTGCACGGCGAAGAGTTCGCGCGCACACACCCTCTTACCCTGATGCAGCGCAAGGTACTGCGCGATATCCTGCGCTGCCGCACCGCCGAGCTCGGCGGACACGTCTATCGCTGCGAGGGCTGCGACTACGAGGAGAACTCCTACAACTCTTGCCGCGACCGGCACTGTCCAAAGTGCCAGGGCAGCAAAGCCGCGCAGTGGGTCGAACAACGCACCGACGAGCTCTTGCCGGTCTCCTACTATGCACAGACAGAAGCTATGTTGAGCCCGCGCCACAAGTCCTCGCATGTTCAGTCCTCTCCATCGAGAAACTTTTCATAGTTTCCCACGATGAGTATCTGAGGCAACCGCTGGGGACGCCCCGACTCTCATATTCGGAGGCTCATCATGGAACTCGACATCCTTTCCGGCGCGGCGTCTCATCTCGACCAACTTGTCCGCGATACCTTGCAGGACATGCAGCGACTGGGTTACAGCCCCAAGTACCTGCGGCTCTGTCGCGGAGTCTGGCGTGACTTTCTGAGTTTCACTCGTTCCTCTACGGCTAACGAGGCGCTCTCCGAGCCGTTGGTCGCGCGATTCCTCGCCAGCCGCGGTATCTTTACGGAGCCTGCCCCGGTCGGGCTAACTTCGCGACAACGCCTGATCCGGGCCGTGATGCGGATCCTGGTCGAGTTCAATCTGCACGGCTCTTACCAGCGCCGATGCCGCACCACGCAGAAGGTGAACCTTGCGGCTCCTCTCCAGACTCTGCTGGACGCGTACCTGGCGTTCTCCAGGAACCACCTCCGCTGCGCGCCGGGCACCCTGCGCTGCCGGACACGCCACCTCACTCGGTTCCTCCACTTTCTGGAATCCCACCAGGTGAATGACCCGGCTGGGCTTCAAGCCGCACACCCCTCGGACTTCCTGCGTTCACAGGTACATCTCCGGCCCAAGACGCTTGCTGTGATCGTGTCCGACCTGCGGTCCTTTCTGAGATTCCTGTGCATGCAAGGGTTGCTCACGGAAGATCTCAGCCCTCATGTCCCTCGGGTCCGGGTGACCCGGGATGGACATCTCCCTTCCGTCTGGAGCGGCGCGCATGTAGAGGCCCTGCTCTCGGCCGTCGACCGCGGCTCCCCCAAGGGGAAGCGGGACTACGCCATCCTCTTGCTGGCGTGTCGCCTCGGCTTGCGCGTCAGTGACATCGTCGGCTTGCGCCTGGAGCACCTGCACTGGCGAGAGGACCGCATCGAGATGACACAGGCGAAGACGGGGGTGCCATTGGTCTTGCCCCTCGGTGAGGAGGTGGGAGGAGCCCTGATCAACTACCTCCAGCACGGACGTCCCGTCACCCACCACCGCGAGGTCTTCTTGCGGCTGAAGGCCCCGGTCGAGCCGTTCAGCAACACTGACAACCTCCATCACATCCTGACCTTCTACCGCCAGCGGGCGGGGATAGTGTTGCCCGCCCAGTCAAGGAAGGGGCTGCACTCGCTTCGTCATACGGTAGCCACGCGCTTGCTGGAGGTCGGGACCCCGCTGGAGACCATCGCGGGGATCTTGGGGCACCTCTCGCTGCAGACGACTCAGATCTACGCCAAGGTCGACATTGAAGCTTTGCGCCGTGCCGCGCTGAACCCGGAGGTGCTCCATGACTAGCCGCACGCGTACGTTCACCTTCCAGAGCGCCCTGGCACCGTGGATCAAAGAGTTCATCGCCGAGAAACAAGCCTGCGGGTACAAGTACTCGACGGAAAGCGAGTCGCTGCAGCGCCTGGATCGATTCCTTCATGAACACGGATTGGAGACTGCCGCGCTACCCAGGACGCTGGTCGAGTACTGGATCGCGAAGGACCCGAACGAAAGTCCCAGAACCCAGCGGACACGGATCGGTCTGGTCCGCCGCCTGGCTACCTTCCTCCTCCGGCACGATTGTCCGGCCTACATCCCGGACGCCCGCCTGACGGCCAAGAGTCCGTCCCCCTTCGTCCCGCATATCTTCGGGCACGACGAGATCCGGAGGCTCCTGGAAGCGGCGGACGCCATCACGGCCGACCCACGCTCTCCTCTGCGGCATCGTGTCCTGCCGGCGATCTTCCGTGTCCTGTATGGCTGCGGTCCGCGCATCGGCGAGGTCGTGGCCCTGCGCGTCGGCGAGGTCGACCTGATCTCGGGGATCTTGGTCGTTCGCGAGGGGAAGAACCGCAAGGGACTACGGCAAGGATTCCTTCCAAAAATTCACTCATCTCGCGTAACATGCTGAATAATCATGAATTGATGGGTGTGCACTAATTCGATGCCCGGACCTCACGCCACGACATCCGCAAGCGCTGGGGCCACCGGGGAGGTGCCGACCTGAGGCGCGCGGCGTGCTCGCGGGAGTGGGAAGTACCCCTGATCGTCATTTCGTTCCTCCCTAGAGTGTCTTCGGGGGCCTTGCCATGCGCGGTGGGAGCACCGTTACCGACTCCTATACTGCAACATAATGGGGCCAACCACCTTTCCCCACCCCCGGCTGCCCGTGCTTGTCTCCTTGGGCAACCGCGAATATGTCATGTGTCCGAAAGAGCTCGCGGAGAAGGGCTCGAGCACTCGCCGTATCGTGACCTTCGGCAAACGCAAGGGCAACTGTCTTGTGCACCAATTCAGCCATTTCTCTGTTCCGCGCTGAAAAAAGGATTACCGTATGGTTGGCGTTGGGCTCCCCAGAGCGCCACATATCAATCCTATATCCTGCTGCGCTGCTGATAGTATTTGTCTCTCTCCCATTTCGGTCCACTAAGGTGGTTTCCACCGAGAAGCGTCGTCGATCTGTCGTTTCATTATCGGTTCTAATTGTGTGGACAAAGCCTCTCTCGTTGAGGCTGTCGCTGGCTTCATGGGGCTGGCGAAATCCGAACAGTTCTCTCGTGCCCTCGGCAGGATAGAAAAAGGCATTGAAGCGCTCATCTGTGATGAAACAGCCTGATAGCTGCTCGGCATTCCCAAACTCGACGGATTGAACAGGAAGAACGGCCAACCGAGCATGCTTGGGCGCCCATGAGCCTCTGAAAACCGCTGACTCCTCCTGCACATCGGGGGTGATCTGCGAGTCGAGTAATTCGGTTTCCCTTATTTCATCCTCAGGTCCACAGCCATATCCGGCACCCATCGCTCCTCCACCATTATTGTGCCACTCTTAATTGTGGCCTTGGAGGTTATTCACAGGTATTTGCGCGACGTGACTTAAGGCAGGAATTGATGGGTGTGCACTAAGTCGGTGGCTGGAATCACACCTCGGCCTTTGCGAGTGGGCCTAAACCCCACATTCGCGTCACCTGGGGCAAAGTAGCTGGTGGCAGGCCGATGTCTTGGACGGCGCGAACCGACAGCGGAGTCACGAAACGTATTTGATTAAGAAACCGAATCGGCAGAACATGAGCCGGTAGCCGAGGATGAGCAGGGCATTCTGCGAATGTTTGAGTGGTGAGGTGAGTTATGCTGAGGTATCAGCAATCTTCAGAGAGCGATGTAAGAGCGGATAGAATTGATGGAGAACGTCAACTTTCCGGGGCTGGGAGGTTTCTCGGCGCTCTCACCCTGGCTGCAACCTCTTTTCTTGCCGGCTGCCGCGAGGAAAAACACGTCGCGCCCCGAGTGGGCTTCAGCGACGTATTCGGCGACAGGCCAAACGCCACCGCGCTTCAGAAGGATAGCAGGGTCAGGCTTCTGGTGGATTCAGCGATAATCGGCGAACGTACGGAGGCTCATACCGTCAATAAGCCCGCAGTGATTACAATCAAACCGCTTGTAATTTGGGAGGTGCCTCAAACTTGCGTGACGACTTTGTACAAGTACAGCTTTAGCGACCCCACCAACGCTGCCAAACAGCCCTATATCTTTGAATCAAGCAAACGATTGCCTGCGGGCCTGATAATGATCGAGGCAGTTCCTGGCGAAGGGCGAACCTTGTCTGATATCAAAGTAGTGGCGAAGTTCTCCGGTGGAAGTCCGATAAACGCAAGCTCCTCCGGAGCCCATTCCGAAGACCGTGCGCCCCTGTCCAAGTAGGAGAGCACTAAAGGACTCGCCTCCCGCACATCCCGCCGTCCCAGGCTTTCCTGGCGCCAGTTGGGTCTACCCCATGATCCTCGGCATGGCGCGCCAGGTCGAGGCCACTGTAGGACTGCGGCAAGGATTCCTTCCAAAAAGTCACTCATCTCCCGCAACATGCTGAATAATCAAGAATTGATGGGTGTGCGCTAAGTCGATGGCCGGAATCACACCTCGGCCTTTGCGAGTGCAGGAGTTACTGGGGATGCGACCTGAGGCGTGCGGCGAGCTCGCGGCAGTGGGATGAGAAACGGGAGCGGCTCCGGGTGCTGGGTGAAATCCAGCACGTAGCTGCCGAATCGGTTGATATGCTCCGTCAGGTATGGGCTCAGACCGGCCAGTGCTTCGTCGGTGATCGAGTCGCCGAGACCGTCTGTTCGGACAACGTCGAGTGCTTTCATCATGCCCACGATGGTGTGGAAGATCATCAGATTGGCAACCAGGTGAGTGTACTTGATCATCTTGCGCTGCTCATCGCGTGGCAACGCGATGACAAGTCCGCTTGCGCCAAACGATATCCATTGGCTGTAAAGATTGAAATGCTCGCTCTTGTTGGTGGCTGCGTTGATCGTCCGACGCAACTCGATCGAATCGAGATAGCGGAGGAGGAAGATGGTGCGTATCACCCGGCCGAGTTCGCGGAACGCGAAGTATAGCCGGTTCTTGCGGCTGTAGGTCGCCAAGCGGCGTAGAATGGCGGAGGGCAGCAACCGTCCGGCTCTGATCGAGAGCACGACGCGCAGCATGTCGGGGAGATGAGCCTCGATCAGTTCCCAGTCGATGGGAGTGGCGGTGAACAGCTCATCGATATGGCTGTACCGCACCGACGGGTCAGGGCGATAGAGGTGCAGATCCTTCCAGTTGCGGATGCGGGGCATGAGCTTGATGCCCAGAAGATGCGCGAGGCCGAAGATGGGAGCGCTTTGCCCGTGCGTGTCGGAATGCACCGTATCGGGCTGGATCACGGAGCGGTTCTCTCCGACAAAGTCGAGGATGCTATGGCCTTCATAGGCACCACAGGCGCTGAAGCGGGAGAACAGCGCGATGTAGGTGTCAGAGACGAGATAGAAACCGATACCGCCATAGCCGCCGTAGTGGATGTGATAGTCCGTCATCAGGCTCTGGGGATGCAGGTCCCATTTCGTGCCGTCGGCTGAGGCCGATCTCCCCGTCCCCCAGTGCCGATGCAGGTCGGCAGCGGCGTAAGCGTCGATCACGTGGGTGATGGCGTCGTCGAGTTTCTCCTCGGTGATGTGGCGCTGATTGACGAAAGCGACCTGGCGGCGATCGAGGCCCTTCAGAGAACGGGCGGTTTGGGTCGGTCCAAGGCCACAACCGTAGCAGAAAGTCGTGGAAAGGTAGCGCTCACGCGGACTGTCGATTTTGCTCTCGAAGCCGGAGGGCAGACCGAAGAAGCGGGTCCAATTGAGCCAGTGCTCTGTCTCGGCCAGCGCCTCCACGATGCCGATCGGCTTCAGACGCTCGTTGAGCAGCCTCGCCAAGCGTTCGGCACCCTTCTTTTCCTTGGCGCGCAAGCGTTTCAGTGACGGCTCGCCGCTGACGATCTCGACGTGCTCGTTGTCGGGAAAGGCTTTGTCAACCGCAGCCGCCGTCTCCGCAAGTTCGTTCTTTAGAGCGGCGATGAGTGCCTTTGAGTCGGCCGGCAAGCCGGCTTGCTCGGTGTAGGTTGCCACGTCGCGTTGGTACTCTTCCCATGACACAAGCTGCCTGCGGTAGTCGCCATATTCGTCGCTGCCGGGAATGCAAAGATCGCCGGACTTGAGCTCGTTGACCACCTGCGTGAATAGGCACATCTCAAAATAGCGGCGGCTGACCTCGACTGGCTCCGGCTCGCGCGCCGACTGGCCGGCCACGAGAGGCCACCACTTTTCGCCGACGAAGGAGAGATTGAGCGCACGCCGGGTAACGAGCTTGCCATCCTGCTTCTCTTCGCTGGCGATCCTGATCTTCGTCTGGCAGTGCGCGTGATGCGTCAACAGGAAGGTGATCGCTTCCTCCACGGAACGATCCTGGGAGGTAGAGACGGGCGCGAGGTGTTCAAGGACATGCACGAAAACCGAGCGCTTGTCCCGGTAGAAGCGCGACAGAAACGGTAAGTAGTTATTGCCGGCCAACGCGGCATGGGCGTCGCATCTACGCACGATGTTATCAGCATCGGGTAGCAGTATTTTCTCAACTGCCGTAAGGCGTGCTTCCCGATCAGTGTCTTCATGGCAAGCAACTGTCGCCTCGCGCAGGATCGCGATCAATGCATCGGTCTCCTCGACGTTACGGTCGCGATGCTCGTCCAGCTCGGTCTTCGCCTTGTTGTGCATCTGTTGGACGAGACGCACAAACATGTTTGCAACATCATCGAGCGCCTGAGCCGTTTGCCGTCGGAGCAACGCTGCGATAAGGGTAATCCGTTTAGATTCGCTCACGCGGAAAAGATCGGCTGCGTTGAGCGTGAAGGCTTCCGCGGCGAACTGATGGACTTTCTGATCGGGAACGTCGGTGAAGACTTCATCGACAGTTTGCGAGCGCAGCCAGGTCAAATGCCGGAGGAACTCGCGTAGGTGCTTCGAAGACGGCCGCAGGGGCGGCGTTTTCACCTGGTCCCAGGTTGAACGCGAGGCTCCTTTCGGTACTACGAGGAGAGCCTGCAAGCGCTCTCGCGCCGCGGGCGGCATAGCTGCCGCGACCTGGCGGTAATAGCCGCGATTGACCAAGGCACGCGCGGCGCGGGCGATCCTCATCAAGGTGCCGAACGTGGGAAGCTCATAGCGCTGCCGTACTAACTCTTCGATGGCCACGTTGACGAGGTCGGCCAAGTCGTCGCGGGTGCGCGCCGCCATCATGCTTGCCCGTGCGGCAACGCCGCGGGCTGTGCGATCGTAGCCTGACACGCCCGCAAAGTCGCGCACCAGCTTCATCAGGCGCGTGCGGTAAGTCGTATCATCATAATCCGCAACTCCAGCCGCAACGCTGGTCACTCGGGCCGCTTCGGCGATATGGGTGGTAATCACTTCCGGAACGTCGGCGATCGGGACGAAGTATCCGAGCCGCTGGAATGTCTTCAGGTAGATCAAAAGCGCCAGCCGCGGGCCGGGCTGCCGCGTGTTGCGCAAGGCAAAGGAGATCTCATCTTCGCTGGGCGTGAACGCATCGAGTTCCGCGTTGCTGGGGCTGGACGTGAGGCGCGGATACGCAGTATCGGAGATGACGGCCATACACCCTTACGAGACCTCGGCCGCAACCTCGGCGCGCTTCAGGATCTTCCGCACGCCAGAGGGAGACAGCCCCTCGCGAGCCGCTATTTGTCTCAGGCTCAACCCATCACGCCTCAGCGCCGCGATGCGCGCTCCGGCCGACGGATCAGCCACGGGCCGTCCGAGGCGTTTGCCTTTGGCTCGCGCGTTGGCGAGTCCGGCCCGCACGCGCTCCACAATGATCTCGCGCTCGAATTCCGCAAAGGAGCCGATGACGTGGAAAAACAGCCGGCCCATAGCGGTGGTCGTATCAATGCTCTGCGTGTGGCTGATGAAATCGATGCCGAGTGCGTTGAACTCGGCGAGGGCCGTGATCAGGGCACCTAGGGAACGCGTGAATCGATCGTACTTCCAGACCAGCACGCAGTCGAAATGCCGACATCGGGCGTCGGCCATGAGCCTCTCAAACTCGGGAGCGCGGCGCCGACGCCGCGTGATCTCCCCACTGACCCGATCCACATACTCGCGATGGATGACAAAGCCACGACGTGCCGCAAAGTCCCGCAACGCTATGAGTTGCGCCTCCGGGTTCTGGTCGCTGGTAGACACACGGGCGTAGATTGCGACACGCAATGGAGGGGACATGCGTGTACAATACTACAGATTGGAGCACGCCGCCAAGCCACCCACCAACCCATCGGAACGACTCGACCTCGATGCTCGAAAATCAGCAGGGTTTAGTGCACAGCATCCCGACAGATGGCAATCCTCGATCATTCAGCAGGTTACGGGAGATGAGTGAATTTTTAGAAGGAATCCTTGCCGTGTCCGCAAGGATCGCCTCGTTCCCCTGACGCCGTCGCTCTGCCAATACCTACGGCGCTATGCGGAACCCTTGGGCGTCCACCCCTCCGAGGCCCCCTTCTTTCCCACCCCGAAAGGGGGAACTTACCATCGTCAGACGATCTACCACGCCTTCCGCCAACTCCTCTGGCGATGTCGGATCTCCCACGGAGGGCGAGGACATGGTCCCCGGCTCCACGATCTGCGTCATACCTTTGCAGTGCACCGCCTCGCCCGGTGGTATCGCGAGGGAGCCGACCTCAACGCCCTGCTGCCGGTACTGGCCACCTACCTGGGGCATCGGAGTGTCACCGAGACCCAACTCTACCTGCGGCTGACCGCCGAGTTGTTCCCCGATCTCAGCGCCCGATCGGAATCCGCCTTTGGCCACATCATTCCGAGGAGGCCCACTCCATGAGCCCGACCGACTTCGCCACGCACCTCACGGCATTCTTGACCCGCTATCTGCCGGCCCAGCGGAATGTCAGCCCGAACACGATCAAGTCCTATCGGGATGCCTTCGTGCTCTTGCTCCGCTACTGTCGCGACGTCCGGCAGTTGGCTCCGGATCGCTTGGGCTTGGAGCAGATCGACCCACCGCTGGTGCTGGAGTTCCTGGATCATCTGGAAAAGGAGCGGCAGTGTAAGGCGCGTACCCGCAACCTGCGGCTCACGGCCATCCACGCCTTCTTCCGGTACCTGCAGACGGAGGAGCCAGGGTTCCTCCTCCGCTGCCAAAGGATCCTGGCAATCCCCCTCCAGCGTCATGCGCCTCCGACCGTGGAATACTTGTCGCCGGAGAGTTTGGCCGCGATCCTCCGCCAGCCGGACCTTGCCCGGCGTGCGGGGCGACGCGACGCCGTCCTCCTGAGCCTGCTCTACGACACGGGGTCACGCGTGCAAGAGCTGATCGACCTGTCGGTGCGCGACGTGCGCCTGGAAAGCCCGGCCCAGGTCCGGATCACAGGGAAAGGGCGAAAGACGCGTGTGGTGCCGCTGATGAAAAGTACGGTGGAGTTGCTGCGCGATTACATGCGCGAGCAGGATCTGATCGGCTCCGAGCGGTTGGACGCGCCCCTGTTCCCGAACCGATACGGTGGGCGTCTGTCGCGCTCTGGCATCCGCTACCTGGTGGAGAAATACAGGGAGCGGGCTTGTGTCACGCAGCCTTCCGTGCCGCTCCCGAAGGTCAGTCCCCATACCTTCCGTCACAGCAAGGCGATGCACCTGTTGCAGTCGGACAACCCGCTGGTGGTGATCCGGGACTTTCTGGGACATGCCGACCTCAAAAGCACCGAGATCTACGCCCGGGCCGACCTCGACATGAAGCGACGGGCCTTGGACAAGGCCAGCATTAAGTCGCCAACCCTGGCGATCCCTCCCTGGCAGAAGGACAAGGGGCTCCTGGACTGGCTGACATCTCTGTAGCCTGACCATACTGGAAGCTATGTGCAGTTAATCGGTCGGAAGCCCCTTCCTTGCGAGGGTCCAGCTGGACGAACTCAACATAGCTTCTGTCTGTGCATAGTAGGAGTTATGTGCTGCAACACATAACTCGTACTTCCATACGGTTTTCACGCTCCCGCACCAGTTTCACGCGCTCGTGCTCCACAACCAACGCCTGATGTATAACATGCTCTTTCAGGCAGTCTCCCGCACGCTCCTCCAGGTCGGAGAACGTAAGCTTCACGCCAAGCTCGGATTCATCACCCTGCTCCACACCTGGGGACAGACCCTCACAGCTCATCCGCATCTGCACGTGCTTATTCCGGGATGCGGCATCGACAGCGAGGACGGTAGCCCGCGGCGCTTCCACAAGCGGTATCTGCTCTCCGACAAGGTCTTGAGCCGGGTCTTTTGCGGCAAGTTCGTGGCACTCTTGAAGCGCGCCTATCGTGAGGGCAAGCTCAGCCTGGAGGGCGACCTCGCCATGCTCGCCAATGAGCACGAGTTCGAGCAGCTGCTCAACGAAGCAACCGCCGCACGCTGGGTTGTCCGAAGCAAGCCCCCGTTTTGTGGACCGACCGTCGTCTTAAAGTACCTCGCGCGCTATACCCAGCGCGTTGCCATCTCCAACTCACGGCTGCTGTCCCTCGACGAACATGGCCGTGTCAGCTTCACGTACCGCGACTATCGGCAGGGCGGCGTCAGCAAAGTCATGCGTCTCTCAGCCTCGACTTTTCTCTCGCGTTTCCTGCTGCATGTCCTTCCCAAGGCCTTCGTCCGCATCAGGTACTACGGATTCCTCTCACGCGGCAGCAAAGCCAAAGCCCTCGAACTATTCCGCGGAGCCTTCGGAGTCTTACCCGCGCCTAAAGAAACCCCCCTCAAATCCCATAGCCGCGTCTGTCCACGCTGTCACTCGGCTACGATGCAGCTCGTGGGCACGCTCGCACCCATTTCTTCCATCCGCAGCACCCCAATCTCCTCTGCTCACAGCCCTCCAACGCTTCCTGACCCTCTCGTACAGACGTTCTCGCAGGCAGCTTAAGTCCAACAATATTGAAGTCACGCCCGTAGCTTCGGTCGATCCAGGCCTTCTGCGTACGCGTGTCCCCAATACTTTGGGTTCCCATTGCGCGCGACGAAGAAAAGCACCAAGGCACAAATCTTGCGAGGCATCGATTAGCAGTACATGCACATAGCACCACCAGCGGGTGAGACACCCAACAGTGACACTGGTGGGTCTAGGCCAACGGGGACAGAGGGGAAGATAAGTGCTTCGAAGTCTCCGGCGGCCGGTCATGAACATTGCCTTAAGTGATGCGAAAAGAGTAAGAACAGCGCAGCAAGAAACAGCATCGCTCCGATCCCCAAGTAACCTAAGACGCAAGACCAGAACATGCCAGGCGAATGGCGTCGGTCATAAATTTTGTAATACTGACGAACGCCATTCACGACCTCATAGGACTTGGAACTTATGCGTCCGGTGTACAACCCCCAGAGACCATAGCCAAAAAAAGCCGCTCCGGCCGCCAGTCCAAACAGTAAGATACCAGTTGGTCGCACTACACGCCCCTCGTTACCGGTTCAACGCCCCCATCGTGGGGTTTTTTGCCTAACGCCCCGGAAAGGTAAGTTGGTGAAAAATTGCACGCTAAGCCTTCTTGGGATGCGAGGTGCAACGGAACAGAAGCGGCAATTTGGAGCTTATGATCGATGCTCCCCGTCACCTTTCGGGGTAGACCCAACAGTTGCCCCATGACGACTGTTGGGTCCATCCCCTTTTGTCCGGGTCGATGCCCGCACTCCAGGCGCGGCCCTTCCCAGGTAAAGGCCTGCGGGTACGTGCTGGCCGCTACGTGCTCGGCTGATGCGGGGCACTGCTTCCTTCCAGCGTTGCCCACCTCCGCTTCACCAGGCGGACCGGATCATGGCGAACCACCGCGACCCCGTCAACCTGCGGCGCCGTGGGGTCTCCCCTCACCTGGCCTCCAGCCTCCCAAGGATCCTCTCCACCTCGTTCGTGACTTCGCCCGCCAGATCGGCTAATCCTCTCTCGATCAGTTGCTGACAATCTGCCCGGAGTAGAAGACTCACCCCGGCTCTCGACCTGGCCCGGCGCCAGGCCGAGAGCATCGGTGGTGTCGCAAAGGTTTTACCGCGCGTCACGCCACCCCGCTCTCGGTACGTTCTTGATCCACACAGGACCTTGAGGAAGAGGAGGCAGCCATGCCTACCCAGCGAAGCGGGAAGGGTCGCGGCAATGCGAGTCCGCCCGCAAAGGACCGACCGGTGAAGGTGTTTCGCGTCAGAAATGTCAGGGCCAATATCTGGGCCAATCGTCTCGAGAGTGGAGCCATCGTCTACAACGTCACTTTCGATCGGCTCTGGAAGGAGAACGACGAGACGAACGGCCAGGGCGAAGTGACCAAGAAGGGCGAGTGGAAGCAGTCAGCCTCCTTCGGGAAGGATGACCTGCTCCTCCTCGGCAAGATCGCCGACCTCGCCCATTCCTGGATCTACCGCAAGATCCAGGACGACCGCCGCGAAGAGAGCTTCTGATCAGACCTTCGCGGCCCGACATGACACTCGGGGCGGAACACGGAGGTTCCCCCCCATTTTTTTGGCGACACCACCCGACGCCTCGGCCCACTCACGAAGAAACCCACTTGCGTGTTGCCCTTACTCGTCATACGACTCGACGAATAAT
>Ga0208565_1001318_pt1 | contig 14711 bp, 15 predicted proteins | sample Sb_taG_7_FD_187706 | JGI IMG/M metagenome (GOLD analysis project Ga0208565, IMG submission 187706) | Peat soil microbial communities from Weissenstadt, Germany - Sb_50d_2_FS metaG (SPAdes) (version 2) | ecosystem: Environmental > Terrestrial > Soil > Wetlands > Peat | place: Germany...
CTGGTCCGGCGAGAGGTCGACCCCGCGGACCGACGACGATGGTTCACGGTGCTCACCGAGGATGGCGATCGGGCGCTGCAATCCGCCCGGCACACGCACAACGACGTTCTGCGGCGGACGCTCTTCGCCGCCACGACGCCCGCAGAGCGCCGAATGCTGCGTCGCCTTTGGCAGCGGTTGTCTGAACCGCGGCAACACCCACTGAGAACCGACGGATCCGACCGATCCCGCTGAAACTCGAACGGCCGGCAAAGGTACCGGCCTCGGATCCTTGGCGAGGTTGGTCCCCGCCGATCTCGATTCGATGGGGGCTCGAACTTATTAGTCCCATCACTTCGGGTACCGACCTGGCGGCGAGCCGCTCGGCGCCCGTAGTTCGCCGCAGCTCAGACCTTCGTGCCGCATTTCCCCAGGTCAGGTTGCCAAGAGGGGTTCGAACGTAGTCCCATCACCTCCACGATGATGTCGCGGATCTTCTGGGACACGTGAACCGTTCGGGCCTGCGGGGGGTAACGGCGGAGTATCGTCCTCGTGGTCGCGACGGGGATCGGGCTCGGTGAAGGACTGATCGTCGTCGCGGCGAGTGACCGGGTGCGGTGGAGAGCGCGATGACCGACGGCAGCGAAGCGACGACGGTGCTCCATCCGGTCCAGACCTGCGGGCAATGGATCGGGCCCCCCCAAAGGCCGCTCATGTCGTGGCTCACTGCGCCGGTCAGAGGTTCGGGCGCGGTGGGGGTGGTGATCGTACCGCCGGTCGGTTATGAGTACTGGAGCTCGCACCGAACGTTGCGAACCTTGGCCGAACGCTTGGCCGAGCACGGCTGTCGTGTGTTGCGCTTCGACCTCGACGGCACGGCGGACTCAGCCGGCGACCAGTGGGATCCGGGCCGGGTCGAAGCCTGGCGGAGCAGCGTCGATCATGCGGCCGACGCGCTGCGCCGGTGGGGCGTCACCTCGCTGGTCGTGATCGGCCTGCGGGTCGGGGGCACGTTGGCTCTGATGCAAGGCGACGCGGTGCGTGCCGATGCCGTGGTTGCCTGGGCCCCCGTGGTCCGGGGTCGCCGGTACGTCAGCGAGCTGCAGCTGCTCGGGCTGCCGGTACCCGAGGCGCCGGGCTCTCCGGAGCGGTCCGGGGGCGTCGTGCAGGCGGGGTCCGTGTTCTCGGCGGAGACCCTGGCCGACCTGGGGGCGATCAACCTGGCCACATTGCCGGGCCGTCCGGCGCCGAAGGTGCTCATCGTCGACCGGGACGACAAGCCGGCCAGCACCGCCCTACTCGAACGGCTCCGCGCCTTGGGGGTCGAGCCAGACCACTTCGTGCGCGGCGGCACGGACCTGGTGATCGATCGGCCCGCCGAGTACGCGACGGTGGCTGGCGACATCGTCGAGGAGATCTGCCGCTGGGTCGGGCCGGACGATGTCGGCGTCGCTCCGGCCGCTGTCGTGCCCGCACGCCGGACCACCGCGACCATCGGCTGGCACGGCGGGGCGGTGGACGAGGAGGTGGCGCACCTCGGCGAGGAAGGCCTCGTCGGGATCCTCACCCGGCCTTCCGGCATCTCGCGGGGCACGGTGGTGTGGCTGAATTCGGGTTCGGAGCACCATGTCGGTCCCGGCCGGGCGTGGGTTGAGTACGCCCGGGAGCTCGCGCTGTCCGGCTTCACCTCGCTGCGGATGGACTTCTCCGGTTGGGGCGAGAGCCCCGATCGGGGCCACGTCCCGGGACGGCCGTACGACCAGCACGGCATCGGTGAGGTAGGAGAGGCCGTCGGCGCGCTCAGGGAACTGGGACACCAGCGCATCGTTCTGGCCGGGCTCTGCGCGGGGGCCTGGATCGCTCTCCGGGCCGCCCTGACCGTCGACGTCGACGGTGTGGTCGCCATCAATCCCCAGATGTACTGGCAGCCCGGCGACCCCGTGGAGGCTGACCTCGTATCCGAGACCAGGGTCCGCCGCCTGCCCGAGATCCGCCGGATCAAGAGGCTCCGGTCCGTCGGGCTGTGGTGGCTTCTTGACATCCTCGGTGTACGACACCCCGCAGCGGTGTGGTTGGGGGATCTTGAGAGTCGCCATACGCCGATTCTGGCCGTGTTCGCCGAGGGCGACGACGGTCTGGAGTTCCTCCAGGACCGTACCGGCCGGGCCTGGCGACGAGCCCTCCGTGGCGGCCTGATCGGGTCCGCCACCGTTGCCGGTATCGACCATCCGATGCACCGGCACTGGCAGAGGGGGTCCATGGTGAGCGCCATCACTGCGTGGCTCGACGTCAGCCTTCCGGCGGATCCGTCGAACTAAGCAGTCTCCCGACCTGATGATCAGCGCACCGGAACGCAGGGTAGTGGCGATCGCCGCCCCGGAGGCCGGCTACTTCGACATGAACTGCATTGGTACGGTGTCCGGGACATTCCCCGCCGAGTGACTGGAGCTGTTGTGGGCGAAGTGGTCACACAGGTCGGCGAGGCGGATGGCCGTGCACTCCCTCGTGTCGTCGTCGTGTACGACGCCGCGTCGTTCAACCCGATGGTGCTCGCCGAGGCGGCCGGCGGGGTCTGCCGGCCGATCTGGGTGGTCGACACCAGCGACCCCGTCATGGCTCCGCTGGTGCGACTGCTCCGCCGTATAGGTGACGTTGTCGACACGGCTGGACTCGACGCCTGTTCCATTGCGACCGCATTGGAACCGCACGCGCCGGGCGGCATCCTCACGTTCTCGGAGGCTCAGATGCCGCTGGCGGCTGCACTGGCCCGGCGACTGTCGCTCACCTACCACTCCGTCCCCACGGCCGACCGCCTGTCTGACAAGTACCTCCAACGGCTCGCGCTGCGTCAAGCCGGCGTGCCTGGCCCAGCGGTGTGGGAGGTGCCGTCCCCTTCCCTGGGAGAGGAGGAGCGCGCCCGGGAGATGGAAGCGCTGGCCGAACGCGTCACCTTCCCGGTGGTCGTCAAGCCCAGGCGCGGTGCCAGCAGCGTCGCGACGGCCCGGGCCGACGACAGCCGGCAGTTGTCACAGCTCCTGGCCAGATTCGGTGACCGGGAAGGCGGCCTCCTCGTCGAGGAGTACCTGGCGGACCGGGCCACGAGCGGCCCCTTTGCCGACGACATCGCGGTGGAGTTGCTTGTCCAGGGGGGTCGCGTGTGGCATCTGGCCACCACGGGCAAGTTCAGGCATGCGCCACCCTTCCGTGGCCGAGGCTGCTTCCTGCCGAGTCACATCGACTCGTCGACCGAGGCGGAGGTGTTCGAGGCAGCGGAGGCCGCTGTACTGGCGCTCGGAGTCACCGACGGCGTCATCAACGTCGACATGAAGCTCACACCGGACGGTCCCCGTATCGTCGAGGTGAACGGCCGTCTCGGCGGGAACGTCCAAGTGATCATGGAGCTGGCCGGCGGCCCGCCGATCATGCCCCTGGTCTTCCGGCTTGCCCTGGGCCACGACATGAACGCCGAGCCTGCGCTCGAACGCATCCTCGAACGCAAGTGGCCACGGGTGGGCTATTTCGCCTGGATCCAGACCCCGATGTCGGCCACGCGCCTGGTCGGCGTGGAAGGCCTCGACGACGTGGCTGCCCTGCCCCATGTGTCGAGCGTGGTCCGGAACCAGAGGCAGGGAGATCTGCTCGACTGGGCCACGGGAGGACGTACAAATGTGTGCGAGGTGTTCGGATCCGTCGAGAACCTGGTCGATCTGGCCGCGGCGCGCGGACAGATCGACGACACCGTCAGGCTCGAATTCGACGAGGCACCTCAGGAAACTTGAACGTCGAAGGAGCCGTGAGCGGCATCCGGTGGCGGCCCCGCCCCTTCTCGAACGACCTCGTTGTCATTGTTCGGTCGCGTCATTGCTCGACCACGATGGGACTCGAGTAGAGGCAGTTGAGTGCCCGCACCCGCCCTTTTGGCGACCCGTCGGCCAGCGACCGGAGCCTGATGGTGCGCTCGCCGCCCGGCGCAAGATGGAACCAGGAGTCGTCTGGGGCGAACCCCGGGACTTCGATGGCGACCCACTGGGCGAACCGGCGCGTGCGGATGTTGAGCTGCCAGCTGTCGCCGACGAGCCACGCGTGGGCCTCGAGCCCGATGTCAGCCTCCTGTTGACGCCCGGATCCCGCCGGGAGGTGGATGGCCTCGCTGACGATGCCGTCCGTGTCCAGCCTGACCCGGACGACGTCGTAGGCCGGCGGTCCGAAGCGATAGGCGTTCGTGAGGTCCCGGAAGCCCCCCAGAAGCGTGGCGGCATTCCACTGCCGTTCCGAGTGCTCATCGACCTCAACGACGGACTCCACCTCTTCGACCGCCGCCCCGCCATGGTTGTAGAGGGTCAGTCGTAACCCGCCCTCTATCGACGTCGCCTGGTCGTTGACGACGTGGACCCGCAGACCGGCGAGCCCCTCGTCCGTCATGAGCACCGCCACCGGCGCGAGTACTCGCCGGAGTGCGTACCACGGCGCCTTCGGCGCGGTAAACGAATCGAGCAGTCCCCACCCGGCGCCCGGGCACAGGTCGTGCCAACTGAGGATCAGCGCTCCCGCGCAGGTTGACTGTTCGCAGCGCCATTCCGCCATGACGGTCGACATGATGTGGGCCACGACCGCCCTTCCGAGATCGAGATACCGTTCCGGATCGGCGTAGCGGGCGCGGAACGGGTCGATGCCGAAGACCCGGCGGACGTAGTCGTCGCGGACGTCCTCGAAGTCCCACGAGGAACCGCTGTCGCGCGCTACGCCAGCTTTCCAAGACGGATGGTGACCGGCGACGTTGGCGCCACCAAAGCACCGTTCCACGGTGGACTGCTCGGGCGGGGTGCCGAATGAGAGGCATTCGGCCGCGAAACGCACCTCCGATGTGCGCGCGTCGGCGAGGGGTCGCAGATAGGCGCCGACGCCGAAGTAGTGGGAGACGCCCTGGCCCGGCTCGAACGGCAGGTCTCCGCCGGACGGCGACGAGACCACGTAGGGAACATCTGGAACGATCTCGCCCACGATGGCCGGGATGGTCTCTTCAAGGAGTGGGCTGCGCCAGCGTTCGCGCGGTAGCCCGAACATTGCCGCCTGTTGATGGGTTTCGCTGCTGCCACAGACCACGGTTAGCGATGGACGGCTCTGGAGCCTGCCAAGCTGCTGGTTGAGCTCGACGCGCAGGCTCTCGACGAACTCAGGATCCTCGGGTGGGTCGAAGCCGGCCAGCATGCAGTCCTGCCAGACCAGGATTCCCAGTTCATCGCAGATGTCCCAGAACACACTGTCTTCGTAGGAGATATAGCCACCGATCCTCAGCATGTTCATGCCGGCCTCGACGACCAGCCGGAGTGACTCTCGCAGTACGGCCTCGGCAGAGCCCAGGGTGACGACGTCGGGCGGCACCCAGAACGCTCCCCGGCAGAACACGGGGACACCGTTCACCGAGATGCTGAATGCACCACCGTCCCGGTCGACCTCCACGGTGCGGAATCCGACGGTACCAAGGTCCAGGTCGAAGCCCTCGACGGTCAGGCGCACCGGATAGAGCGGCTGGGCGCCGTGGGTGTGGGGCCACCACCGTTCGGCGTCGGGTACGCGGACGACGGCGTCGACGAAATTATGCCCATCGACCTCGAAGACGGTGGCCGGCCGTAGGTGATCCCCGACGCGGAGCTCCACCTCGGTACCGGCGTCGACCCCCTGGAGCAGCAATCGGATGTTGACGCTTCCGTCCGTTCCGTCACAGCTCGCCATCACGCGGCGTTCGGCCACGAACGGCCGTGCATCCGCGTGGTGCAAGCGGATCGGGCGCCATGGTCCTACTGGTGCCCCGCAGGCGGACCATCCCGGGACGCGGCCGAGAAGCGTCGTGCGGTACCAGCGTTGGTTCTGGGAGCGAAGCTGCAGGCTTCGCCATCGGGGGCGGGGTCTGCGTTGGGCCAGTAAGGGAGCCAGGGCGGCGAAGCGGAGCAGCAGCACGTTGTGGGGGTCGAGGTGGTCGACGCGGATCTGGTGAGCGACCCACATGTTCTCCGAATGGAGGACGAGCTCGCCGTTGAGCCATGCATCGGCGACGGTGGCCAGCCCATCGATCTCGAGCCGCCAGGGACCCCGTGGGGAGGCCGCGGGAAGGTCGAACCGGCACCGGTACCACCACTCGCTCCCATCGAGCAGGCCTTGATCGTCGTCTCCCCAACTCCACCGGCCGAGGTTCCTCAGCGCTTCTGCCGCGGTCCCGGGCACCGTCGCCGGGATCCACGACAAGTCGTCGAGGGACATCTGTGCCACATCCACGCCCGAGTCCGGGTCGTTCCAACGGCATTCCCAGATCGAGCCAGCCAGGACATCGTGAGCAATCGCCTCCGCCGGTGCCGCTCCCATGGCGCCATTTGAGCACACGGCTGAACGAAGACCCCGTAGCAATTCCGGTTCAAGGCGCGTGGCCGTTCGGCCGAGATATCAAGTTGGCGGGTGACTCCGATGTTTAGATTGGGGACCCGGCGTTCAGATTGGGGGAATTGACCTTGGCACTCGTTCACTCACCGAGCCGGAGGTCGCCGTTATGCTCTTTTCCTCGCGGGGTTGGTCCCCATCGGCGCCAGTGGATGACGGCCCGGCCTGCGATCACATGGCGGTGCCGGTTGGAACGAGAAGCCAATTGCGTGGGGAGAACGGGCTGAATGAGCACGAGAACTGCTATTCGTGTGGGGACGGACGTCGTGGCGGTCCGCCAGGTGGCCGATAGCGTCGCCCGATTCGGTACTCGCTACTTGCAGCGCGTCTACACGGAGCACGAGATCAGCTCCTGTACGGGCTCGCCTCCGGTCCGGGCCGCCGGCCTGGCCGCGCGCTTCGCGGCCAAGGAGGCAACCATCAAGGTGCTGCGTCCCGTCGGTCACCAGCCTGATTGGCGGTCCGTGGAGGTACGCCGCGATTCCCGGGGTTGGTGCACCATGGCCCTCTCGGGTCACGCCGCGGCATTGGCCGACCAGGCGGGCATCGCCGACCTGGCCGTCAGCCTCACCCACGAGGGGGACGTGGCCGCAGCCGTGGTGGTCGCGCTGTGCCGTTCCGGGACCGACTCGGCGGAGCGATCCGGGATGCCCGCGGTCCCGGCCCACATTGGTGGGGCCGCCTGATGGACGAGATGATCCGTACCATTCTGGCCGAGCACGGCCACCTCCCCGTCGACATGGCCAAGATCCGCGACGGGGACGACCTTTACCAGGCGGGGATGACCTCGCACGCCAGCGTCAACGTCATGCTTGCACTCGAAGACGAGTTCGACGTCGAGTTCCCCGAGGCAATGCTGCGCAAGAGCACCTTCGAGTCCGTTGCCGCGATCCGGGTCGCGCTCAGCGAACTGACCGGGTCCTAGGTCAGCGGAGCTCGCTTCATGAGTGACTGGGAGGTGCCCGTCAACGACTGGGCGCGCCAGGCGGAGCGTATCGGTGCGAAAGTTGCCGGACCCGCCGCCGATGACGTCGATCGCGCAGCTCGTTTTCCCACCGAGGCGTTCGACGCGCTGCGGGCGGAATCGCTGTTGTCCGTGCTGGTCCCCTCAGAGCTCGGGGGTCCCGGTGTCACGGTCGGACAGGTCGCGGACATCGTGTTCGAGCTCGGGCGACATTGCGCGTCGACCGCCATGATCTATGCGATGCACCAGATCCAGGTGGCCAGCCTGGTGCGCCACGGCCGGTCCGCCTTCTTCCGCGACTACCTGGCCGACCTGGGCGAGCGTCAGCTGTTGCTCGCCTCGGCGACGACCGAAGTCGGAGTCGGTGGTGACGTTCGCACCAGCGTGTGCACGGTAGAGCGCGATGACGCCGGTGACATCCGACTCGAGAAGATGGCCCCGGTCATCTCCTACGGCGAGCACGCGGACGGCATCCTCGCCACCGCTCGTCGCGCCCCGGAGAGCCCACCGAACGACCAGGTCCTCGTGCTCTGCCAGGCCCCGGGGCTCACGTTGGAGCCGATCAGCGGCTGGGACACCCTCGGCTTCAGGGGCACCTGCAGCCTCGGCTTCCGGCTCGTCGCCGAAGGTGGGGCGGACCACATACTGGACGATGCCTATGCGGACATATCGAGCCGGACCATGCTGCCGGTGTCGCACATCCTCTGGAGCAACGTCTGGCTCGGTCTGGCCACCTCGGCGACCGACAAGGCCCGGCACTTCGTACGGACCGAGGCTCGCAAGAAGCCCGGCGTCACCCCGCCGTCCGCCCTCCGCCTGGCTGAGCTGATTGCACAGCTCCAGCGGATGGAGGAGCTCGTCCGGGGCACAGCCCGGCGCTATGACCGGCAGTGCGACGACCTCGACACCCTGGCCGGCATGGGATTTGCCATCGCCATGAACTCACTGAAGGTGTCCGCCTCGACGCTCGTGGTCGACATCGTGAACCGGGCCATGGCCATCTGCGGCATGGCCGGCTACCGGGAGGACTCACCGTACAGCCTCGGGCGGATCCTGCGCGATGCGCATGGTGCGGCCGTCATGGTCAACAACGATCGGATCAACAGCAACACCGCGCAGATGCTGCTGATCCACAAGGACGATTGATGGTGTGATGACTGACGGAGGACTCTTCCGGGACGAACTCATGACGGCCGGACTCCTGGTCCCCACGGGGACCGATGGGATCTACGGCCGCTCATCGGTCTACGAGGACATCGTGGCCGCGGTGGACAGCCTGGCAGTAGCGGCGGCAGCGTCCGAAGGGGCGGTGAGCTACCGGTTCCCACCGGTGATGCCCCGCGATGTGTTCGAACGCACGGGGTACCTCTCCTCCTTTCCTGACCTGTTGGGCTCGGTGTCGACCTTCACGGGGAACAACGCTGACCACAGGAAGCTGATGGACGTGGCGCAGTCGGGGGGTGACTGGACGGCGCTGCTCGAGGCGGCCGGAGTGAACCTGTGTCCTGCCGCCTGCCATCCCCTCTATCCCACCCTGGCCGGTACCCTTCCCGAGGGCGGGGGCCGCTACGACGTCGCCGGCTGGTGCTACCGCCACGAGCCCAGCGTGGACCCGGCCCGGATGCAGGCGTTTCGCATGCACGAGCTGGTCTACGTCGGCGACGCCGCACGGGCCAGCGAGAACCGGGACCGGTGGCTGCAGCTTGGCGTCGAGATCCTCGGCTCGCTCGGCCTGGAAGTCGAGACGGTGGTGGCGAACGATCCCTTCTTCGGGCGGGTTGGCCGCATACTGGCCGACAACCAGCGGGCAGAGACTCTCAAGTACGAAATCGTGACGCCGATCGACTCCGCCGACCACCCGACGGCGATCGGGTCGTCGAACTGCCACCTCGACCACTTCGGGCAACCATTCGGGATCGTGACCGCCGACGGTGAGGTAGCCCACTCGTGTTGCTTCGGGTTCGGCCTCGACCGCATCGCCCTGGCCTTGTTGCGGACGCACGGGATGCACCCCGGGGACTGGCCGGTGGCAGTGCGGGACCGACTCTGGGGGTGAGCGCGGGACCCGGAATCCGGGTGGTGGCGGTCGATGCGGCGAGCTACCGCCCGCATCCACTGCACGCGACCGAGCGGACGTGGACGGAGACCAACTGCTATGTCGATCTCTGGATCGAGTTGCTCCATTCCCTGGGTCTCGATCCGCTGGCCGCCGCCGCGTTCACCATCAGCACCGATTTCGAGGGCGATCAGTGGACCTTCTTCAAGTTCCCTCCCGAGGATCTCCGGGCGGTATTCGGACTCCAGGTGGCCGAGATGAACGTTTGGCGTCCTGTCCTCGACCACGCTGAGGAGCAGCTCGAGCTGGGCCGATTGGTGATCATGGACGCCGACGCGTGGTTCCTTCCCGACACGCAGGGCGTCTCATACGGCATCGCCCACACCAAGACCGCCGTGGTCCTCAACAGCATCGACCGGGCCGGACGACATCTCGGCTACTTCCACAACGCGGGGTACTTCGAGCTGGGCGGCGACGACTTCGACGGCTTGTTCCGGCTCGGTCCTTACGCCGACCCGATCGCGCTGCCGCCCTACGTGGAGACCGTCCGTCTCGACCGGATGCGCCGGGACCCGAATGGGCTCGTCGCCGGGGCTGTGGCGCTCACGAGGGCACACGTGGCCCGACGTCCCGTCGACGATCCCATGATCCGCTTCGAGCAACGCCTCGAGCGCGACGCCGCGTGGTTGGCCAGCCAGGACCTCGAGACCTTCCATCTCTATGCATTCGGGACGTGCCGGCAGTGCGGTGCTGCCGCCGAGCTTGCGGCATCGTTCGTCGACTGGCTGGACGAGCATGATCCGGCGGCCTCCGGGTCCGGTGACCTGGCCGGCGCCGCCGAAGGGTTCCGCGTGGTGGCCACCACGGCGAAGGCCCTGCAGTTCAGCCTGGCTCGACGGTCGCGCGGCCGCACCGTCGACCTCCACAGTTCGTTCGAGGAGATGGCTCGCTCGTATCGGACGGCAATGGACGGCTTGGCGGCCCGCTATGGATGAAGGTGATCGACCAGGGCATGCGGCCTTTGACGGGCTTGGCTGCTCCTTACGACCTGCCTGAGCCTGTCGTGCTTCGGAATGGGAGCAGTCCACGCACCCAGCATCTGCGGATGGCTGCACTGCTGCTCGTCGCCCCATCAGTGGGCTTTGACAATTTCGGCGCCACGGGATCAGGGCGCCAACCCCCATACGCGTCCAGGAATGGGAGTCCTTCGGATACCCTTAGTGGGCAGACAATGTGAATCCCTCCTTTAGTGCCGTCGTAGTGCAGATCGCCCCGTAAGGTCATGGGTCGGATGATGAAGGACGCCAGCGTCACCCATTTCATGGTTGACAACGACCGGGGACTCTGGGCTGTCGAGAGCTCTCTCATCCGCAAGGAGTTCTGATTCCTCCCCGGATCGCAGTCATGCACCACCCACGGTCCTTCGCACCCTTCGGTCTGTTCCAAGCAGTCGGTGACGCCGCGGAGTTGATGTGGGTGGTGGGCGACACCACGACCGGAGACCCGCAGCTACTCAGGGTCCTGAGGCACACGGGCACCGTGGTGCCCATCGACGGCCTGGACGAGGACGAGGCGTCGAGTCGCCTCGCCCAATACCGACCGGATGGAATCGTCTCCTTCGTCGACGACCACGTGGAGATGGCGGCCGCCCTCGCCGACCGGCTCGGCCTGCCCTACCACCGCCCCCAGGTGGCGGCCACCTTGGTGAACAAGGCGCGCCAGCGTGTCGCTCTCGCCCGGGCCGGGGTTCCCGGGCCGCGCTTCTGGCAGGTCCCGGGCCTCTTAGCTACAGATGAGCTTGCCAGCCTCGCTGACACCATTCGCTACCCGGCGGTGCTCAAGCCGGACCATGGCAGCGCCAGCCGGGGCGTGGTGCCCGTGGCCAGCGCCCAGGAGCTGGTGGCCTTTCTGGCGGGCAGCCCGTCGGGCTCGGTGGTCGAGGAGTACCTCGGTGACGCCCCGGGCGGGGATCGTTTCTTTGCCAGCTACATCTCGGTGGAGAGCGTGGTGAGCGACGGTCGGGTCAGCCACGTGGCCTTCACCGGGAGGTTCCCCCTTGTCGAGCCCTTTCGGGAGACCGGTGTCTTCATCCCGGCCGCCCTCCCGCCATCCCTCCATCGCCCGCTGCTGGACATGGTGGAAGCCGCCGTCGACGCGCTCGGCATCGAGACCTCGGTGGTCCACACCGAAATCAAGCTGACGCCGGAGGGGCCGAGGCTGGTGGAGGTCAACGGCCGCCTCGGCGGCGGCGTTCCCTTCGTGCTTCAAAGCGTTTCCGAAGTCAACCTGTTCCGGGTGGCCTGCCAGGTGGCGGCGGGCATCCCGGTGACGATCGAGGGCCCGGTGGCCTGCCAGGGGGTGGGCTTCTCGTTGATGTTCCTCCCGCCTGTGGGGGCCAGGCGGCTGGTGGCCCTGGAGGGCCTCGAGAAGCTCCCGGCGGTACACGGTGTGGACACCATCCCCGCCTTCCTGGAGCCAGGAGAGGTAGTCGACTGGAGGGAGGGCACCGATTCCCAGGTGCTCACCGTTCGTGGGCGCGCCCTCGACCACGATCAACTGCGCCGGGTGATCGAGACCATATGGGGCACGGTCACGCCGGTCTACGAGTACGAGGGCGGGCTCCGAGCGGGATGAGGAGCCTCGCACACCGTGAGGCCGGCCTCGACGATGAGGCGATGGAGGACGCCGGCGCGGAACGTGGGCGCTGCGTGTTCGTAGCGCCCATGGTCTAGTCCCGCCGTCCCGCTCAACGCCCGACTTTGCGCCGGAACGGGCATTTCAAGCCGTACACCAGTCCGGACACCATCTCGGTGTCCCGTCTCGCATCGACAGCGGACCTTCCCCGTCGTACGGTTGCCAGTGAGCCCACTTGGTTGTCCGGAGGATGGATGCTCAATCGAGACGAGCTGGTCGCACGTTGCCTCACGGCTGCGGAGGACGCCGAGCCCAGGCGCGCCGTGAAGGAGGTGCTCGACGAGGCGCTGGCAGTGGGTGCACCGGTGGCGGACGATCTCGAGAAGCCCGTATCGGGATGGCTCGACATCTGGTACCGCTCTCCGTCATTGACCGTGCTGAACGCTGTATGGCCGCCGCACATCTCGTTGTTCCCGCATAACCACCGGATGTGGGCCGCGATCGGCATCTACGGCGGGCAGGAGGACAACACGTATTACAGGCGCAAGGACGGTCAGATAGTTGTCTCCGGCGGCAAGGAGCTGCGCGCCGGGCAGGTATTGCTCCTCGGCGATGACGCCATCCATGCCGTGCGGAATCCGTTGGCGCGTTACACCGGCGCCGTCCACGTCTACGGCGGGGACTTCGTCGCCATGGAGCGCAGCCAATGGGACCCGGGCTCCCTGGCCGAGGAACCCTACGACCTCGAGAAGGTCAGGACGGTGTTCGACCAGGCCCAGCGCGCGTTCGAGCGATCAGCGCCGGCCGTCTGAAGAGGGGTCTCGCGCGTCGGCGGCACCCGATGACGCTGCCCGGCCCGTAGCATCCGCCCGTGGCTGCTCTGCTGCTGGTCGCGCTCGCAGTGGGGCTCGACAACTTCGGAGCGGCAGGCGCACTCGGCATGTCCGGTGCGGGCTCGCGACGTCTCGAGATCGCGGTCGTCTTCGGAGTGTTCGAGGCGGCCATGCCACTCCTCGGCCTCCTCCTCGGTGACTCCGTCGCCCACGGGCTCGGGGGCCGTGCCAAGCTCGTCGCGGGTCTCGTTTTGTGCCTGGCCGGGATCTATGCCCTCGTGCAGGGTCGCGGCGCCGACGAGGGCGTTGACGGCGGGGCGGGGAGCGGCGGCCCGGGCTTCCGTCGCCTGGTCGTCCTTGCCGCCGCCTTGAGCGTCGACAACCTGGCCATCGGGTTCGCGCTCGGCGCGTACCACGTCAACGTCATCGTGGCCGCCCTCGCCATAGGGGTTGTCAGTGTGGGGCTCACTCTGGTCGGCCTGGAGCTTGGGAGCCGAGTCGGCACACGCCTCGGCAAATGGGGCGAGCGCGCCGGCGGCGTCCTCCTCGTCGTCATCGGCGTCACCGTGGCCACGGGACTGTTGTGAGAAGGAACAGACGGTGACGACGCCGTGACGCGTGGCGGGGAGCCCACCGAAACCGCGGATCTCTTCATCGTCAGTTCACTGCGCCCTGGTTGTCGACTCCCCGGGGTCGCGCCGCTCGGGATCAGCGTCCCGATGATGTCGGGTGTCGAGAGAGACCGCGTCCTGCACCTCTACGACGATGGGGTCGATGCGTTCGCGGCCGCGGCGGGAGATCTGTCCGCCGACGATTGGGACCGTGTGGCCTGCGGGGAGTGGACGGCGACGCACTTGGCCCGGCACGTCCTGGCCGTGGCCGGTGGCACCACGACTGGCTGAACGGGGCCGAGCGTGGTGACGTGTCGCCGCCGTTCGGGGGGCGGGAGCTGGCGGCGCAGAACGCCGAGGCGCTCCGGGCACTGTCCGGCCTGGGTGGCCCCGAGGCGATGGCGCAGTTCGTCATCCGCGCCCGGGCCTACCGCGGCCGCCGAGAGCGGGCTCAAGGCGCGGGTGGCGGCGGTGCTGATCCCGCTCGGGACCCACCTCCGCCCGTGGGAGGCGATCCTCAGGCGCTCGGGACGGGCGCCCGGACCAGACGACTGACGCTCAGCGCCAGCCGACCCGGCGCAGGACGTGTGACCGGCAGCGGCCCGTCCGCGAGCCCTCGAACGCGCAGAACGGCTCGCTGACACATTCGCACCCGATCGCCTGGCCGTGGCATGCCGGGCACCGCTCCATGCAGCAGCCGGGATGGTGCACCCCGCCGAGCGGCGTCCCGCAGTCCCTGCAGTCCTCAGGCTCGTAGCGGTGCCTCGGGCGGAGCTCCTGGCCCCAGCGGATCGGGGCGTAGGCCTTCCCGCCGATGAGGACGGGGTCGGTCAGGCAGCTGATCCCGTCGGTCATCTCGCCACCACAGTGCGAACAAATGGCCATGACCCTCCTTTGCTCAACCCTGCCGCCGATCTTCTCAGGCCCGTGTGACGCCGGCGCGGATGGCCCGGTCCCGCGGCGCCCCGCTGCCCTACGCTTCGCCCATGACGACTGCGGAGAGCAACCTGGGGGGCGGGGACCCGGCCGCGGCCGGGCTCCTGTCGGGGAAGGTGTGCGTGGTGTCGGGCGTCGGGCCCGGTTTGGGACGGCAGGCGGCGCGGGCGCTGGCAGTCCACGGGGCCGACCTGGTGCTGGCCGCCCGCCGCCAGTCGACGCTCGACGACGTCCTGGCCGAGGTGGCCGACATCGGCGCCCGCGCC
>Ga0208565_1001325_pt1 | contig 14659 bp, 13 predicted proteins | sample Sb_taG_7_FD_187706 | JGI IMG/M metagenome (GOLD analysis project Ga0208565, IMG submission 187706) | Peat soil microbial communities from Weissenstadt, Germany - Sb_50d_2_FS metaG (SPAdes) (version 2) | ecosystem: Environmental > Terrestrial > Soil > Wetlands > Peat | place: Germany...
GGGGAGTCGCTGCGGCCGGGCTGGGCCCCTGTATTCGATTGCGGCGGGTTCGACGGACAGCCCGGGCAGCCAGCGGTCAGCCCGCGCGGGGAGCCACCAGTTGGCCCGTCCTAGCAGTCTCATGACTGCCGGGACGACCGCCATGCGGATCACGATGGCGTCGACCAGGACGCCGCTGGCGAGACCTAGTCCGAATTCCTTGATCAGGAGCTGGCCGCCCAGGATGAACGAGCCGAAGATAAGGATCATGATCAGCGCGGCGGCGGAGATGGTTTGGCCTGTGGCGGCGAGGCCGTCGCGGACGGCGATGCTGTTGTCGTGGGTTCTGTGCCACTCCTCGTGCATGCGGGTGACCAGGAAGACCTGGTAGTCCATGGACAAGCCGAACAAGATCGCGAAGAGCATCACGGGCAGGAACGCCTCGACCGGGCCCGGCCTGCTGACGCCGATCAGGCCGCCCAGCCAGCCTTTCTGGAAGACGGCGGTCACGATCCCGAACGCGGCCCCGATCGAGAGCAAGTTCATCACCGCGCCGGTCAGCGGGATCACGATGCTGCGGAACACCAGGGACAGCAGCAGGAACGACAGCAGCACGACGACGGCGATGAACAGCGGGAGCTTCTGCGCGATCACGTGGTCGAAGTCCACGAAGACTGCCGTGGACCCGCCGAGGTAGACCCGGACGCCCGTTCCGGCGGTGGCACGCGGGATGACGGAGTCCCGCAGGCGGGAGATGAGGGACGTGGTGGCCGCAGACTGGGGCGAGGTAGCCGGGTACACGTTCATGAGGACGACGTTGCGGCCGTTCCCGGCGGGGATGACCTGCGGCAGCGAGACGCCGGCCACCCCGGGCTGCGCGCTCAGGCGGCTGGCCAGGCGTCTGACGATGGCAGGCTGCGCGGCCGGAGGGACGTCGGTGACCAGTTGCAGCGGCCCATTGAAGCCGGGCCCGAATCCCCTGGCGAGCATGTCGTAGGCAGTGCGCGTCGTGGTGCCCACCGGGTCGCTGCCCTGGTCCGATGACCCCAGGCGGAGTGAGAAGAACGGGATCGTGAGCACGCCGATGATCGCCAGTGCCGCCACGGCCGGCAGGACGGGCCGACGCTGCACGAATGTCGCCCAGCGTGACCAGAAGCCGGGTCCGCCGAGTTCGGTTCCGCTGGGCCCGTGATCTGCCAGGTCCCTGCGCTGGCGGCGCCCGAGCACATGCGGCCCGATGAATCCGAGCAGCGCCGGAAGCAATGTCAAGGCGGCGAGCATGGTGCAGGCGACCCCGACTGCCGCGGCCACAGCGAGCCCGTTGAGCAGGGACACGCCCAGAGTGAACATCCCGAGCAGGGCGATGCACACCGTGACGCCGGCGAAGAGTACGGCCCGCCCCGACGTGTTGACCGCTGTCACGATGGAAGACTCGATGTCCCGCCCGGCCAGCAGTCCCTGCCGGTGCCGGGTGACGATGAACAGCGCATAGTCGACGCCGACGCCGAGGCCGATCAGCAGGGTCAGCTCCGAGGAAAAGTCCGGCATCTGCATCACGTGGCTGAGCAGCTCGATGAGGCCGATAGCGGTTCCGAGCGAGGCCAGCGCCGACACCAGGGGAAGGGCCATCGCCAGCAGTGAGCCGAACACCAGGAACAGCACCACGGCGGCCAGCGCGATCCCGAACCCGACCCCGCCGATCGACGGCGGATTAGCCTCCTCGGCTACCTGGCCCGCAACGGCGACCTGCAGCCCCCGCTGGTCGCCTGACTGCGCCTCCGCGACCAGGCGCCTGGCCACCGCGGTACTCAGGGTCTGTGCCTGCTGGTCAAAGGTCACGGTGGCGAACGCGACCGTCTTGCCAGAACTCACCCGCCCCGCGCCGGCCGCCCCGACGGGCGAGATGATCGCTGTCACATGCGGGACTTTCGCGATCCGCGCGAGCGTGGCCTGGATCCTCGCCTGGACGGCCTGGTCGGTCACGAGCATGCCATGCGAGGTCTGGAACACCACTTCCTCGGAGTCACCCGCCACTTTGGGCGAGACCGCCTTCAGCAGGTCGATGGCCTGGGTGGACTGCACACCGGGCAGGGTGAAGCTGTTGGAGTACGCCGAGCCGGCGGACCGCGCGGCCAGCGTGGCGATGATGAGGGCCAGCAGCCAGAAGGCAATCACCTGCCGCCGGTGCCGGACACTCCAGGTAGCAAGCGCGCGCATGGGCTGATCTCCTCGGCATCGAGCGTGTACAGTCGGTTCGAGAGGCCAGCGTATGAGATTGATAAGTCAACCTATCAGAATGGGATGCCGGTCACCGGCGACGGGCCAGGGGTGAGGCATCGTGGTCAATACAGCCAAGCGTGATCGCACGACGACGGCAGTGCTGGAGGCGGCCGCCGTGGTGTTCGCCGAGCAGGGCGACAGCGCCCGCATCGCTGACATCGCAGGCGCGGCCGGGGTCGGGCCCGCCACGCTCTACCGGTACTTCCCGAACCGGGAAGTCCTGCTCGACGCCCTCCTGGAGTATGCACTTGACGAGACCAGTGACCGCCTGGCCGAAGCGGACCTGGAGAACGTGCCGTTCGCTGAGGGAATCGCCCGCGTCTCGCGGGCGCTGGTGACCAGCCGGAGTAAGTACGCCGTACTCACGAAAATGGTGGACGTCGTCGATAAGCAGCAGGTCGAGATGCGCCTCGCAGGACCGATACGCGCGCTGCTGCGCCGGGGCATAGCCGAGCGGGCCGTGCGCGAGGACCTGTCCGAAGACGAACTGGGCGCCGTCCTCGGCGCGCTCGTCCAGGCCGCAGGCCACCTCGCGTCCCGCGGTCAGGCGGGCATCGAACGGGCTTCCACCATCGCGAGCTCGGTCTTCCTCGACGGCACCGCCCGCCGCCAGGGTGGCGCGGCATCCCCGCCGGGAAGATGAGCTCCTGGCGGGCGGTCCCGCCGCGGCGCGTTCGCCGGGTGAGCCGCCTGGCTGATTAAGCACGCGTACTTGCCGCCGGGGGACCGGCGCGGAGAGGCTGGGCAGGCATCGTGACTTCCGTATGCGGGACGAGGCAGGCGGCGCGGCAGCCCTCTGCTGGCTATTCCCGGTCCACTGCAGCCCGCGCCGCCCTGTGGAGTGCCGGGGTAGCAGTTTTGGGCCTCGCCGCGGACGCCGCGGGCAGGGCCTGGGCGCTATCGGCTCTCCGCGGCGGGCACCGGATCACCGTCGTCGGCGGCCTGCTGCGCTTTCAGCTCGTCATCAATCACGGTGCCGCGTTCGGCATCGCCGCAGGATACGAGCCGCTTCTCGCAGTCGCGAGCGTGGCGGGCATCGTCCTGCTCGGGATCTGCGCCGTCAGAGCGTCCAGCCGGGCACAAAGACTCGGCGCCGCTCTCGCCGCCGGGGGCGCGGCCGGCAATCTCCTGGACCGCCTGGCCCGCCCGCCCGCAGCGCTGCACGGAGGGGTCGTGGACTGGCTCCACGTCCCCGTTCTACGCTCCGACATTCAACCTGGCCGACCTGTGGCTCCGCGGCGGCCTGCTGCTCGCCGCAGGTTCCTGGCTGTGTCACCAGCAGGTGGTGTTTCAGACCTCGAAGGGAAGGCTGGTGACCGATGTCGGGGTCGAGGCCCACGTCAACCAGACGCTGGCCCGAATCAGCAAGATTCCCCACGTGACCGACATCGTCTCGCCCTACAGCTCTGCCGGGTCCGGCAACGTGAACTCTGGGGGTACCTCTCCTCAGCGGACTGGCGGTAGCGGCTGCCATCGGTGTCGCCTTCACGATGCTTGCCGCGCTCACTCTGTTGCCCGCGTTGCTCGGCTTCATCGGTCCTCGGATCCTCAGCCGTCGGCAGGCTCACCGCGCTCCCGCGGGGGCCATAGGCACGGAGAGCGGCTTTTGGTACGGCTGGGCAACCTTCATCCAGCGCCAACCGGGGCCAAGATGGAGGCCGTAGCCGGGGCGCTTGGCAACAGTCTCCAGGCGGCGTTTGACCGATGGCACGAGTGGGCGTTGCGCCAACGTGACTTCATCATCGACGGCAAGCCAGGCATCACGGAGGACGAGTACGAGGCGGTCGCACGACGGTTTGCATCCCTAGGGATCATGTCCTCAGAGCGCGGCGCAAGCGCGAGATGAAGCGGCAAGCCTGCTGAGCTCACTCGATCGACCTGACAAAATCGGAGGCCTGGGCTGCCCATGCGATGTCAGAGCAACTCGTCATCCACTGCATGTACGGCAGTCCGGTAGTTGACGCTTTGAGCGGCACCAGGTGACCGAGTCGTGGCCAGAACAGGCGAATGAGACGATACCGTCAGTAGGCATGGCGGGGTATAACTTAAATCTACACTGTAAGTTCTAGCCGAAAGCTACAGTGCAGGTGTAGGTTTAATCCCCGGGAGGGATGACATGACGGAGTCATCCGAGAACTTGGTCCGAATCGCTGACGTAGCCCGTGAGCTGGGACTATCGCCAAGCAGAATCCGGCAATTGGCAGATACTGAGGTCATCCCCTCGTCCAGGACCCCGGGCGGCCACCGACTGTTTGACCTGGGCGCCGTGCGAGCAGCGATAGCACGCCGTACGCTGCCTGAGGATCCTCTGACGGTTGCTACAGAGGCGGCGCCTTCCTGGCAGTACGAACTCACGTTGCTCGGCCTCTCCGAGGACATCGTGTGGCGTCGGGTGGCTGAGGACCTGCACCTGGACAGGGAGAGCCCAGCCGGAAAGATCATGGGCTACGCGTTCACCGAGATGTTGAACAACGCCATTGATCACTCGGCTAGCAAGACTGCGACAATTACCTGGTGGGCCGGCACAGACCAGTGGAGCTTTGAGGTAAGGGACTACGGAGTAGGTGTGTATCCGAAGCTTCGCGAAGGACTGCACTTGGCCAGCGAATTCGAGGCCGTCCAAGAACTCTCCAAAGGGAAGCGGACTACCGACAGGCAGCGGCACACAGGAGAAGGGATCTTCTTCACCTCAAAGGCTGTAGACATCTTCCGCCTGACATCGTCGGGCGTGCGCTGGACAGTCGACAACCTCCGCTATGACACAGCGCTTGGTGTCGTACCGGCAAGCGATGGGACATCTGTTGTGTGCCAGATCGACCCGCAGACTGATCGTTCGCTGGCGGGCATCTTCCATGAATTCAGCCGTGACCACGTCTTCGTCAGGACACGGCCGGTGGTCAAACTGTTCGAGATAGGTACCACCTTCGTATCCCGAAGCGAGGCGCGACGGCTGCTGGATGGACTGGAAGCCGACTTCGACACTGTGGAAGTGGACTTCGCTGGGGTTACCGACGTTGGTCAGGGGTTCGTGGACGAAATGCTGCGAGTCTGGCCAGCGGCCCATCCTGACGTGAATGTCATCCCTACTAACATGAACCCGGCGGTGCAGTTCATGATCGAGCGTGGTCTGTCGCGCATCCAACGACCCGATCAGCAGGGCTGACAGCGCTTACACGGCGGGAGTCGATCGCGATTCACAGCGCGCCCGCGGCGCCGAGATTGAGGCCATAGCCTGGGCGGTCCGATTCGCAGACCGGCCGCCACAGGCCCCAGAGGACGTCCTCAGCCAGCTCGAACGTGATGGCCTCGTCGAATCCATCGCTGCCCTGCGCGGGGGATAGCTACCTCACGCTGGCGCGAGCATGCTGACGCTACCGTGTCTTTAACCCGTTTAGGATCAGAAAATCAGACGCTCTATCACCGCTGTGCCCCGTGCGCAGGCGCGGCAGGCATACATCAGGAGCGTCCGCAGTGCAGTATGCTGCAGTGACTGCGCTCGTAGCTCAACGGATAGAGCATCTGACTACGGATCAGAAGGTTGGGGGTTCGAGTCCCTCCGAGCGCGCCACCGAACCGCAGGTCAGGGCCTTCTTCTCAGGAATGAGCGGGGCCCTGAATCCTTGTTTTGGGCCTCCCGTCTCACAACTTCTCACAGCTCTAAGCGATCTTGTGAATCTTGGCGAGGGCCGCCTGGCCGCGTTGCAGGTCCTCGTCGCTTGCGTGGACGTAGGTCTTCTGGGTGAACGCCGAGTCGTAATGACCCGCCCACTTGCTGATGATCGAGATCGGCACGCCCGCGTGCTCCATGAGCGTCAGGGTCGTGTGACGCGAGTCGTGCAGGGTGATCCTCCGCAGCCCGGCCCGCCTGAGCAGACGGCCGAACTCGTCCGAATACCACTCGGGGTGAACCGGGATTCCCGCCTCGTCGGTGATCACGTACTCGCCACCCTGGTACCAGTCCAGCCCGGCCACTCCCGACCCATACGCCGCGCCCGCGATCGTGCTCTCCTCCAGCTGGCGCTTGCGTAGTGCGGTCAGGGCGTCCACTAGCTCGCCGTCGAGCGGTAGTGTCCGCTTGCCGTTGCGGGACTTCGGTTCTTCGATGCGGACCCGGTACTCGACCAGGACCCGGGCCTGGTTGACGGTGAGCGTCCTGGCCCGCAGGTCGATATCTGACCAGCGCAGGCCGAGCACTTCACCGCGGCGCAGGCCATAAAGCGACAGGCGCCACGCGGCGTACAGCCGGTCATAGGATGCCTTGGCCAGGAATTTCCTGACCTCGGCCTTGCTCCATGTCTCGCGCTCCCGCGGGGTGTGCTCGGGCGGCTTGACAAGTTTTGCCACATTGCGGACGAGCTTGCCCTCCAGGACGGCTGCCTCCAGCGCAGCACTGAGACGTCCCAGCGTGAGCCGCGCCGTTCGGCCAGACAGGCCCGTTCCTGGCTTCCCGCCTCGCTTGCGGCCTGCCGTCAGCATCCAGTCCATCAGATCATCGATGTCGGACCTGGTGATGGACTGGAGCGGGCGTGTCCCCAGCCGCTCGCGGACAGGCTGCAAGGCGTCTTCGTAGTTCCGCCTGGTAGAGGCCCGCAGCCCGCGAGTCGCCCCCTTGAGGTAGCCATCCAGACAGGAATTGACCGTCTCCTTGGACGACTTGACGTAAGTTCCCAGATTCGTCTCGTGTCGGATACGCGATAGTTCTTCGCGGGCCTCGCGCCGGGTGTCAAACGTGCGCGTAAGCTGCTTCCGCGTGCCTTTCTCGTCACGTCCTACGTCGACCACGAGACGGTATCTGACCGAGCCGTCTTTTAGCGTGATCTTGTTGATCGGCTCCTTCATCTAGGCCTCTCCTTCTACGGCATTGGTTCTTATGCGGCCGGAAACCTCGGCGATAGCTCACTGAGATTGATTCCTAGAACGTGCAACAGTTCGGCGGTCGGAACGCGGTAGGAGCTGCCGACGCGCAGCACGCGGCAGGGAAACTCGCCACGTCGGGCCAGTTCGTAGCCAGTTGACCTACTAAGGCCCAGCGCTCGCGCCGCGGTACTGACATCGACCATCAAGGGCAAGCCCAGCAATTCGGCCAAAGTCATTCCCCTACCAATTCGCCTTCTTTGCCGGACTTCGTGGAGCTGAGGGCTAGAATCTTCACCGGAGATATCAGCGCCTTTCGGATTTCCTGTCACGCTGCCCTCCAAGCTGCCGAGAGATAGCCATTGCCGCCTTCGGCCCGTCGTCTCGCCTCGGCAAGCGCGACTTGCCATTGGATGCGGTCGGCGACGACGTGCAGCAGTCGTTGGCCGTTGGGCATGTGGTCCGGGTCGCCGGGTTTGACCGGTTCCCAGGTGTAGCGACTGGGGTCGGTTGCCGGAAGTCCGAGCATCCCGGTCAGCCAGGCCTTGCGGTCGGCGCGGTGGTCGGCCAGGGTCTTGCCGGACCATTTGCGGGAGACCAGCACCCGCCGCCCGGCGTAGCCGAGATACTCGCGGCGGTGGGCCTTGCCCTTGCAGCATCCCGGCCGCAGGCCAGGCCGGGCGTTCTTCGGCTGGATCCCGTACCGGAGCCAGTTCGCGCACGTCGGCGAGCACGGCTCATACCGCAACGCATCGGAGAGCCGCCCGGCGTGCGCGGCCTGGGCGTCGGTGCTCACCTGGTGGCAGTCGCCGACGTGCTTGGTCAGGTACTTGGTCAGGTAGCCGACGCACCGGCTGGCGTCCCTGGACCCGGCGAGCACGCCTTGGGCGTCGAACCGTTGGCCGAACCGGGCCACGTGCAGCGGCTCGTCCCCGTCGCCGATGGCGTCCAAGGCCTGGTCCCACGTAGGCAGTACCTCGCCGGTGCCGGGGTCGAGGTAGGTGCCGGTGTGCTCATCCCAGACCGGCAGGTGCCCGCCGTCGTACTTGACCGCCGCGGTGGAGGGCCACCAGACCTGGTGGTAGGTCGCGGCGATGACCTCGCGGAGCTCGGCACGGGAGATGGTGCCGCGGACCGCGATGTGGACGTGCGGGGCGAGCCTGCGCTGGGGTTCGATAGCGGCGAAGTACTGCAGGTCATAACCGACCAGGCGGCGCAGGTTCTGGACGAACCGGTCGAACAGCGCGGCGAAGTGCAGCGCGTCCCGCGCGGCGTGGCGATAATCGTAGGTGTCCGGGTCGGCGGGTGCTCCGTCCTCGCAGACCCGGCCGTAGGACGGGCAGGTCAACGTCACGAACAGGGACGGCCGGAAGGTCTTCCCGTCCGGCGCGGTATAGGTCTTGCCAACCGTCCGGGCACTGACCGGACGGTGGGGCAGCGGCGCGGCGTCCTGCCGCCGCCGGGTCGACCGGTGACGGCGCGATTGATTCGGGAGCACGTTGCCGCGCACCCGGGCGTCGGTAATCTGCTCATCCAGCTCGCCGATCCGCTCGTCCAGGTCGGCCGTATCGAGCCCCTCACCGGCGAGCGCGTCGCGGTCGGCTTGCGCCTCGGCGCGGTCGGTGACCAGGCTCCTCTGCTCGCCGGTGGCCGGGTCGGGGTCGATGACGGGTTCGTGGTCCAGGTGCCAGCCTTCGCGGCATTGGATGGCGCGCAGGATCCGGGCGCGTTCGGCACACGGCGGGCACACCGAGGCCAGGGTGTGCCCGCACGGGATGAGGACCTGCTCGACATAGCCGGTGTCGATCTCGGTGCGGCGCAGCTGCACCGGCCGCTGGCACGCGCCGTGCTCGGCGGCCAGGTCCTTGACCACATCCCGGGCCAGCGGCATCGCCATCCGCTCCGCCCGCGTCCCCCGCCGGTCCGCCCCGGTCACCAGCCGCCCTCCACGTCACCGGCATCGAACGGCCCGGCATAGCCGCACAGGCGGCACTCCGCCCGCAGGGCGGGACTCCCGTTATCGACTAGGACCCAGCCCGGTGCCGCATACCGGACACGGCTCATCCGTCCGCCACGCGGTCTCCCTCATAGGCCACCGCCCGGCAGGTAGCCCACGGCCGCGGCCATCGCACAGATGTCGTCATCGGTGACGTAGGCCGCGCGGACCCGCACCGGATCAGGCGAGGCCTCCAGCCGGACATAGCCGACCCCGGCGCCGGTCCAGGGGATGGGGGAGATCTGGTCGGCCAGCGCCCCGCGGTCCCGGGCGCCATCGCCCAGCACCATGTCCACCTGGTCGGACTCATCCAGCCGCAGCGCGATGCGGGTGGAGAACAGGTTCCGCAGGCTGATCACGTCCTTGCGCGGGTCCTGCAGGGCGCCAACCACGCAGACCCCGACCGACCGGCCCTGGCTGGTCAGGGTGGCGATAGCAGCCTCGGCGCGCTTGCGGAGGTCCCTATCTGGCTGGTAGGCGGTCAGGAACGCCAGCTCATCCACGAATAGGACCAGGAACGGGAACGCGGTGGAGGGGGTGAAGGTGCGGGTCCGGCCGCCGAACTGCTCCGCCCGGTCGTGCATCTCAGCGACAGCCGCTTCGAGTAGCTCGACCATGGCGTTGGCCTGGCAGGCGTACCGGTGGAACAGCGCCCGGCCGAAGGACAGCTCCATCCGCTTGGGATCCAGCGCCCACACCTGCACCCATCCCGCCGCGATGGCGGGCAGCAGCGCCCGGATCAGCGACCAGATCACCGAGCCCTTCCCCGACCCGGTGGCCCCCGCGATCAGCACATGCGTGGAGACCAGCCGCAGACGCCACGGTGACCCGTCCTCGCACCGGCCGACCGGCAGCCCCGCCAGGTCCACCTCGCCGGTAATCGGGAGAGCGCGGATCGGGTCGGCCAGGGTGTCGGCGCGGACCAGTTCCAGCACCAGCACACCCGGCGCGGCGTCGCGGATCCGGCACAGCCGCGCGCCGAACGCGTGCGCCAGGTTCTCGCTTTTATCGGCGAAGTCGGCGGGGGCCTGCCCGGTGACCAGGCCGACCCGTACCAGGTCGACCGCCCCGGCCATGTGCACCCGGTCCAGGACCGGGAGCATCGGCTGGCCGCGGTAGTCCGGGGCGAGTCCGGCCAGGGTCATGGCGGCCTTCCAGCGGCGCCGGTAGAACCACCACCGCCACCAGTCCCGCACCGGGGTCGCCACAAACCGCGCGAACCACTCCGGCTGCAAGACCCGCAGCCCGGCCAGCCCTGCCGCCATGGCCAGCGCCAGGGCGACGACACCGGGCCAGCCCAGCCCGAGCCAGGTGATCACGACTAGCCCGGCCACGGCATCCAGCAGCGGGTGAGTGAGGGCGAACCACAGCACCCGCCACACCAGCCGGACCAGTTGCACGACGAAGATCACCGGCTCGGGGGTGCGGTACACCGGGGACCGCCACACCGGGGGCGCGAACGGGTCGCGGTTGTCGACCTGGGCGAGCTGCTCGCCCATCACGCCGTTCCTACCGCGCGGCATTAGAATCAGCTCCTCTCCGCATGCGCCAGCAGGGGGAGACACCCGGGGCGGCAGGAATGCCCGTTCCTGCCGCCCCATCCATCACCATCAGGCCGCCTCGCCAGCCCCGGCGCCGCCGCCCTCGGAGGCCTCGCCGTCACTATCTGGATGCCGGACATGCAGCCGCTCGACCTCGGCCGCGAACTTCGCCACCTGGCTGGCCAGCTCCCGCGCGAAATCCACTGCCGAGTTGCTGACCTGGCGATCGGCGATGGACAGCGCCACCATCACCGACCCTGCCGAGATGTCTAGGATCGGGGTGTGGTCGTCGTAGGTGCTCAGGTGCGTGTACCAGTCCTCGCCCACATATACGCCGATGTGCGCTATCGAGCCTCCGCCGCTTTTCACGCCGCCACCTCCCGCGCCTCTGGACCGGGACGGCCGCGACCCGGCGCGCGTATGCCGGAGGCCTTAAGCGAGTAAGCCAGCCGCCCGGCCTGGTTGACGTAGTAGGTCACCGTCAGGCCGGTGAACTCCACCGGGACGAACGGCGACCCTGGCGGCCCAGTCGGCACCACCGGCTGGACCTGGGCGGCGACCTTCACCTTGACCGCCCGGACCCGCGCGGCCGGGTCCGCGTCGATGACCTCGATCACCCACAGCGGCATCCCGGACGCCTTGTCCGCGGACTGGACGAACTTCTCCCCGGTGGAAGCGTCGAAGTTCCGCACCGGCTCGAACGCGCTAGCCGCGTACGCCCCGGACGGGAACACCACGCCGAACTCCACCGGAATCGGACCTTGAAGAGCCACTTGGCAACTCCTGTGTTGAGATTCCCTGACACTTGTCTTGTCAGGTTTAGTCACAGGCTAAGCCTAGCTACCTGACTTGTCAAGTTGGGTTCAGCAAAGTTATCCGTCAGCACAGGGGCGGGTCAGGTGAACGGGTAGGCGTCGTGGATCTCGTGCCGGTCACCGGGGAGCACGATGTCGACCACCTGCAATGGCCGCGCCGTCGCGTCGTAGGCGGTGACGATTACGTTCAGCACCGGGCTGTCCAGGGCGACCTGCAGCAGGGCGGCTTCTTCGCCGGTCGGCCGGCGGGCCGAGATCCGTTCCACGGCATGGTCGAAGCGGATCTTCTTGCGGGCCTGGAGGTGGTGCCGGATGCTCTCGTCTAGGAGGTCCGGGGAGGCCAGGCTGGTGCCGGAGGCCAGCTCCATCGGCAGCCACATGGAGGCCAGCTCGACCGGGCCGTCTTCGCCGAGCAGCAGTTGCCGCAAGAACGCCTTGGTTCCCGGCTCCAGGCCGAGCAGCCTGGTCACGTAGCCGGGGGCGAGCTTGACGCCCGCCTGCACCAGCTCGCCGGACAACTGCGCTTCGGGAAGTTCCAGGAGGCTCTCGGCGGGCCGGGTCCGTTCCGCGCCCGCCAGCGCGGGACGGCCGCGGACGAAGCTGCCCTTGCCCTGCTGGGTGTCGATCCACCCGTCTTGCCGCAGCGAGGCCAGGGCCTTGACGATCGTGGGACGTGAGACCCCGAAGTCGCTGACGAGTTGGTGTTCCGATGGGAGCAGCGACCCGGGCGGGTACTGGCCCCGTTCGATGCGGCTCTTGATCTCGGCAACCACCTGCGCGTACTTTGGCGGCGCGTAGTCGAATCCCATAACGTTCGTCCCTGCGTGGACTGTTGACCTGTCAGGTCAGACTAGCGCCTCTATCTGGACTTGTCACGTACTGTAGCAAATTTCACCGGCGATCCGCCCTATCAGGCCTCACCGGTTCGTCTTCCACTCAAGCATGAACCACACCACCCGGCCGCGCTGCCCGCCGCGATGTCCCCAGCGGTGAGCCATCAGCTCCACCAGCCCCAGCCCGTAGCCGGAGTCCCTAGCCTCGTTATGTGGACGCACGACCGGGATCTCAGCGGACCCGTCATCCCGGACCTCGACCCGGACCCGCGTATCGTCCCGGTATACGGTCACCGTTACCTTCCCGCCTCTCCCCGACGCCGTATGCGTGATCGCGTTGGTGACCAGCTCGCTGGTCAGCAGGACCGCCTCATCAGTGACAGGGCACCCGCCGAGAACTTGCCCGACGAACCGGCGCGCCCGCCCTACCTGGTCACCGGACCCGGGGAAGACCCGCCGCCTGGGCCGGATCACCGTCGCGGCGGTCATGACGCACGTCTCGTGCCCCCGCAGGCCAGGCACTGCGACCGGGCACGCTGGAGCAAGGCCCGCTCGCCTGCGTCCCCCGCGGCTTCTTCCGAGCGCCGCAGGCCTGCGAACTTCCATCCGCGACCGCGGCAGCTGCCGCACGTACCCGTCTGACTGCCGGACGCGGAGGCCTCCGGGCCGGCCTGATCGTGATCATTTCCTGCTGGTGGAAAGCCTGGTGACGCCATGCTTTGATGCTGGGCAAGAGACGCGTCGCATCGCTAGGCGCATCTCAAACCTGACGTACCGTGACGTCTCATCTTGTCTCGTGATCTTCCGCTTCCCGCTACGCTAAGACGACACAATGCGCGACGTGGAGATTACATGTCCGAACGGCCCGTCCTGCTCAAGCTCCTGCTCCGGGAACGCCACTGGCAGAACTACGCCACGTTCTGCGCGGAATACGACAAGGCAGCGGCCCGGATCGACCCGGATCTCGCGCGGAGCTACCCCAGCCGCGCGCAACTGCACCGCTGGCTCACCGGCTCACTGCGCAGCCTGCCCTACCCCGACCACTGCCGCGTCCTGGAAGAGATGTTCCCCGGCTGGACCGCGGAACAACTCTTCCAACGCGCCGCCCCGGGGCATCTTCGCGTGAACGGGCGGTCCTCCGGCCCGCCGCAGCCGGACACGGCGGGACCGCCGGTCTTCGCCGCGCCCTCGGTCGGCCTGCGCCCGTTCATCGAGCAGGCCTTCGCCCGCGAGCACGTCACCATCGATTTCGCCGGATTCTCCGGCGAAACTCTCCACGGCGCGATCCAGGAACCCCTCGATAAGATCCGCATCGGCCAGATCAAGCCCGCCACCCTGACGATACGGATGCTGCTGCCCGACACCAGCCGCCCCATGGTCCTGCCCTGCCGGGCTGACGATCTCACCGACGATCCGGATTACCGCGCCCGCGCCCACCGGCTGACCACCCGCCACGCCCACGCGATCCTCGACACCGTGCACGAGCTGACAGGCCTCGGCCTCGTTCAGCAGGCCGACGCGCAGATCCGCGCCCATTCTTGCCCGCCGCTGTTCAAGCTTTACATCCTCAACGGCGAAGACGTGTTCTTCGGCTTCTACCCGATCACCAGGCAGTCCATCCCGCTGGCCAGCGGCCCGCGCGAGATGTACGACCTGATGGGAAAAGACGCCGTGGTGTTCCACCACTCCGTACACAGCGGCCACCCCGCGGACGCGCCCTACGTGGAACAAGCCCGCTCGTGGTTCACCGCCATGTGGGACAACCTCAGCTACGAGTTCCCCGCATGACCGGTCCGATCCCAGCGGCCAGCGACCTCGACACTATCCTGGCCCGGACCCGTCACCTGCTCTTGGACTTCGACGGGCCGATCTGCTCGATCTTCGCGGGCCTGCCCGCGGCCACCGTCGCCGACCGGCTCCGCAAGCTCTTCGGGGACCACGCCCAGCTGCCCGGCGACATCGCGCGCACCCCCGACCCCCTCGAGGTATTCGCCTACGCGGCCACCGTCAGCGCAGACCTGGCCGCCCGCGTCGAGACCGAGATGACAGACCTGGAACTGGCCGCAGTAGCCACCGCAGCGCCCACTCCCTATGTCCACGAAGTGGTGACCGCCTGCCTGAACTCAGGCCGCACCGTTGCCGTGGTCAGCAACAACTCGGCCCGCGCCGTCCACTCCTACCTCACCCGGCACGGCCTGGACGACCGGATCAGCCTCGTGGTCGCGCGGACACACCATGACCCCGCTCTCCTCAAGCCCAGCCCGCACCTGATCACCCAGGCAGTCAGCGCCCTAGACGCCGAGCCGGGCGAATGCACCCTCGTCGGCGACTCCGTGACCGACATCCAGGGCGCCCGCCTCG
>Ga0208565_1001327_pt1 | contig 14644 bp, 11 predicted proteins | sample Sb_taG_7_FD_187706 | JGI IMG/M metagenome (GOLD analysis project Ga0208565, IMG submission 187706) | Peat soil microbial communities from Weissenstadt, Germany - Sb_50d_2_FS metaG (SPAdes) (version 2) | ecosystem: Environmental > Terrestrial > Soil > Wetlands > Peat | place: Germany...
GCAACGCGCCCAGCTCCAGGCCCTGGCCGCTTCGTTGTTCGAGGACCTCGACCTGCGCTGGCAGATGGACCGCCTGGCCGAGAACCTGCGCAAGGCCGTGCCCGGGGCGGGCTGGGGCCGGAGCTACCAGTTCAGCGGCTCGGACCCCATGGGCCTGGCCGACGCGGCGGCCTCGGCCCGCCGGCTCGGAGAGATGGACCAACTCGAACTGTTCCTGCGCTCGGCGACGTCGCCGGGCGCCCTGGCCGAGGTCGACCTGGACGAGGTGGCGAAGTACCTCGGCGAGGACGGGGCCCGCTCACTGGAGCGTCTGGCCCGCCTGGCCAAGCAGCTCGAAGAGGCCGGTCTCATCGAGCAGCGCGAGGGCCGGTACGAGCTCACCGCCCTCGGGATCCGGCGCATCGGGCAGCAGGCGCTCACCGACCTGTTCTCGAAGCTGGCCAAGGACCGGCTCGGGGGGCACCGCAACACGTACGTGGGCACGGGACACGAGCCCGAGGGCCAGACCAAGCGCTACGAGTTCGGCGACCCCTTCACCCTCGACATCCAGCGCACCATGCACAACGCCGTGACGCGGTCGGGTGCGGGCACCCCGGTGCACCTCGAACCCGACGACTTCGAGATCTCGCGCACCGAGCACCTGACGCGGGCGTCGACGGTCCTCATGGTCGACCTTTCGCTGTCGATGCCGATGCGCGACAACTTCCTGGCCGCCAAGAAGGTCGCCATCGCCCTGCACACGTTGATCTCCACCAAGTTCCCCCGTGACTTCCTGGGCCTGGTGGGCTTCTCCGAGGTGGCCCGCGAGATCAAGCCACAGGACCTTCCCGAGGTGTCGTGGGACTTCGTCTACGGCACGAACATGCAACACGGGCTCATGCTCGCCCGCCGCATGCTGGCGCACCGCGCCGGCACCAAGCAGATCATCATGATCACCGACGGGGAGCCGACCGCGCATCTCGTCCCCGACAACGCGGGCAGCTACGAGGTGTCGTTCAGCTATCCGCCCACGGCGGAGACCGTGCGCGTGACACTGACCGAGGTGGTGCGCTGCACGCGCGCCGGCATCACCATCAACACGTTCATGCTCGACGCCAACCGGTCGCTGCAGGGTTTCGTCGAGCAGATGACCAAGCTCAACCGCGGACGTGCCTTCTTCACGACTCCCGAGACGCTCGGCGACTACGTCCTCGTCGACTTCTTGGAGCACCGCCGCACGGTCCGTTCGGCCACCCGCCGCGGCGCATAGCCGCCTCGCCGTCACGCTGCGCCGCATTCCGGCGGCACATCCGCTTGTGGATAACTCCGATGACGCATCATTGTCGGCGCGCCGCGGTGACAACACCACGGTGCGTCCACGACCACTCCGGTACGTGACGACGTCGAGGCCACGCTGCGTGCGACGAATGTCGCCGCCGCTCCGATATTGCCCCTTGCGCCTCCCAGAACCATCAACCATGATGACACCGCTGTAATTCACACCGATGTAATTACAGATGTGCCACTACATATATGCCACTAGATGGTGAGGGGAGGCGTACCGGTGGACGCAGTTTCACTGTTGTACGGCCGCCAGGACCGCGACTGGCAGTCGAGGGCCAACTGCATGGGAGTCGATCCCGACCTGTTCTTCCCGGAGCGTGGTGCATCCACGCGCGAGGCGAAGGAGGTCTGCCGGGGTTGCGTGGTGCGCGAGGACTGCCTCGAGTACGCGCTGGCCAACGGCGAGAAGTTCGGGATCTGGGGAGGGCTCTCCGAACGCGAGCGACGGCGGCTGCGCCGCGCCCGCGCCATGAGCCGCCGCGCCGCGGCGACCGCCACCGCCTCGGCCTCCTGAGCCCCGCGCCCGGGGGCGCGGCAGGCAGAGGCGGGAGCGGACCGGTCTTCCCAGGGAGCCCGGCGCCGTCGACGAGCGCGGGCCCCGTCCTCAGGCGGAGCCGATGATCGACAGGCGCGCTTCGACGGTGCGCTCGGCATCGAGGTCCAGGGCACTCCGGCGGGCGGCGGGCACGGACCCGACCACGGCGGCGGGGGCGAGGCCCACGAGCTCGGCCCGGGCCACGCCGGTGCCGGCCTCCTCGGCCAGGCGGCGCACGGCGTCGTAGGCCTGGGCGGGCCCGAACGCGAACGGGTCGACGAGGTTGCACGACACCTGAGCGACCCCTCCCACCTCCAGCCCCAGCGCCCGCACGGCCGGCCCCCGGATGGCGGCGGCCACGGCCCGGGCCACGGCGACGTCGTTCGTCCCGAGCCACACGTTGTACGCCACCAGCGCGCTCCGGGCACCAACGGCGCACGCCCCGGCGCTGGGGTGCGGGGCGGGGGGGCCCGTGTCGGGGGCGAGGGCGGCGAAGGCGCCCCGCCGCACCTCGGGCAGGCTCCGTCCGGGCCCGTAGCAGAAGCAGGGCAGGGCGAGCTCGCGCCCGGCCCAGGCGGCGAAGCGGTCACGAGCCTCGAGGGCGGGGGTGAGGTCGTCCCCGGGCCGGGCCGGGCTCCCACCGGCGCCGAGGGGGACGAAAGGCACCACGTCGAGGGCTCCGAAGCGCGGATGGACCCCCTGGTGGCGCCGGAGGTCGACGTGCTCGAGCGTGGCCCGGGCCACGGCGCGCACGGCACCGTCGAGATCCGTGCCGGGTCCGGCCAGGGTCAGCACGGACCGGTTGTGGTCGGGGTCGCGGTGCACGTCGAGCAGGAATTCGGCGCCGGCGGCGGCGATGGCGCCCACAACGGCCGGGTCGCGGCCTTCGCTGACGTTGACGACGCACTCGAGCACGGCGGGCGTCATTCCCGACGCGGTGCCGGCGTCCGGACCGTCAGTTGCGGCTGACCTGCAGGCTCGATATCCGGCGGCGGCGGAGGATGCGGCGCCGCTCGCGCTCGGAGGTCCCGCCCCACACGCCGTGGTCCACCCGGTTGCCCAGGGCGTATTCGAGGCAAGGCTCCCTGACCGGGCATTCGGAGCAGATCCTCTGGGCGCTCTGCACGCCGATGCCGTCGCTCGGGAAGAAGACGGCAGGATCCATGTCCCTGCATCTGCCCTGGGCCATCCATTCGCTGTCCATGGCGCCTCCGATGCCTTGCCCACACTACCAGCGAGGCCCGTCCGCCTCCCGTAGCCCGAAACGTCCCCCAGGCCCGCCCGCGTCCCCGGGCGGGCCACCGGTCGCGGTGTTGGCACGACGGTGGCCGGTGGGGGACGGCCCGGGGACGCGGGCGGCGGTGGCCTTGCCGACCCTGCATACGGCGGGCGGGGCCGGATCCGTCAACCGTTAGTCTGGGCGGGCCCCGCCGCTGTCACGTGCCCCTACGCGGCGACGAGACGGCAGGGTGGGCCGGTGCCCGGGTCCGAGACACGACGAGTCCGGGCGGTGGGCATGAAGTCCAACACGAGGAGGCGCGGTGGTCGAGGAATTCGAGGAACAGGAAGAGCCCCAACCACCGCGTGGACACGTCCGGGTCGTCTACCTGGGCCCTGTGGCACCGCACTGGGAGGTGCAGTCGACCTACGGCGAGGCCTCGGTCATCGACCCGTTCCGGGACCGGACCCTGGCGCGCCTGACGCTGCTTCCCCCGCACGATCCCCAGTTCCGTCGCAACCGAGAACGCGTCGTGCGTGACGCGGAGCGCGAACACCTCGAGCTCGAGTGGGACCTGGGCATCCCCGACGAAGAGGCCGCCTCCACGGCCTGACGACGCACGACCAGGGACACGCACGTCGGCCGGCGCGTCGCCCGCCCTACGTCAACGTCCTCGGTCAACCGTCCTCGGTCTCGGTGAGATCGATCCGCTCGAGCCACAGCCCCGGAGCGTCGATCTCGGCCGGAGTGGGCAGGGTTCGCGGGCTCGACCACAACCGTGCCAGGCCCTCGTCGCCGGCGCGCTCGAACACGCCCCGGACGAAGTCCGCGCCGCGGTCGATCTGAGCGGGCCCCAGATCGAGCCCCAGCATGAGCTCGGCGGCACGATCGGAGCTCTCCCGGTCGACCTGGCGCCGCCGCCATGCCTCGGCGATCGCCCCCCGCCCGCCGAGCAGCCTGGTGGCGGCCAGATCGAGGACATGCTCGACGTACCCCAGGAGGGCCGCCACCACGGCCAGGAGGTCGTCGGCGGCGCGCCGACGCATCGGTGAGGGCTCGAGGCTCATGAGCGCCGCCGGGTCGCCGAGCAGGCTCTGCAGGGCCTCGGGATGGGTGAGGTCGATGCCCTGGAGGTGGTCGACGAGACCGGCGGTCTCCTCGGCCATGCCCTGGACCACCCGCACCAGCAGCTCGCGCATGCGCTGGGCCACGTGAGGCCGGCTCAGGACGGCGTGCAGCGTCACCTCCCGCAGGCAGACCCACAGACGCACCGCGTCGGGGTCGAGGCTCCAGTCCTCGGCGAAGCGGGCCGCGTTGGCGGGCACCACGAGGAGCCGGGGTGAGGTGCGCGGGATCGGGAGCTCGTAGGGCCCCATGGTGGACCGGGCCAGGTGCCCGACCGCCGAACCCAGCTGCATGGCGGCCAGCATGGGCCCCATCGTGGCCATCCAGCGCGCCAGCAGGTCCGCCGGTCCCGGCTCGTCTCCGGCCCCCGGACCCGCCCCGGAGGTGGGGTCGAGGTCACCCGAACCGCCCGTGGCGCCGAAGCCGGTGGTGCCCCCGACGTACCCGAAGCCGCCGATGTCTCCGGCCCCCGCGGGGGCCTCGGGGACGTCGGGGCCCGGAGTCCGGGGGGCGTCCCGGGACCCCTCGGTGTCGCCGGCGGCGGACGGCTCGGCCATCGCCTCGAGCAGGAATCGCCAGTCCTCGACGGTCTGCCACGCCCACGCTCCGGGGCCCACGGCCGCGATCTCGAGGGTGGCTCCGGTGGGGGTGATCGGCAGGCCGGTCAACTCGGCCACATGGAGCTCGGCGATGCGCGCCAGCTCCTCGAACCTGATCCGGTCGGCAGGGTCGACGTTCCCTTCGGGCTCACCGCCGGTGGCGACGCCCTGGGCGAGGGTCCGCGCCAGCTCCACGCGGGCACCGCCCGGGGAAGACCCACCCATGAGTTGGAGCAGGTCTCCCAGGATCTGCTCCAGGAAGTTGCCGCCCGCGCCCGGGCCGGGGAATGCCACTCCTGGCATCGTAGGCGGGCACCGGAGAACACCGGTCCGCCGGGGTCCGGATGTCGAGGTGGGGGTGTCGGGTGCGGGTGGGGGTGTCGGTTGTCAGCCGTCGGGGGTGTCGGCCAAGGTCACCGAGACCACAGCACTTCCGGGTCCGCCGTGCTCCACCGCCAGCTGCACGGTGGTGCCCGGCGGCACGGTGTAGAGGCGCTCCTGCAGGTCGGCCATGGAGCCCACCGGGTGCGTGTCGACCCCCACCACCAGATCACCGGGCTCGAGACCTGCCTTCGAGGCGGGGCTCCCGGGGAGGATGGAGGTCAGCTCGGCCCCCGCAGTGGCTTGATCGGTGCACACCACGCCGAGCCAGCCGTGGTCGATGCGATGTGTCTTGGCGAGCTCCAACGCCACACCTTCGGCGAGCGGGGCAGGCACGAACACGCCGATGGTGTCCTCCCCGGCGTTCATCTGTCCGTCGAGGACGCCGATGACGCGTCCGCGGCTGTCGAGGAGCACTCCGCCCCATGACGTCGGGCCGAGCGGCATCTCCGCTTCGATGGTGTTGACGAGGTTGGGCCCGCCGTCGAGCGTCACACCGGCTCCCACCGACTCGACCATTCCGACGGCCGCGGCGGCAGGCGCGCTCGCGGCCGACGACGCCGAAGCCGGGTCGTTGCACAGACAGGCCACGACGTCGATGTCGTCGGGTCGGACCTTCTCGTCGGCAAACGTGGCCGGAGGCAGCCCGCCACCGGTGCTGATGACGGCGACGCCGGAGTGCGCGTCCCGTCCCAAGACCTTGCCACGGAGGCGCTTTCCGGTGGACGTGAGGACTTCGAGCTCCGACGCCCCCGCCACCGCCGACGCCGCGGTCAGCACCAGCCCGCCCCCGGGAAGGACGACACCGGTCATGTGCGTCGGCCCGTTGGTGCCCAGGGGCTCCAGACCTACCAGCGACGGCCGCACCGAGGCGACCATCCGCGTCACGTCTTGGCCGACGACCGGCATCGACGTGAGTGACGTGGCCGAGGCCGCAACCGAGCTCGATCCATTGATCGCGTCGGTCTTCGATGTCGTCCCCTTGGTGTCGACGAGCGTCAGCACCACGGCGAGGGTGGTGGCGAGGGCGGCCACCCCCACGACCCCTGCGGCCAGCGAGGCCCGATGAGCCCGGCGTCGCTGCCACCGGTCGGCGCCCGTTCCGAAGAAGGAGGGCACCGACCGGGGGAGGCCCAGGTTCGAGACCTCCGAGGGGTGGCGCCACAACCGGTCCTCAGGTGAGAGCCACCCGCGCTGGGGGGCTCCTGCCTCGTCTCCGGCGCTGTCCGGGTCCTCGGGAATGTCCCCCCCGGTGAACGGATCCCCTCGTTCCATCGTGCCCGAGGTTACTGTCGTGGCCTGCGCAAGGGACGTCGCGGCGCAGCTGCCCGGCGTGCCCGCAGCGTGCCTGAGTGGTTACCCGTAGCATGGTTCCCCGTGCGAGCAGGGCGACGTGGCTAGGGACCTCGCCATCGACCTCGGAACGGCGAACACCCTCGTCTACGCCCGGGGTAAGGGCATCGTCCTCAACGAGCCGACGGTCATCGCGCTCAACACGCGGACGCAGGAAGTCCTGGCGATGGGCCAGGACGCCTGGCAGATGATCGGGCGCACGCCGGGGTACATCGTGGCGGTGCGACCCTTGCGGCAAGGCGCCATCACCGACTTCGACATCACCGAGCGCATGATCCGCCTGTTGCTGCAGCGCTGTGGCGTGTCGCGGCTCAACCGTCCACGTGTGCTCATCTGCGTGCCTTCCGCCATCACCAGCGTGGAGCGTCGGGCGGTGAAAGAAGCGACGCACAGGGCCGGCGCGTCGGCGGCGTACCTCATCGAGCAGCCCATGGCGGCGGCCATCGGTGCGGGGCTCTCCATCCACGAACCCATCGGCAACATGGTGGTGGACGTGGGGGGCGGAACCTCGGAGACCGCCGTCATCTCGCTCGGCGGCGTGGTGGCCTCCGAGGCGATCCGTTGCGGAGGGTTCGACATCGACGCCGCCATCCAGACCTACGTGCGCCGCGAGCACGGAGTTGCGATCGGCGAACGCACCGCGGAGGAGATCAAGCTGGCCATCGGGTCAGCCGCGCCCTACAACAGTGAGGTCAAGGCCGAGGTGCGCGGTCGGGAGCTGATGACGGGCATGCCCAAGACCGTCGTGCTCACGCCCGGGGAGCTGCGCGGGGCGGTCGAGGACCAGGTGCGCCAGATCATCACCGCCGCCGTGAACTGCCTGGGGGAGGCACCTCCCGAGCTCGCTCAGGACATCATCTTCCAGGGCATCCACCTGGTGGGGGGCGGGGCACTGCTGCGCGGCATGGCGCGGCGCCTCGCCAACGAGACGGCCGTGCCGGTGCATCTGGTCGACACGCCGCTGGAGTGCGTGGCGCTGGGCGCAGGGCGCTGTCTCGAATCGTTCGACACCCTGCGCCAGTTGTTCGTCGCCGCCGACGCCTGAGCGTCGTCGCCCAGGATTCAGGGCCGGCCCAACAGGTCTTCGGCCGCCTGGCGTACCTGCCAGTCCCGGTCTTCGAGGCACCGGCGCAACGCCACGTCGACACGGGGGTCGTCGAAGGCGGCGAGCGCGATGGTGGCGCGGCGGCGGACCGCCGGCTTGTCCTCGAGCGCCACCAGCACGACGTCCAGAGCGCCAGGGTCCCCGATGGCGCCGAGCGCGGCGACGGCTGCTTCGCGACACAGCGGGTCGTCATGCCCGCTCACCATGTCGACGAGGCTCTGTACCGTTGCACCCCCGCATTTCGGTCCCGCCTCGCCCAGAGCCCACGCTGCGGACTCCGCCACCATGGCGTCGGGGTCCGATGAGAGTGTCCTCGTCAGCGCGTCGACGAGCTCGAGGTCACCTCCGCCTGCTCCGAAGCTGCGACCGGCCAGCACACAGGCGCGGCGTCGCACGCCGGGGTCGGGGTCGCTCAGGGCGTCGGTGAGCACACCGGTGCCGAGTGCGCCCATGCGGTGCAGCGCCCCGAGCGCGCTGGCGCGAACCGCCGGATCGGGGTGGCGCACGAGCTCCGACGCGCTGCGCAAGTCCCCCCGATGGCCCGCGAGCACCGCATCGCGCCCGGGGGCGAACGGGGAAGAAGTGCGAACCGTGGCAGGCTGGTGATCTCCTGAAACGCCCTTCCCCATGTCGACCTCCCAATCCACGCTACCGCCGACCACCTCCCCGGCCCCCCGGCGCCGTCGTCGCTGGCCGGTGGTCCTCGTCGTGGTGCTCGTCCTCCTGGGGGGTTTCGTGGCGGTGTCGTCGCTCGTCTCCGCGCCCTACACCGAGCTCGTTCCCGGTGACGCCCTGCCCGTGTCGAGCCTCATCACCGTCCCGCCGGGGCGCGCCCACCCCATCCACGGCAAGGTCCTGCTCACCGACGTGGGGGTCCAGTCCCTGCGCTACCTCCAGTACTTCTACGTCCGGCTCTTTCCGAACCGGATCAACACCGTCGTCCCCACCGGCGCCCTGACGAGCAACCTCCCCGAGAGCGAATTCAACGCCCAGGGCACCGTGGACATGGCCGAGTCCCAATTGACGGCGAAGGCCGTGGCGCTGCGGCAGTTGGGCTACCCGGTTCCCGAGCGGGATGTGGGCGTCACGATCTATGTGATCGACCCGGGATCGCCGGCGTGGCGGACCCTGCAGGTGGGTGACGTCGTCACGTCCATCGACGGCATACCGACCACCAACCCCAAGGCCCTGCAGGACGCGGTGCGGTCCCGTCAGCCCGGGGACACAGTGACGATCCGCGTCGGGTCCATCTCGCAGCCGACACCCGGGCACGACGTCTCGGTTCGCCTCGGATCGATCACCGTCGACCACAAGAACGTTGCCTTCCTCGGCATCGGCGACCCTTCCTCGCAGATCGCGGCCATGGGAACGCAGCCTGTCTACGACTTCCCGTTCCCGGTCAGCATCAACAGCGACGACATCGGAGGTCCTTCCGCCGGACTGGCGTGGACGCTCGGGATCCTGAACGCGCTGGGCGGCGGTCAGCTCACCGGAGGCCGGATCGTCGCTGCCACCGGCACGATCCGCCCCGACGGGACCGTCGGCGACGTCGGCGGCGTGCAGCAGAAGACCGTTGCCGTCGAAGAGGCGGGAGCCTCGGTGTTCCTCGTGCCCGTCCCCGAGCTCGCCACGGCCCGGGCCATGGCGAGCTCGGGCCTCACGGTCATGGCGGTGGGCTCCCTCGGTCAGGCACTGTCGGACCTGGAGCACCTCGGCGGGAAACCGGGGGACGCTGCCAAGGGCCCTCCCCCGGGCCCCGACGGCCACAGCGTCCCCACCGACTGGCAGCAGTCGCCGTGGAGCTGAGCTCTCGCCGGCGAGGCGGGCCGGCCTCGCCGTCCCCGCGTGCGCACGGCGCGTCCTAGGCTCTCGCCCATGCCAGAGGAGCGGCTCACGATCTCGTCATCGGCCCGCGTGCACCCCGACGAGGTCGCCCGCCATACCTTCGGAACGACGCGGCGCGGGTTCGACCCCGCCGAGGTGCGCTCCTTCCTCGAGCACGTGGCGCGCGAGCTGGTCGCCGCCGCCGATCGCGAGCAGGAGCTCCGCCGGGCTCTCGTCGAGGCCGAGCGTCTGGCGGCCAACCCGGTTCTCGACGAAGCGACGCTCACCGCCTCGCTGGGGCTCGAGACGGCTCGCGTCCTGCGTTCGGCCCACGAAGCGGCGGCCGAGCTCGTGGCCCGGGCGGAGAACGACGCCGCCCGGATGCGGGCGCAGGCCCAGGAGGAGGCCGAGGACCTCGAGCGCAGCAGCCACCAGAGCGCGCACGACCGATCGGCCCAGGCCGAGGCGGCCGCCGCCGAGACCCGCCGCCGCGCCCACGAAGAAGCGACGGCGAGGCTGGACGGGGCGAAGCTCGAGGCCGAGGCGTTGGTCACCCAGACCCGTTCCGAGTGTCGCGCCATGGTGCAAGAGGCACAGGAGCTGCGGGCACGGGTGCTCGCCGACCTGGCACGTCGCCGCCGAGTGCTGCACAGTCAGATCGAGCAACTGCGCGCCGGGCGCGAGCGCCTGGCCGAGACGATCGGCGACGTTCGTCACGCTGTCGACCACATCACCGACGAGCTCTTCCGGGCCGAGGACGAAGCCCGACTGGCGGCCGAGGCGGCCGGGCGCAACGCCGCGCAGGAGGAGCTCGCTGACGTCGCGTCGACGGAGAGCACCGGAGACGACCTGCGCGCCCCCGGAGACGGCGCCGGGCGCGGGGCGGGGGAGCCCGATACGAGGCAGTCGGTGGAGGAGCTGTTCGCCCGGCTGCGGGCCGAGGCCGTCTCAGTGCAGGCCCCCGACGAGGCGGCGGCGACGGGGGTGCCCGGCGAGGCCGCTCCGGAGGGGCCCGGCCATGGCGTCGACGCCGGTGTCGGCGACACCGGTGCACAGGCGGACGGGCGTGGTGGGGGCGGCCCTGCCGTCATGGCGGCTCCCCCGAGGCCGGCCCGCACCGACACGGGGGCGGCGCCGCACCGCGAAACGCCCTCGACGCCCACCGCCGTGGCGTCCGAGCCTCCTGCCCAGGCCGGGACCTCGGAAGCCGCTCCGGAAGGGGCCGGCGGTGGCCAGGACGACGGGAACGAGGAGCCGGTCCTCGACCCGGTCGTGGTGCAACGCGACGAGGTGCTCTCCCCGCTGGTGGCGACGCTGGCGCGCCGGCTCAAGCGCGCCCTGCAGGACGACCAGAACGACATCCTCGATCGCCTGCGGGCCAAAGGGGGCTGGGCACCGGGGGTGTTGCCCTCCGAGGACGACCACGCCCGGCGTTATGTCCTCGCCGCGGGCGATCAGCTGATGGAGGCGGCCCGGGCCGGGGCCACCTTCGCCGGCGGAAAAGCCGACGAGGCGCCCGGTGTCGAGGACGTGGCGACCGAGCTGGCTTCCGACATCGTCGCTCCCCTGCGCCGAAGGCTCGAGGGTGAGGGTCCCTCGGTCGAGGAAGGCGACGAGTCCGCACTGGTGGAATTGGTCGGGGCCGCCTTCCGCGAATGGAAAGGAGCCCGTACCGAGCGACTGGCGGGAGACAAGGCCGTCTTCGCCTTCGCGCGGGCGGCGCTGTCCGCCGTACCCCGGGGCACCATGTTGCGCTGGGTCGTGGTCGACGACGTGGCGGAGTGCCCCGACTGCGATGACAACGCACTGGCGGACCCCGTTCGGTCGGGCGAGGACTTTCCCACGGGGCACCCGCACCCGCCGGCGCACGCCGGCTGCCGCTGCCTTCTCGTGCCGGCGAACGCCTAAGCTGCCGCCCCGTGCGCACCCCGCAGGACCTGCCCCGCCGGCCCCGTCGCGCCGTGCGTCGGGGAAGATTGTGGCTGGTCATAGCCGTCGTGGTGGTGATCATCCTCCTCGCCTCGCTGCGGACGTTGGCGACCTTCTACACCGACTACCTGTGGTTCGGATCGGTGCAACTCAGCGGGGTGTGGCGACGCCTGCTCGAGGTCAAGGTGGAGCTGTTCCTCGGTTTCGCAGTGATCTTCTTCGTGCTCATGTGGGTGAACCTCGCCGTCGTGGACCGCCTGGCTCCGACCGAGCTCGCCCTGGGGCCCGAGGACGAGCTCGTCCGTCGCTATCAGCAACGAGTGGCGCCGCGCGCCGTCCTGGTCCGAAGCGTGGTCGCTGCCGTCGTGGCGCTGATCGCCGCCACCGGCGCGCTCGGCCAGTGGCGCAATTACCTCCTCTTCAGGAACGGCGGGTCCTTCGACGCCACCGACCCCCAGTTCCACAAGAACGTCGGCTTCTTCGTGTTCAAGCTCCCGTTCCTGTCCTTCATCGTCAGCTGGTCCTTCGTCACCTTGGTGGTGGTGGCGATCTTCACCCTGATCGCTCACTACCTCAACGGCGGGATCCGGGTGCAGTCGGGGACACCCAGCGTGGCGCCCCAGGTCAAGGTGCACATCTCGGTGCTCCTGGCGTGCATGGCGCTGGTGAAGGCGGCGGGCTACGTGCTAGCGCGCTACAACCTCGACCTGTCCCAGAACGGCTACGTGCAGGGGGCCGGCTACACCGACGTCCACGCCCGCCTGCCCGCCCTGACACTGTTGATCTGGATCTCGCTGCTCGCCGCGGTGATCCTGCTCATCAACATCCGGAGGCGGGGTTGGGCACTGCCCATCCTCGGGGTGGGGCTGTGGGCGTTCGTGGCCGTGGTGGTGGGGGCCATCTACCCTGCGATCGTCCAGGCCGTCAAGGTGAACCCGGCGCAGAACAACCTCGAGCGCCCCTACATCACCGACAACATCAACGCCACGCGCGCCGCTCTGGGCATCAACCACGTGAAGCAGTCGACCTTCAGCGCAACCCAGTCCCTGACGCCGGCGCAGGTGGTCGCCAACCAGGACACACTGAACAACGTCCAACTCTGGGACCCGACGCAGACCGCCAGCGCCTACACGAAGCTGCAGGCCACCAAGTCGTACTACTCGTTCAACACCCTCGCCGTCGACCGCTACAACGTCAACGGCAACCTGGTTCCCATGGTGGTCGGTGTCCGGCAGGTGAACGACAGCGACCTTCCCTCCCAGGGTTGGGTCAACACCCATCTGCAGTACACCCACGGGTACGCCATGATCCTGGCGCCTTCCAACCAGCAGAACGGCAACCAACCCGCCTTCTCTATCTCGCAGGTGCCACCCCAGTCGACGCCGGGGGCCCCCACGATCAAGCAACCGCGCGTCTTCTTCGGGCTCAGCAACCCCAACGGCGGTGACGTCGACTACGTCCTCGGCGATACGCGTCAGCCCGAGATCGACTACCAGGCCGGCTCCGCCACCGGGAACCCGGTCAACAGCACCTACACAGGCAAGGACGCCACCGGCGGCGTGCAGCTCAAGAACTTTCTGGTGAAGGCGGCCTTCGCCATCCGTTTCGGTGACTTCAACCTTTTCGTCTCGGATCTCGTGACGTCGCAATCGAGGCTCATGTTCGTACGCGACATCACGCAGATGGCGCAGAAGGCCGCTCCCTTCCTGAGCTACGACTCCGACCCCTACCCGGTTCTGGCCGACGGGCAGATCTACTGGGTGCTCGACGCCTACACCACGAGCGACAACTATCCGTACGGGCAGAACATCGACACCTCGTCCCTGCCGTCGAACAGCGGGTTGAACCAGAACCTCAACTACGTGCGGAACTCGGTCAAGGTCGTCGTGAACGCGTACTCGGGGCAGATGAAGTTCTACGACGTGACCGGGCTGACCAAGACGACGGACCCCATCCTGCAGACATGGGAGAAGGTGTTCCCCGGCATGTTCACGCCTGTGTCGCAGATGTCGCCGGCGCTGCGCGCACATCTGCGCTACCCCGAAGACCTGCTCAACGTGCAGACGGCCGCCTACGGGCGCTACCACATCACCCAGCCGCTCGCCTTCTACAACGCCACGAACGCCTGGAACGTCTCCCAGAGTGCGGGCGCGGGGTCGCCGAACCAGGCCTTGCCGACGACCTTCACCACGAACGCTCAAGGGGCCATCGTGTCCACCGGCCAGGTGGCCCGGATGGCACCGATCTACGAGCTCTTCAAGGTCCCCGGGCAGAGCTCGCAATCGTTCAGCCTGGTCGACGCGTTCGTCCCCGTGTCCAAGGGTGACCAGATCCAGACCATGTCGGCCTTCATGGTGGGGGGGAGCGATCCGGGGCACTACGGCAAGCTCACGGTGTTCCAGACACCACCCATCGACGGTCCGGCCCTCGTCGACGCCGACATCGCCGCCACGCAGGCGATCTCGTCCAAGATCAGCCTGCTCAACCAGAACGGATCCAGTGTCGAACTGGGAACGCTGCAGATGGTGCCGGTGGGTGACTCGATGCTGTACTTCCGACCCTTCTACGTCGAGTCGTCGCGCAACCCGTTCCCCGAGCTCGACTACTACGTCGTCGTCTACGCCGGCGCCCAGGGACAGAGCCAGGTCGCCTTCGACACCACGTTGTCGGCGGCGTTGAACGACCTCTTCAACGTGTCATTGCCGGGCCAGGGCACCTCGTCGACTCCGACAACGCCGACCGGTCCGACGGGGCCGACATCTGTGAGCCAGAAGGTCCAGAACCTCATCACCCAGGCGAACCAAGACTTCCAACAGGCGCAGACCGATTTGAAGGCCGGCAACTTCGCCGCCTACGGCACCGACATCACCTCGCTGCAGACCGTGCTCCAGCAGCTCCAACAGGCTTCGGGGACGAGTTCGAGCTCCTCGTCATCCACGTCGAACTCGAGCTCCTCCACGTCGACGACCACCAAGCCGGCGAAGTCCGGATCGACCACCACGACCAAGCCGGGGAGGTCCACGACCTCGACGACCACCACGTCGTCGAAGTCTGGATCGACCACCACCACGGCGGCGCGGGGGGTCGCCCTGCACCAGGGCTGAGGGCCACGAGGACCCCATCCGGGCCGAAACCCGGGGCCGGACTCGGTGCTAACCTGGGGGGAACGACGCGGGGTGGAGCAGTCTGGTAGCTCGTCGGGCTCATAACCCGAAGGTCGGAGGTTCAAATCCTCCCCCCGCCACCATCGG